>Ga0306919_10000232_pt1 | contig 23152 bp, 31 predicted proteins | sample flu12Cox44000172_FD_203764 | JGI IMG/M metagenome (GOLD analysis project Ga0306919, IMG submission 203764) | Lab enrichment of tropical soil microbial communities from Luquillo Experimental Forest, Puerto Rico - flux4day.12C.oxic.44.000.172 (v2)... | ecosystem: Environmental > Terrestrial >... | reverse complement strand
AGAGGCAATTCGACGAGACCGTCGGCATCCACCCAAGTGCCGCCGAAGAATTCGTCACCATGCGCGAGAAGACGCTCCGCCCGACCAAGCTCGCGGCGGATTAGCCGCGTTTGAGTGTTACCGCCTGCCGTTTCGCGGTTGCAAGATCATTTCTTCGGGGGCGAAAGGCTTTATCTTTGATTGATATTGAATCGCTCGTGGCTTCCGTCGAGGCGTTTAGTTCGGCCGCCGCACGAGATGACCGGGCGAAGCGACTCGCTCAAATACGTGCCCAGCTGGAAACATTGGGCGCGGCCGATGAAAGCGCTTCGAAGGGCACTGTGGCCGTCGCGGAAGCGCTGCTGCTCCGCGTAATCAGCCTGCAGCGATATCTCATCGATACCTCTTGGCACGATGACCCTGAGGCTTACGCCCTCGTCCAGCAGGCTGTCGAATTCGTGACGAGCTACGTCTCAGGCTACCTGGAATCGCGGGATCAGCTGACCCGTGTCGATCCCAAACAAACGGTGGCCTCCACGGCAGTACTGCGCGCCCGGCCGGTCGAGGGCGAGGTCGATTACGCCGAGCTAAGCCGCGAGCACCTAGCGAGATACCCGAAGATCCGAGCTGCCCTTGCAAAATGAGCCGCATTGGCTGCCGATAGAAGTCGTCATCGAACACAACCGACGCGAACTGGCTGAAACCGGCGAGCGCCATTTGGTTCGCGATGTTGATCTTCTCGAAAGCGCGCTAGCACGCCCGCGGAATTTCTACGGTTTTGGTGAAGAGGGCATTGTCGTGCTCGCAGTTGCGCTGATCGCAGGCATCGCCCGAGCTCATGCATTTGAACAAGGAAACAAGCGTACTGCATTCGGTGCGTTGCGGTTATCCCTGCGCGCCAACGGCTACGACACCGCTTTCGACGATACGATCGCGTGGGCCGAGGAGATCATCGCACTGGTCGAGCATCGCACTATCGAGAAGGATTTTGTTCGCCTCCTTCGGCCGTTCGTCGTGCCCGTCGGCTAACGCGGGAGCGGCCCGCACAAAGCGCTTGCGTCCGGCTCGTCTCGCCGCTAGCGTGCGCCCATGGCAAACCTAAGGGCTGTATGTGGCCCCTGCCAGATCGCGCGATTTTGGTACCGCCGGTACATGACGGCGGCCTAGGATCGCGTTCGCGCGTTTACCAAAGCCGCCGCACCGAGGCGGCTTTCGCGTTTCATGCCCCCTGCTGATCCGAATGTCGCCGATGGTGGAGCGGCCTCCAACCACGGATGGTGTGACATGACGGAAAATTGGTCCCCCGACAGCTGGCGCGGTCTGCCGATCCGACAAGTGCCGGGCTATCCTGACGAGGCCGCGCTCGTCCGCGTCGAGGAGGCGTTGCATCGCTTTCCGCCGCTGGTGTTTGCCGGCGAGGCGCGGCGCCTCAAGGAGCGCCTCGCCGCGGTCGCGGCGGGCAAGGCCTTTTTGCTGCAGGGCGGCGACTGTGCGGAAAGCTTTGCCGAGTTCCATCCGAACAATATCCGCGACATGTTCAAGGTGTTGTTGCAGATGGCGGTGGTGCTGACCTTTGGTGCGGGTTTGCCGGTGGTCAAGCTCGGCCGGCTCGCGGGCCAGTTCGCCAAGCCGCGCTCGTCGGAGACCGAAACTCGGAACGGGCAGACCTTGCCCTCTTATCGCGGCGACATCATCAACGGTCTCGATTTCGACGTCGCGGCGCGCGAGCCCGACCCGCAGCGCATGGTCCAGGCCTACAGCCAATCCGCGGCGACCTTGAACCTGCTGCGCGCCTTCGCCCAGGGCGGTTACGCCGATCTGCACCGCGTCCACGCCTGGAACCAGGACTTCGTCGCCGACTCGCCGCAGGGCGAGCGTTACCGGGCGCTCGCCGACCGGCTGACCGAGACGTTGGATTTCATGGCGGCCTGCGGGCTCGACTCGGATACAACGCCGCAGATCCGCGAAACCGAGTTCTACACCTCGCACGAGGCGTTGTTCCTGTCCTATGAGGAGGCCTTGACCAGGGTCGATTCGACAACAGGCGACTGGTACGACTGCTCGGCGCATCTCGTCTGGCTCGGCGACCGCACCCGGCAGGCCGAAGGCGCTCATGCCGAGTTTCTCAGCGGCATCAAGAACCCGATCGGCATGAAATGCGGCCCGACGCTCGAACCCGACGATTTGTTGCGTCTGATCGACAAATTGAACCCCGAGAACGAGCCGGGGCGACTGACCCTGATCACCCGCATGGGCGCCGACAAGGTCGAGGCACTGCTGCCCCACCTGATCCGTGCCGTGCTACGCGAGGGGCGTGAGGTCGTGTGGTGTTGCGACCCGATGCATGGCAACACGATCACCTCCTCGAACGGCTTCAAGACACGGGTCTTTGGCCGCATCCTCGACGAGTTGCACAGCGCTTTTGCGATCCATGACGCCGAGGGGAGCTATGCCGGCGGCGTGCATTTCGAACTGACCGGGCAGAACGTCACCGAATGCATCGGTGGTGCCCAAGGGGTCAGCGAGGCTTCGCTCGCCGAGCGCTACCTGACGCATTGCGACCCGCGGCTCAACGCGAGCCAGGCGCTCGAGCTCGCCTTCGAGATCGCTGAGGCGCTAAAGCATCGACGTCAGCGCAATGGCGGTAACGGCACACGCCGGCTCGCCGCGGTCTCTTGAGGCAAATCGGTGGCGGACCGGTCGCTCGCGGCACGTACGGACAGCTATTTTCTGAAGACCAAGGCCATCGTCGGCCGGTTTGGCGACCGGCCGGCGACCTATGCCGTGTTCATGCGGCGGCCGGTGATCAGTGCGCCGCGTCTCGCCCTCGATTTTCTCGAGCCTGAAGCCGCTGCGCGCGGTACCCGTTTCGAGATCGAGCTCGATCATGCCGAGAGCGTCTGGGTCGGCGCGGGCGACCCGATCCTCCACGTGACCGGGCCGCTGTTTCATCTCGTCGACTTGGAGACCGTGCTGCTGCAAAAGCTCGGTCCGCCCTGCGTTGCCGCCTACAACGCCTATGCGATGTGCGCCGAACTCCCCAGGGTCGCCTTTCTGGCGATGGATGCGCGGCACTGCGCGGGAGCCGAGATGGCCGAGATGATGGCTTACGCCGCTTCGGTCGGCTCGGCGCATGCGCGGGCCGAGGTGGGAGCGGTCGGCTTTGTCGGCTGCGCCGCCGATGCCACCGCCGCCTTCTTCGAGCGGGACAAAGGCTCAGGGACGATGCCGCACGCGCTGATCGGCTATGCCGGCTCGACTGTGCGCGCAGCCGAGATGTTCCGCGAAGTCTTCCCCGACGAGCCGGTGACCGTACTGATCGACTATTTCGGGCATGAGACGTCGGACGCCGTGGCGGTCGCGCAGCGTTTCCCGGATCTCGCCGCTGCGGGCCGGCTCTCGGTGCGCATCGACACTCCGGGCGGGCGTTACTGCGAAGGGCTCGATCCGGCGCGCTCCTATGAGGTGCTCGAACGCCAGGCGCCGCAGTCGATCCGCGGCTACCGCAGCGAGGAGGAGTTGCGTCATCTTGTCGGGACCGGGGTTTCCGCGGCGGCGATCTGGCTATTGCGCCGGACCCTTGACGACGCTGGGTTTCCGGCAGTCAAGCTCGTCGCAAGCTCGGGGTTCGGGCCGGCGAAGTGCCGCATGATGGCCGCCGCCAACGCCCCGATCGACGTGATCGGCACCGGCTCCTACCTGCCCGAGCTGTGGAGCGAGACCTATGCGACGGCCGACATCATCGCCTATGACGGCGTGCCGATGGTCAAAGCCGGCCGCGAGTTCCTGTTGCGCAAGCGTTGACGGCCGAGCGGGTGTGCCGGCGCGTAAAAACAACGAAAATCGCAATCGCACCCTCGAAAACACCTGGCCCTAGGCTGGAATAGACATTTGGGTCAAGCCGTTAGACGGTAGTTTGCGGCTTCGCGGAACAACGAATTCGGCACCGCGTATCAACGGAATCTGCACAACGCTGAGGGAGCGAAAAACAACGGAATCCGCGGTGACGAGCATCCCGGCTTTGCCGCCACGGTTTCGCGAGCCGAAGGGCTTCGTCTGGGGCAGCCTTGCGACGCGCGACGGGGCGCGGCTGCGCTGGGGACATCTGCCGGCAAAAGAGCCGCGCGCCGAGTGCGTGATGGTCGGCGGTTTTGCCGAGTGCATCGAGAAATACTTCGAGACGATCGGCGACCTGGCGGCTCGCGGGTTCTCGGTGTGGTGTCTCGACTGGCGCGGACAAGGCGGCTCCACGCGCCCCAAACGTCTACCGGCCCGCCCGCGTCCTCGGCGTTTTGCCCGAGACGCGAGCGATCTTGCCCGGTTCACCGAACAGCTGACGACGGCGCGCCGGCCGCGGCTGTTGATCGGCCACTCGATGGGCGGTGCCACGGCACTCCTCTGCCTGCGCCGCTACCCCGGTCTGTTCGACGCCGCGATCCTGTCGGCGCCGATGCTCGGGATCCGCACCGCCGGTCTGCCCGCGGCGCTGATGCGGTACATAACCCGGCTGGTTCGGACTACCGGGCTCGGCATCTGCTACGTTCCGGGAGCGAACCGTTGGAGCCCCGATCGAATCCCGACACCAGAGCGCAGCCGGGTCTCGAACGACCCGGAACGCTGCCGCCTGCAATACGCCTGGTTCTCGGCCGATACCACGCTACGCGTCGGAGCACCGACTTGGGGCTGGCTCGACACCGCGCTTCGCCTTGCCGCGCGGACGACCAAGAAGGAGTTTCTCGCCGGGATCGACACCCCGATCCTGCTCGCCAGCGCCGGGGTCGAGACCTTTCTGCGCCCCGAAGCGCATCGCCGAGCCGCACAGCTGCTGCCCGACTGCACTCTCGTCGAATTCCCGGAGTCCAAGCACGAGCCGTTTCTCGAACGGGACGCGATCCGCGACCGTTGGCTCGCGGCGATCGACCGTTTTATCGCCGAACGCGTCAGCGGCATCAGCCCCAAATAGCGGCACTTCTGATCGGGTTCGATATCGAACTTTGCGCTTCTTGGCGCTGCCTGCTATCAGCATTCCACGCCTTGACACCCGCTTCCCGAAGGGAAAAAACCTCGATCTGCGGCGAAATGTAATGATCGGAAGGCTCAACCACGTGGCAATCGTCGTGCCCGATCTCGCGGCGGCGAGCGGGCTCTATCGGCAGGTGCTCGGCGCGCAGGTCTCTGAACCGCACGCGCTGCCGACACACGGCGTGACCGTGGTTTTTGTCGAGCTGCCGAACGCCAAGATCGAGCTGCTCGAGCCGCTCGGTGAGTCCTCGCCGGTGCGCGGGTTTCTCGAACGTAATCCCGCGGGCGGCATGCACCATGTTTGCTACGAGGTCGACGACATCATCGCCGCGCGCGACCGGTTGCGCGCCGAGGGCGCCCGGGTCCTTGGCGACGGCGAGCCGCGGCTCGGCGCGCATGACAAGCCGGTCCTGTTCTTGCACCCCAAAGATTTCTGCGGGACCTTGATCGAGCTCGAACAGGTATAAGCCGGGGGCGCTCCGGATCTTCTTTCATGGGTTGGGTCACCGGGATCGTCGTTTACTTGCTCGTCTGGTGGGTCACGCTGTTCGCCGTCTTGCCATTGTGGGTTACCCCCGCCGATCCGGACGACCCGGGTTACGCGGCCGGTGCGCCGGCGCGGCCGAGACTGCTGCTGAAAGCGGCGATCACGACTGCGGTTTCCGCAGTCATCTGGCTATTGATCTTTGCACTGGTGAAATCTCCATGGCTCAGTTTTCGCGAGCCCTGAGGTGAGTGCGGCCTATTGCCGGTTGGCACCCGGGGACCCGGTCCACGGGCTCTATCATGATACCGAGTATGGCTTTCCGAGCGAGGAGGAGAGCGTACTGTTCGAGCGGCTGATGCTCGAGATCAATCAGGCAGGCCTCTCCTGGGCGACGATCCTCAGGAAACGTGCAGCGTTTCGCGCCGCGTTCGCGGATTTCTCGGTCGACCGTGTGGCCGCCTTCGGCCCGGCCGAGACCGACCGCCTGCTCGCCGATCCGGGGATCATCCGCAACCGGCTCAAGATCGAAGCCGCCACTGAAAATGCCCGACGCCTCCGGGCGCTGCGGCAATCGCACGGATCGTTCACCGGCTGGCTGGACGCGCATCATCCGCGCTCGCCAGCCGATTGGACAAAACTCTTTCGCCAAACCTTTCGCTTCACCGGCGGTCAGATTGTCGGCGAATTCTTGATGAGCGTCGGCTACCTGCCCGGGGCGCACGAGCCGGACTGCCCGGTCTATGCTCGAATCCTGGAGCTATCGCCGCCTTGGGCACAGGCGGCATATCTCCCCCCTTTGTCAGATTGATCCGTTGTTCCCCTTCTCCGAGGGGGCATTGAATATTGTATTCTTGGCAGCCGCCGTTGATGAGCGCGGTCTCGTCCTTGCGATCGATGCCAACATAGCCGCTGCTCGCGCCTGACGGCAAAGCCTGCGGGGAAGCCAGTACATTGGACCTTTCTTGCGACCAGATTGGACAGTTGGTTGAGGAAGTCGAGGGACGGCTGATCGCGGCGGCCCGTGATGTCTCGCCTGCTCAGGCTGAAAAGCTCCGCCTTTATCATGGCTCCGAGGTACCCCATTTGGGCCTGTCCGTTCCGGTTCAGCGGCAAGCCCTGCGCAGCGGCTACAGCTTTTCCAGGTTTCCCTTCGAACAGCAGCTTCCTATTTGGGATGCGGTCTGGCGACGGTCGCGATATTACGAAACCAAGACCCAAGCGCTTTATTATTGCGCAGCTCGGCGCAAGCCCGCGGAGCTCGCACAACTCTGGCCGGTCATCCGCGATTGGATCGAAACGGTCGACTGCTGGGACACCTCCGACGAATTGTCGTCGGTTTATGCCCGCATCCTCGAAGTCGAAGCCTTGGCCGATGAAGTTTACACTGTCCTGTGTACATGGAATCGGTCCGCGAATCCCTGGAAGCGCCGCCAGTCAATACTGAGCTTGCTCTATTACTGCCGTTCTCGACGATCGATATTGCCGAGTGCAAAGATTCTGCCGCTGATCCGGACGCTGCTCGGCGACGACCACCGTTTTGTCCAAAAGGCCGTCGGCTGGTCCCTGAGGGAGGCGCTGACACCGTTCCCCACTGAGACGACGGCCTTCATTCGACGCCACGCCCAGGCGCTTTCGCCGGTCGCGTTCGCGGAGGCGACCCGCAAGTTGTCGCCTGAGCTGCGCGGCGAAATCATCGCAAGGCGTCGTTTGCGGGCGCGAAGCGGCAAGTCGATCAGGTCGGGCGCCGCTCGCTGAACAAGCCGCAAACCGGCTTCCGCATACCAGGCCCGGTCTAAATGCCAATGGCCTGTCGTCTCCAGCACGCGAGCATCAACGCCGATGCGATACGTGATCGCGTGCAGATTGCGACGCAGGTTCCGACCGACAGTTCGTGCCGAGCGCGCCGCGCCAGCGGCTATAGGCGGATGGTCGACCGCCCGGAGTTTAACCCCACTTGGCTTGACCACCGACGGCGGTAATCGTGATATGCCCCATCGTCGTATCAGCCTTGGCGCCATGCCAATGGCGCTCACCGGCCTTGATATGCACAACATCGCCTACGTTGATCTCGCGCTGCTCGTGCTCTGTTGCGACCATGCCGGAGCCCGACGTCACGACCAGGATCTGGTCGCAGGTATGCGTATGCCATCCCGTGGTGCAGCCTTGGCTGAAGTTCACCACGCTGCAGTTATAGTTTCCGGAGTCCCCAGGCTCTATGATCGTCTGACGCGACCGGGAAACAGGCCCTGTCCACCCCGCAATACGATCGGCGCCTTCCACCGGGACGTTCGGTATGTCTTTGAGCGTGACCACCTTCATGATGACCCTCCTTCGTGGCGAGGTGCTCAAGGTATCCGAAATCCCTCGGCGACATGAAGAGGGATCCACCTGTTTCCGATAACCAACTTTGCGCGGCGCCTGTATAGTGGCGTCGAGCAACGAGCCAGGCTGAAGAACGAAAAAGGAGGGAACGTGAACCGACCTCGCGCTGCTGACGATTTTGCGACGATCCGCGCCCGCATGGAGGAGTTGCGCCGCGAGAACGCCGGGGTGCCGTCCGATGACGACAACTCGGCGACGCCCCGGACGCAATCCACCGGCAAGCCCGGGCTCCCGCTCGCGGTCCGCCGAATGTTATTCCCGGTCAAGAGCGAATAGGCGACCCGACCCGCTCCGGGCGGGCCTGGATGAGTGCAGGCGCAGGCCGGAACGCACCGGCCGAGGCGAGCCCTGGGGAAAGCGCGATCCAATCCGGTGGATGACGTAACGCTCGTTCGAGCCCTCCACGTTCTCGCCGTCATTATGTGGATAGGGGGAGTGGCCTTCGTGACGACGGTATTATTGCCGGCGGTGCGAGATCTGCAAGCCCCGGAGGAGCGGGTTGTCTTCTTCGAGACTGTGGAACGACGGTTCGGCGGTCAGGCCCGCGTCACGACGATATTTGCCGGGCTCTCCGGCCTCTACATGGTCGTTCGGCTCGATTTATGGGACCGCTTTCTGTGGGCTTCCTACTGGTGGATGCACGCGATGGTCGCGGTGTGGCTACTGTTCACCTTGATGCTGTTCGTCGCCGAGCCGTTGTTCCTCCGTCGCTGGCTGTGGGCTCGCGCCAGCTGCCGGCCGGAATCGACATTCGCGCTCATCCGGCGGCTGCATTGGGTCCTGTTGGCTTTGAGTCTGATCACCCTGATTGGCGCCGTTCTCGGCAGCCGCGGGGCGTTTCTTATCGGCTGAAGGCGGCGTCCCATAGTCCGCCGGAGGCGGTGCGGGGAATAAACTACTGCCGGCCACACATGCGGGCTGCCCGTTGATCTGGATCAAGGCGGCCCCTGATGATCTCCAGGCAGAGTTCAATCTGAAATACATCAAGAGCACTTTGCTATGGCCGACACGTTGACAGCCCGCTTCCTGGACCGGAGGACCATCGACAAAGCCTATCCCCTCGTTCGCAACATCGTGCCGGGTACGACTGCCGCTCGTTGGACGCAGTTTGTTCGTCCTCGCCTTATGCCCCGCTCGCCAAATTGGCCGCGTGGCGTGATGACCATCCAAAATGCCGGCGGTTGTATACTTTCGTTGTTCGCATTCGAGGTTCGAGCCGACCTCCACGAAAGCCGTATCTTCTACATGGATCACATCATGATCCCGAACTTGCCGGGCCGCGGGATGATTTGGGCCTCGACGATCGGTGCCGCCGAACGGCTGGCGGAGATGAACGGCTGCGGCGCGATCAGGGCCGAGTTCGGAGGCGGGCCGGAACGCTCGGACGAGGACCTTCTGACGACACTCGAAAGGATGGGGTATTCTCTGGCAAGTGTGCGGGCTTTCAAAAAGCTGGAGGCGAAATCCGGCCACGCGAGCGATGACAGCGACGGGGGCGTACGCTCACCGCGGGGATCATACGATGCATAGCTCTACATGCCGGGATGACTCGAGAGACCCGATGTCGAGGTTTAGCTTGGCCGTTCGGGCCGATGCCCATCCGCTGCATCTCGTCTCTCCCTGCGACACTTGCCGAGCACGCGAGTTCTCGGCATGTGCCCCGCTGACCGCCGAGGAACAGAAGCGTCTCGCGGCAATCATGCGCACGATCAATGTCGAGCCACATTGCTCGATATTCGATGAGGCTGATCCTGCGGAATACGTCTATACCATCACTGCGGGTGCAGTGACGGTCTATAAGCTCCTCGGTGATGGTCGTCGGCAGATCACGGGATTTCTTTTTGCCGGGGACTTTCTCGGACTGACCCATAATGAGGCTTACGCCTACAGTGCCGAAGCACTGGTCCCCACCAAGCTATGCCGCTTCCCCCGCCGGAGGCTCGAGTCTCTTCTTGCTGAAATACCCCACCTCGAGCTGCGGCTCCTGGCGATGGCGTCGCATGAGCTTGCGGCGGCGCAGGACCAGATGATGCTCCTCGGGCGCAAGTCGGCGCGCGAACGCGTCGTCTCCTTTATCTTGATGTTGTCCGACTCGGCGAAGCGGCATGGACGCCCGGGTGACCCGGTTTTCCTGGCAATGAGCCGCAGCGACATCGCGGATTATCTCGGCCTCACCACGGAAACCGTGAGTCGAACCGTGACCCTGCTCAGGAAACAACAGCTGATCGAACTGACCGACGATAGGCAGATTAGGCTTTCCAAGATGTCTGCATTGCGAGAAATCGCCGAAGGGTTCTAAGCGCATCTGCGGTCGGTGGTCGCTGGCCGACGCCTCTCGTCCGCCGGAAAGACTGCTGTTCAAGAATAATTGTACGGGAGGAGATGAGTGCCTTTTGACGATCCGGCGTTCTGGCGTGCCGGCGCAATCAGCACGATCGTTGTAATGACGATCGTGTTGATCATGCTGACAATCGACAGCCTTGCGGCAATCAGTCCAGGCGGCTCGCACGTGCCGCCTTACACTGTCATCAACCAGCACATCGATTACAAATTCGACAGCAATCGGGGCTTCGATGTTCCGGTAATCGGCGGGGCCGAGCCGCTGTTCGGCAAGTCGCTGGATGAACCCGCTGCTGCCGCGCTGATCGACCGGGGCAAGATGGTGATTCAGAGCCGCGCTTGCATCGATTGTCACACCTTCTTCGGGAACGGAGCCTATTACGCCCCAGACCTCACCAAGGCTTGGCTCGATCCCGATTGGGAAGGCTGGCAGGCGATCACTGGCGCCGACACGCGCGAGGGGGCGATGGCCAAATTCCTGATGGATCCCGAGCAGTACCGTACTTGGACGCGGACCATGCCGAACCTCGGCGTCACAGAGCAGGAAGCTGAGGCCGTTGTTGCCTATCTGAAGTGGATGGCGGCAGTCGACACCAACGGCTTTCCTCCGAATTTCAATCAAATCGAGAAACAGCGCTAGGGGAGGACCATGTATCGCTCTCAGACACTCGCTGTGAAATATCTTTCGGCTGCGATCGCGCTTTTTGGTATTATGACGTTATTCGGTCTAATCTCGGCTTATTATTACTTAAATCCGGACTTTCTGTTCGGGATTCTGCCATTCAGCATCGCGAAGATCGTGCATATCAATACATTGGTGATCTGGCTTCTGATGGGATTCATGGGGTCGATCTACTGGTTCTTGCCAGGGGAATTGGGTCGTGAGACCGCGGGAATCAGAGCCGCCGAGGTATTGTTCTACGTGTTTTGCGCGGCGGTCGCAGTGGTCGCCGTGGTGTTCATCATCGTCCAATACGGCAGCAGCAACGAGGTTGCATTGTGGTTGATCAATCAGGGCCGCAAATATGTCGAAGCGCCGCGCTGGGCGGCTCTTGGCATCGTCGTGATCATGGTGGTATTCGCCTACAATGTGATCGGAACCGCAATCGCCGCACGCAAAACCACCGGGATCATCACGGTATTGATGATCGACCTGATACCGCTGATCCTGCTCTACCTGATCGCGTTCCCAGCCATCAGCAACATGTCGGCAGACCTGTTCTGGTGGTGGTGGCTCGTCCATCTCTGGGTCGAGGCCACCTGGGAGGTCCTGATCGGTTGCATAATGGCCTTGGCGTTGATGCAGCTGCTCGGCACCTCGCGCAGGATTGTCGAGACCTGGCTATATATCGAAGTGGCGCTCGTCCTTGGCACCGGGATATTGGGCCTCGGGCATCACTACTTCTGGATCGGGACGCCGAATTACTGGCTAACGATCGGCGGCTTTTTTTCGGCGCTCGAACCGCTGCCATTGCTGGGAATGGTCGTGCATGCGGTGTACGACGCCGGCGCGCAGCACATGAAGACGACCAACCGCCCCGCCTTCTACTGGATGATGGCCGAGGCGTTCGGCAACTTCATCGGTGCCGGCGTCTGGGGGTTCATGATCACGTTGCCGCAGGTCAACCTTTATGCGCACGGAACACAATGGACCGTGTCGCACGGGCATTTTGCATTTTGGGGGGCCTATTCCTGCGGTGTGATCTCGGTTCTTTATCTGGTTTTGCAGAAGACCCGTAACCTCGCGTTTGTCGACGGGCCGCTCTGGAAGTGGTCGTTCGCGGCGCTCAATTTGGGCCTTGTCGGGATGACCGGGGCCCTGCTGGTGTCGGGCTTTGTGCAAGCTTTCGTCGAGCGGGCGATCGGCGGCTCGACATTAAACGCGTTCATTTCGGGTCAAGAGAATGCGTGGTTCGTTGACGGCATGGTTGCACGCTTCCTCCTGGCCATCGTGTTTACCGGCGGTTACGTCGTGCTGGTTTGGGATGCCTTGAGCCTGGGCCGGCGCGCTCCGACCGTTGCCACTGTAGCGGCCGCGCAATGAGCGGTCTAGCAAGCCTCGAGACCGGTTTGCTCCTCGGGCTCTACGCTCTGCTTGCAGGCATCTGGGGAGTTCTTTGGGCGCTCGCGCAGTTTCGTCGGACCCCGATCGTCGGGCGCTCGGCGGCTGCTGCTTACGGGCTCCACACTCTGGTCGCGCTCACTATCGTCTTGTGGACCCCGCTCGGGTCCGGCTGGAAGTGCCTGATCATCGGCAGCAGCCTCTTTTTTTTCGCATTACCGCCGCTGACTTGGCGCCTGTTACAGCGTACCCATGACAACGAGAGGTCGGAGCATGATCGGGAATCTTCTCAACATTCTCGTCGGCTTGTGGCTCGCTTATAGCGCCATTTTCGCAAACCCTGCGGGCGCGATGAACAATCCAGCGCTGGCCGCCGCTGCCGTTGCCGTCATCGTCTTCGCGGTATGGGCGCGGCAGACCGACGCGTTGGGTTGGCAAAGCGGGACGAACATCGTTCTGGCGGCTGTGCTGCTCGTGCTGGCGGTGCTGCGCTGGGCGATCGGCGTGGCGCCGCTCGTCTCTTTCTGGATCATCCTGCTCGTCGGCATCGCGGTCGCCGTCGCGGCGATGTGGTCGATGCTTTATCGACCGGAGATCGGGCAGTCGCGCGCCCGGTCGTAAACGGCGGGCTCCCCGTGGTCAGATTGTGCGCCAGCGCGGCGCCAACAGCGGCCGCGCATAGATCAGCACGAACCGCCCGAAGACGCCGCTCCATGCGGCGCCGGCGAGGGATAAAACAAGGAGATAGTGCTCCTCGGCGAGGGCCGCGCAGAAGCTCAGCAGCGCAGCGAGGGTGATGAGGACATAGATCCCCGTCGTTCCCCGGCCGGCGGTGACTGGGCGCCCCGTGTGACCGAGCGAGGCTCGCGACATAACCGCAAGTGTCATTGTGCCGATGGCGCCGACGGTCAGCGCGTGGTGGACCGCGGTTTGTGGCAGCCGCCGCGCGGGGACCGCTCGTCGATGAGAAGGCCTTGATCGGCGCGCTGACGACCGGCCAGCTCGGCGCTGCCGGTATCGATGTGTTTTGCCGCGAGCCGGTCGGCGCTGAAGACCCGCTGCTAAAGCTGCCGAACGTCGTTATGACTCGCATGTCGTCTGGTTGACGGCCGAGACACTCGAGCGCAGTCTGGTGGTCATCGCCGAAAACTGCCGACGGCTGCGCGCCCGTGAAGCGCTGTTGCACCGGGTGGTTTGACGCGAATTCAACGGCACCGACCTATTGGCTCGCTTGACAGCCGGATGCCCACGGCGCCGAATACCGAGACGCGCAGGCTCCGCGCACGAGAGAAGCAGGAAAGATCCGCAACATGTTCAATCGTCTCCCGTCCCCGCACCTCGGTCGGCGCGACTTGATGAGGGCCGGTCTGGCAGCCGGCGCCACTGTCCTGCTGCCGTGGCATAGCGCATGGGCCGAATTGCCGCCGGTCGCACGCGAGCGCACGATGATCCTGGTCTGGGGCGGCCGCGAGGGCCGCTGGGTCGATTGGGATTTGTGGAACCCCTATTCGATCGGTGCCAACCACCAAAACGGCGCCAACTTGATTTACGAGCCGCTTGCCTATTACAGTGCGTTTGCCGACAAGACCCATATGTGGCTCGCCGAGAGCTACGAGTTTGCGCCCGATTTCAAGCGCCTGACGATCAAGACCCGCCCCGGCATTGCGTGGAGCGACGGTGCGCCGTTCAGCGCCGAGGACGTCGCCTACACCCTCAACAGCTTGCGCGACCTCGGCCCCAAGGTCCGCTGGGGTGTCGATGTGCAGCAGGCTGTGGAGAAAGCGGCAGCGAGCGATGCCAACACGGTGGTGATCGATTTCAGGATCCCGGCGCCGCGGTTCTTCTTCTTCATGACCTACAAATACGACATCGGCGTCTACATCGTGCCAAAGCACATTTTCGAAGGGCAGGACTGGACCACGTTCAAGCACTTTGACTTGGGTAAGAAGTGGCCGGTCACTACGGGTCCCTGGCAAGTCGTCGACGCCTCGCAGCAGCAAAAGGTATTTGACCGCCGCGCCACCTGGTGGGCGGCCGAACGCAAGCTCGCACCGCTGCCGGCGGTGGAACGCAACATATCGCTGCCCTTTGCGGGCGAGCAGCAGGGCGCACAGGCGCTGATCATCAATCAGATCGATGCCGGCAACGCGATGCAGCCCGCCACTTTTCCCACTGTGTTTCGACAGAACCCGAAAATCATCACCCATACCGGCCAGCAATCGCCCTACGGGTATATGGATTGGTGGCCGATTTCGCTCTATGTCAACAACGAGCGCCCCCCCTTCGACGACAAGGATGTACGCTGGGCCCTGAGCTATTACATCGACCGCCGCCAGCTGATCGAGGTCGGCTATCTCGGCGCCAACACTCCTTCAAAATTGCCGTTGCCGCCCTACCCGCCGCTATTGCCCTATTTCGATGCGGTCAAAGATCTGTTGGCAAAATACGACACCAACGAATTTGCCCCGAAGAAGGGCGACAGTTTGCTCGCCGGGAAGGGCTTCAGGAAGGACGGCGAGGGGTTCTGGGCCGATGCCCAGGGCAAGCGGCTCAACGTCAACATCATCGGTTTCGGCGCCTCGGGGCCGGCGATCGGGCCGGTGCTGGTCGAGATGCTCAAACGCCGCGGCGTTGAAGCCGGCATGGCATTACCACCCGACTTCGACAGCCGGTTCCAAAAGGGCGAGTATGACGGCGCCATTTATGGCCATGGCGGCTCGGTCAACGAGCCCTATGCGACTTTGCGGCTCTATCAGGGCGCCTCGATCGCGGTTCCGGGCGCGCACCAGGCCAATTTTGCGCGCTGGAAGAATGCCGAATACGACAAGCTGGTCGATGAGGCCTATGTCACCGCGCCGGATGACACCAAGAAGCTGACCGATATCTGGCACCGGGCGATGGAGATCTGGCTGCCGGAGTTGCCCGATATCCAGTTGGTGCAGAACTATCACCGCATCCCGTGGAACACGACGTATTGGAAAAACTGGCCGACTGAAGAGAATGCATACATCAACGGCGCGCACTGGCACCTGACCTTCGCCATGGTGTTGTGGAGCTTGCAGTTGGCGTGAGTCTCGGAGATCGCCTCGCTTCGCTCGCGATGACGCAATGGTATGTCATTGCGAGGAGCGCAGCGACGACGCAATCTATTTAGCGAGCAATGCAGCCTATTTATATCGCGCGGAGATTCGGCGTCTTTCTGCTGATCGTTTGGCTTGCCGCCACCCTCAACTTCTTTCTGCCGCGGCTGTCGGGTCAGGACCCGGTACATGCCAAGCTGTTGCAGCAGGCGGCACTCGGCGGCTATGTTCAGGGCGGAATCGAAGAGATGACGCGCGAATACGAGCGCCGCTTCGGCCTCGACAAGCCGCTCTGGCGCCAATACCTAACCTATCTGCGCGATGTCTCGCGGCTCGACTTCAACTACTCGATCGCCAACTACCCGCGCACTGTCAACGAGCTGATCGTCGACGCCGTCCCATGGACCATTGGCTTGCTCGGCACCACGACGCTGCTTTCCTTCGGCATCGGCACTTTGCTTGGAGCGCTGCTCGCCTGGCCGCAAGCGCCATACTGGATGCGATGGTTGATGCCGCCCCTCTGGGCATTGCATGCGATCCCGTTTTTCCTACTCGGGCTGATCTTGACCTATCTCCTGGCCTTTCGGCTGCCGCTATTGCCGATATTTGGCGGTTATTCCACGGGCGCCGTCCCAGTGCTCAGTTGGCGGTTTGCCTGGGACGTCGTCCAGCACGCGCTGCTCCCCGCGTTGTCCATAATCTTGGTCGCGACCGGCGGCTGGGCGCTCGGCATGCGCGGCATGATGGTGACTACGATGGGAGAGGACTATGTTGTCTTTGCCGAAGCAAAGGGGCTGAAAGCGCCAACGGTGTTCCTGCGCTATTGCGTGCGCAACGCCGTCCTGCCGCAGGTCACCGCCCTTGCTTTGGCGCTCGGCCAGATCCTCTCCGGTGCGGTTCTGGTCGAGGTGGTCTTCGGCTACCCCGGCATCGGCACGCTGCTGTACCAGGCAATCCGCGAGAACGATCACTTCGTGATCCAGGGCATCGTCTTCACCGTCATCGTGGCACTGGGCTTCACCACCTTTGTGCTCGATGTAATCTATCCCTGGCTCGATCCTCGCATTTCTTATCGGCGGGTGTAATGCACGCCGCCTTTCGCTATATCCGCCGCAATCCGTCGCTGGCGGTCGGCATCACGCTGCTGGCAGTGCTGGCATTATTCGTGTTGATCGGCAGCCTCATCGTCGACACCGAGGATGCGCGGCCACTGTCGGTGCCGGCATTGCAGCCGCCCTCCGCCGACTACCCGTTCGGCACCGACCGGCAAGGCCGCGATCTCTTCGCGGTTATGGTCGCCGGCACGCCGCTGACCCTCCGCATCGGTTTCATCGCTGGCTTTCTGGGGGTTGGCCTCGGCACCGCTTTGGCCTTCACTGCCGCCTATTACCGAGGCTTCGTCGACACTGTGATTCGCGGCATTGCCGATATCGGATTGACCGTGCCGGGACTCCTCGTGCTGATCATCATCGCCGTGTCGATCAAAGGCACGCTGACGGTCAATCAGATGGCAATCATCGTCGCCTCACTCGCCTGGCTCTATCCGACCCGCACGATCCGCGCCCAGGTGCTGTCGTTGCGGGAGCGCGGCTATGTCGAAGTGGCCCAACTCTCCGGCGTGAGCGGACCCGGCATCATCTTTTTCGAGCTGATGCCAAATCTCCTGCCTTATCTCGCCGCGACCCTGGTCAATGCCGTCTCCGCGGCAATCCTCGCTTCGATTGGCCTGGAGGTGCTGGGGCTCGGCCCGATCGATTCCCCGACACTCGGCATGACGCTCTACTGGGTCAACTTCAACGCCGCCATGATCAATGGTTGGTGGTGGTGGTGGACGGCGCCGACAGTGATTATACTGACGGTCTTTCTCGGCCTGTTCTTTCTGACCGTGGGGCTCGACGAAATCGCCAATCCGCGCTTGCGACGTAGCGTGTGAACGCGCCAGTCTGGGCGCTGCCGAGCTTGACCCCTTGACACGCGGCTCCAGGGCCCATATTTACCCGAGCAGTTATTTAACTGGCAGGTTCATAACTATGCAAACTGCTGATCTCGATACCAGGGCCGAAGCGCCATTAGCCGAGCGGGAGCTATTTATCACGCGTGTTTTCGATGCACCGCGCGAGCTCGTGTTCAAGGCGTGGACCGAACCCCATCGGGCGGTGCGTTGGTGGGGGCCGCAAGGCTTTACCACCGCGCATTGCGAGGTGGATACCCAGCCCGGCGGCGTCTATCGCGTCTGCATGCGCTCGCCCGAGGGAACCGAGCATTGGCAGCGGGGCGTGTGCCGCGAGGTCCGCAAGCCGGAACGGCTCGTCTTTACGTTCGCGTGGGAGGATGCGGAGGGCAGGCCCGGACACGAAACAGTCGTGACGGTGAGCTTTGCGGAATGCGGCGCAAAGACCAAACTGACATTGCACCAGGCCGTCTTCGAGACGGTCACGGCGCGCGATCTGCATTACGGTGGCTGGGCGAGCGCACTGGATTGCCTGGCCGAATATCTGGCGCACGGCTGAAACGCCAAATCAACACCTGCTGAGGGAGGCCGAACGATGGAGCACCCGATCGTATCGCAAGACGAATGGCTCGCGGCACGCAGACAGCTCCTGGCGAGAGAAAAGGAATTTACCCGGCTGCGCGACCAGCTAACTAGCGAGCGCCGCGCGCTGCCCTGGGTCAAGGTCGAGAAGCCTTATGTTTTCGACGGGCCCGACGGGAAAGAGACCCTTGCCGAACTCTTTGGCGGACGCAGCCAGCTGATCGTCAAGCATTTTATGCTCGGCCCCGGCTGGAGCGAGGGCTGCGTCGGATGCTCGTTCGAGCTCGATCACATCGACGGCATCCTCGTCCATCTCGAGCAGCGTGATGTCAGCTATGTTGCCGTCTCGCGCGCGCCTCTCGCGGAAATCGAAGCCTTCAAAGAGCGAATGGGATGGCGGGTCAAGTGGGTGTCTTCCGCCGGCAGCGATTTCAATTACGATTTCCATGTCTCCTTCAGGCCGGACGAAATCGCCAAAGGTGAAGGTTATTACAACTACGAAACACGCAAGATCGGGATCGACGAACTGTCGGGCCGCAGCGCTTTCTATAAAGACATAAACGGTGACGTCTTCCATACCTATTCGTCCTATGGACGCGGCGGCGAGGATCTGCTCGGCACTTACCGGCTCCTTGATCTGGTGCCAAAGGGCCGCAACGAAACGGGCCCAAACCACAACCTGACCGATTGGGTGCGCCACCACGACCGGTACGGCGATCAAAAGTCCGGGGCGTAAAAGGAATAGCGATGGCTGTCATACAAAAGATCACGCCCTGTCTGTGGTTTGACAATCAGGCGGAGGAAGCCGCTAAATTTTACGTCTCGCTGTTCAAGAAATCAGCGATTGGAGCCGTTACCCGTTACGGCAAGGAAGGGTTTGCAGTCCACGGCAGGCCGGAAGGATCGGCGATGACCGTGAGCTTTAGCCTCGAGGGCCAAGAATTTACTGCGCTCAACGGCGGACCTCATTTCAAGTTTTCCGAGGCGATTTCCTTTGTGGTCAAATGCGAAAGCCAGAGTGAAGTCGATCACTACTGGGATAAACTCGGCGACGGCGGCGATGAAAGAGCGCGGCAATGCGGCTGGTTGAAGGACAAATATGGCGTCTCATGGCAGATCGTTCCTGCCGCCTTGTTCGAGATGATGGCCGGTGCGGACAGCAGAAAATCGGGACGCGTCATGCGAGCCATGCTGCAAATGAAAAAGTTGGATCTGGCGGCGCTGCGCCAGGCTTACGAGGGGAATTGAATGGCCGATGACCTCACCTTCTACACGCATCCGCAGTCGCGCGGCCGCATCGTCCGCTGGATGCTTGAGGAGATCGGGCAGCCCTACCGCACCGAGCTGCTCGAGTACGACACAACGATGAAGGCGCCAGCCTATCTCGCGATCAATCCGATGGGGAAGGTGCCGGCGATCCGGCATGGAGACACAGTGGTGACCGAAGCCGCCGCGATCTGCGCCTACCTCGCCGATGCGTTTCCGCAGGCTCGCCTTGCACCGCCGCCCGGTGATCGCCTGCGCGGACCCTATTATCGCTGGCTGTTCTTTGTCGCCGGCCCGCTTGAGCAGGCGTGGACCAACAAGGCGATGGGCTTTGTGGTGCCCCAGGAACGCGAACGCATGATGGGCTACGGCCGGTTCGAGCACGTCATCGACGCGCTCGAAGGGGCGGTGTCGCGAGCCTATTATGTGGTTGGCGACAGCTTCACCGCCGCCGATGTCTACCTCGGGTCGGGCATCGGGTTTGGCATGCAGTTTGGCATGATCGAAAAACGCCCCGCCTTCGAGCGATATTGGCAGCGGCTCAGCGCCCGCCCGGCGGCTCTGCGCGCCAAAGAAATCGACGACGCGCTGGCGCCGCCGCAGCAGGCGCAACCGAGCGGCTAAGAGCTCATTCTTCCCCCAAACGACTCGCCACCATGCGTTTCACCGGCGGTAGCGCGTTGATGGCCCGTAACGTCAGTCGCGATAGCATCAACGCCGACAGGCTGTCTTTGACCGTTTGGTGCATTGCCTTGAGCGAATTGCGCACGGCGCGAAAACCGTAATCCAGCATGCCGGCTTCGTAGTCGCGGATCGCAGCCACGGGATCGCGCTCGCCACGGCCAGTCCGTCACAGTCATATCGCCAGCGCGCAGAAATCCGCGTCTTTGCCTACGACCTGCGCATCGGTGAAACCGGCGGCCGTGAGTCGTTCAGTCAAGCCTTGGTTGGGCTGCCCGGAATAGCGGGTGAACCCGAGCCCGATCCGGCCGCCGGATCTCGTTACCCGTCGAATTTCGCGCAACCCCGCGGCGGCGTCGGGCCAGACTTGCATCGAGTTAATCGCAAGCGCCTTATCAAAGGTGTTGTCGTCGAAGGGCAAGCTCTCGGCGAAGCCCTGCCGCAGGTCGACACGACCGCTCCCGATAGCCTTCGCGTTCCGGGCGCGGGCTTGCTGAACATCTCCTGCGACGGATCAATGCCGGCGACGTACCCCGCCAGGTTCGACAATCGTTGGATGACGACGCCGGGACCGAAACCCACTTCCAGCACGCTCTCGTTCGGCCTGATTTCGAGGAGCTCGGTCACCCAAGCGCCACACTCTTCATTCATGCGCGCCATGATGATCCCGCCCAGCCTCCCCAAGGCACCTTGCGGGCGACCAAACGTGCGCAGCAAAATGTTTCGCATGACGGTCATCGATCGACGAGCCGCAATCGACTCAGGACCGGTCAGAGCTTCGCGTAGGTTGGGAGGAGCGCCTGAGCGAGCCAATCCTGCGGGTTAACGGCCTGAGCGTTGCCTTCGACCACCATCTCGGTAAGGTGCATGCGGTCGACGATGTCAGCTTCGCACTCATGCCGGGCGAACGGTTCGGCCTGGTGGGTGAGTCCGGCTCGGGTAAATCGACTTTGGCATTAGCGATCCTGCGCATGATCAAGCCGCCCGGGCAGATAACGGCCGGTGAGGTGCGGCTCGCTGGGACGCGGTTTGCGGACCTCGACGAGGAAGGCATTAGGGCATTGCGGCTCGCCGGCATCGCGTTGGTGCCGCAGGGCTCGATGAACTCGCTCAATCCCGTATCGCGCATTGGACGGCAGATCACGGATGCCTTCGCCGACCACGGGTTGCGCCTCGGCCCCGCCGAACAAGATCGTCGCGTCTCGGCGCTGTTGGCCGAGGTCGGCCTGTCTGAAGGCATCGCGCGGATGTATCCGCACGAGCTCTCGGGCGGGATGAAGCAGCGCGCCTGTATTGCCATCGCCATCTCTTTGCGGCCCAGGGTGGTTATCGCCGACGAGCCCACCAGCGCGCTCGATGTCGTCGTCCAGCGTCAGGTGATGGCCACCTTGGCGCGCGTGCAGCGGGATCTCGCGGCGGCCGTGATCCTGATCGGCCACGACATGGGCCTGATGGCGCAGTTCGTCGACCGGCTCGGCGTTATGTATGCGGGGCGGCTGGTCGAAGTTGCGCCGATCAGCGAGATCATCACAAGCCCGCGGCACCCCTACACGCGGGCGCTGATCGCTGCGCTTCCCTCGCTCGAGAGGCGCGGCACCCTCGCCGGGATCCCGCGTCTGGCACCGCTGCTGCGCGAGCTGCCACCCGGTTGCGCCTTCCACCCGCGCTGCCCGCAAGCGACGGATCGCTGCCATATCGAGAAGCCGATGGTGCGGGACGTCGCGGAAGCGCAGGTGGCGTGCCATCTGGCATGATTCTGTGGTCCCGCTGATCGAGGCCGTCGATGTCAGCAAGCGCTTCGCCGGGGGGCTCGGGCGCGAGAGCACGCTTGCGCTCACCGGGCTGTCGTTGGCGATCCATCCCGAGAAGCCCTCGGTCATTGCCGTGGTCGGCGAGAGCGGTTCGGGCAAGACCACGCTCGCCCGCCTCCTGCTCGGCCTCGCCGAGCCAACCGGCGGCGAGATCCGCTATCGTGGCGCCGATCTGAAGCGGCTCGACCGCAGTGGGCGGCGCGCCTTCCGCCGCGATGTCCAGGCGGTGTTCCAGGACCCCTACGGTGTGTACAACCCGTTCTATCGGGTCGATCACGTGCTTAAAACACCGTTGCGCCGCTTTCGCCTCGCTGACTCGCGCGCCGAGGCGCGACAGCTGATTGACCATGCACTGCGCGCCGTCGGGCTGCAGCCGGAAGAGATCCTCGGCCGGTTTCCGCACCAACTCTCTGGCGGTCAGCGCCAGCGTGTCATGGTAGCGCGCGCGCTGTTGTTGCAGCCGAAGTTGATCGTCGCCGACGAGCCGGTTTCGATGGTCGACGCGTCGCTACGCGCAACGATCCTCGGCTCATTGCGCCAGCTGACTGACGAGCAGGGAATCTCGATCCTCTACATCACCCATGACCTCGCCACAGCCTACCAAGTAAGCGACTCGATCCTCGTCCTCTATCGCGCGCACCTCGCCGAGGCGGGTGCGGTGGAACGGGTGGTGACCGCGCCCCGCCACCCTTATACGCAGCTGCTGGTTTCGGCGATCCCACGTGCCCATGCCGCCCGCGACTGGCTCGCGCAGGAAGAAGCCTCCGGGCCCAACGGCGTTACCCCGACCGCCACGGGTTGCTGCTTCGCCGAGCGCTGCCCGGTCGCTATGCCTGCCTGCCTTGCTGCGCCGCCGGGGCTCTATCGCACCGAACCGCGCCGCGCCGTCGCCTGTATTCAATATCAGGACTGTCCGGAGCTGCCCCTCGGCGATCCCGGCCAGGTGCTGTCGGTCTAGGGCAAGGCCGGCCGCCGCTACCCTTTCACCCGGTTTTCGGGATAGCGCCGCGATGCGATTCCGGCGATTATGACAGGAACCTTATTTGGGAGGCTCACGTGGCTAAATACTTATTGATCGAGTCGCGCGACCCGTTCGACTCGAACGACACACGCTTCTGCGGCGACCTCGCGCGGCAGCTCGCCGCGGCGAAGAACGACGTCACCTTGTTCCTCGTGCAAAACGGCGTATTGCCGGTGCGGCCCGGCGCGCGCTCGGCCGATCTGACAAGCCTGGCCGGCGCCGGGGTGAAAGTGCTCGCCGACAGCTTCTCGCTGAAGGAGCGTGGTATCCACGAAAATCGGCTCGCCTCGGGAGTTGCGGCCGCACCGCTCGATGTCGTGCTCGATGCCCTCGCCGAGGGCGCCAAGGTTATCTGGCACTGAGGGAGGACACCATGGCCGACAAAAAGACCATCACGATTGCCATCATGGATGCGCCCTACGAGAACGCACGCTCGACGACGACCTTGCGGCTGATCGATCTCGCCGCCAAGCGCGGCTACAACATCA
>Ga0306919_10000229_pt1 | contig 23186 bp, 23 predicted proteins | sample flu12Cox44000172_FD_203764 | JGI IMG/M metagenome (GOLD analysis project Ga0306919, IMG submission 203764) | Lab enrichment of tropical soil microbial communities from Luquillo Experimental Forest, Puerto Rico - flux4day.12C.oxic.44.000.172 (v2)... | ecosystem: Environmental > Terrestrial >... | reverse complement strand
AAGTCGATGGGTGGCTGATTAAGGTCATTCGTCGCATCTGCAGCTTCGGGGGCAAAATCGGCCTTCGTACGGAATGCGTACAAAGCAATGTAAACGAGCGTTTAACGGCCGCAAACTCGTCACAATGTTATTATATTGACGGAGCCTCGCTGACCACGGGCTGCGGGATTGTTTTACGATGCTGGCGATTGTTGTTCGTTCGCTGTTTTCTGCTGTTGCCGCTGTTTCTCCGCTGTTATCGCGCGCTGTTTTTTGCCGTTATTTTGGTGCCGCGGTGATCATAAACCCAGGGTTTCTGCTGCCGAGACCAGTCTCGCCGCTGGATTTTTTCGGCATTGTCAGCGAGATCGCCGAGCATGGCTCCGTCAACGATCCACTTTGTCGTCCCTTTGTCCGCTGTTTCCGAACCTCGAAGCCAGGAATCTCAACAGCTTGCTCCTGATCCCTTTTCCCTCGCACGGGGTACCACCCTACGACAGCTGTCGTTGCTGGGAGGTTGTTCACGCAGTCGAACGTTGATCTGCGCGGCCCCGCGCAGTGTCAATGGGCTTGGCTGCTTCTCATACCGCCGCCGCTAGCAGGGCCATTGTGACGTCTTCATTTGATCGCGACCAAAAAATCAATTTGGCACCCAGACTGCGGTCCTGATCTCGCCGAATTCACGCGCGATCTTGCGCCAGGACGCGCGGGCATCCTCGGTGACGTACACCTCACCGAAGAACGCCACAATGCGGTTGGCGTCGGCGGGATGGGTGGCAAGACCCCACACAGTGGCATTGGGCTGGGTCGGGAGCGGCAGGATCTCCCACGTCTCCCCGCTCGGTCGGTCAAGGACGCTGCGCGCGGCGCTCTGCCTGAACGCAGGTCGGGACAAAGCGATGGTCCCTCAGACCGAACAACGGGATGTTGCTATTGGCTCTGAAATCTGACCTGGTCGGATAGCTGCGAGACCGCCGGTCCGTGCCAGGAGCCGACATCCCGCGCCGTCCCACACTGGTCAGCGACAAACCCACGGCGGAAAATCCGATTGGGCTGTACCCCGTGCGGCAACCTGTTGACAACCTCGCTCCACTTTCCTGTGACGTTCGCGGTTATTTCCCCCCTGCGATGGTCGGCTCAGGCCTCGGCGAATGCATTCTACTGGGAGCACCTTCCTTCTCGAGCCATAGGCTATGGTGTTCCTTCGCCCAGTTGAGATCCACGGTGCCCGAGCCCATGGCCTCGAAGGCGCCCTCCATGCCGATCGTCCCGATGTAGATGTGTGCCAACATCGTGGCGATGAACAGCATGGCGACGACGCTGTGAACCATCTCACCCTGCTGCATCGTCTGGATCGTCGTCCCATAAAACGGGAAGATCAGTACATAGCCGCTCACCGCAGCGGCGCCTCCGCCCAGCACAACGACCCAGTAGATTAGCTTCTGACCGGCATTGAAACGATACGCCGGCGGATGGTCGTGTCCGATCATACCGCCGCCGCGCTTCAGCCATTCGATATCGACCCGCGTTGGGATGTTGCCGCCGAGCCACATAAGAAATATCAGCACGACGCCGAGTGTGAACGGGAAGCTCAAAAAGTTGTGCGCGTATTTCGTCCATTCGGAAAAAGCCGTGAACGATTCCGGCCTCATCAAGGGGAGGAGCAGCGGCCGGCCGAAAGTGATGTTGAGCCCGGAGAGTGCGAGGATGACAAAGCAGACCGCCGTCATCCAATGCACGAACCGCTCGAACGCAGTGAAGCGCACAAGGGTGCGGCCAGAGCGTCCGCTCTCGATGCGTAACATGCCTCGCGACAGATAAAAGATGACCAGCGCCGCTAGCATTCCGAGAATCGCGATGCCGCCGATCCAGCGCAACGTCACCTCGTGGAAATGGCGCCAGTCTCGGCCCGCCGGCTGCTCAAGGGTATAGGACTTGGTATCGGGAATGCTGCCGAGACCCCGAATCGTCTTGAATTGCCGCAGCAGCTGCTCCTCACTGACCGCGTTTTTTGTTGGATTGATAGACTGTGACTGCGCTGCCGCCGGGGACCCGGTCGCCGCAATCATCAGAAACATCAGGGCGGCAAGGACGATGCGCAGCGGAGCTGCGAGAGCGTGCATAGCTTTCCGTCCCTTCAACTGTTCGCTGATCGTTACGAGCTGACCGTTTCGCGGTATGCCGTCTTCCAGCCCCAAGCTCCGGAGCCATAGCCGCGCTTTGCGACGCGCTCGTTGTAGATCTCCTCGATGACCTCGCCATCGCCTGCGAGGAGCGATTTCGTCGCACACATCTCGGCGCAGAGGGGCAGCGTGCCTTCGGCGAGGCGATTGGCGCCGTATTTTTCGTATTCTGCCATGCTGCCGTCCGACTCCGGACCACCGGCGCAGAACGTGCATTTGTCCATCTTGCCGCGCGAGCCGAAATTCCCAACCCGCGGGTATTGAGGCGCGCCGAACGGGCAGGCATAAAAGCAATAGCCGCAGCCGATGCAGATGTCCTTCGAATGTAGCACGACTCCATCGGCCGTCGTGTAGAAGGCATCCACCGGACAGACCGCCTGGCAGGGTGCATCGGTGCAGTGCATGCAGGCCATCGAAACCGAGCGTTCGCCGGGCTGGCCGTCGTCGAGCGTGACGACGCGGCGCCGGTTCATGCCCCACGGCACTTCGTGCTCGTTCTTGCAGGCGGTGACGCAGGCGTTGCATTCGATGCAACGGTCGGCGTCGCAGAGAAATTTCATCCGAGCCAATGGGTTTCTCCCTACGCCGCGACGATCTGACACAAGGTGACCTTGGGCTCCTGCATGCCGGTCGCAGGATCGTAGCCATAGGTCGTGATCGTGTTTGCGCTTTCACCGAGCACGACCGGATCGGTGCCTTCCGGATAATTGCGCCGCAGATCGAGGCCGCCGAACCAGCCACCGAAATGGAACGGCATCCATGCGACCCCTTTGCCGACGCGTTCGGTGACGAGCGCTTTCACCTTTGCCTTTGAGCCGTTCTCCGCGCCGGTCACCCAGACCCAAGCGCCGTCCTTGATGCCGCGCGCCCGCGCATCGGCCGGATTTATCTCGACGAACATGTCCTGCTGCAGCTCGGCGAGCCATTTGTTGGAGCGGGTCTCCTCGCCGCCGCCTTCGTATTCGACGAGCCGGCCGGAGCTCAAAATCAGCGGGAACTGCTTCGCCACACCCTTGTCCAACGCCGTTTTCTGCACCGAACCGCCAATATTTGGCAGACGGAACTGCTTGGCGTCAGGCAGGGTCGGATATTTTTCGACGAGTTCGACACGCGGCGTATAGATCGGCTCGCGGTGCACCGGGATCGGGTCCGGCAGGCCAAAGGCGTTCATCCGCGCCTTGGCATTGCCGTACGGGGTACAGCCATGCATGAGCGCCACGCGCTGGATGCCGCCCGAGAGGTCTGTCGACCATGACACCGTGCCAACCTTATCGGGGCTGCCCGCGACCCGGGTGATGACCGCCATCTCATCCGGCGTCAGGTCCTTGTCCCAGCCGAGCTTCTGGAGCACCGCGACGGTAAACTCCGGATAGCCGTCCTTGATCTCAGACCCTGCCGAATAGGACCCTTCCGCCAGCAGGTTTACCCCGTTGCGTTCGACGCCGAAGCGGGCCCGGAACGTGCCGCCGCCTTCCATGACCGGAAGGCTCGTGTTGTAGAGAAGCGGCGTGCCCGGATGCTTCAATTCCGGCTTGCCCCAGCACGGCCAGGGAAGCCCGTAATAGTCGCCTTTGCAGGGCCCCTCCTTAGCGCGCATCGTGACGAGATCGAAATCCTTCTGGTTGGCCATGTGCAGCTTGAGGCGCTCAGGCGACTGGCCGCAATATCCGGTGGACCAGGAGCCTCGGTTCATCTCGCGAAGCACATCCTCGGCCAGCGGAAGGTTGTTCTCGACCTTGATGTTCTTGAACATCTGGTCGGCGAAGCCGAACTTCTTGGCCATCAGATAAATGATCTCGAGATCGTTCTTCGATTCGAAGATCGGCTTGACGATCTGCTCGCCCCATTGCAGCGAGCGGTTCGACGCGACGCGCGAGCCCGACGCCTCGAACTGGGTACTGGCCGGCAGCAGGTACATGGTCTCCTTGCGCCCAGCCTGCACCGCCAGCGATGCCCAGGTCGTCGGATGCGGATCGGCGACGACCAACAAATCTAGCTTGGCGAGCGCTTTCAGCGACTCCGGAATGCGCGTGATGCTGTTGCTGGCGTGACCCTGCACGAACATCGCCCGCACATTGTCTTTCTGATCCACCTGGTCCTTCGGCAACAACACCGCGTCAAACCAGCGGGTCAGCGGGATGCCCGGCGTCTGCATGATTTTCTGGGAGTCGAAACGCGACAGGAAATAATCGTAATCGACTTCCCAGACTCGCGACCAGTGGCGCCACGCGCCTTCCGCGAGTCCGTAGTAGAACGGCAAGGTCACGATATCGAGCCCGACATCGGTGGCGCCTTGCACATTGTCGTGACCGCGGAAGATGTTGGCGCCGGTGCCGGGCTTCCCGACATTGCCGGTCAGCAGCAGGGCGATGCAGCTCGTCCGGACATTGGCGGTGCCGACCGTGTGCTGGGTCTGGCCCATGCACCAGATCAAGGTCGCGGGCTTTTGCGTCGCAAACATTTGGGCGACGCGCTTCAACTGCTCGCCGGGAACACCGGAGACACGTTCGACCTCTTCGGGCGTCCATTTCTCGATCTCCTTGCGGACATCCTCGAAGCCGTAGACACGCTGCGCGATGAATTCCTTGTCCTCCCAGCCATTCTGAATGATGTGCCACATCATGCCGTAGAGCACCGGGATATCCGTGCCCGGACGCAGCCGCACATATTCGGTGGCGTGCGCGGCGGTGCGCGTCAAGCGCGGATCGACGACGATGACATTAGCGTTGTTGAGCTCGGCGCCCTCGAGCAAATGCTGCAGCGAGACCGGATGAGCCTCGGCCGGATTGCCACCCCAGATGATTTGCGTCTTCGCATTGCGAATATCGTTGAAGCTATTGGTCATCGCGCCATAGCCCCAGGTATTCGCGACCCCGGTTACCGTCGTCGAATGGCAGATCCGCGCCTGGTGGTCGGTATTGTTGGTGCCCCAGAAAGCGCCCATTTTGCGAAAGAGGTAGGCGCCCTCGTTGGTGAATTTCGCCGAGCCCAGCCAATAGACCGAATCCGGGCCCGATTGTTGGCGCACCGCCACCAGCTTGTCGCCAATCTCGTCGATCGCCTGATCCCAGGTAATGCGGGTCCATTGGCCGCCGACGAGCTTCAGCGGATATTTGAGCCGCCTCTCGCCCGAGACGAGTTCGCGCACGGCAGCTCCCTTGGCGCAATGCGAACCGCGGTTGATCGGGCTGTCCCAGCTCGGCTCCTGACCGATCCAGACGCCGTTCGCGACCTCGGCCGTGACGGTGCAGCCGACGGCACAATGGGTGCACACGCTCTTGCGCCTCACGACCTGCGCTCCCGGCGGCGGCGGCCGCCCGGCCGTGGCCTGGCGCACGCTGCCTAGCGGCAGGGCGCCGAGCGCCGCTAGGGCGCCCGCGGCGACACCCGATCGCCGCAAGAAGCTGCGGCGGTCGAGACCTCGATCCGATTGGCTGGCCAAGGCGGCGAGCGACCCGCGGCGGGCCTCGCGCTCAGTTCTCCTGATGAGCATGGCCCGCCTCGCTATTTCGGATAGCGGTTGACGCGATAATAGGTCTTGACCTCGTCGCTTTCGCGATATCGCGCCTTACGCTTCTCGTCTTCCTTCTCGCTGTCGGCTGCCACTTCCCTTCCCAGCGGCGCCATTGCGCCCGCTGCCGCGCCCGCGCCGATCAGTCGGAAGAAGCTGCGACGTCCGACCGTCGTCTCGTCCTGGGCCTTCATACACCGTTCTCCCTCCGCGTACCCTTTATCCCGGGAGCGCGAATGCTGCTGTTTCGATCTCGATATAAAGCCGTCCGATCGCGCCGACCGGGCGATAAAAATCCGCTGTCTTCGCCGACTCGAGATCAGCAAAGAACCGCGCCATCCATGGTCCGAGATGCCGGTCGAAGAAATACCGCTGCCGCTCCACCGGAGCAGCGAACTCGCCTACGGCGAGGCCGGACATGACTTCGCAGAGGATCGCCGCGTGGTCTTCCGGCTCGCATTGGCGGTCGACGCGCTCGATACCCAGATCCGCCAGGTCGACGCGCAGCCGCGCCAGCGGCCGCTCGTGCAGAAAGCCCGTTAGGTAATACGACCCGTAGGGCAACAGCTCGCCGCGACCGACGCCGATAAAAAGGTCGAAATATTCGCGCGCGACCGTGGCGGCATCTTTCCCGTTAGCCGCTCCGGACAGCGCCTTATGCGCGAGGCCGAGCAGCGTCTGATCGCTCTCGATCCTCGCGAGGCTCTTCAGCAACGCCGCATCCGGTGGTCTCGCCAAAAGCGTCGCAAGCAGCGCGTATTGCTGCGAACGCGCGATGTCGGTGTCGTCGATGGCGCTGGCTGTGTTCGCGTAAAGGTCCGGTCGCAACACTGCGCGGGCCACACCCGTCGCTGCCTCGACCGCGACGACGCGGTCCGCCGGAACGCGCGACCAATTGGACACGGAGGGCTGCGAGACCCCAATCCGGCGCGCCAACTCGGTGACGCCGCCAGCCGCCCGGATCGCCTCGCCCAGCCCCGCATCTCCTCCCATCAAAACTGCTCCGACGGCGTTCGCGCCAATTGACAGCGACGGTAATACCACAACTGCGAGACGGTCAATAGCCTGAGGCTATAACTGCTGATTATTGCGGGAGCGCGCTGCCATGATGGCGGCCAGGCCGGGATTCGCCAGGCTTTACCTTATCGTTTTTATGCTGCGCCGCAGCAATACTTCTCGGCGGCTCGGCGATGTGAACCGCTGGAGCGGCCTCCGCCGGTGTTGCCGAATGGTCTGCAAGCGCCGCGGTGGATCGGGTCGGCTCGGCCGCCTGCGGCTCATCCAAGAGCTGCGCCACGAGGCGACGGACCTCCTGAAGCTCCAGCGAGCCGAAACCGGGCACCGCACCTGGCGCATTGAAATCCCACGCATTTTCCGACAAGCCGATGAAATCGCGGATGGCGGGATCAGCTGTCCAGGCCCGGCGAAGCGCCGCGCGTGTCAGCTCCGGCGGCACATCAGGCGCAAGCAAAGCTTTAATGTCCGAAGCGGATTCGATCGATTCGATCGGCGGCAGAGACGTCGCTGGAGGGGCCTTGCCGGTGATCGGGGAAACGGGTTTCGCAATCTCGGCCGCGCTCGGCGGCGGATTCCCTTGCGCATCCGTCTGCGCCGCCACACCGCGTTTTCGCCGCGACCAGCGCGCGAGGAAAGATTCACCGCCGCCCATAGCGCCTCCCGGTCTGGGGAGCCTGTCGCGCCAGAACCTCGGGATCGGCGCGGTCGCGCTGGCGCTTCACAAAGCCCGGTCCAACGGGAAACTGAGCGATGAAGGCTGCGATCTCATCGCGCACGGTTTCCGGCATAGCGACCGCTTCGACGACCGCCTGACCGGGCTCGGTCCATCCCTCTCCCTCTGACGGGTCGGCGGTCACGCCGCCGATGACGTATGGCGGTTGGCCGCCGGTCGCATGCATCCTCACCCAGATCGCCGGTGCGCCCGATCCCAGATTGCGCCGATAGTTCTCCGCTTCCGACCTATATAACGCGATTTGGGCCGGGCCAGCGTAATAAGTGACGGCATCGCTCTCCTCGGCCAACTGCGTCCACGCGGCGGCTTCGGGTAGCCCGGCGAGGACGGCGACGGGACGCCAAAGAAATTCGACCCATTGTGATATCGCCTTGCATCGCTCGACGACGACGCCGATCCAGATACGCTGCACCGGCGCGCTCATGACGCATGGCCGCAGGAACGCGAGAACTCTCTCACCGACGCGGCCTTTTGGTCTCGCGGTCGAGCCATGACGGCGCTGCCAGCGCCGCCCGAAGGTCCAAGCACTCAACAGGCTCACTCAGCCGCTCGACCCGCAGGTTTCCGCTCGCCTCGATTGCACGCCGTATACCGCGCTCCGGACGCAGGCGCGCAAGATAGCTCTGTGCGATTGCCACGAAATCTCCTCCTGCCGGCGGTCGACTACCACCGTGAGATGGCGAGCAAAGCCTTCGACGAGGCGTTCCGCTCCGACATTCTCGAACCCCTCGTCTGCGAGCGAGGACGACAGCGGACGGTGCGCCTCGCCGCCACTCCTCATCGAAACGAGGCGAATGACGGCGCCGAAGACGAGCCAATCGGGCCGCGCGTCTTCGTTGCAGTCTGCGGCCAGCCGAGACGACCGCCACCAACGAGGCCGTGACCGACCTCAAGCCGGTCCGGCCATTCAATCGCGATCGCCGTCTCGGGCGCTTGAGTGCAGAGAGCGCATCGGCGAAAGCCGTCATGCCGGCATAGAAGCTCCGGCGGGCGCTCATAAGCACCTCCTCCGATTTGAGCCCGATCTCCGCGAGGTCGAGCCGTCCGACGAAAATCAGCGTCCCGGGGCCGAGCTCAAGGGTGAGCGGAGGTGTGGGCAAACGCATCGTTCGCTTCGCGCGGCGCCACAAGCCGAAACGGCGGCGGCAGATCGAGCGCCCGCAATGAGAACGGCATTTCGCGATGGCCTTGTGCTCGCCACTTCAGCATTATACCGACAGATGACGGATCGACGCAAAATCCTGGTTTGCTCGTGCGAAGACACGATGCCGCTGGACGCAGGTGCGTTGACGCGCGGCTGCCGCAACTTCGATATCGTCACCGGTCGGCAGTTCTGCCGGGCGGAGCTCGATCGCTTTCGGACGCTGGCGGGCTCGGGTGCGCCGCTCACGATCGGCTGCACGCAGGAAGAGCCACTTTTCCGCGAAGTGGCCGAGGATAGCGGCGCCGATATTCGGTTCGTCAATCTGCGCGAGAGCGCCGGTTGGTCGGCCGACGCGGCCAAGGCTGGACCGAAAATGGCCGCGCTTGCCGCCGCTGCCGCTGAGCCGATGCCGGGCATCCCGTTTGTGCAACTCGAGAGCGCGGGTGTGGTCCTCGTCTACGGCCGCGATGAGCGCGCGGTCGGGGCTGCAAGCTTGCTTAAGGAGTATCTCGACGTCACCGTGCTATTGACCAGGTGCGATCAGATCATCCCACCGCGCATTACCGATTTCCCGATCGTCAAAGGGACGATCCGCGCCGCGAAGGGCCATCTGGGCGCGTTCGAGCTCACGGTCGATGATTATGCCCTGCCCCAGCCCTCCTCGCGCGGCGCGCTGGTCTTCGCTCCATCCCGCGACAACGCGACATCGCGCTGCAATATCGTGCTTGACCTCACGGGCGGCGCGCCCCTCTTCCCGGCCGCCGATCTGCGGGACGGTTATTTGCGCGCCGATCCGGGCGATCCCGCCGCCGTACTCAGAGCCGTGCTGCGTGCCCGCGACCTCATCGGCAGCTTCGAGAAGCCGCGCTACATTATCTTCGATGCCGAGCTGTGCGCCCATTCGCGCTCGCGGATCGTCGGCTGTCACCGCTGCCTCGACCTGTGCCCAACGAGCGCGATTTCGCCGGACGGCGATCACGTCTCGATCGACGAGAAGATCTGCGCCGGCTGCGGCCAGTGCACCGCCGCCTGTCCGACCGGCGCCGCTAGTTATGCCCTGCCGCCTTCCGACGCGCTGCTACGCAAAGTTCGCACATTGCTCATGGTCTACCGCGAGGCGGGCGGCACATCGCCGGTCCTGCTGCTCCACGATGAAGCGCATGGCGGCGCGCTGATCGACGCGTTGGCCCGGCACGGCGACGGATTGCCGGCTCATGTGCTGCCGCTTGCCGTCAACGAGGTGACGCAGATCGGGCTTGAATGCGTCGCCGCAGCCTTCGCGTATGGTGCCGCGGCGGTGCGGATTCTTCTCCATGCCAAACCGCGTCACGATCCGGCGGGCCTCTACCAGACGATCGCGCTCGCGGAGGCGATCCTCGCCGGTCTCGAGCTCGACGGAACCCGCATTGCCGCGATAGAGGCAGACGATCCGTTCGCGCTCGGCGACGTTTTGCGAGCGATGACGCTCGGCGCACCCGTTCCGCGGCCCGCGAGCTTCGCGCCGGCGGGAGGCCGCCGCGACGTGCTGCGTTTGGCCGTGCGGGAACTCCACCGCGCTGCATCGGCGGCGTCCGAAATAATCACACTCCCGGCGGGAGCGCCGTTCGGCGCGGTCGAGGTCGCCGATGGCTGCACGCTGTGCCTCGCTTGCGTCTCGGCGTGCCCGACCGGCGCATTGTCGGACGATCCCGACCGGCCGATGCTCTGCTTCACCGAGGATGCCTGTGTGCAATGCGGGCTGTGCAAGTCGACCTGCCCGGAGACGGTAATCAGGCTCGTCCCGCGCTTGGCGTTCGGCGCCGCGACGACGACGCGTGTGCTCAGGGAGGAGGAGCCGTTTCGCTGCATCCGCTGTGATAAACCGTTTGGCGTCAAGAGCACGATCAACCGCATCCTCGCCAAGCTCGAAGGCAAGCACTGGATGTACCAGAGCGCGCCGCGGCGCCTCGATCTCATCAAGATGTGCGAGGATTGTCGCGTTATCGTTGTCGCGCAGGAAGGCTTCGATCCCCACGACGCGCCGCCGCGGCCGAAGCTCCGCACCACCGACGATTATCTGCGCGACCGCGAGACGGACGGCAACTCCTGATCAGCGGGTCACCCGTTCGAGGAATTTGACGAGCGCGTCGCGATCTTCGCGAGAGCCGATACGCTGCTCGGGCATCTTGGTTCCTGGAGTATAGCGGGCGGGGCCGATCTCGAACAATCTCGCCAGCGTCTCCGGCGTCCATACGATATCCAGATGCTTGATCGCCTCGGAGTAATTATAGCCAGGCAGGCTAGCGATCCGCCGTCCGAAGATGCCGTGCAAACTGGGGCCGGCGCGGGCGCCTTGGTCAGGCGCCAGCGTATGGCAGGCCACGCAGGCGCGAAACACTTGTGCCCCGGGTCCGCCGGCGTAGGCAGCCAACGGGTCTTCGGGTCCCCTCTCCGCAGGGTCGAGCGGCTCACCGGTTTCCGCATCCCAGCGGCGGATCACACGGTCGCCACCGCCGGTTAGCAGTGTGCGGCCGTCGGGCAAAAACACGACCGCCCAGATCGGCGCGCCCGACCCGGCCAGTGTGCGCAATACATCCCGCGTCTCGCGATGGATCAAGGCGACCGCGCCGTTTATACCAGCTGCGGCGATCTGCGTACCGTCGCGCGACATCGCGAGCGCGACGATCGGGGTCGGCAAGGCTTCGGTCGCGCCCAGCGGCTTTCCCGACGCAGACAGGAAATAGACATGGCCGTCGGAGCCGGCCGCCGCGATCTCGCCATCCGGCGCCGTCGCCACTGCGTTGAGGGGCGCCGACAATTCCGCGACGACCGCAGAGGCGGGCTGCGGCAGAGGCCAGATCCGCACCCTCGCGTCGTAGCCGGCGCTGACCACTGCTGTGCCATCGGCCGCGAAGGTGACGCCGTTTACGTTTTGCTGGTGGCCTTCCAATGCGACCGACGGGCCGTCGACGAGCGGCCATAGGCGAACCGTTCGATCCCATGACGCCGAGGCGAGCGTCGCACCATCGGGCGATACCGCGAGCGCGACGATCGGCCCCTCGTGTCCCTTCAGAATTTCGTCCGGGACCGGCTTCCCTGGTGTCCAGATGCCGATTATCGCATCGGCGCCGGCGGTCACTGCGCGGCCGTCGTTGAGGATCGCGACCGCGTTTACCGCGCTGTCGTGCAGCCGCAGAACCTGCTCGGCTACATCGTGACGAAGCGCCCAGCGGATCGCCGAGGCGTCAAAACTCCCGGAGAGCGCCGTCGTGCCGTCAGTTGAGACCGCAAGCGCGCGGATCGGCCCGCCATGTCCGCGCAATTGCGCGTGGGCTGGAGAGCGACCAGGCGCTACTCCGACCAGCATGACACACCAGAGCAGGCAGATGAGGCAGAAGCGCATATGTGGCGGTCGATCATCGAGTGCTTTTTACAGGATACAGGCCGCATCATGCCGCGAGCCAACACAAATCGGCGGGGACCCGCGTCCAGCATCGACCCGCCTTGAAATCGCGAGGTGCAGTGTCCTACCTTGGCCAACTACGAAATAAAGGAGGCGGCAATGCTCAGTTTCGTTACCGCCTGCGTCGCGGCGGTGCTGCTTGCAGTGGTTGGCGCGGTCGTTCTGAATCACTTCCAAGAACCCGTCAGCATGGCGTTCGCGACGGTGGGCGTGCGGCTCTGATTGAGCGGGATCGGGAAGTATTGATGCTGGTCGTTGAATTCGGTCGAAGAGCTTGCAAATATCCAGCGCGGAAAGTGGAGTTTGTGGGGCGAAGTCATGCGCCGCTCACACAGTCCTGCCCGGCAGCACCGCTGGATATCTCAACTCTTACTCGTGGCCATTACGGGCATTGCGGCATGCAGCTTTTCTGTTGTGGCTATCGACCGACCTGTCGCAGAGTTCATCGATGCTAACGTCAAGTCCGAATGGCTTTACACCGCACGGACTCTAGCCGCAGTCAGCATCCGCGTTCATTTTTTCTTTTGTTGGGCCTTATCCATCATTACGTTATTACTGGAGAAAGCAGGATAGCCTGCGATGGGAGGCGGTGGGGCGACAGTAATGCCGCGCCGGAAGTGGAGTTCCCCGGCATCAGAACAGACTACGTCACCATCCGGGGTCCCGAAACCGATGAACAAAAAGGGCGGAGGGCGATGACGCCCGACGGCCGCTTACCATTGGCCGAACGCATGCGCGGTAGCATTACGAAGACTCAGGACATTCCTGCATAGCTCGTGTTACGCTTCACGCAGGGCTCTAATCTAGGGGGCAGTTGGTTTGGCTACGGTGTTCCCCCCCCCCGAGAAGCGCCGAGCCGACTCCGGTCTAAGGGAGGACCCGATGGGTAGCGAAGGGTTGACGCGTCGCACCCTGTTGCGTTCCGCAGCGCTGGCGACGACCGCGGTGGCGATGCCATTTGTGCGTGGCGCCTACGCGGCAGGAAAAGGCGTCGCGAGCGGCAGCATGGTGCTGGGGTGGCACACCAACATCGCGCCGCGCTGGCTCGACCCGCTGCAGCACGACGGAGGAGCCACTCCGGATAATTTCCTCAATGTCGTGCAGGACGCGTTAATCAAGAATTTCCGTGACGAGCTGTATGACCACCTGGCGCTTGCCGAGCGTTACGAATTTGCCGAAGACGCGAAGACTGCCACCTTTTGGCTGCGACCAGGGCTCAAGTTTCACAATGGGGCGCCGGTCACGCCCGCGGATGTCAAATGGGGCTACGAGCACTATCGCGGTGCCTGGGCCGCGGTGCTGCATGCGACGACCGAGAGTGTCGAAACTCCTGACGACGCCACCATCCGCTTTAACTTCAAGCAACCGTTTCTCGACTTTCCGCGATTGATTGGTACGGCAAATGTCTGCGGCGCTGGTTGGGTCGTGCCGGCAAAATATTACCAGGAGGTCGGTCAGGACGGCTTTGCGCAGAAGCCGATCGGCGCGGGGCCTTACAAGCTCGTTTCGCAGGAACCCGGAACCAAGCTCGAATTCGAGGCCTTTGAAAACTATTACCGCCCGGTGCACGTCAAAAAATTTACGATCATCAGCGTGCCGGACTCGGCTACTCGGGTGGCAATGCTCGAGCGCGGGGAAGCCGACATCGTTTACGGGATTCCGGGGGAGCTGGTCGCCAGGATCAAAGACAACCCGAAGCTGATGTTGGCGCCGGTGGTCTCGGGGAATTTCTGGCTGGAATTTCCCGGCTTTCAGGATCCCAAGAACCCCTTCCACGACAAACGAGTGCGCGAGGCGATCAGTCTCGCCATCGACCGCGACGCGATCAATCAGGCGGAATCGGCCGGGTTCGGCGTGGTCGACGGCAACTGGATCAATGACGACGTGCAATACGCCCTGAGCTGGCCAAAATGCGAATACAATCTCACCAAAGCCAAAAAATTGATGGCCGATGCCGGCTATCCCAGCGGCTTCAATGTCGATTGGCTGACCCCGGCGCCCCCGTTCTACTCGCGCGGCGAGCGGGTCATCTCGCAGCTCCAGGCAATCGGCATCCGCACTAAGCTCCAGACCTTAGAGCGGTCGGTCTACCTCAAGCGGCGACAGGGGGGCATGAAGGAGTGGCCCGGGATTAATATCATCTTCACTGGCGCCCGTATTGGCGCGAGTTGGGCCAATTGGTACGAGTCGGACTTCAAGTGCGGCGGCATGCTCGCCGCCGACGAGTTCTGCGTTAAAGATCTGGATGTCCAATATAATAAATATCTGGCGTCGGACAAACCTAGCGAACGCAAGGCGCTGGCCGAAGAGATCCAGCGGGCAATCCTCGAGAACTACTACTTCGTCCCGGTGTTCCGCCATGCCTTTATGAACGCAATCGGGCCACGCGTTGCAGCAACGAAATGGCAGGACGTATTCCCGAGCGCGATCAGTACGGGCTACGCCTACCCCTGGGAAGACATTCAGCTGAACGCGTAGCGTGGGATCACGGAAAAGGAAATGAAAAGCACGACGCTGACACGACGCAGGGTGCTGGGGGCAGCGGCGCTGTTGACTGCCGCGAGCCCTTTCGTGCGTAGCGTCCGGTCCTCACCGACGGTTGTTCCCAGCGGCAAAATGGTGCTCGCCTGGCACACCAATATCGCGGCGCGGTGGCTTGACCCACAGCAGCATGACGGCACCGCGAGCCCGGATAATTTCCTGATGGCGCTGCAGGACGCGCTGATCAAGAATTTCCGCGAGGTCCGTTACGACCATCCGGCGCTGGCGGAGGGGTTGGATCTTGCCGAGGACGCGAAAAGCGCGACATTTCGGCTGCGACTGGGGATCAAATTTCACGACGGCACGCCGGTGACCCCGGCGGACGTCAAATGGAGCTACGAGCACTACCGCGGCGCCTGGGGTGAGGTGCTACACGAGAACACTCAAGCGGTCGAGATCGCCGACGACCAGACGGTTCGTTTCCACTTCAACGCCCCGTTTCTCGATTTCCCGATCCTGCTCGGCACCGGGAATGTCAGCGGTGCTGGCTGGGTGGTGCCGGCGAAATATTACGAGGCGGCGGGCCAGGACGGATACCTGAAGAAGCCGATCGGCGCGGGTCCCTACAAACTCGCCTCGCAGCAGCCGGGAGTACGTCTCGAATTCGAGGCCTTTGAAGACTACTACCGCCCGGTTCACGTCAAAGAGCTCACGATGATCAGCGTGCCGGAGGCGGCGACGCGCGTTGCGATGCTCGAGCGCGGTGAGGCAGACATTATCTACAACGTGCCCGGCGAGTTGATAGACCGGGTCAAAAATACCCCCGGGCTGATGCTGGCGCCGGTGGTTTCAGCGAACTTTTGGCTTGAATTTCCCGGCTTTCAGGACCCGAAGAACCCGTTCCACGACAAGCGGGTGCGCCAAGCGGTGAGCCTCGCGATCGACCGCGATGCGATCAATCAAGCCGAATGCGACGGGTTGGGGCGGGTCGACGGCAACTGGATCAACGACGATGTCGAATACGGTCTGCCTTGGCCGAAATGGGAGCACGATATCGGCAAGGCCAAGAAGCTGATGGCAGAAGGCGGTTACCCCAATGGCTTCAATGTCGACTGGGTGACGCCAATACCGAATTATTATTCGCGCGGCGAGCGCATCGTCTCGCAGCTTCAGGCCATCGGCATCCGCGCCAAGCTACAGACCATGGAGCGCGGCGTCTTTTTGAAGCGGCTGCAAGGCGGGCTCAAGGAATGGCCGGGCGTGCAGATCATCCTGAACGCGGCGCGCATCGGCGGCGCGTGGTCGAACTGGTACGATTCCTACATGCGGTGCGGAGGCTTCAATGGCAGGGACCGCAACTGCGTTGCGCCGCTCGACGCCGAGTTCACCCGGTATCTCGCCTCCGTAGATCGCGGCGAGCGGCGAAAATTGGCCAAGGAGATCCAAAGCGAGATCCTCGACAACTACTATTTTGTCCCGGTGTTCCGCCATGCCGCGATGCAGGCGATCGGGCCGCGCATTGCAGCTGCGAAATGGCAGGAGGTGTTCCCGACGGTGACGACCGCCTACGCCTATCCATGGGAAGACATCGCGCTGCGGGCTTAGTAGGATTTCACTAAAGCAGTCGCAGAGGAGAAAAGTATGAGAAGGGCGACGCTGACGCGCCGCACGATACTGGGGACAGCGGCATTGGCAACGACCCCCTTTGCTGTGCCGTTCGTGCGCAGCACCCGCGCTGGGGTCACCGTTGTTCCCAAGGGCAAGATGGTGCTGGCGTGGCACACCAATATAACCGCGCGCTGGCTCGACCCGCAGCAGCATGATGGCACGGCGAGCCCGGACAATTTTTTGATGGCGTTACACGATGCCCTGATCAAAAATTTCCGCGAGGTCCGTTATGACCATCCGGCGCTCGCCGAAGGCTATGATTTTGCCGAAGACGCCAAGAGCGCGACCTTCCACCTTAGACCTGGCATCAAGTTTCACGACGGCTCCGCGGTCACCCCCGAGGACGTCAAATGGAGCTATGAAAACTATCGCGGCGCATGGGGCGAGGTGCTTCACGAGAGGACCCAGGGTGTCGAGATTGTTGACGACCATACCGTCCGCTTTCATTTCAAGGACCCGTTCCTCGATTTTCCGATCCTGCTCGGCACCGGCAACGTCAGCGGCGCCGGCTGGGCGGTCCCGGCCAGATACTATGAGAAGGTCGGCCAGGCCGGGTTTTTGCAACAGCCGATCGGCGCCGGGCCCTACAAGCTCGTCTCGCAGGAACCCGGTGTTAGACTCGAGTTCGCGGCTTTTGAAGACTATTACCGCCCGGTGCACATCAAGCAGTTCACAATGGTGAGTGTGCCGGAAGCCGCCACCCGTGTCGCGATGCTCGAACGCGGCGAAGCCGACATCATTTATTTCGTTCCCGGCGAGCTGATCGATCGCGTCAAGAGCAATCCGAAGGTCACCCTGGCACCGGTGGTTTCCGGTAATTGGTGGCTCGAGTTCCCCGGGTTTCAGGATCCGAAAAATCCGTTCCACGACATACGCGTCCGTCAGGCGATCAGTCTCGCCGTCGACCGCGATGCGATAAACCAGGCCGAATGCGACGGGATGGGGGTGGTCGACGGCAACTGGATCAATAACGATGTTGAATATGGCCTGGAATGGCCAAAATGGGAGCACAACATCGGAAAAGCCAAGCAGCTGATGGCAGACGCCGGCTTCCCCAACGGCTTCAACGTCAACTGGATAACCCCGGTGCCGAATTATTATTCGCGCGGCGAGCGAGTAGTCGCGCAACTTCAGAGCATCGGCATCCGCTCGAAACTCCAAGTGATGGAGCGCGGTGTCTTCTTGAAGAAACTGCAGGGCGGATTGAAGGAGTGGCCTGGGGTCCAGATCATCATGAATGCCGCGCGGGTTGGCGGCACCTGGTCGAATTGGTTCGATTCCTTTATGAGATGCGGCGGCTTCAACGGCAAGGATCGCAACTGTGTCCCCACCCTTGACGACAAGTTCAGCAAGTACCTCACCTCCACCGACCGCAAGGAACGGCAAAACTTGGCCACGGAAATTCAGCGGGAGATCCTGGAAAGCTACTATTTCGTACCGGTGTTTCGTCACGCCTTCGTCAACGCCTTTGGGCCGCGCCTCGCGGCGAAGAAATGGCAGGACGTGTTTCCGACGAACTTCACCAGCGGCTACGCCTATCCGTGGGAAGATCTTGAGCTGACGGAAACTGCAGCGGCGGAAAGATGACGGCCACTGTAAAGGAGCGGCGATGAGCAAGTTCATGATCCGGCGGACATTCTACGCCGTCATCACTTTGTTCATCTTGAGCCTGACCATTTTCACGGTCGTTAGGCTGACGGGTGATCCGGTGACGTTGCTGGCGGAGCCCGGCGCGCGCGCAGAGGACCTCGACCGGGTGCGCGTCGAGTGGGGCCTCGACCGCCCGTGGCCGGTGCAGTATCTCGCCTTTGTCAAGAACGTCTTCACCGGGCAACTCGGCAAGTCGTTCAATTACGAGATGCAGGTCAGCACCCTCTATTTCCAACGCTTGCCTAACTCCCTCGAATTAGCGCTAGCCGCAACCTTGCTTTCCTTCTTCATCGGCATTCCCGCGGGCATCGTCTCTGCTGTTCGAGTCAACAGCGGATGGGACAGTTTCGGGAAGATCGTTGCCCTATTGGGGCTCTCCATTCCCGGCTTCTGGCTGGGGCTCGTGATGATCCTGATATTTTCGGTATGGCTGCACTGGTTACCGACGAGTGGGCAAGGCGGCTGGCAGCATTTAATCATGCCGGCGCTAGCGTTGGGCTGGTATTTCGCCGCCTCGCTGTTGCGCTTGACCCGCTCGAGCATGCTCGAAGTATTGCGCAGCGAATACGTCAAACTGGCGCGACTAAAGGGCCTACCCGGTTACGTCGTGCTGGCCATGCACGCCTTCAAGAACGCCCTGATCCCGGTGTTGACCCTGGCTGGCGTCAATCTCGTCGTCATGATCAATGCGGCAGTGATTATCGAGGTGATTTTTGCTTGGCCCGGTATCGGACGGCTGCTTTACGAGGGGATCTTTCAGCGCGATTTCCCGCTGGTGCAGGGGGTCGTCATGGAGGCCGGGATCATGATCGTGGTGATCAATCTGATCATCGACCTCCTCTACGCGTACATCGATCCACGCATTCGCCTGGCTAAATAGGTGAGCCAATGGTCGACACCACCGAGCTGACTAGTGCGGCCGTAGTAGCGGCTCCGCGCGATTTCGCCAGCGCAGGATGGCGCTGGACCAGCCAGGCGCGGCAATTGCCCGTGCTGCCGCTGGCGATCCTGGTGCCATTCTTACTGCTCGCGCTGTTCGCCAATTACATCGCCCCCTATGACCCGACCGAGCCGATACCCGGGGCGAAGATCTTCGAGCCGCCCTTCTGGATGCCGGCGGGCAACACGCATGCGCTGCTCGGGACCGATTTCCAGAGTCGCGACCTGTTGAGCCGACTAATCTTCGGCGCCCGGGTCTCGCTGATCGTCGGTGTGGCGGGCACCCTCGTCGCCGGCAGCGTCGGCACTGCTTTCGGCATCCTCGCCGGCTATCTCGGTGGCTGGGTGGACCAAGTAATCATGCGGGTGACCGATGCTTGGCTCGCCTTGCCGGCTTTGGTGTTCGCCATTTTCTTGGCGACCATGCTCGGCCCCAGCATGTGGAACATCGTCATTATCCTGGGGCTGGTCTATTGGACCCGCTACGCCCGCGTGATCCGCGGCGAAGTCCTGAGCCTTCGGGAGCGCGAGTTTGTCAAGTTGGCTGAGATCGCCGGGGCGAGCCGGACACGGGTGATCCTGCGCCACATCCTGCCCAATGTATTGAACTCGACGATGGTATTGGCGAGCCTGACGATCGGCGTCGTCATCATCGCCGAAGCCTCACTGAGCTTTCTCGGCGTCGGGGTGCCGCCGCCGGAACCGGCCTGGGGCTCGATGCTGGCCGATGGTCGGTCGATGCTGATGGTCGGAGACTGGTGGCTGACCGTCTTTCCCGGCCTCGGTATCCTACTCGTCGTGCTCGCGACGCAGCTCCTCGGCGACTGGCTGAGAGTCCGCCTCGATCCGCAACTGCGCAACATGTAGGGTATCGCCTCCATGCATCATGCTTGCCGCGGCGCGGTGCCCCTCACACCGACCCTGGCCCCACGCGAGGTGGGCGAGGGCGGGTGAGGGGCATGTCAGAAGCGGTTCCACGATGACCCTTCTGCTCCGGGTCTCCGAACTGACGACCCACTACTTCTCGTTTGGCGGAAGCCGCGTCGTCAAAGCTGTCGACGGGGTTAGCTTTACGCTGGGCGAAGGCGAGACGATCGGCCTCGTCGGCGAGTCGGGATGCGGAAAGACCACGACCTGTCTGTCGATCGTCGGTCTGCTGCCTTCCGCGGCGCGCATCGTCGGGGGCAGCGTGGAGTTTGCCGGAGACGAACTGACGCAAAAGCGGCCGCGCGAGATGCGTCGCATCCGTGGCCGGCAGATCGCCATGATCCTGCAGGATCCGATGGCCTCCTTGAACCCGCTCTTCAGCATCTACACCCAGGTCGCCGAACCGGCCTATTATCATCAGGCGATCCGCGGCCGTTCGCTTCGGCAGCGGGTGCAAGAGCTGTTGCGGGCGGTGCGCATCCCATCGCCAACAGCGCGGATGCGTGAGTATCCCCATCAGATGAGCGGCGGCATGCGTCAGCGGGTCGTCGGTGCAATCGCAATGGCTGGCGGTCCAAGGCTGATCATCGCGGATGAGCCGACGACCAACCTTGATGTGACCATCCAGGCCCAGTACCTGGAAGTGTTAAAGGACATCCAGCGGCAAAGTGGGGTCGCATTGATCTTTGTCACTCACAATCTCGGTATCGTCGCCAAGATGTGCGACAAGATGGCCGTTATGTACGCCGGCAAGATCGTCGAGCACGGTCCCGTGCGCGACCTGTTCCGCGAGGCAAAGCACCCCTACACCCAGGCTTTGCTCGGGTCGATGCCAAAGCTCGGAAGCAAGGAGCCGCTCTTTGCGATCCCGGGCCAGCCCCCCAACCTCGCTTATCTGCCCGCAGGCTGCGCTTTTCACCCGCGCTGCGCACGGGCGATGCCGCGATGCGCGATGCAAGAGCCGGAGGATCGTGCTCTCGGTCCCGATTGGGCAGCAAAATGCTGGCTCGTCGACCAGCCGACGAAGGAGCAACATGTCAGCGCCGTTGCTTGAGCTGGACAATCTGCAAAAATATTTTCCGGTCAGCACCGGGCCGTTATGGCAGCGCAAGATCGGTTGGGTAAAAGCTGTGGATGGGGTGGATCTCGAGATCTACCCGGGGGAAACGTTGGGGCTGATTGGCGAATCCGGGTGCGGCAAGACGACGACTTCCAAGCTTATATTATTGCAAGAGCCTGCCAGCGCCGGAGCCATCCGGTATGACGGCGAGGACATCTCGACCCTGCAGGGGCCTGGGCTGATGCGCTATCGCCGCGAGGTTCAGGTAGTGTTCCAAGACCCCTACAGCTCGCTCAGCCCGCGCATGCGGGTCGGCGACATCGTCGCCGAGCCCTTGGAAATCCACACCGACCTCCCCCGCGAAGCCCGCGATCAGCGCGTTGCAGAAGTGCTCGAGCTCGTTGGGCTGCAGCAGGAAGTGGCGCGGCTGTTCCCGCACGAATTCAGCGGTGGCCAACGCCAGCGGATCGCAATCGCCAGAGCACTGGTGACCGATACGCGTCTCATCGTGCTCGACGAGCCGGTCTCGGCACTCGATGTATCGATCCGGGCGCAAATTATGAACCAGCTGGAGCACCTGCAGCAAACCTTAGGCGTCAGCTATCTATTTATCGGTCATGATCTAGCGACGGTGGCCCATATCAGCGACCGTATCGCGGTCATGTATCTGGGGCAGATCGTCGAGCTCGCTGACAGCCTCGACCTGTGCGCAAAGCCGCTTCACCCCTATACGCAGGCCCTATTTACCGCTGCACTGCCGTCGCATCCCGATCAGAGGCACGAGAAGCTGAATATCACCGGCGAAGTCCCGAGCGCGCTCGAGCCGCCCTCAGGCTGCCGGTTCCATCCGCGTTGTCCTCAAGCGATGCCGCATTGCGCGCGCGAGGCGCCAGTGCGCAAAGAGGTCGCTCCACGTCACACCGTGACGTGCCATCTCTACTGAAACCGGTTGTCTTGCTATGTGCCCTTCAGAGGATTCCCAAGAGGGTTGGGCCGCTTGCCGGCCGACAGCATCCACCACGCGATCTGGCTCTGCCCTACTTCACCCTGAGCTCTGGAATAATCCGTTGATCCAAGGTCCGGTTCGGGTCTTGGTCCTGTAAAACCCTGCGGCGCGAACCACTGTAACGCCGCAGCGGGTCACTGCCAATACCCGCCTCATTGGCGTCGGGACACAGTCTCAGCGCAACAGCCTATGCTCGGATTGCTGCGATCAGGTGTCCTGGTCCCATGATGTTGATGACGCGGGTGATATAGTAGGCGAGCACGTGCAGTGCCATCTGGGCAGCCACGCGCGGCAGTGTCTTCATTAGGAAGTGGACTGCTCCCATACGGGCCTTAATTGTGCCGAATGGATGCTCGACCGTCTCGCGTCGCCGGCGCATGGCCCGTGGATCCGCGCCGAGCCTCCTCTGCGCAGCCCTAGCACATGCTCGTGCTCCCACCGTCTAATCCGGCGTTGCACTGCAGTCGTGCAGCGGCTTTTCAGCGCGCAGGTCCGGCACGCGTTGGTCCAGTAGCGACGCAGCTTCGGCCCGTTCTCGACATTGGTGTAGTAGTATTTCAACCGTCCACCGGCCGGGCAGCGATAGATGTCGCCCTCGGGCAGATAGGCGAAGTCCTGCTTGCCGAAGCGGCCCGCGGACTTGGCACCCGACGTCATCGGTTTCGGCATAGTCACGGTAATGCCGGCCTGATCGCACGCCACAATCTCCTCGCCGCTGAAGTAGCCGCGATCGGAGACCGCCTCCAAAGTATCAGTTTGCAGCGCGGCTTGGCTTCCTTGGCGACACGCGCGAGCTGTGGGCGATCGGAGCCGACATCGGTCACCTCGTGGGTGACGATCAGATGATGCTCGGTGTCGAGCGCAACCCGCACGTTGTAGCCGACAGGGCCTGAGCCGCGCCCGCTCGTCGCCATCGACCGCGAATCGGGATCGGTCAGCGAGATCTGCTGGTCGGGCGTCGCCAGCATCCGGGCCTCGAGCCCGTCGAGGCGTCGCATTTCCTCTTTGAGCCGCGTGGTCTTCGTAGAAAGCGCCTCCGATGGCTCCCGCCAGTCGACGCTGTCCAGCTGGCTCAGGTAACGGGCAACGCTCTGTTCAAGCTGCGCTCGGCACCGTTCCCGATCTCTACTCCGGGATTGCTCAGAGCGCAGCGGCCAAAGAGGCCCTTTCACTGACTTCCTGGAAGAGATGTTGCGCGCCGCCGGGCCCGCGCCGGCGACATGTTCGCCCGGGTCGCCGGCTTCCCCACGGTCAAGACGCTCGATGGCTCCAACTTCGGCTTTGCGACGGGTGTTCCGCGCCAGCAGATCCACGAGCTCGCCAGCCTGGCCTTCTCATCGAGCGTGCCGAGAACGTCGTCTTCCCCGGCCCGTCCGGCGTCGGCAAGACGCATCTGGCGATTGCGCTCGGCTACCTGGCCACGGGCACAAGGTGCGCTTCACTACT
>Ga0306919_10000226_pt1 | contig 23298 bp, 27 predicted proteins | sample flu12Cox44000172_FD_203764 | JGI IMG/M metagenome (GOLD analysis project Ga0306919, IMG submission 203764) | Lab enrichment of tropical soil microbial communities from Luquillo Experimental Forest, Puerto Rico - flux4day.12C.oxic.44.000.172 (v2)... | ecosystem: Environmental > Terrestrial >... | reverse complement strand
GGGCGATACGGCCTATCCTGACCAGCAGCTAGGCTGAAATTGTAACCGTTGGGAGTGCGCGTGAAAAAACTTTCAATAGCTGCAGTAATTTCGATCATCATCGGAGGCGTAATCTTGAACTCGGCGGCTTTCACCGCCGAAAACATGCCTGAGCTAGAAAGCCGCCCGGGGCCCTCACTGCATATTGACTCCCATGCCCGAGACTACTGCCGTCTAGCACAGGTGTGGTGTTGCAAGCCTCGCAAGAAGGGTGGGGCAACAGTGTGTAAGTGCCAGTACTTCTGTAGCGGCAACCGAGGGGGTTAGCGTTCGGCTGACTGGCTCGGATGAATGAAAGCAGCAGGCGCATTTAATGGCCTGAATGGATGCTTTGGTGGCTGGTTTCTTGGTCACCAAAGCAAAAGTATCGCGAACCACGCGACAAACATCGCACCTACAGCGCCAGCAGCGACGACAATCTGGGTTAAGGGTTCAGGCATACTCGGCCTCCAAACACTGGCAGGCCGATCACGCATCAATCACAATTACGCCTCGACCTTGAGGCCAATATAGTCCGGAAATGGTCAACACTTTCTTTAGTGGTGCTTGTCGTTGAAGATTGGCCCCGGCCTTAACGCCGGGCTTTTTCTTGGACCCAATTTTGGACCCAAACTCTCCGAAACTAGCCAAAACACAGTGACACGAGACGGACTAGCGGTTCTCAGAAATCTCTGAAAAACATGACTGAGCGACACACAGCGATACACGACGCCACCGCGGTTCCCGAAGCCCCACATCTGCCGCGCCCCGCGCCAATCGACGCTTACGGTGAAGGTGGCTTTCGGTTTGCCGGGATGTCCCATCGGGGGTCGCTGCTTTGTTTTCCCGATGGCATTTGGGCCTGGCCAGTCATGGACGTTTCTGAGCTGAACGAGCGAGTCCTGCAGGCCGCCTTCGATCGTGCGGAGCGCCTCGATTTCTTTCTCATCGGTGCGGGCCGAAACCCGTGGTCAATGCCTGAGGATCTGCGGCAGAGATTTCGCGAACTGTCGCTTTCCGTTGATGCGATGGCGACCGGCGCAGCGGTGCGGACCTACAACATTCTCCTGGCGGAGAACCGGCGTGTCGGAGCGGGTCTCATTGCGGTGACCTGATCCGGTTCATGGTTGGCGAAATGAAAGACTCTTTCGCATATTGCGCCGATCGCCTGCGTGAAACCGATCGCGACCGCTATCTTGCGACTCTGTTCGCTCCGGCCGAAAAGCGCGAGGGCTTGTTTGCGCTCTATGCCTTCGATGCTGAAATTGCGCGCGTACGCGATCTGGCGCGTGAGTTGATGCCTAGCGAAATCCGGCTGCAATGGTGGCGCGAGGTGATTTTAGGAGAACGCGCTGGCGAAGCCGCGGCAAATCCAATTGCGGCGGCAATGACAGAAATACTGAACCGGTTCGATTTTGTGCGCGAACCTCTTGTCGATCTGATCGAGACACACCGTTTCGACGTTCACAATGAACCGATGGAAAGCCTGGAAGCACTCCAGACTTATGCAGTAAATACCGCCGGAGCAATCTTCGAGTTGGGGGTTCGTCTTCTCGGCGGAAAAATAGAGTCCATGGTGGTTAAAGAGTCAGGATCTGCACTAACGATTGCAAATCTGCTCTCCCAATTTCCACGGCACGCTGCGCGACGGCAACTCTACGTACCGTTAGAAGTTCTACGACACTACGGAGCCGCGTCGGAAGACATATTCGCGATGCGCGTGACACCGGAATTGCGGGCGGCACTTGCTGAATTTCGCTTACGCGCTCGGCGCAATCTTGCACACGTCGTCTCGGCCAAAATTCCTGAGAGCGCAAAGCCAGTCTTTTTGCCGCTGGCCCCATTGCGGCAATGGCTCATCGATATGGAAAAGCGCGATTACGATCCATTCCGCCCACCCGTCGTATCCCCTTGGCGGCGGCAATGGCGCATTTGGCGGGCCGCTAAATCGTTCGAGAGGATCGGAGCATAGAGTTCATTCGGCCGCGGCTGCGGGGAGGATGAATGCAATCCAGGTCCCGAGATCGGCGAGGGCGCGGCGGGTCAGCGCACTTTTGCGAGCGAGCGCTTTGGCGGCTGAGCGCCCCAATTTGCTGTGACGATCAAACGCTGGAGCCTCTTTCAATGGCGGAAACAGACCAAAATTGACGTTCATCGGCTGGAACGACGAAGGGCCCGCATCAATCGTCTCGATATGGCCACCGGTTATATGGGCGAGCAGTGCGCCGTGCGCCGTCGTCTGCGGCGGCAAGGAGACGGGTTCACCGCGCCCTTCCGCAGCCGCAAAACGCCCGGCCAGCAGGCCCACAGCGGCTGACTCGACGTAACCCTCGCAGCCGGTGATCTGGCCGGCGAACCGCCAACGGGTATTCGCCTTGAGCCTTAACACCTGATCGAGCAGTGTCGGCGAGTTGAGAAACGTATTGCGGTGGAGGCCACCAAGCCGCGCGAACTCGGCGCTTTCCAATCCCGGAATGGTGCGCAAGATGCGCACTTGTTCGGCATGTTTCAGCTTGGTTTGGAAGCCAACCATATTGAACAACGTGCCGAGTTTATTGTCCTGCCGCAGTTGCACCACCGCGTAGGGTTTGGTTTCAGGCTGATGCGGATTGGTGAGCCCGAATGGTTTCATCGGGCCATGACGCAAAGTCTCAAGGCCACGTTCCGCCATGATTTCGATGGGGAGGCAGCCGTCAAAGTAAGGTGTGTTCGTCTCCCATTCATGGAAACTCGTTTTGTCTCCGGACAGCAGCGCCGCAACAAATGCATGATATTGCTCACGCGACAGCGGACAGTTGATGTAGTCGGCGCCCGAGCCGCCAGGGCCAGACTTGTCGTATCGAGACTGAAACCAGGCCTGACCAAGGTCGATGCTGTCGCGATGGACAATCGGAGCGATAGCGTCGAAGAACGCAAGCTGCTGCTGGCCGGTCAATCTGCCAATCGTGGAGGCAAGGTCGGGCGATGTGAGAGGGCCTGTCGCCACGATCACGCTGTCCCACTCCTCGCGCGGTATGACTTCGCCACGCTCAAGCGTCACCAATGGATGCGATTCAAGCGCCGCCGTCACCGCCGCGGAAAAGCCGTCGCGATCGACGGCGAGGGCGCCACCCGCGGGCACCTGATTTTCGTCTGCCGCGCGCATGATGAGCGACCCTAACCGACGCATTTCTTCATGCAGGAGACCGACCGCATTGTGCACGCAGTCATCTGAACGAAATGAATTCGAGCAGACGAGTTCAGCGTAAGCGTCAGTCTTGTGTGCTGGCGTCCCGCGTAGCGGCCGCATTTCATGCAGCACAACCGGCACGCCGGCCTGTGCTAGCTGCCAAGCAGCTTCGGACCCGGCAAGACCGCCGCCGACGACATGCACAGTTTGCGGTGGCCCTTGTTTCATTCGACAATAACTAGGCTGGCGAACGAGAAGCCGCAATGTGCCAAGCTGCGCCGCTGTGGCCCTTCGCAGAGTTAGCCTGTAAAAGCGAAACGCCCGCGATGCTTCGCGGGCGTTCTCATGCCTACAGCCACCGGTTGGGATTAGCCGCGCTGGGAGGCAGTCCACGCAACACGAGGGATATCCGAGCGGCTGATCCCAATATCGGCAAGCTCACGGTCGCCCAGGCGCGACAATTCGTTCAGACTGCGGTTATAGCGCTTCCACTCCTGGATGAAGCGAATGAGTGCGGAAAACATGGTATCCTTCTTTCCGTAATTTCCGGCCCTAGGCCGGTCGTCGATTGACAAGAAAATAGGGATGTTCCGAGCAATGAAAACCGATAATGTTGCGCTGCAGCTAAGCGTAAAATGCATGACTAAAAGGGGCGTCGGCAAGAAAATAATCAAACTTTGATGGGATTTGATCAAAATAGCGGCCTTCCGTTCGAAAAATTCTCTTGAAATGCACCTTTCGCGCCGAGCTTGGGTCCAGTAACTTGCAAATCTAACAGAGTACCGCCCATGAAAACGCATATCTTGGCTCGAGTCTGCCTTGCGGCCGCGTTGTACCTGTCCCCCGCAACGTCAGGTTCCGCGGCTGAGGTCAAGGTTCTGACCGCCGGTGCGTTCAAGCAGGTCGTGCTCGCGCTGGTGCCTGATTTCGAGAAGCAGACGGACAACAAGGTCATCGTCGACAACGACACCGCGGGTGGCCTGCAGAAACGCATTGAATCCGGCGAAGCCTTCGATGTGGCGATCATCACGCCAGCGATCGTCGATGCCCTGGCTGCTTCCGGCAAAATCGTCCCTAACAGCCGGGTCAATCTGGCAACCGTCTCGATCGGTGTTGTGGTCAAGGAAGGCGCGGCGAAGCCCGACATCGGTACGGTCGAGGCCTTTAAGAATGCGCTGCTTGCCGCCAAATCGGTCGCCTACATCGATCCGGCGAGCGGCGGCTCGAGTGGAATCTACGTCGACAAGCTGCTCGAGCGGCTCGGCGTCGCCGATCAGGTGCGGCCGAAGGCCAAGCTCAAGAAAGGCGGCTATGTCGCGGATCTCATCGTGAGTGGCGAGGCTGAGCTCGGTGTGCACCAGATCAGCGAAATCGTGCCCGTCAAAGGTGCGGTCCTCGTTGGACCGTTGCCGAAGGAAATCCAGAACACCACGACTTATGCGGCCGGCCTAAGTGCTGCGGCTCGGAACAAGAAGGCCGCGCAGGCCCTGATCGAGATGTTTTCCGGCCCGGCTGCGGTAAGCGTGTTCAAAGCCAAAGGCATGGATCCCGCGAACTGAGGGGTCACGCATTTGGTGTGCGGGTGCACGCCCGCTTGATCGCCGCGTCGTCATCACGGCACTGGGCATCGCGCAAATTCTGGCTTGGGGAACATCGTTCTATTTTCCTGCCGCTTTTTGCCGAACCGAGTCAAGGAGACCGGCTGGTCGCTCGGCGCGCTTCTGCTTGACGCCAAGGGCGCGCAGCCGACGATCGGCGTATTGACGATCTTTGCGCTTGTCAATGTCCTGCTGATCGGTTCGCTGTGGCGGCTTTGTCGCAAACCGGCCTAGCGTGCGATGATGAAGATTGTCTCGGATTGCCGGACCCATACCTCGCAGGGTTGAAACATGTTGCCACTGCAGACGCTCTATTTCGAAGACCTCTCGGTCGGCATGACAGCGTAATCCTGTGGACGCGGGAAGACACTGGCAGCCAAAGCGTTGCAACTCAAGGCAAATCACCTTATGCCTCTCTGTCGAATGGTGTCACGACAGGATACGGGAAGACACGGGAAGACACGGGAAGATCGTTTGAATTTTCCCCAAGTCTTCCCAAGGGGCGAGGGCGATGGGCGAAAAACAACGCATCCATCTGACAGAAACTTCAGTCGCGCGATTGCAATTGCCGAAAGGCAAAAACGACGCGACATGGTTTGACGACGAGACGCGTGGCTTCGGCGTTCGCAAGCGTGGCGACTCTGCGGTTTATATTTTGCAGTACCAACTGCGCGGACAGACCAGCAAACTCACGCTCGGCAAATGCTCCGAGATCAAATGCGACGTTGCCCGCGCGATGGCAGAGGCTAAACGCGCCGAAATCAGCAAAGCTCGCTTGGGTCTCGGGATTGATCCTGCCACCGCACGCGACAACGCCAAAATCGAGGCACAGAAACCAAAGCCGGAAACAATTAAAGCTGTCATTGCAGACTATCTGGAAGCCATACGCGCCAAGAAACGTCCTCGCACCTACCAGGGCATCAAACGTCACTTGGAAAACTTCTGGACTCCGTTACACGGCCACTACGTTAACAGCGTTACGCGGGCCGATGTTGCTACCGAACTGCGGAAACTCGCCAAGAGGGGCCCCGTAGTCGCCAATCGCTGCCGCGCCGACCTTTCTGCCTTTTTCAAATGGGCTATAGGCGGGGGGCTGTGCGACAGCAATCCAGTGGTCGGCACCAACAAGCAGGAAGAAAACGCCCCGCGGGAACGCTCCCTATCTGATGCGGAAGCGGCTGCGATGTGGCTGGCTGTTCCCCAAGGTGACTACGGCCACATCCTCAAACTACTGCTGCTGACCGGTTGCCGGCGCGATGAAATCGGCGGACTGAGGTGGTCGGAAATCGACCTGGAAGCCAGGACGATTACCATTCCCGAGATACGCACAAAGAACCACAACGAGCACGTCATTCCTCTGACGGCTAGCGCCATCGCGGTGCTCAACGATATTCCGCCCCGCGCTGAGCGCGACTACGTTTTCGGCACCAATAGAGACGGCGGTTTTTCAAACTGGTCGAGAGCCAAAGTCGGCTTCGATGAAAAACTGAAATTCACCCAAGACTGGACCGTGCACGATATTCGACGGACCGTTCGCACCGGCCTGGGCAAACTTGGCGTGGTGCCACATGTTGCCGAAGCCGTTCTAAACCATCTTCCAGCTAAACTGATCCGCACCTATGACCGGCACAGTTATGCCGAGGAGAAAAAGGCAGCTCTACAGGCTTGGGCCAATCATCTGATGACAATCACGCTGCCAGAGAAAGCGAAACCAATTTCGGTGCGGGCCGTTCCTAACAAGCAAACTGAACCGGAAACACCCCGCGCCACTTTTGCCGACCGTTTGGCTGCTTCCGCTAAAAAAGAGCGTCGTGACCTTCATTAGTCGCAAAAGTGCACAGTCTCTGCGCAGCAAGCGGTTGGGGCATAATGCCCACATCGATTTTTTCCCCGAACAGGAGTCAGATTGCGCAGCGGCCGGGTGCTACTAACATCCGACCGCCACTTGCCTCAACGCTCGTCTAGCAAACGTTCCAGCATCGGTACGCGTTGCAGCGACGGCAGGCGGGCACCACGCGCGGGGCTACCACCAGTGGTGCTGTTACCGCCACACCTGGGACTACTGCCACGCCTGGCGCCACTGCAGCGCCACCGTAGTACACGCCTCCGTAGTAGCCGTTGCGACGGCAGCCACCGTATGGGCCGCGGTGAAATCCAGGTCCGCAACCACCAGCGACGGGAATTGTCAGGCTAGTCTGCGCTTGTTCCAGCGGCGCGAGAGGCATGGAATGGGCGGCAGCAACGCAGAAAAAACCGGCGCCAATCGCAACTCCTAGAGCAAGGATCTTTGTCATTGATCTCCTCCCTAAGTTTCTATGCGAAGGAAGGCTTTCACAAACCAGCCGATCAGTCAAAAAAGTTATCTAAACGTCCCGTCTACAGCGCGAGTTGCTGCCGGCGCGTCCGGATTCTTGACCTTGATCCAAGTCCTCGACGGACCCGATTTATAAACGGACGTAAGCCGCTTCGACACGATGCCCTCAAGCCCGAGATTGCAAACGGCGGCAAAAAGTTTGTCGCCGTGGCCCTCAGCGTGCTCGACATACTGGATGCCCTCTCGCGCTTTGCGCAGCACCCATTTTAGCGCGGTCTTGCGCTCAATCAGAGGTTGACGACGAAGATCATCACCCGACAAAAGAAGATCGAAAGCCAAGGCCACGGCTTTCTCATCGGCTGTGCGGTTATGCAAAGCGTCGAAATCAGAAATGCCATCGGCCGACAAATGGACAACCTCGGCGTCAATAATCAACGGCGCACGCAGCCGAGCCGCTTCCTCCACGATGCGGGGATAGCGTTTGGTCCAATCATTTCCGTTTATCGTGTAGAGACGCACACGACTGTCACGGACATGGATCTGTAACCGATAGCCGTCATGCTTCAGTTCGTGCGCCCACCCAGGACCGGATGGTGGTTCCTTGGCGGTGGTCGGCTGACAGGGGTGGATGAAAGCGGCGGGTTCGTTTAACGGCCTGCCGCGAGCGTCACGCAAAACCATGCGGCACATATAGGTGAAAAGAAGAAGGGCCGCCAGCGAGGCATCGTTGGCAGCCCTTCGCCGTGTACAACTAACACAATCGGCTTGGGGAACCAGAGAATGAATGCCGAAGCCGGCCGTTCCGACCAGCGGAGCGAGTTGGTGGCGCTTCTTTATTATCAACTTGGCCGTTCAGTTTATCGATATCCTTTAGCGCCTCGGAGGCAATCAAAACGGGTTCAGCTAACCCCTGACTCAGTTGACGGCGGATAGAGTCGTGAAGGCGCAAAGCGATATTAGGATCCGCAATCTTGTGAAACTCAGAAACGTACGGCCAGGCAATGCGAGTTTACGACTGCCCACAATGCCCAGGCTGAGCCAGCGACTAAATCGTGATCAATAATAACCTCGGGGTCTTTAGCCATTTGAACCGGACTAGCGTTCTTCCCATAATCTTCCCAACGAGCATTTTTGGGAAGATGGGTAGGAGGAAATCAGATAAGGTACTGATGATGTTAGATTTACGGATGCTATATTACGAAGACTTGTCTGTCGGTATGACCGAGGCGCTGAGCAAGGTCATCGACGCGTCTGATGTGGTCGGCTTTGCCGAAGTGACCGGCGACCGCAACCCGATCCACTTGTCCGAGCACTTTGCCGCGAAAACACCGTTCGGCACGCGCATCGCGCATGGTCTTTACACGGCGAGCCTCATTTCCGCGGTTCTCGGCACGCGATTGCCAGGACCAGGCGCTGTCTATATTTCGCAGACCTTGAATTTCCGCGCGCCCGTTAAAATTGGCGACACCGTCGATGTTAGCGTCGCCGTTGCGGAACTGCTGCCGGAAAAATTCCGCGCTCGTTTGACGTGCAAATGTTCCGTCGGCGACGAGGTGGTGCTTGACGGGGAGGCCTGGGTGAAGGTGCCGTCGAAGCAATCCGGCGGCCGTCCACTGCCGCGCATCTGAATAAAACCACCCCGGCGCCGGAAGCCGGCGCGCCGTCGTGTGGAAGCACAAGTCTCCTACAGTCCCGGCTTCAGACCGAATACGCAGCGCCGCGATCCGTCGGGCCGCCGGCATATCGTGACCTGACCATCGGGTGGTGCGACCGGCATGGCTTCATCGTAGGGAACGAGTTCGCCGTCGATCATCCAGCCGCTCGCCGTCGATGAAATGCGGGTATAGCTCTTGCAATCGTAGTCGCCGCAGCACCATTCGCCGGCGCCATTCTTGAAGGCGCCGCGATTGACCCAGCTATCATGCGCAAACGCCGTCGAAGCAAAGAGAAGCGCAGGTACAAGCAGTGAGCGGACCAGAGTTCGCGACATCGGTGGCCTCCATGTAAATCCCCCGGCGCTGCGTTACTGTGGCGTCCTTGGACTGCTCCTCCATCTCCCGTACATATTGGCCGCTGATACTTGTTCCAAGGCGGCGACGCGTAGGTACGCAAGTTTTTGATCGATTGCGACGAATCAAGCCAACCTGAAAATGCTAGCACGGAAGTACATATCCATTAGGTAAATTGTGCGATGCGGCAAGTTCGCGGCACTGATTGATCGGAAGTGAGGCTTTATGGCGACACCGGTAACGCCGGCCTGGCAATTGTGGCGCGACCGGCGCGGCCGCATATCTGCGTTGCGCGTAGCGACGCTCTTGCTTCTGCTGCTTCCGCTCGCCAAGTCCGTCTTTGAGGCGACTGACATCGCGCACGGCGCGCGCCCGCTCACCGAATTGATTCACCGCGCGGGATTCTGGGCGCTCGTTTTTCTTGGCTTGACGCTTGCGGTGACGCCGTTCCGCCGCATCTTCCGCTACGCCAATCTTATCGACGTGCGCAGAATGCTCGGCGTCGGCACGTTCTGTTTTATCGCCGCGCATCTCGCGCTTTTTTTCGCCGACCAGAGTTACAGTGTCGGAAAATTCATTCACGAGATCACGCATCGTGTCTATCTGATCGTCGGCGCGGTGGCGTGGATCGGGCTTGCAGCGCTCGCGGCGACCTCGACCGACGGCATGGTGCGCAGGCTCGGCGGTATGCGCTGGCGGCGCTTGCATCAGGCGATCTATGCGATCGCGTTGCTCGCGCTCATTCATTACTTCCAACAGACCAAAGCCGATGTGACGGTCCCGACTTTCGCCGCCGGTCTTTTTCTTTGGTTGATCGCCTATCGTGTGCTGGCCTGGTGGCAGGGCAGCGGCGAATTGTCCACACTCAGCCTGTTTGGTCTTGCAATCGCCGTATCGGTTACGACTTTCCTCGGCGAAGCGATCGGCATTGCGATTGCATTTCACGTTTCGCCGATGCGCGTTCTCGGTACGATTTTCGACTTCGACGCCGGCATCAGGCCGGGCTGGCAGGTGCTGGCGGCGGGCCTCGCGGTCACCGCGGTCGATGCCGTCATGTCGCGCTTTAGAGGCCGCACCACGCGCGCCCGTGCGGTGGCAGCCGAATAGGCCTGTCAGATCTTGCGGCTGTCGTAAGCCCAATGCAGCAGCGCCTGCCGCTGTCGCCGCCGGCAGAGCAAATCGCCGGGTTCGCAATGTTTCTGCACCTGGCGCGCGTGCCGCTGGATCGCTTTCCACCGCCCGATCTGCCGCCGGTCTTCCTCCGGGATGCGCCGGCCAATGTAATAGCGGCAGTACCACTGAAACCAGCCGCGCGGGTCGTCGTGATGAATCCACCCTTTGCGCTCCCATTCCGAAAGCGGCTGGCTCGCGTCGACGCCGAAGAAATTGCAGGCGGGATCGGCGCCGCGCGGTGAGAGCTTCGCGTGCGCAAACCAGCTTTTCGGAAACTCTCGGCGGCAGTCGGTCATGTATTTGCCGCCGAAAACACCAAGCCGCAGCATCTGCGCCGGCGTGAGCTGCGGTTGGAATTCTGGATCGAAATTGCGTCCGGTTGCCGCGCTCAAGGCGTAGCGGTAGCCCTTCTGCATCTTGTCGTTGACGGTGACAGTGCGCCGACGCATCGGCCCACTTAACTAGGCCTGCTCGCACTCCGCAACCGGCAGAACGGACGCGCCTTCCGGACGCTTCGGCCAGATGTGGCCCGCCGCATTGATGAACGGATCGACCAGTTCCCCCTTCACGTGTGCGCATCCGGCTGGCCGGGGAAGCCGAAGGTGAGGGGCTCGCGCGTCTTCTCCGGCATATAGAGCGTGCCGAACATCCAGTCCCACAGCGCAAGGCAGGAACCGAAGTTCTTGTTGAAGTGCTTCGGATTGGCCGAGTGATGCACCTGATGATGCGCGGGGCTGACGAAGATCCGCCCGAGCACGCCGCGGAACGCGATCCATGCTGGAGATGTACGTCGGCGTGAAGCGCGCGGCCGTGGAGTGGATGTCACTTACGCAGGTCGGCGTATTCCGGATGCTTGTCGATATATGCCCTCGCGAAGGGGCACACCGGGTTGACCTTGAGTCCTTTGCGGCGGGCCGTATCAAGCACGCCGCGGATCAGCGCCGAGCCGATGCCGCGCCCCTCGAGCTCCTTGGGAACCTCGGTGTGGAGCATCGTCAGTACCCCGTCGGCGCGCTTGTAATTGGCGAAGGCAACATGGCCATCGGCTTCGAGTTCAAAGCGATGACGCTCAGTATTGTCGCGGACAGAATTGGTCATGTCATGGTCTCAGCACATTCGTGATTTAATAACGTTGGTCCCCGCCGCCAATATTGCAAGGTGCCTCATGTCCGATCTCACGCTCTATCACGCTTCGCCTTCGCGTTCGTCGGTCGCGCTCTGGATGCTGGAGGAAGTCGGCCAGCCTTACGATATCAAGCTGTTGCGGCTGAGCGCGGGCGACAACATGAAGCCGGATTATCTCGCCATCAATCCGATGGGCAAGGTTCCTGCGCTCAAGCACCGCGACACGGTGATCACCGAGCTCGCGGCAATCTGCACTTATCTCGCGGATGAATTTCCCGAAATGAAACTCAACGTGCCGGTCGGAACGCCGAAGCGTGGCGTCTATCTGAAGTGGCTGTTCTTCGGTCCGGGCTGCCTCGAACCTGCGGTGATCGATCGCGTCGCCCCGCGCAAGGAAGCAGCACGACGCGCGATGCTCGGTTATGGGGATTTCGACACCACGATGAACGTGCTCGCGAAAGCGATCGAGAAGGGCCCCTGGCTGATGGGCGATCAGTTCACCGCGGCCGATGTGCTGATCGGCTCGAATATCCGATGGAGCACGATCTTCAAGATGATTCCCGAGCGGAAGGAATTCACCGATTACATTGTGCGCATCGCGGCGCGTCCGGCGGCGCAACGCGCCGAAGCGAAGGACAAGGAGCTCAGCGCGCAGGCGGCGTGATCTCAGGATTGCGCTTGTGCGCGCCGAGCGAGCGAGGCGATCAGTCCCCAGACGAAGGATGCCCGCAACAAGTGCGGGCATGACAGTGGAGAGGAGCGCAATGGCGGTCGTTTCGGCAGCCTACTTCTTCTCCGAGGTCTTGTTGCGCGGATCATCCGCCGGATTGACGTAATTGATGACGAACGGGCCTCGGCCGTGAATCTGGATCACGGTCGGCTCCGACGTCCACGCGTAGTGCTGCGTGTCGGGAACCCTGAATGTTTCGCATTGTGGCGTATCAAAATGACGGCTCTGCTCGGGGCCGGCCATACGCGCGGCGCAACGACCCGGGTCACCACCATCGAGGATGGCGGCCGATCCTACAACGTGGTTTTTCCATGCTGTACGAGCGTCAATCCCTTGTATCGGCTGGCTGTTCGTCCCTCGTATCCGGGAATTGCCGATGACTACCGGCGAACATTCCGCATGCTGGAACCAATGAAACCCGATATCTGGCTTCCCGCCTATACGCAGATCCCGGGCTTTGCGGAGAAATTGTCGCGCGCCGATAAAGACGGCGTGCAGGGCTGGGCCGATCCCGAGGGCTATCGCCGCTGGCTTGCCGAGGAGAAGACGAAGTTCGAAGCGGCCATAGCCAAGGAAAAATAGGCCGCGCCAAACGGCGGCAAAGAATACCAACCCGGACCCCATTTTCCGCGTTGCGCAACTGGTATCTTTTTGGCTATATCCGCGCGCTTTCCGGTCGGGGTGAAGCGCCCTTAAAGCGGCCATCCTCGACGCTCCTGGCGCCGGCGGGAGCGTTCGTCCCGCCAGCACAATCTAATCGGGGAAAAAATGGCCACCATGAATATCTTGTGGTTGATCGTCGGCTGCGGGGTGCTCGCGATCCTCTATGGCATCTGGGCGATCCAATCGGTGCTGAGCGCGGATTCCGGCAGCAAGCGGATGCAGGAAATTTCCGCGGCCGTGCGCGAGGGCGCGCAGGCCTATCTCAAACGGCAATACACCACCATAGCGATCGTCGGCGTGGTGGTTTTCGTGATCATCGGTTTCACGCTCGGCTGGTTGGTCGCAATCGGCTTTGCGGTCGGCGCGATCCTGTCGGGTGCGACCGGCTTCATCGGCATGAACGTTTCGGTGCGCGCCAACGTGCGCGTCGCGCAGGCTGCGACAAAGTCGCTCGCCGGCGGGCTCGAGCTCGCGTTCAGATCGGGCGCGATCACCGGCATGCTGGTCGCGGGTCTCGCACTGCTCGGGGTGACGCTCTATTTCGGCTTCCTCACCGGCACAATGCACAAGGCGCCCAATGATCGCACGGTAATCGATGCCATCGTTGCACTCGGCTTCGGCGCATCGCTGATCTCGATCTTCGCCCGTCTCGGCGGCGGCATCTTCACCAAGGGTGCCGACGTCGGCGGCGACCTGGTCGGCAAGGTGGAGGCTGGCATTCCGGAAGACGATCCGCGCAATCCGGCCACGATCGCCGACAACGTGGGCGACAATGTCGGCGATTGCGCCGGCATGGCCGCCGACCTGTTCGAAACCTATGCGGTTACCATCGTCGCCACGATGGTGCTGGCCTCGATCTTCTTCGCCAACTCGCCGCAGCTGATGACCATGATGATCTATCCGCTCGCCATCGGGGGCGCCTGCATCATCACCTCGATCATCGGCACGTTCTTTGTGCGACTGGGCAAGAAAGAGTCGATTATGGGGGCGCTCTACAAGGGGTTTATTGCCTCCGCGGTGCTCTCGCTGATCGCAATCTGGTTCGTGACCGATCATCTCATCGGGATGGGGCTGATCGGCGGCGTCGCCTTCACCGGCAAGGCGCTCTATATCTGCGCGATCGTCGGGCTGGTCGTTACCGGGCTGATTATCTGGATCACGGAGTACTACACCGGCACCAATTTCCGTCCGGTGAAGTCGATTGCCGCCGCATCCGTTACCGGCCACGGCACCAACATCATTCAGGGCCTCGCCGTGTCGCTGGAAGCAACGGCGCTCCCGGCACTGGTGATCATTGCTGGAATTCTGGTCGCCTATGCGCAAGCGGGGCTTTTCGGCATCGCCATCGCGGTCACATCAATGCTGGCGCTCGCCGGCATGGTGGTCGCGCTCGATGCCTTCGGCCCGGTCACGGACAATGCCGGTGGTATCGCCGAAATGGCGGGTCTGCCGAAGGCCGTACGCAAGTCGACCGACGCGCTCGATGCGGTCGGCAACACCACTAAGGCCATCACCAAAGGCTATGCCATTGGTTCAGCCGGTCTCGGCGCGCTGGTGTTGTTCTCAGCCTATAACCAGGACCTGCAATTCTTCATCAAGACTTCCGGACAGCATCCGTACTTTCAGGGCATTCAGCTCGATTTCTCTCTGAACAGCCCGTACGTGGTGGTCGGTCTCTTGTTCGGCGGATTGCTGCCTTATCTGTTCGGCGCGATGGGCATGACCGCCGTTGGCCGTGCCGCCGGCGCGATCGTCGAGGAAGTGCGCCGGCAATTCCGCGCCAAGCCCGGCATCATGAAGGGCAAGGACAAGCCTGATTACGGCCGCGCCGTGGACATGCTCACCAAGGCCGCGATCAAGGAGATGATCGTCCCGTCGCTGCTACCGGTACTCTCGCCGATCGTCTGCTACTTCGCGATCTACTTCATCGCGGGTGGTGGAGCGGCCGGTAAATCGGCGGCATTCTCGGCCGTCGGCGCAATGTTGCTCGGCGTCATCGTCACCGGTCTGTTCGTCGCCATCTCGATGACGTCCGGCGGTGGTGCCTGGGACAACGCCAAGAAATACATCGAGGACGGACACTATGGCGGCAAAGGCTCGGACGCGCACAAAGCCGCGGTCACGGGTGACACTGTCGGCGATCCTTACAAGGACACGGCGGGACCTGCTGTGAACCCGATGATCAAGATCACGAACATCGTGGCGCTCTTGTTGCTTGCGGTTCTCGCTCACTAGTCGCGCGAACAAAATGAAAAAGGGCCCGCATTTCTGCGGGCTTTTTTTCATGGCGCGTGTGCCTAGAGATGGAAGCCGACGTTCTTGAAGATGTTGCGCAGGTAGCTCAATTCCTGGCCGCCGGTCGGCGTGGTCTGCGAATAGAAGTCGAAGACCTTGCCATCCTTGATTCCGTAATTGGCGAGCCGGGTCACGCGCCGCTCTTTGTCGAAATAGACCGCGATGACGCGCTGGTCTACGACTTCGTGCGGCATGAACGCGACTGAGCGCGTGGCCTTCTGCGAGATATAATAGAAAGCCTCACCGTTGACCGTTGCGACGGTTGACGGCGTGCCAAGCACGATCAGGACCTGTTCCTGGGTTGCCCCGACAGGAACCTGCTCCAGTGCGCCCTCAGGCAGGACGTAGCCGCGCTGAAGGGTTTCCGATCCTGTACAGGCGGCGAGCGCCAAACCGCCGGCGAGCACCAGCGACAGGGTGAGGCTACGATAGCGCACAGTCTTCGAACCCATACGCGACATATCCAACTCGGTCTTGCATCGAGTGGGGCGTTGACGTAACCGCGGCAAACCGCCTTCAGCCCCGAATGACCCGATGATGTTCCCCATGTTTCGCCGCAGGTCGCGGCAAGACACCATTTCCACCCTGTATGGCACGATCGTGGCGCAGTCGCGATTGTCTCGTTTTTACCGCGATTACGGTGTCGCAGACACTGTAGACGGTCGCTTCGACCTGCTTGTGTTGCATCTTGCCCTGATCATCGACCGTCTGGCCGAGGAACCCGAGTCCCGGGAGGCCGGACAGGCCTTATTTGACCATTTCTGCCAGGACATGGACTACAATTTGCGAGAGATGGGTATCGGCGACCTGTCGGTGCCAAAGGAGATGCAGCGCATCGGCCAAGCCTTTTACGGTCGGGCGCAGGCCTATAGATCGGCACTTTCGGTGGACGGTGAGGCGGCCCTGGTCGAAGCTTTGACCCGGAACGTCTATGCCGGCTCGCCGCCGACCCCGGAAGCCCCTGGCCATCTTGCAGCCTATGTCCGGGAAGCGGTACGTGATGTTAGGGCCCAGTGGGTCGGCGACCTTCTGGCGGGCAAGCTGAACCTGCCGAAACCCTGAAATTGCTGTTCGCGTTGAAGACAAAGACCGGTCGTCAGAAGACTGATTTCTATGGAAAAAAATCGAAGTCCGTGGAGCGTGCCGGTCGCGGTGGAAGATATTTCGGAGACCGGTCTACACGTCGAGATCGATGCACACGATACTGTCCGCGCGGAGCTCGCCATGCTTGCAGGTTTGCGTGAATTGTCGCGTCTATCCGCCGTTTTTGATCTTGCGCGGCGCGGCGCCGGTGTCCGCGTTACCGGCAACGTCAGCGCGCGCGTCGGTCAGACCTGCGTCGTCACTCTGGAACCCGTCGAAAACGATATCGACGAATTAGTCGATCTGCGGTTCGCGCCGCAAGCGGCCGTGCCAGCGGCAAAGTCGGAGACCGTTGCGGCGCACGCAAGCGACGACGAGCCACCTGAGCCTCTTTTGGACGGTAAGTTAGATTTGGGTGCGATCGCGACCGAGTTCCTGCTGCTCGGCATCGATCCCTATCCGCGCAAGCCGGGCGCCGAATTCGCGCCGGTCAAGGCCGACGATGCCAGCGCAAAACCCTTCGCAGCCCTGGAAGCGCTAAAAAAGCGCCTCGGTGGGAGTTAGCCGGCAGCCAGCGGGCGCGGGGCATGGGATCAACGGAGAACCGTCTTGTTTGCGGCTGCCGAGCAGCTATGGTCGCGGCCATTCGCCCACTTTTCAGGACCGTGCCGCTTCCACCCCCGTTAACGCCGAGAGCGATCCATGCCGGATAAGGTTCGCATCGCGCTTGACGCCATGGGCGGCGACCATGGCGCGGCCGTCATATTGCCGGGTGCCGACATTTCACTGACACGCCACCCGGACGTCGAGTACCTGCTTTTCGGCAATCGCGCGGCGATTGACCCCGTGCTCGAGAAATTGCCGCGCCTTAAGGCAAAATCGAAAGTCGTGCACACCGAAGTCGCCATCCGCATGGACGATAAACCGAGCCAGGCGCTCCGTTATGGTCGCTGGAAGTCTTCGATGTGGCTGGCGATCGACGCGGTGAAAAAAGGCGAAGCCGATGTGGCCGTCTCGGCCGGGAATACCGGCGCGCTGATGGCAATGGCGCGCTTCAATCTGAAAATGAAGGAAGGGATCGAGCGCCCGGCAATTGCTGCGTTATGGCCGACGCTGAAGGGCGAATCCGTCGTGCTGGATGTCGGCGCTTCCATCGGCGCGGACGAAATGCATCTGGTCAATCTCGCCGCGATGGGCGGAGCGATGGCGCGCGTCCTGTTCGACATCGATCGTCCGACGGTCGGGCTTCTTAATATCGGCGTCGAGGAAGTCAAAGGACTGGAGCAGGTGCGTGAGGCGGGTCGCATTCTGCGCGAAGGTCAGTTTCCGCATTTCGACTATCATGGATTTGTCGAAGGCGATGACATCGGGAAAGGTGTCGTCGACGTTGTCGTCACCGAAGGCTTCGCTGGAAATATCGCGCTGAAGACTGCCGAAGGGACGGCGCATCAGCTTGCCTCGTATCTGCGCGCGGCGATGAACCGGACCTGGGCCGCGCGGCTCGGCTATTTGTTTGCGCGGCAGGCTTTTCGGACCTTGCGGGAGAAAATGGATCCAAGAAAATCGAATGGGGGAGTCTTCCTCGGCCTCAACGGCGTCGTCATCAAAAGTCATGGCGGGTCCGACGCCGAAGGCACGGCCGCGGCAATCGACATGGGCTACGACATGGTGCGCTATGAATTGCTCGCCAAGATCGGAGAGTCGATGGCGCGCGACCTGAAGGCGGGCACCACCGCACGACTTGCGAGCGGAGCAGGTTCGTGACGACATTGCGTTCGGTCATTCTAGGGTGCGGGAGCTATCTGCCCGCGCGCATCATCAGCAACGACGAACTGGCACGTTCGGTCGCAACCACCGACGAATGGATCGTGCAGCGGACCGGCATTCGCGAACGCCATGTTGCCGCGCCAGGCGAATTCACATCGGATCTCGCACTTCACGCAGCGCGCGCGGCGCTGGCGAATGCGCACTGCGAAGCAAGCTCTATCGATCTGATCGTTCTTGCGACCTCAACACCGGATCAGACGTTCCCGGCAACTGCCGTGTCGGTACAAGCTGGGCTTGGCATTACACATGGTGCGGCGTTCGACCTGCAGGCGGTTTGCTCGGGGTTCGTCTATGCGCTGCAGGTAGTCGACTCCCTGCTACGGAGTGGAAGCTACAAGCGCGCGCTGGTCATCGGGTCGGAAACCTTTTCGCGGATCCTCGACTGGAATGACCGCACGACCTGCGTCCTGTTCGGCGACGGCGCGGGTGCCCTGGTCCTTGAGGCGCAGCAGCAAGCCGGAAAAAGGGACGATCGGGGGGTACTGACCACCCATCTGCGCTCCGACGGACGCCACCGAGCGAAGCTTTACGTGGACGGGGGTCCTTCCTCGACCCAGACCGTCGGTCACCTGCGCATGGAGGGGCGGGAGGTCTTCAAGCATGCGGTGGCCATGATCACTGACGTGATCGAGGATGCCTTCAAGGCCACAGGATACTCGGCCGCAGATATCGACTGGTTCGTGCCGCATCAGGCCAACAAGCGCATCATTGATGGCTCTGCCCATAAGCTTGGCATTGCCCCCGAAAAGGTGGTCGTCACCGTGGACCGCCACGGGAATACGTCCGCCGCCTCCATTCCGCTGGCTTTGGCCGATGCAGTGGCCGACCGCCGCATCAAACGGGGCAATTTGATCCTTTTGGAAGCAATGGGCGGGGGGTTCACCTGGGGTTCGGCGCTCTTGCGTTGGTGATCCCAGAGATCGGAACCGCTTTTATTGACGCTGTGGTTATGGGGACTAATTGATCACAATCTTTAACGGGCCTTGTTGACCCCTTTGGGCGAAGCTAATATCGTCGATAATTCAGCGGGATACCTCGCCGGGGGCAGGGCAGGCGATGACCGGAAAGACAGTGACGCGGGCCGACCTGTGCGAGGCGGTCTACCAAAAAGTGGGCCTCTCACGCACAGAATCCGCAGCATTGGTGGAGTTGGTGCTCAAGGAGATCACCGACTGTCTCGAGCGCGGGGAAACAGTGAAGCTTTCCTCGTTCGGTTCTTTCGTCGTGCGCAAAAAAGGTCAGCGCATTGGCCGCAATCCCAAAACCGGCAAGGAAGTGCCAATTTCGCCGCGGCGCGTTATGGTGTTCAAGCCGTCGGCGATTCTCAAGCAACGCATCAACAATGGCGCCGCCGCCGAGCCAGGCTAGGCCGTCGTCCTCGGTTGCGTATCTGCGTTAGGATCAAACTCAGGAGTGGCTTGCTTTGGACAACAAGGCGCCGGACGCATTTCGCACCATCAGTGAAGTGGCTGACGATCTCGATTTGCCGCAGCACGTACTGCGCTTTTGGGAAAGCCGCTTTCACGAAATCAAACCGATGAAGCGCGGAGGCGGTCGGCGCTATTATCGCCCCGACGACATCGACTTACTGCGTGGTATTCGGCATCTGCTCTACGGCGAGGGCTACACCATTCGCGGCGTGCAGCGCATCTTGCGTGAACAGGGCCAGAAATTTGTCCAGGTGGTTTGGCAGGACGGCGCGCCGCAGCCGCCGCACGGCAGAATAGAAGATGAAGAAATGGCCGAAGAGGTCGTCGCGGCCGACGACGTTGAGCCGGATGACGACCGCGGGTTGCGCGGTCGCATCTCCTCGCTCATTGGACGTGATGTCGGTGACCAGCATGACGACGCGGCGGCTCGCGTCGAGCCGCAAATGACGAGCGCGCCGGTTCCGCGCGTTGATCCGGCCGATCGTGCAATGCACAGCGTCACCTCGTCCGAACCGGCGATAACAGAGGCCCCGCAACCAGCGCCCGCTGTTGGCGGAAACGGCCTCGCGCGTGAGGATTTACACAAACTGCACGCCGCGCTGCACGACCTTGTCGAGTGCCGCAATCTGATCGATGCAGTGGTCACGCGGCCACATTAGAAAATTTTCGTAAGCTTCCCCAGGCTTCTCCCATGAACCTTTCGGGCATGGTGCGTGACCGCTACCAAACGCGGGCCGCAGGTTGCAGAGGCCCCGCCCGGGGTGGAAATTCTCGCCGCTGCACCGGGCGGCAAATATCAGGTAACCTCGGGGAAGCAGCCCATGTCAGCGGGGTTGCGGCGCTGCTGCTGGCGACGAAACCGAAGCTCACTCCGGCGCAAGTGCGCGGCAATCTCGTCCGGTCCGCGCATCGCGTTCCCGGGACGCGCAATGAAGTCGGGGCAGGTGTCGTCGACGCACTTGCTGTCGTAAACCCGGGCGCCAAAATAACCGGCGTCCGCTTCCAGGACTCTCGCCCCAATCGTGTGACTGCAAATCACGTGGATTAATTGTCATGACCGCTCCGGAATCCCTGCTCGTTGAGCATCCGACAGATGACATCGTCGTCTTGAAGATCAATCGTCCGCAGGTGCGCAATGCGCTGAATCTCGATGTGCGCGTGCGGCTGGCCGACGAGATCACCCGCTCCGGTGCCGACAGCAAGGTGCGTTGCGTCATCGTGACGGGATCGGACGTTGCCTTTGCCGCCGGCGCCGACATTGGCGAAATGGCCGAAGCGGGCCCAGTCGAGGTCATGTCGCGTAATGTGCAGAAATACTGGCGCGCGATCATGGACTGCCCCAAGCCGGTGATCGCCGCAGTGGAAGGGTTCGCTCTCGGGGGCGGCCTCGAACTCGCTCTGTGCGCGGACATTATTATCGCGGGCGAGGGTGCAAAGCTCGGCTTGCCCGAAGTGAAAGTCGGCATCCTGCCGGGGGGTGGCGGCACGCAAAAGCTGGCGCGGCTCGTCGGTCGGCAGCGCGCGATGCTGCTGATCATGACCGGACGAATGTTCGACGCGGCCGAAGCCCTGAATATGGGTGTCGTTGGCGAGGTTGCGCCGACCGGCCAGGCCCTCCCACGCGCCATCGAGATTGCGCGCGAAATCGCCGCCATGCCGCCGATTTCGATCTTGCAGATCAAGGAGATCGTCAATGCCGGCGTGAATGCGCCGCTCGATACCGCGCTGATGCTCGAACGCAAGGCCTTCCAGCTGCAGTTTGCCACGCGCGATCAGAAAGAAGGAATGCGCGCCTTCATGGCAAAGCGAAAGCCGAAATTCGAAGGGCAGTGACGCGTGGCGGTGGATCTTGCAAAACCTGATCTGATCGTAGGCATCTTTGGCGCCGGCACGATGGGCCGCGGCATTGCGCAGGTCTGCGCGCAAGCCGGCGTCACCACGCTGCTGTTCGATTCCCGTGACGGAGCGGTAAAAGAAGCGATCGCGGCGGTTGATAAAGGTCTCGAAGGCCTCGTGGTCAAGCAACGCATGACGCCCGCCGCCAAGAAGGGCGTGCTTGATCATCTGAAGCCGATTAATTCCCTCGACGAAGCGAAAAACGCCGGCATCGTCATCGAAGCCATCGTCGAAGACCTTGCTACCAAACGCGCGCTGTTCCGCGAAATGGAAAAGCGCGTGCCAGCGAATTGCGTGCTCGCTACCAACACATCTTCGTTGTCGGTCACCGAGGTCGCGGCCGGTTGCGAGCGGCCAGAACGCGTCGGCGGCCTGCATTTCTTCAATCCGCCGCCCTTGATGCGTCTCGTCGAGGTGATCGGCGGCTTGCGCGGCGATCCGGCACTGGTTGCGGCGCTCGTTGGCTTCGTCAAGCGCATCAACAAGCATCCGGTGGTCGCTGCCGATACGCCCGGTTTCATTGTCAACCATGCGGGCCGTGCCTATGGGCCGGAGGCCCTGCGTATCGTGTCGCAGGGCATTGCAAGCCCGCGCGAAGTCGACCTGCTGATGAAGGAAGCGGCCGGATTCCGGATGGGTCCGTTCGAGCTGCTCGACCTCGTCGGGGGGGATGTCGCGCACGCCGTCATGGTGAGCATCTTCGAACAGTATTTCGATGACCCACTGTATCAGCCTTCGGCGAACATGGCGGTCCGGGTTGCCGGCGGGCTCCTCGGCCGCAAGTCCGGGCAAGGCTTTTATCGATATGACAAGCCGGATGCTTCCGGCCCGCCGACGGTTGCGGTGTCACCGCAAGCGATACCGACATCGGCCTGGGTCGCCGACGAAGAGGGCGGTCGCGAGCTGGCGAATTGGCTGAACGGTACCGGCGTCAAGACCACGCGCGGCGGCAAGCCGCCATCGATTGGGCCGTGCTTTGTCACGCCGCTGGGCGAGGATGCTTCCAGCGCCTGCGTTCGCCTCGGTCTCGACCCGGCGCGCACGGTTGCCGTCGATATGTTCGGCGCTTTCCAGGGACGGCGTACGGTGATGAAAACGCCGCTGACCGGCGCGGAAACGCTTGGCGCTGCAGTTGCCGCGCTGTCGGGTGAGAAAACGCCGGTCACCGTGATCAATGACAGTCCGGGCTTTGTCGTCCAGCGCATGCTGTCCATGATCGCCAATATCGGAACCCGGATCGCTGAGCTGCGTATCGCTGCGCCGGCCGACATCGATACTGCGGTCGAACTAGGGCTGAATTATCCGAAAGGACCGCTGGCCTTCGGTGACGCGCTCGGCGGAGCGCGCGTGCTGACCGTTCTCGATGGCATGCACGCGATCACGCACGATCCGAAATATCGCGCGACCGCCTGGCTGCGCCGGCGGGCCAAGCTTGGGATTTCCTTGCTCACGCCGGATTGATTGCGTCGACTGCATGAGTTCGGTCACAGAAATGCCAAAGACCTGAGAAGTTATCCGGAGCCGAAAGCGGCGAATGTGCCGCTGCGGCCCGAATGGAAGCTTCGTATGTGCGCTGATAAGTCCGCTTACATGTTGCGGTCGCTTGATCTAAGCATGCCGCCCATTAAGATTCGTGTTTCGATTCTCTTGCACCGGCAGGAGGGCTAGTGCGGATTGCGAATCGTTCCCGTTTTCTGGCGGCAATTGGACTTTGTGGGCTCGGCTGTCTGGCCGCGCTTCCGCTCAATGTCGGCAACCTGAGCTTCGTCTCCTTGGCATCCGCCCAGCCCGCAACGCTCACGAAATCACAGTCGGAAGCGCTCGATGCCTACGACAAGACCGTGCAGGACTTCAAAGCGGTCCTCGCTGAGCGACGCGCACAGATCAATGCGAAACAAAAGCTGCCCGACGTACCGGGGCAGGCGCTTTATCTTGCGCGCGTCAGCATGATGGGTGCGTACAAGGATC
>Ga0306919_10000224_pt1 | contig 23364 bp, 22 predicted proteins | sample flu12Cox44000172_FD_203764 | JGI IMG/M metagenome (GOLD analysis project Ga0306919, IMG submission 203764) | Lab enrichment of tropical soil microbial communities from Luquillo Experimental Forest, Puerto Rico - flux4day.12C.oxic.44.000.172 (v2)... | ecosystem: Environmental > Terrestrial >... | reverse complement strand
CGACGGTCCGGCCACATATCCGCACAATTCTCCGTGATCTCGTGCCCCATTTAATCACATTGCCGCTTGCGTCGCACGGCCGTCGTTTGCATCGCGGTCATGCGCACGACATGATGGTGTGGCCAACTCCTGCGCGGGAGTGCTTATGGAACATCTCATCTTCGTGTGCCCGACGACCGGACGCGAGATCGACAGCGGCGTCGGGAGCGAGATCGGCACCCTTCTGCGCATCCGCCAGCAAAACGTGCGCGCCCTTTGCCCGGCGTGCGGCGCATGGCACACATGGCCGGTGCGCGACGCCTTCCTGGCGAAGGCTGCCCGCCGTCCCCTCGGCGCCGATTCTCACATCGCCTGACTATGCCGCGGATGCGCCGCGCCATGGCGCCCATGATGTAGAGCGCGAAGTTCGGCACCTCGTCGACCATGAAGCGGAATTTGCGCTGATCGATCAGCGAGAGTTCGCAGGCTTCCTTGACGCGAGCGGTGGAGCTTCTCGGCGCGCCGTCGATCATCGACATGAATCCGATCGCTTCGTTTTGCCCGCAGATCTCGATGACCTTGTTGCCGATCACCATCTCGATCACGCCGGGCTGCACGATGTACATACACGAGCCCGGATCGCCCTTGTTGAAGACGACGCTTCCGGCGCTAAACGTCACGTTGGCGCCGGCCCGTTGGGCAAACATTCGCATGTCGATGTCATTGCCGTTCATTTCCGCCTCGCCGGTCCAAGCCGCGCATCGATGGGTAGCGACTTTATGCCAAAAGTTCGCAGCCTCGTGCTAGCTTTGCCTCGACCAGGGGCGCAATGATCCTTGGCTGCGCGTCGGGGTGTCCGCTTGCCCGGGACGCGATCGCCGCTCACCGCGGAGGCACGATCATGGCTACCGTCACCACCGTCGCGAGACGCCCCCTCGAAAACTCCTTGCCGGCGCCGCGGGCCCGCATCGGAATGATCATTCCATCGGTCAACAGCATGACCGAGCCGCAGTTCAACCATTTCGCACCGCCCGGTCTCGGCGTGCATGTCGCGCGCGCCCGCGTCGCCGGGGAATGGAAGCGGCCGCTTGCGGCGATGGCCGACGAGATCGCCACCTCGGCAAAGTTGCTCGCCGACGTGGCGCCCGATCTCATCGTATTCCACTGCACCGACACCTCGATGACGCAGGGCCCGCAGGGCGAAGGCGGCATTCTCGAGATCGTGCGGGGCGCAACCGGCATCGAGGCGGTGGCAACGAGCCGGCTCGTGCTGGAGGCATTGCAGGCGCTTGGGCTACGCAGGCTCGTCCTGCTCAGCCCCTACAAGAGCAACCAAGCCGTGATCGATTATCTCTGCGCGACCGGCTTTACCGTGGTTCACGACGTGGCGCTTGCCTGCAAGGCGCTCGAATTCGCGACGGTCACGCCGCGGGAATGGGTGGAGCTCGCGCGCAAGCACGACCGGGCGGACGCCGACGGCATTTTCTTGAGCTGCACCAACACGACCCAGATCGAAGCGATCGCGGATATCGAGCAGGCGCTCGGCAAGCCGGTCGTCAACAGCAACCAGGCGGTGCTTTGGGGCTGCGTCAAGAGGCTCAAGTCGGCGCTTGCTCCGCTGCCGCCGATGCCATCGCTAGGCCGGCTGATGCGGCACATGGATGCGTGAGTGCAATCAGCGAGGATCGAACATATGAAACTGCAAGTTGGACGTCTTGCCGGCGCGGCGGCATTTCTGACGCTCTTTGTTGCGGTCGCGACCGCGCAACCCTATCCGACGCGGCAGATCACGCTCGTCGTTCCCTTCGCGCCCGGCGGGCCCGCCGATTTTCTCGGCCGGCTCATCGGCCAGAAGATGAGCGAAGATTTGGGCCAGCAGATCGTCGTCGACAATCGGCCGGGCGCGAACACCATCATCGGCGCCCAGGCCGTCGCCAAGGCGAGCCCCGACGGCTACGCGCTGCTGATGGCGATCGACGGCACGCTGGTCATGAATCCGTTCCTTTACAGCAAGCTTGCCTATGATCCGTTCAAGGATTTCGTACCGATCTCGCTGATCGCGCTCGTGCCCTCGGCGGTGGTCGGGAACATCAACATCCCCGTCAACTCGATCAAGGAACTGGTCGAGCAGGAAAAGGCCAAGCCCGGGACCTTCCAGATCGGGATCAGCACGCCGACGTCGCAGGTCAATGTCGGGCTTCTCAACATGATGGCCGGGACCAATTTCACCATGGTGCCGTATCGCGGCGGGACGACCCAAATCACCGGCATTCTCGCCGGCGACATTGCGCTCGGCATGGAGAGCATCAACGTGTCGCTGCCGCTCTGGCGCGACAAGAGGCTCAAGATCCTCGGCCTGGTGAGCGCGCAGCGCCTGTCGCTTGCCCCGGACATTCCAACCATCGCCGAGACTTTCCCCGGATACGATCTTAGCATTTGGCAGAGCATCGTCGCGCCCGCGGGCACGCCGCGCGACGTCGTGACCAAGCTGCACGGATCGATCAGGAAGGTGCTGGCGCTGCCGGAAGTCCGCGAAAAACTGCTCAACGCCGGCATCGAGCCGGCGAGCAGCAATACGCCCGAGGAGTTCGCAGCCTTCATCCGCTCGCAGGCCGACACGCGGGCCAAGGTCATCCAGGCGGTCGGCATGAAGCTCGACTGATGATGCCGATGGCGGCTCGCATCCTCATCGCCGCGGTCGCCTTCGCGATGATGGTGGGGCACGCGCGGGCGCAAGCGACGCTCGACGCGGACGCGAAGGATTATCCCAACCGGGCGATCCGCATCATCGTGCCGTTCCCGCCGGGCGGGCCGGCCGACATCATCGCACGCTTGGTCGGGCAGCGCTTGAGCGAGGACTGGGGCCAACCGGTGGTGGTCGAGAACCGTGCGGGCGGCAACACGGCAATCGGCGCGCAGGCGGCGGCGCGGTCGGCGCCCGACGGTTACACGCTGTTCGTGCCGATGGACACGACCATGGTGATGAACCCATTGGTCACGCCCAATCTGCCCTACGATCCGCTCAAGGACTTCGCCCCGATCACGCTGTTGACCAAGAACATGTCGCTCGTGGTGGTGCGAAGCGATGGGCCCAAGACGATCAAGGAGCTGATCGTTAAGGCAAAGGCCAATCCCGGAAAGCTCAACATGGGCGCGGGCACGATCACGTCGCGGCTGGGCGCGCTGCTATTCGCCAAGCGCGCCGGCATCGACGTTCAGCTCGTTCCGTTCAAGGGCAGCGCCGAGATCGGTCAGGCCGTGCTCGCGGGAACGGTCGATTTTGCCCTCGACAGCACCGGTTCGAGCCTGCCGCTGATCCAGGCCGGGCAGTATCGCGCGCTCGCCAAATACAGCAACCGGCCGCTCGCCATCTTGCCCGACGTGCCGAGTCTTGCCGTGGCGGCGGACCTGCCCGGGCTCGACGAAAGCTCCACCTGGGTGGCGCTGGTAGCGCCCGCCGGCACGTCTGCCGCCATCGTCGACAAGCTCCATCGCGAAGTCGCGAGCATCTACGCCGACGCGGCCATGATCGCCAAACTGGAGAAGATTGGGATTCTCGCGACCGCCAGCAGCGCGCCCGCCGAGTTCGACGCATTTATTCGCAGCGAGACGGAGCGCTGGTCCAAGGTCTTCAAGGACAGCGGCAATATCAAGCTGGACTGACGTCGCTCGCCGCACGCGAAGGACGCTCGGCGCGAACGATCAATCCGACCCGCGCTTGTTTCTCGATCATCGTTTTTCGCGCAGGCCCGCCCGTTGCAGGCGCGGCAAAACCTCGTCGCAGAAGAACGGAAGCTCATCGAGATAATTCACGAGCGAGACCGCGACCCCGGTCAGCCCGGCTTTGCTGAGATCGATGAGTTGGCCCGCCACGTGGTCGGGGTCACCTATGATGGGCAATCCGCCCATGCCCTGCGCGTATCCGGTGCGGATCTGCTGAAACTTCTCCGGTGGCGTGTTCTGCGCCGTGATGTTCTTGAGCGCGAGGATATCGTCGACCGCCCGCCAGTCGGCGTGCTCGACGATGGAATAATGGAAGTACTCCTCGGCCTCTTTCTTCGTCGACCTGGAAGTGACGACGCCCACGGTATAGACGCCGAGTTCCTTGCCCTGTTGCTTCGCCTGGGCTTTGGCGGTCGCGACCTTCTGCGCGGTCTCGTCGAGCGAGGTGCGCGATGCCTGTAGGAAGAATGCGTCGCAGTTGCGGATTGCAAAGGCTTGGCCGACCGGAGAGGCGCCGGCATTCATGATCACCGGCCGCGACCCGCCATAGGGCTTGGGCTTGCCGCGGATGCCCTTCATGTTGAGGTATTTGCCTTCGAAATCGAAGTCCTCTTTGTCCGACCAGATCAGCTTGATGACGTCGATCCACTCCTGCGCGTATTCGTAGCGCGATTCATGATCGCGTTGCTTGACGCCGAACATCGCGAATTCGCCCTCGTTCCACCCGACCACGATGTTGAGCCCAAACCGGCCTTCCCCCACATGGTCGGCGGTCACCATTTCCTTGGCGGCGATGACCGGGTTGAACAGCGGCGCATGCACGGTGCCGAACACCGTGACGCGCTTGGTGAGGGCGAGGAGGCCCGTCGCCCAGGTGATGGTCTCGAGCGTCGCGCCCTGGTAGTCGGTATCGCCGCCATAGCCCTTCCAGCGCCCGATCGGGAGCAGGAAATCGATGCCGACGTCGTCGGCCATCCGGGCGAGCTTGAGATTGTCCGGCCAGCTCCCGGACCAGCGCTCCGGAACGAGCGTGACCGCCCGCCCGGACGAGCAGTTCGCCCCGAACAAGCCGATCTTGAGCTTGTTCGCATTGTGCATCGACATGCGATCATGGCGGGATGGAGCGGGAGCGAGCACGGTTTCTCCTGAAGTCTCGTTCGATATGGCAGTAGATCAGGCTAGCCTACGGGCGCTGCGTTTTGAATGGGACGTCGGCACGAATCGGTTGCCACCGAAACGCGCAACGGTGAGAATTGCGCCAACGGACAGCGCCAAGCCGCCGGGAGGAGCAATGGTGCGGGCAGTGCGCTTTCTACTCGCTGCAAGCCTGGCGATCTCGGCGTCGTGCGCGGCGGCTACCGAGGACCCATCCGCGAGCTTTCCCAATCGGCCGATCCGGATAATCGTGCCCTTCCCCGCCGGCGGGCCGAGCGACATCGTGGCGCGCCTGATCGGCCAGACCATGAGCCAAGACTGGGGACAGCCGGTGGTGATCGAAAACCGGCCCGGCGCCAACACCATCATCGGCGCGCAGGCGGCGGCGAAGGCGGCGCCCGACGGCTACACGCTGTTCATGGCGATCGATTCGACGCTGGTCATGAACCAGTTCGTGCACAAGAGCCTGCCCTACGACCCCCTGGATGATTTCGTGCCGATCACGCTGACCGCCAAGACCATATCGGTGCTGGCGGTTTCCACCGCGAGCGGACCCAAGAGCGTCAAAGAGCTGATGGCGCGCGCGAAGGCGCAGCCGGGCAAGCTCAACTATGGCGCCGGCACCATCACGGCGCAGCTGATGGGGCATCTGTTCCACAAGGCCGCCGGGCTCGACATCGTCTATGTGCCATTCAAGGGCACGCCGGAGACCGTCAACGGATTGCTGACCGGAAGCGTCGAACTCATCTACGCTGCCAACCAGATCGTCGCGCCGCTGATCGCGAGCGGTCAGGTGCGCGCGCTGGCGAAGCTCGACCGCGATGCGCCGCCATCGATGGCCGACATCCCGACGCTGGCCGAGGCGGCCGGCTTGCCCGATCTCGAGGACATCTCCGTCTGGCTCGGGCTGGTGGCGCCAAAGGGCACGCCCAAGCCGATCATCGAGAAGATCCACGCCGAGGTAGCGAGGGTTTTGAGCGACCCGGCCTTCAAGGAGAAGTCCGAGCGCACCGGCAATTACCCCGTGACCAGCACGCCCGATGCGTTTTCCGCCTTCGTCCGCAAGGAGGCAAGCCGCTGGGAGAAGGTGATCAAGGAAAGCGGCATCAAGTTCGACTGAGAGAAGGACGCCATGACCCGTCGTTGGATCGCGCTTGCAATGGTGTCGGCGCTGGTGATGGACACGGCCGCCGCGCAAGAGCGGCCGGATGCATTCCCCACCCGGTCGATCAAGATCGTCGTGCCCTTCCCGGCCGGCGGTCCCTCCGACGCTCTCGCCCGCATGATCGGCCAGAAAATGAGCGAGGACTGGGGCCAACCGGTCGTGGTCGAGAACCGCCCCAGCGCGCCAATACGGTGCTGGGCGCCCAGCAGGTCGCCAAGGCAGCGCCCGACGGCTACACGCTGCTCATGGCCATCGATTCCACGCTGACCATGAATCAATACCTTTACCGCACCCCACCCTACGACCCATTCACGGACTTCGTCCCGGTCACGCTGACTGCGAAAACCATGCAGCTCCTGATCGTCAATGCGGCGAGCGACGTGAAGACGGTGAAGGAGCTGATCGCCAAGGCGAAGATACAACCCGGCAAGCTCAATTACGGCGCCGGCACCATCACCACCAAGCTCACCGGGCATCTGTTCAATAAGGCTGCGAGCATCGACACCGTGCTCGTCCCCTATAACGGGAGTGCCGAAGTGGCCCAAGGCGTGCTCACCAGGAGCGTGGATTTTTCTTTCGACGGTCCGTCCGCGTCGCTCTCGCTGATCCAGAGCGGGGTGTTCCGCGTATTGGCCAAGTTCGATCCTCGCCCGTTCCCACCGGTGCCCGATCTTCCGATCATCACTGCGGAGCTGCCGAAGATGGACGAGATCACGGTCTGGCTCGGGCTGGTTGCGCCCAAGGACACGCCGCCCGCCATTGTCGACAAGCTGCAGGCCGAAGTGGCGAAGATCTTGGCGGATCCCGCCATCAAGGCGAAGGCGGACGCCTCGGGCCTATTCCCCGCGACCAGCACGCCGGCGGAATTTTCAGCCTTCATTCGCAAGGAGGCGCAACGCTGGTCGGACGTCGTAAAAGAAACCGGGATGAAGTACGACTGAAGCGCGCAACAAAGCTGGAGCCCATCGTGCGCCTCATCCTCCGCTTGGCTGCTTGCTGCGGCGCGGCCTGCGCGTGTTCCGGCCTCGTATGCCTTATCTGCATGCTCGCGATCTCCGACGCGGCTGCCCAAGGAACCGCGGACAGCTGGAGCTATCCCAATCGGGCGGTGCGCATCATCGTGCCGTTTCCCCCAGGCGGGCCGACCGACATCCTCACCCGCGTGCTCGGCCAACGCATGAGCGAGGTGTGGGGCCAGCCGGTGGTGATCGAGAACCAGCCCGGCGCCAACACCGCGATCGCGGCCGCGCGCGTCGCCAAAATGCCGCCCGACGGCTACACCCTGTTCGCCGTGATGGATGTCACCATGGTGCTCAATCCCATCACCACCAGCAACCTGTCTTATGATCCGCTCAAGGATTTCGCCCCGATCACGCTCGCATCCAAGAACACGTCGCTCCTGAACGTCCGCGCCGAGGATGGGCCGAAGACCGTGAAAGAGTTGATCGCGCGCGCCAAGGCCAGTCCCGGCAAGCTCAACTATGGCGCGGGCATCATCACGACGCGCCTCGCCGGCTATCTGTTCAACCGCGAGGCCGGCCTCGACGTGCAGTACATCCCGTTCAACGGCAGCGCGCCGACGGTGCAAGGTCTCTTGACCGGCACGGTCGACTACATCATCGACGGCGCCGCCACCAGCCTCCCGCTCATCCAGAGCGGTAAACTACGCGCGCTTGCCAAGCTCAACAGCCGAGCGCTGCCGGCCTTGCCGGAGGTCAAGCCGCTCGCGGTCGAGGCCGGCATTCCGGCGCTCGACGACATCTCGACCTGGATCGGGCTGGTGGCGCCGGCCGGCACGCCGCGCCCCATCGTCGACAAGATCCAACGCGAAGTGGTCAAGATGTATGCCGATCCCGTCATCGCCGAGAAGCTGGAAAAATCGGGCATCAGCGCGGCCAGCAGCACGCCGGAGGAATTCGACGCCTTCGTGCGCAAAGAGCTGGACCGTTGGGATCGCGTGTTCAAGGATAGTGGAATAAAGCTCAACTGATCTCCCCGCCGCCTCCACCGCGATTTCCTCTCCACGAAACGAACGACCCGGTTCCCCGGCATCCATCCACGGAGCCTCCATGTCAAAGCCGAAAATCCTGATCTTTGCCCCGCGCGAGGAACCGCCGGAGACCGTCAACGCGCTCGAAGGCTTGGGCTGCGAACTCGTCTTCGGCGACCGCGACTGGCAATTGCCGCGCACGACGCACGAAGAGGCCGTCGTGGAGGCGGCGCGTGACGCGGTTGCGCTCATGGGCACCTCCATGCGCCACACCCCGATCAGCCGGCGCATCATGCAGGCCTCGCAGCGTCTGCGCATCGTCGCCAAATACACCGTCGGCGTCGATGACGTCGACACCGACGCCGCCACCGAGCTCGGCATCATGGTTTGCCACGCGCCGACCGAATCCAACTGCTTCGGCGTCGCCGAAACCACCATCACCTTCATGCTGTCGCTGCTGAAGAAAGTCGCCGAGCGCGACGCCGACGTGCGCGCCGGCAAATGGCGCACCGCGGACAATTTCGCCTATTACGTCGGCAGCCGCGCCTCCGACGGATTTCCCGGGCAGACCATCGGCCTCGTCGGCCTCGGGCGGATCGGAACGCGGGTCGCGCAGCTCTTGGCTCCCTGGCGCGCGCGGATCATCGCCTACGATCCCTACGTGCCGCCCGCGCATTTCCTCACCCACGGCGTCACCCCGGTCGACTACCAGACGCTGCTGCGGGAGTCGGACGTGGCGTCGTTCCACGTCGTGCTCACGCCGGAGACGCGCTACATGTTCAGCGAAGCCGAGCTCAAGCTGATGAAGCCGAGCGCCATCGTGCTCAACACCGCCCGCGGCAAGGTGGTGGATGAAAAGGCCCTCGCCCGCGCGATCGACGAGGGGCGCATCCGCGGCGCCGCCATCGATGTCTTCGAGGAGGAGCCGCTGCCCGCGGATTCTCCCCTGCGCAAGCTCGGCGAGCGCGTACTGCTCTCGCCCCACTCCGCCTCCTACACCGAGGGAGGCGAGCTCCGGCAGGGCGTGGCCTGGGCCACGCGCTCGGTGGTCACCGCGCTCAAGGGCGGCATCCCGGACAATGTCTACAACCGGGAGGTCATCCCGCGCTGGAAGGAGCGCTTCGGGGGCGCCAGCGCCGCCGGCGCATGAGGCCGGTTGGGGGCTCGTTTCGGCCTAAAATCAGCGATGTTTTCGCGTCCTGGCGGGCGGCGCGAATCGCTTGATCTTTGTGAAGAACCAATGACTTAAGATATGCAAATTTCGCATAACTGCGGCGCAACATGACGTCTGTTGCAGCGCACTATGGAACCTTATTTATCCCATGACTTGAGATTGCCCGGCGCCGAGCCGGGAGAAAGGTAACAACCATGTTGGTCGCAATCGTCAACTTCCTCCGCGCTTGGAGGCGCTACAACGCGAGCCTGAAAGAGCTCTACCAGCTCGGCGACCGCGAATTGGCCGATATCGGCATCACCCGATCGGACATCCCGCGGATCGCGTGGGACAGCGCTCACCGCGGAAATTCTTAAACCTTCGATGAAAGCGCCCGCCCCGCGGGCGCTTTCGCCTTTGCGGCCTTGGAACCTTAGCGCGCAGCTTCGACCGGATCTCTTCCGCGTTCCAGCCAACCCGATTTGCAACCCCAGAAACGGGACGAGATAATCTCGTCCCATGAGCGACGAGCGCCTGCGAGCAGTGCACGTCATCGGCGGCGGGCTTGCCGGATCCGAGGCGGCCTGGCAGATCTCCGCGCGCGGCGTCCCAGTCGTGCTGCACGAGATGCGTCCGCTGCGCACGACCGCGGCCCACAAGACCGCGGCGCTTGCCGAGCTGGTGTGCTCGAATTCCTTCCGTTCCGACGACAACGAGCACAACGCCGTCGGGCTTTTGCATGAGGAAATGCGCCGGCTCGGCTCGCTGATCATGCGCACGGCCGACGTCAATCAAGTCCCGGCCGGAGGCGCGTTGGCGGTCGACCGCGAGGGTTTTGCAGCGGCCGTGACCGCGGCGCTGGCTGCGCAACCGCTGATCGACATCCGCCGCGAGGAGATCGCCGGACTGCCGCCTGCCGCGTGGGACAGCGTCATCGTCGCCACCGGACCGCTGACCTCGACGGCGCTCGCCGAAGCGATCGCCAAGCTCACCGGCGAGGACGCGCTCGCCTTCTTCGATGCCATCGCCCCGATCGTTCACCGCGACACGATTGACATGTCGCTCGCTTGGCTGCAGTCGCGCTACGACAAGGCGGGACCTGGAGGATCGGGCGCCGATTACATCAATTGTCCGCTCACGCGCGAGCAATACCACGCATTCGTCGCCGCCTTGCTCGCCGGCGAGAAAGTCGCCTTCCACGACTGGGAGACGCCCTATTTCGACGGCTGCTTGCCCATCGAGGTGATGGCCGAGCGCGGCCCCGACACCTTGCGCCATGGGCCGATGAAGCCATTCGGCCTCACCAATCCGCACGCGCCTGGGGTCAAGCCCTATGCCGTCGTTCAGCTGCGCCAGGACAATCGGCTCGGCACCCTGTTCAACATGGTGGGCTTCCAGACCAAGCTCAAGCACGGCGAGCAGACGCGCATCTTCCGCACCATTCCGGGTCTCGAGCGGGCCGAATTCGCGCGCCTCGGCGGCCTTCACCGCAACACCTTCCTGAACGCGCCCAAGCTCCTCGATGGCGTTTTGCGGCTCCATGCCGCGCCGCGCCTGCGCTTTGCCGGTCAGATCACCGGCTGCGAGGGCTACGTGGAATCCGCCGCCATCGGGCTCATCGCCGGCCGGTTCGCGGCCGCCGAACGGCTTGGCCATTACCTCACGCCACCGCCGCCGACCACGGCGCATGGCGCGTTGCTCGCTCATATCACCGGCGGCCATGTGGAAGCCGTCTGCGGCGCAGAACCCGCGAGCCCGCGCTCGTACCAGCCGATGAACGTCAATTTCGGTCTGTTTCCGCCGCTCGCGCACGCGGTCAAGCGCGAAAGCGGACAGCGCTTGCGCGGCACGGAAAAGGCGCTGGCAAAAAAGCGCGCGCTCACTCGCCGCGCGCTCGCCGACCTCGAGCGCTGGATCACCGGCGCCGATCGCGCCGCGGCGGCGGAATAACAGCGATGGGCTTGCCGCGCGAAATCGAGGAACGCTGGACGAGCGGCGTGGTGCTCAAGCGCGACCTGCTTTCGACGGTAGAGCGCGGCCGCTTCGGCACCCGCGCGGGCGACGTCGACGCGGTGCTGCGGCGGATCGACGAAGTCCCGTGGTGGAGCTTCGGCGTGGCGCGCCATCTGTTCGCGCGCGAGCGGCGGGCGCTTGCGATCGCCGGCGAGCTCGGCATCGCGCCGCCGCTCTTGTTCGCCGGTCGCGATGCGCTCATCCGCGGCTGGATCGACGGCCTGCCGCTCCACATCGCTAAGCCGCGCGGCGAGCGCAGCTTCTTCCGCTCGGCCAAAGTGGCGCTGCGCAAGCTGCATCGCGCCGGCATCTGTCATAACGACCTCGCCAAGGAGCAGAACTGGCTGCGCGGACGCGACGGACGCGCCTATCTCACCGATTTCCAGCTTGCCGCTCACTTCTCACGCCGCTCCTGGCTTTTCCGCATCGCGGCCTACGAGGACCTGCGGCACCTGCTCAAGCACAAGCGACGCTATGCGCCCGACGCGCTCACCGCCGCCGAGCGACGCGTGCTCGCAAAGAAGAGCCTCTTGACCCGGGTCTGGATGGCGACCGGCAAGAAGCTCTACTACCGGATCACCCGCGATGTGCTGCACGTTAGCGACCGCGAGGGCGGCGGGACGCGGCTCCTCTACGACGCGCCCCGCATCGCGGCGCGGCTCAAGGCGCACCCGCAGGTGCGCGAGGCGGTGGTCGTGGCCTTTCCCGACCGCCGCGTCGGGACCGGCCTTTATGCGTTCGTCGAAGGCGATCCGGGGCTCACCGAGTGCGGCCTGCGCGAATTCCTCGCGACCGAGACGGCGGCAAAGACCGCCCCCAAATCGCCCGAGCATCTGCAGGTGACCGGGCAATTGCCGCGCGGCGTTTCAGGCGAGGTGCGCAGCGAGATCCTCGAGCTCGTTGCCATGAACCAAGTCGACCTGATCGAGTCGCTGATCGCAAGCGACGACGAGCGCGCCCTGGTGGCGCGCATCGTCGCCGATCGCCGCAACCTGCGCGACCGATTTGCGTTCTAGCCGAAGATCCGCCGCGGCTGCCGCGCTGCGCGCCAGATGAGCCACTGCCGCCGCCAGGGCGCGATCGCAACCGGCACGAATGGATCGTAGCCGCGCCGCACCATGCGGGCGAGCGTCGGCCCCGCGAGCGCGACCGGCAAAAGCGCGGGCAGGACGGCGGGCGCGGCGGTCGCGAGCAACTCCTGCGCCGCGCCGAGATGGTGGCGCTCGCGCGCTCGCAATTCAGCCAATGCGGCGAGCAATTGTGGTGTCGCCGGAGGGCTCTTGGCCTCCTGCCGGTCGGCTCCGTGCCGCGCCAGGATTTCAAGCGGGATATAGAGCTGGCCGCGCGCGGCATGGACCGGAAACGCCGCGAGCAACCCGGCAAGCGCATGGGCAAGGCCGGCGTGATGGCTCAGCGCGCCGATATCCGGCTCGCCCCCGGCAGCGAGGATTCGCGCCGCGAGCGCGATGAGGCTCGCGGAGGCGCCGTCGGCGTAGGCTTCGAGATCGGCAAGCGTCGCCATCGGCTCGTCGTAGAGATCAAACCGGCGCGCCTCGATGAGCGCCTTGAACGGCTCCAACGGCAGCCGGTAGCGCGCGATGGTGGCGAGCAGCGCCGCCGCCACCGGGTGCGCCGCGACCTCGCCCCGGCCCGCACCGGCGAGCACGTCGCTCCACCACTGCAGCCGGATTTCCCCCGCCACGGGCTCGCGAACGACCTCACGCACGCGCGCGATTTCCAGGTTGAAGGCGTAGAGCGCAAACAGCGCGTCGCGATGCTCGGCGGAGGCAAACAAGGTGGTGAGAAAGCGATCCTTGTCCGCCGCGCGTAAGAGCCCTTCGCAATGGGCGAATGCATCCTGCATGGGCGAAGTGTCCCGCTTGCGAAGCCCGCGAGCCTTGCGGCGCATTCCCGCGCGAACGTCGGACTCGAAGGGGACACTAGCAAACTTATGACTCGCGCGTGGCGGCTACGACTTCGCAGTCGAGGTCTTCGCTTTCTCTGCCGGCTCCTCGGCTTCCATGCGCGTCGTCCCCACCCCGAGATAGATCAGGATCGGCGCGGCGATGAAGACCGAGGTATACGTGCCGACCAGAACGACGCCGAAGATCATGGTCGCGACGAAACTGTGGATGGCATGGCCGCCGAAGAGAAGCAGCGCGAGCAGAGCGAGCGTCACCGTCACGTGGGTGATGATCGAGCGCGACAGGGTCGAATTGACCGAGATGTTGAGCAGGTCCGGCATGGACATGCGCTTGTATCGGCGCAGCATTTCGCGGATGCGGTCGTAGATGACCACCGTATCGTTGAGCGAGTATCCGAGAATCGTGAGCAGCGCCGCGATGCTCGACAGATCGAAGTCGATCTGCGTCAACGACATGTATCCGATCGTCAGCACGAGATCGTGCACGTTCGCGATCATGGCGCCGAGCGAGAACTGCCATTCGAAGCGGAACCAGAGATAGATCAGGATGGCGAAGATCGCGAGCCCGAGTCCGATGGTACTCTTGGCCAACAATTCCGACGACACGCGCGGGCCGACCACTTCCACCCGGCGATAGTCGACCTCGCTGCCCAACGCCTCGCGGACCTTGCTGATGGCGACCTGCTGGGCCTGTTCCCCGCCCGGTTGCTGGGCGACGCGGATGAGCACGTCGGCCGGGCCGCCGAACTCCTGCAGCTGCACGTCGCCGAGGCCGAGCCCGCTCAGCGCCGCGCGCATCTTGGCGAGATCGGCCGCGCCGCTCTTCGACTGCACCTCGATCAGCGTGCCGCCGACGAAATCGATGCCGAAATTGAGCCCGTGAAAAAAGAACAGCAGGATGGCGACGATCGACAACGCCGCGGAAGCCGGAAAGCTGATGCGCCGAAAGCGCATGAAGTCGAACTTGGTGTCGTCCGGAACGATCCGCAGCAGCGGGATGGAGTGATACAGGCGCACGTCGGTCCCGCCTATGAAATCGCCAGTTGCCGCGGACGCGCCCACCTCACCCACCAGGCCACGATCAGCCGCGTCAGCGTGAAGGCGGTGAAGACGGTCGTCACGATGCCGATGCCGAGCGTCACGGCGAAGCCGCGCACCGGCCCGCTGCCGAAGAAAAACAGCACCGCGGCCGCGATGAAGGTCGTGATGTTCGAATCCAGGATGGTCGCGAGCGCGCGCGTGAAGCCGGCGTCGATAGCGGTGATGGGGGTGCGGCCGGTGCGAACCTCCTCACGGATGCGCTCGTAGATGAGCACGTTGCTGTCGACCGCGATGCCGATCGTGAGCACGATGCCGATGATGCCCGGCAACGTGAGCGTTGCATTGAGCAGCGACAAAATGCCGAAGATCATTCCCACGTTGACGGCAACGGCGACGCTGGCGAAGACGCCAAACAGCCCGTACGTCACCACCATGAAGACGACGACGAGCGCGGCGCCAAAATAGGACGCGAGCTTGCCTTTCTCGATCGAATCCTGACCCAAGCCCGCGCCCACCACGCGCTGCTCGATCACGGTGAGCTTGGCCGGCAGCGCGCCGGCGCGCAGAAGAATGGCGAGATTGTTGGCGGACTCCACGGTGAAGTTACCCGAGATCTGGCCGCTGCCGCCCAGGATCGGCTCGCGGATGACGGGAGCGGAGATCACCTCGTCATCGAGCACGATCGCAAACGGCCGTCCGACGTTCTCCTGGGTGACCTGCGCGAATTTGCGGGCGCCGGAGGTGTTGAACTTGAACGTGACGATCGGCTCGCTGCTGCGCTGGTCGAAGCCGGGTTGCGCATCGGTGAGCTCCTCGCCCGACACGATCACCCGCTTCTCCAGAAGATAGGGTTGGCGATTCTCCGCTTTCGAGCCGTAAACGATTTCCGATTCCGGCGGTGGGCGGCCCTGCAGCGCCTGCTCGACCGGCACCGACGTGTCGACGAGGCGGAACGTCAGCTTGGCGGTCTTGCCGAGAATGTCGAGAAGTTGCTGGGGATCGCCCAGACCCGGCACCTGAACCAAGATGCGATCGTTCCCTTGGCGCTGGATCGACGGCTCGACCAGGCCGAGCTGGTTGACGCGCTTGCCGATGATCTCGACCGATTGATCCACGACTTGACGGATACGTTCGAGCAGCGCGGGCTCCGTGGGACTGAGCCGCACGACCCCGCCCCCGACGTTCTCGACGTCGAGCGAGCGCGCGCCGGTGCTGCCGAGGAAGCCGCCGAGCGGTTGCGACAGTTCCCTGAGCTTGGCCAGCCCCTGTTGCAGATCGCTCTCGCGAATGACCACCTCGACCGAATTTCCGCGGACGAGTGGGGCGCGGGTCAGGCCGATGCGGGCCTCGCGCAGGACGCGGCGGACGTCGTCCTGCAGCGCCAACAGCTTCTGCCGGCGCACATCGTTGGCATCGACCTCGAGCAGGATATGGGAGCCGCCTTGCAGATCGAGGCCGAGCACGATGTGGCGCTGCGCCCACGCCGGCCAGCGCTTGACCATGCTTTCCGGGAAGAAGTTGGGAACGGCGAACAGGCAGCAGATCAGCGCCGTTAGCAGAATCGCCGCTGCCTTCCACTTCGAAATATAAAGCATGGCTTGTCCCGGTTCACGCGTCGACTGAGCCGGCGCTCAGCTCGAGCCGCCCTCGTCTTTGACCGGCTCGCCCTTGGCGCGCACGCCCGACACCATTGCGCGCACTTGGCGCACCCGCACCCCGTCGGCGATCTCGACCTCGATCTGATCGTCGTCGACCACCTTGGTGACCTTGCCGACGAGCCCACCGGAGGTAATGACCGTATCGCCACGGCGCAAGTTCTTGACCAGTTCCTGGTGTTCCTTCGCGCGCTTTTGCTGCGGCCGCAGGATCAGAAAATACATGATGACGAAGATCAGAACGAACGGCAGCAACTGCACCCACATACTGTCGCCGCCGAACATGGGGCTCGCTTGGGCAAAAGCGGGCGTCACGAACATCTCTCGGTCCTTTGTGCTTGCGGCCTATGTGCGCTTTGTCCGCGCGCGTCGCGCCGGCGCCGCCACAGTCGATCGGCCAACGAAATCGGCGCGGACTATAGCGGGGAGCCGCCCAATTGCAACGCTGGTTTGCCCCGAGAATCCGGCCGAATCGGCCTGTGCCCATGGCGATCTTGCAGGCTTGCCGGCGCCCCGGTAAGGGTGCAGCGAACCCGATCGCACCCCATGGCCAAACGCGTTCGAAAGCCCCCGTCGACGGCCTCCTCGCGTCCAAGGACAGGCATGGAGCCCGCCGCATTCGAGCGCATCGCGGGCGCGCTCGAACGCCTCGCACCGAGCACGCCGGAAGCGCCCCGTTTTGCAGCGGCTGATGCTTTTTCCTGGCATCCCGACGCGCGGCGGCTCGCGCCGGTCGCGAACGTCAATCGCGTCGAGATGTCGTTGCTCAAAGGCATCGATCGCGTGCGCGATGTGCTGCTGGAGAACACCGAGCGCTTCGCGCGCGGGCTGCCGGCCAACAACGCGCTGTTGTGGGGCGCGCGCGGCATGGGCAAATCGTCGCTGGTCAAGGCCGTGCACGCGGCGGTCAACGCCGCGCATGCGCAGCGCAAAGGCGGCAATGGGCCGCTCAAGCTCATCGAAATCCACCGCGAGGACATCGAAAGTCTGCCCGACTTGATGGCGGTGATGCGCGAGGCGCCCTACCGCTTCATCGTGTTCTGCGACGACCTGTCGTTCGAAGCCGAAGACACCAGCTACAAATCGCTCAAGGCCATGCTCGAAGGCGGCATCGAGGGCCGGCCGGACAACGTCGTGTTCTACGCCACGTCGAACCGGCGCCACCTGATGGCGCGCGAGATGATGGAGAACGAGCGTTCGACCGCGATCAATCCCGGCGAAGCCGTGGAGGAGAAGGTATCGCTGTCCGACCGCTTCGGCCTGTGGCTCGGCTTCCACCGCTGCAGCCAGGATGAATTCTTGGACATGGTCGACGGCTACATCGCCCATTACCGCATCGCGCATCCGCGCGAGAAGACGCATCCGGAGGCGCTCGAATGGGCGACCACCCGCGGCGCGCGCTCGGGACGCGTGGCCTGGCAATATGTGCAGGATCTCGCCGGACGCCTCGGGGTGAGGCTCGAGGACCGAGGGCGCAAGACAGACAACAGATAACGCTTCTGGTATCTGGCCAATTGCGCCTCATGCCGACGGCAGTTGTTCTCGACTCGTCATGCGCGGGCATAGCGCGTCGGAAGACGCGCGTGAACGCGCTTACGACCCGCGCATCCATCGAAAAAAAGCGCTTCATTCCGAGGGGGATGGATTGCCGGGTCGAGCCCGGCAATGACGACGGATGGGTTAATACCAACGGCCGTTGGTGTCAGGCGCCGTTCAAGAACCGCGTCGGGTCGAGCGGGGACGCCCCTTTGCGGATTTCGAAATGCAGCTGCGGCGCGTTGACGTTGCCGGTCTGTCCGGAACGCGCGATCACCTGCCCGCGTTTGACCTGATCGCCGCGCTTGACCAAGAGCTCCTTGGCGTGGGCGTAAGCGGTGACGTAGCCGTTCGGGTGCCGCACCAGAACGAGGTTGCCGTAGCCCTTGAGCTCGTTGCCGGAATAGGCCACGACGCCGTCCTCGGCGGCCTTCACCGGCGTGTTCTCCGGCAGCGCGATGTTGATGCCGTCATTCTGCTGGCCGTTGGTCGTGGGGCCGTAGCCGGCGATCACGCGGCCATTCGCCGGCCAGCGAAACTTCGGCACCGCGCCGGTTCCTTCCGCCAATTTCGCGGCTTCCTTGTCCAACGGATCCGTCGGCGCGACGACGCTTGCGTTTTGCACCGGCTCGGCTTCCTTCGGCGCCGCCGATGCGACCGGCTTTGCTGGCGCGGCGGCCGCCGGAGCGTTGGGCTTCACCGCCGGTGCCGGCGCGCCCGGAATGGTCAGACGGTCGCCGACATTGAGCGTGGCGGTCGGCTGGATGTTGTTGGCCTTGGCAATCTCGTTGACCGACTTGTGGTAGCGATGCGCAATTTTGCTCAGCGTGTCGCCGGCGGCGACCACGTGAACATTCGCATTGCCGGCGGGGCTCGCGGCCGGCGCGGGTGTCGGCACGGCCGGGCGCGGCGGCGGCGTGGTTGCGACCCGCGACGGCTTGTAGCGCGGAATGACCAATCGCTGGCCGGGATGAAGGGTTGCGGGCGCGGCGATGTTGTTGGCCTGCATGATGACGGAAGCCGGCACGCCGTAGCGACGCGCGATGGTATCGATGCTGTCGCCCGCTGCGACCGTGATCGCGGTCCCGCCGTCCCAGCTCCAATTGCCGGATGACGTGGGCTTGCGCAGCACTGATCCCGTGGCTTCGGACGCCGCGCCGGAATTCGCGGCGACCGACGTGCTCGCGCCCGAATGCGGCTGCGGCGCCTGCGCGGTTTGCGCCTGCGGCATCCCTGCGGTCGGCCCGGGATTGCTGAGGGAAGCAAACGGATTGTCGTTGAATCGAGACATGTCCGCGCTACAGGCGGCAACACTGATTGTCACCAGCGCCAGCACGGCTGCCCGCGGTGAGAGCCGCGAGCGCAACATCTCGAGAACCCCCGACATCGCACCCTACTCGTACGCAACCCAAGCGCCGAGTTAACACCTTGCGGGTTAATATGACTTTAAGCGATTGCCGCGCCGCAACCTTGCCGCCGCATGAACAAAATCGTTACAGTTCGCGCGCCTTTCCGGGCAAAAGCGGAACGAACCGCACCCCGATCAAATCCTCCTGCTTAATTCCTTGTTCACCCTTTGTGAGTTTGACCAGCTGCTGCGGACCGGCGTGCGGGCCGAGCGGCAACACCATCACACCGCCGTCGGCAAGCTCGCCGAGGAGTGCATCGGGGATGGTTTCGGCGGCGGCAGTGACCATGATGCGGTCGTAGGGCGCCCCTTCCGGAACGCCGGCAAGACCATCCCCGACCCGCACGTCGACATTGTCGTAGCCCAGCGCCGCCAATCGCTGACGCGCGATGTCCGCCAGCGTCCGATAACGCTCGACGCTGATCACTTCGCGCGCGAGTCGGGACAGAATGGCGGCCTGATAGCCCGAGCCGGTGCCCACTTCGAGCACGCGATGGCCCGCTCGCACGTCGAGCTGCTCGGTCATGAAGGCGACCACGTAAGGCTGGCTGATGGTCTGCCCGCAGGCGATCGGCAGCGCCTGATCCGCATAGGCACTGTCCACGAAGGAACCTTCGACGAAATGCTCGCGCGGCACCTCGTCCATGGCGCGCAGCACCGCCGGATCGCTGATGCCGCGCCTACGCAGGCCGAGCAAAAACTGCATGCGGCCCACATTGTCGTCGCCAGGCGGTTGCTTGGGCACGCCGAGCCTCCTGATCGACTTTAGCCGAAAACCCGCCCTCGGCTAGGGAGCACGGTGAAAACGATGTAAATCCAATTGTTTGGCGACTTCGCAAGGCGGAATCAAAGCTGCCCGGCGCATCCCCGCGGCGCCTCAACTTCGCCTTGACGATCTGATGTCCTCACGGCCGCGAATCCGATCGCAAGACCGGGGGAGAGAGATGACCTCTGCCGCACAAATCCAGCCGGCGATGCCGGCCAAGCGGATCCTCGTCGTCGAAGACGAGCTGATGATCCGCATGCTGCTCGAGGACATGCTAGGCGAGCTCGGTTACACCGTCACCGCCGAGGCTGGGCGTCTCGACGAGGCGTTGCAAGCGGCGAAGACCGCCGACTTCGATGTCGCGATCCTCGACGTCAATCTCGACGGCGAGCCCGTCTCGCCGGTGGCCGATGCCCTCGTCGCCCGCGGCACACCGTTCGTCTTTGCCACCGGGTATGGCGAACGCGGCCTACCCGAACCTTATCGCGACCGGCCGATGCTCAAGAAGCCGTTTCAGATGGATGGGCTCAAGCAAATGCTGCAAACCGCCCTGGAGGCCGGCAAGCAGTAGTCAGGGCCATCTAACTGTCGTCCCCGCGATGGCGGGCGATGTGATTCCTGATTCCCGACTTCTCAATCGAACAGCTCCGCCAGCCGCGTCATGAACGGCTCGTCGGTCATGTCGAGCCGCAGCGGCGTGACGGCGATGCGATTGTCGGCAAGCGCGGAAATATCGCTGCCGTCCGCCGGCGGCTGCGCCCGCATGCGCACATAGGCGATCCAGTAATAGGCATTGCCGCGGCCGTCCTGGCGTTGGTCGATCTGCAGCCGCTCCTGCCGGTTGCGGCCCTGGGTCGTCACTGCGATGCCCCTGACGTCGGCGGGCGCGCAATCGGGAAAGTTGATGTTGATGAGCACATCGCGCGGAATTCCGGCGGAGAGCACGCGCCGGATGATGTCGGGACCGAAGCGCACCGCCGTCTCCCAGTGGGGCGGCTCCCCGCTGCGCGACCTGTAGGCCTGCGACAACGCCACCGATGGAATGCCGAGGATGGTGCCCTCCAGCGCGCCGGCGACGGTGCCGGAATAGATCACGTCTTCGCCCGCGTTGCGGCCGCGGTTGACGCCGGCGAGCACCAGGTTGGGCGGGCGATCCTTGATCAGGTGCCGCGCGCCCATGATGACGCAATCGGTGGGCGTGCCTTTCACCGCGAAGCGGCGCTCGCCGACCTCGCGCAACCGCAGCGGATCGTTGAGCGAGAGCGAGTGTGAGACGCCGGACTGATCGAATTCCGGCGCGATCACCCAGACGTCCTCGGACAGCGCGCGGCCGATCTCGGCGCACACGTCGAGCCCCTCCGCGTGGATGCCGTCGTCGTTGGTGATGAGGATGCGCATGGGGTTTCTTCACCGCCCCCGCAAGCGGGGGAGGGAGCCGTCTGAGCGCGCTGAAGCATGGATGTCCATCACTGCGCCCGCTCGATGGTCTTCAACCCGCCCACATAGCTCTGCAGCACGTCCGGGACCGCGATCGAGCCGCCCTGCTGCTGATAGGTCTCCATGACCGCGATGAGCGCGCGGCCGACGGCGACGCCGGAGCCGTTGAGCGTGTGGACGTGCCGCACCTGGCGGCCGTCCTTGGCGCGGTAGCGCGTGTTCATGCGCCGCGCTTGGAACTCGCCGCACAGCGAGCAGGACGAAATCTCCCGGTACATGTTCTGCCCGGGGAGCCACACCTCGATGTCGTAGGTCTTCTGCGCGGCAAAGCCCATGTCGCCGGTGCAGAGCGTGACCACGCGGTAGTGCAGATCGAGCCGGCGCAGAACTTCCTCGGCGCAAGCGAGCATGCGCTCGTGCTCGTCCCTGCTCTGCTCGGGGGTGGTGATGGAGACGAGCTCGACCTTGTCGAACTGGTGCTGGCGGATCATGCCGCGGGTATCCTTGCCCGCGGCGCCCGCCTCGGCGCGGAAACACGGCGTGCCAGCAGTGAACCGCATGGGTAGCGCGGCTTCGTCGACGATGGACTCGCGCACGAGATTGGTCAGCGGCACTTCCGCAGTGGGGATGAGCCAAAAGTCCTCCTTGAGCGGCGCCCTTTCGACGGTTCGATCTATCAATGTTTCCAAATCAATCTTTCCGAGCCGAAATTCTTCCTGGTCGGCCTGGACCGCATATTTGAGTGCGTCATGTAACAACTCTGTGCGAGTAATCGTTCGAGTTGCGAGAAACTGGTCATCGACAAACTTTGGTAATTGCGCTGTTCCACGCATCACCTCGTCGCGCACCAATAACGGCGGCGCGACCTCGGTGTAGCCGTGCTCGCTCGTGTGTACATCGAGCATGAATTGCGCGAGCGCGCGCTCGAGCCGCGCGAGGCCACTCTTCAAAACCACAAAGCGCGCACCGGAAAGTTTTGCGGCGGTCTCGAAATCCATCTGGCCGAGATCTTCGCCGAGATCAAAGTGCTGTTGCGGCGTAAAGCCATAATCGCGCTTGGCGCCGAAGCGATGGTGCTCGACGTTGCCGCTCGGATCCTCGCCGTCCGGCACTTCAGGAAGCGGGAGGTTGGGAATCTGTGCGAGCGCGTCGTCGAGCGCGTGGGAGAGCTTCTTTTCTTCCGCTTCGAGCGCCGGGATCTCGGCCTTCAAGCGCGCGACTTCGGCGAGGAGCGCCTGCGCCGCCGCTTCCTCGTTGCTTTTCTTCGCGGCGCCGATCTCCCGCGACGCCGCGTTGCGGCGGGCGAGCGCGGCCTCCGCCTTCTGGATGGCGGCGCGCCGGCGCTCGTCGATTTCGATCAGCCGCTTTGCTTCGCCCTTGAGCCCACGCCGCGCCAGCCCCCGGTCGAAGGCGTCGGGATTGTCACGAATCCACTTGATATCGTGCATGTCTTTCGCCGTCATGCCCCGCGCAAGCGGGGCATCGAGTAAAACGCCGCCGGTTGCTTTAAGAAACCTCGTGCCTGATTCCAAGGGCCGTGGATACTGGATCGCCCGCATGCGCGGGCGATGACGCCCGGTCGGGGAGCCGCGGGAAATCCGTCATTCCGCCGGCTTGGCGGCGGCGTTGGCGGCGTCCTTGGCCTTGTCGGCGGCCGCCTTCTTTTCCACCCACCGCACCGACCAGATCGAGCCCTCGTAGAGCGCCATCAGCGGCAACGCGAGGGAGAGCTGGCTGAGCACGTCGGGCGGGGTGAGCACCGCCGCGATCACGAAGGCGCCGACGATGAAGTAGCGCCGTTTCGCCTTGAGCTGATCGGAGGTGACGATGCCGACGCGCCCCAGCAGCGTCAGAATGACCGGCAGCTGGAAGGCGATGCCGAAGGCGAAGATGAGCTTCATCATCAAGGTCAGATAATCTTCGACCTTGGGCAGGAGCTCGATCGCGGCGTGGCCGTCGCCGCCTGCTTGTTGCATGCTCAGAGAAAATCGCGCCAGCATCGGCCAGACCAGGGCATAGACGACGACGGAACCGAGCAGGAAGAAGATGGGAGTCGCCACCAGGTAGGGCAGGAACGCCTGCTTTTCGTGGCGATAGAGGCCGGGCGCGACGAACATGTAGATCTGCGTCGCCACCACCGGGAACGAAATGAATGCCGCCCCGAACATCGCGAGCTTGAGCTGGACGACGAAATATTCGAGCAGGCCGGTATAGATGAACTTGGAGTCCGGGCCCGCCACCCAAACGAACGGCCACGTCAGCACGTCGTAGATCGTCTTGGCGAAGAAGAAACAGCCGACAAAGGCGATGGCGAAGGCGATCAGCGCCTTGATCAGCCGCGAACGCAGCTCGATCAAGTGCTCCATCAGCGGCGCTTTGGTCGCCTCGATCTCCTTCTCGTCGTCCTCGCGGCTCATGC
>Ga0306919_10000222_pt1 | contig 23439 bp, 21 predicted proteins | sample flu12Cox44000172_FD_203764 | JGI IMG/M metagenome (GOLD analysis project Ga0306919, IMG submission 203764) | Lab enrichment of tropical soil microbial communities from Luquillo Experimental Forest, Puerto Rico - flux4day.12C.oxic.44.000.172 (v2)... | ecosystem: Environmental > Terrestrial >... | reverse complement strand
CGCGTCGAATATGGCAGCGTCATCGTCGATCTCGGCCGCGGCGAAGCCATCATCCGCCGCGACGAAATGCTGCCGCGGGAGGTGTTCCGCAACGGCGACCGCGTTCGCGCCTATATTTTCGACGTGCGGCGCGAGACCCGCGGGCCCCAGATTTTCCTGTCGCGCACTCATCCGCAATTCATGGCAAAGCTTTTCGCGCAGGAAGTGCCGGAGATCTACGACGGCATCGTCGAGATCAAGGCAGTGGCGCGCGATCCCGGTTCGCGCGCCAAGATCGGCGTGATCTCGAGGGATTCGTCGGTCGACCCGGTCGGCGCCTGCGTCGGCATGCGCGGTTCGCGCGTGCAGGCGGTCGTCAACGAGCTGCAGGGCGAGAAGATCGACATCATTCCCTGGTCGCCGGATATCGCGACGTTCGTGGTGAACGCGCTGGCGCCCGCCGAAGTCGCCAAGGTCGTGATCGACGAAGACCGCGAGCGGATCGAGGTCGTGGTGCCCGACACCAACAACCAGCTTTCGCTTGCGATCGGCCGGCGCGGCCAGAACGTGCGGCTGGCCTCGCAGCTCACCGGCTGGGACATCGACATCCTGACCGAGCAGGAGGAATCGGAGCGCCGCCAGGCAGACTTCGAGAACTCCACGCGCGTGTTCATGGAGGCGCTCAATGTCGACGAGGTGGTGGGCCAGCTCCTGGCGTCGGAAGGCTTTACCTCTGTGGAGGAGCTGGCGCTGGTTGACGTCAAGGAACTTGCCGGCATCGAAGGTTTCGACGAGGAAACCGCCAACGAGCTGCAGAACCGGGCCAAGGAACATCTCGACCAGCAGGAGGCCGAGCTCGAGGCGAAGCGAAGGGAACTTGGCGTCGAGGACGACATGAAGGCGGTTCCAGGGGTCACCTCCAAGATGCTGGTGAAGTTCGGTGAAAACGACATCAAGACGGTCGAGGACCTCGCGGGCTGCGCCACCGATGATCTGGTCGGCTGGACCGAGCGCAAGGAGGGCGGCGAGCCGACCAGGCATGCCGGCGTACTCGACGGGATCGAAATCTCACGCGCCGACGCCGAAGCCATGATCATGCAGGCCCGCGTCAAGGCCGGCTGGATCACCGAGGCCGATCTCGCCAAGGAGGGCACGGAAGCCGAGCCCGCCGAACAGCCTTCGGCCTAAGGTCAGATGGAGATGCCGCACGGATGCTGGCCAGCGCGGATACGAGCCCTGATCTTGACAACGGACCGCGGACCGAAAAGTCCGCGACGGCGCGGATGTGCGGGGTCAGCCGCACGGTACGGCCGATCGACGAACTGATCCGCTTCGTGGTCTCGCCCCAAGGCGAGGTGATCGCCGACGTCAAGCGCAAGCTCCCCGGCCGGGGATTATGGATTTCTGCGTCTCGTCAAGCAGTTGCGGAAGCGGTGCGGCGTCACCAATTCAGCAGGGGTTTCAAGCGCGAGGTCCGCGTGGCGGCGGCGCTCGCAGCCGACACCGAGGTCCTGTTGGTACGCAATGCGGTTGAGGCTTTGGCGATTGCCGCCAAGGCCGGTGAGGTGATTTGCGGCTTCAGCAAGGTCGAGGCGGCTCTCCGGGCCCGGCAGAGCGGGAACGCGATCGGGGCCTTGATCCATGCCGCCGACGGGGCGCCCGACGGAATCCGCAAGCTGGATGCCCTGGCGCGACAAAATGCCGGGATTCATGGTGAATCCGCGCAATTTCCGACCATCAGCGCGTTGACATCCGCAGAATTGGATTTGGCATTGGGCCGGTTAAATGTGGTACATGCTGCGCTGCTCGCGGGCCCGGCGAGCAAGACATTCCTGTCGCGCAGCCAGATCCTGGTCCGATACCGGTCGGCCGATGACGACAAGACTGCCGGAATTGCGGCCAGGATTTCGGACTCGCACGCGAAATAGTGAAACTTGCATCGAACGACGGTGCGCCTTGCGCACCACAAGATTAGGACTGCTGAATGGCCGATAAGAATACTCCCGGCGACAAGAAACTGAGTGTCCCCGGCAAGACCTTGACGCTCAAGCCGCGCGTCGAGACGGGGACAGTACGCCAGAGTTTCCCGCATGGCCGCTCAAAGCAGGTCGTGGTCGAAAAGCGTGGCAAGCGCCGCATTGGCGGTGACGCACCGGGGGCCGAGGTCCAGCACGCTGCGGCGGAACCGGCAACCGCCAAGGTTGCGCCGGTGGCACCAGGACGTCCGGCTGCGAGCCCGCCGCAGGTCGCACCCGCCCGCAACGCCTCCGGTGTGGTGCTACGGACGCTGACCGAGGACGAGCACGCTGCGCGTGTCAGCGCGCTGGCCGATGCCAGGGTTCGCGAGCAGGAAGAACGGCGGCAGGCCGAAGAAGAGGCCAAACGGCGCGCCAGCCGCGAGAGCATCGAACAGGCCGAGCGCGAGGCGGCCGAAGCCCGCCGCAAGGCGGAAGAAGAGCGCCATCGGGCCGATGAAGAGGCCAAGCGCAAGGCCGAACTCGAAGCCAAGAAGCGTTTTGGCGAGGGCGAGACGCCCGCTGCCCCAAGCGCCAGCAAGCCCGCGCCGGCTGCACCGGCTCGCCAGCCCGCGCAGAGCCGGGCGCCGAGCATCGTCGCCGAAATGGAGGAGGACGAGGGTCCGCGTCAGGTTCGTCGCGGTCACGGCGGCGCCCAGCGCCCTGCCGCCGCACCAAAGACCACGCACAGGCCGTCGCCGCAGAAGCAGCGCGGTCGACTGACGCTGGTCACTGCGCTCGACGCCGATGACGTGCGCGAACGCTCGATCGCGTCGTTTCGCCGCCGCACCCAGCGCCTGAAGGGCCACTCGTCGAACGAGCCGAAGGAAAAGCTCATCCGCGAAGTGACGATTCCGGAAGCGATCACGATCCAGGAACTCGCAAACCGGATGTCGGAGCGCGCGGTGGACGTGATCCGCCTTCTGATGAAGCAGGGCGCGATGCACAAGATCACGGATGTGATCGACGCCGACACCGCGCAGCTCATCGCCGAAGAAATGGGCCACACGGTCAAGCGCGTGGCGGCCTCCGACGTCGAGGAAGGCCTGTTCGACGTCGTCGACGATTCCACCGATACCGAGACGCGCTCGCCGGTCGTGACCGTCATGGGCCACGTCGATCACGGCAAGACCTCGCTGCTCGACGCGCTGCGCCATGCCAACGTGGTGTCGGGCGAAGCCGGCGGCATCACCCAGCATATCGGCGCCTACCAGGTCACGGCGCCCGAGAGCGGCAAGAAGATCACCTTCATCGATACGCCCGGTCACGCCGCGTTCACCGCGATGCGCGCGCGCGGCGCCAAGGTGACCGACATTGTCGTGCTCGTCGTTGCCGCCGACGACGGCGTGATGCCGCAGACGGTGGAGGCGATCAACCACGCGAAGGCGGCCAAGGTGCCGATGATCGTCGCGATCAACAAGATCGACAAGCCGGACGCCAGGCCCGAGCGTGTGCGCACCGAGTTGTTGCAACACGAGGTCCAGGTCGAATCGCTCGGCGGCGATGTGGTCGACGTCGAGGTCTCCGCCAAGAACAAGACCAATCTTGACCGCCTGCTGGAAATGATCGTGCTGCAGGCCGAAATCCTCGACCTCAAGACCAACTCGCACCGTCCAGCCGAAGGCACCGTGATCGAGGCAAAGCTCGACCGCGGCCGCGGTCCGGTGGCGACCGTGCTGGTTCAGCGCGGCACGCTTCGGGTCGGCGACATCATTGTGGCCGGCGCCGAGATGGGCCGTGTCCGCGCGTTGATCTCCGATCAGGGAGATACGGTCGAGGAGGCCGGGCCCGCGGTGCCGGTTGAAGTGCTCGGCTTCAACGGACCGCCGGAAGCCGGCGACCGCCTCGCGGTCGTCGAGAACGAGGCGCGCGCTCGCCAGATCACGAGCTACCGCGCCCACCAGAAGCGCGAGAACGCGGCGGCCTCGATCTCCGGCATGCGCGGCTCGCTCGAACAGATGATGTCGCAGCTCAAGACGTCGGGCCGCAAGGAATTTCCGCTCGTCGTCAAGGCCGACGTGCAGGGTTCGCTCGAAGCAATCCTGGGCTCGCTGGAAAAGCTCGGCACCGACGAAGTCGCAGCGCGTATCCTGCACGCCGGCGTCGGCGGCATCTCCGAATCCGACGTCACGCTGGCGGAAGGTTTCAACGCCGCGATCATCGGCTTCTCCGTGCGCGCCAACAAGGAGGCGGCGGCCTCCGCCAAGCGCAACGGCATCGAAATCCGCTATTACAACATCATCTATGATCTCGTGGATGACGTGAAGAAGGCGATGAGCGGCCTCCTCGCGCCCACTTTGCGCGAGACCATGCTGGGCAACGCGCAGATTCTGGAAATCTTCAACATTTCCAAGGTCGGCAAGGTTGCGGGCTGTCGCGTCACCGACGGCACCGTGGAACGCGGCGCCAATGTACGGTTGATCCGCGACAATGTCGTCGTGCACGAAGGCAAGCTCTCGACACTGAAGCGCTTCAAGGACGAAGTGAAGGAAGTGCAGGCCGGCCAGGAGTGCGGCATGGCATTCGAGAGCTATCACGACATGCGCGTCGGCGACGTGATCGAATGCTACCGCGTGGAGACGATCCAGCGCTCGTTGTAAGTCCAAACCTTACGAAGTGTCTGGTTGTCTTGACCAAGCACCATGCCCCGCGCAAGCGGGGCATCCAGTGGTCGCTGATTTCGAAGATGGAATACTGGATCGCCTGCTTTCTCGGGCGATGACACCAATCGGATTTTGACATGCCTCGCCACCACCAGAAGAAGAATTCCGCTCCGGGCGGCTCACAGCGGCAATTGCGCGTCGGCGAAGCGGTGCGCCACGCTCTTGCCGATATTCTCGCGCACGGTCGTGCGCACGACAGCGACCTCGAAGGCCATATTATCACCGTGCCGGAGGTTCGGATGTCGCCGGACCTGAAACTTGCAACCATTTATGTGATGCCGCTCGGCGGACGCGATACGGACATCGTGATCGCGGCGCTCGAGCGAAACAAGAAGTTCCTGCGCGGCGAGGTCGCGCGACGCGTTAACCTGAAATTTGCTCCCGATATCCGCTTTCGCGTCGACGACCGATTCGACGAAGCGGAACGGATCGAGAAATTATTGCGAACGCCTGCGGTGCAAAAAGACATCGCAGCAGATTCGGACGACGACCGATGATTGCAACACCCGCAAAAGGCGTGATCCCAACGCAAAGCGATATGGAATTGCTGGCTTCAGAAAAAAATAATCTCTCGGGTGCGCAGGGCGACAAGGCAAAAGACAGCAGCGATCCGCGTGCCGGCAACATGCAGCGCCACAACAGTCAGCCGCGGCGCGACAAGCGCGACATTCACGGCTGGATCGTGCTCGACAAGCCGGTCGGGATGACGTCGACGCAGGCCGTTGCCGTCGTGAAGCGGCTGTTTTCCGCCAAGCGCGCTGGCCATGCCGGCACGCTCGATCCGCTCGCTTCCGGCGGCCTGCCGATCGCGCTGGGCGAAGCCACCAAGACGGTCCCGTTCGTGATGGACGGCCGCAAACGCTACCGCTTCATAGTGCGCTGGGGCGAGGAGCGCGACACCGACGACACCGAAGGCCGCGTGGTGAAGACCAGCGACATCAGGCCTCGGGCTGACGCAATTCGTGCGCTTCTGCCGCAGTTCACCGGGCTGATCGAACAGACCCCGCCGCGCTATTCGGCCATCAAGGTGCAGGGCGAACGCGCCTACGATCTCGCGCGCGACGGGGAAATCGTCGAACTGGCCCCCCGCCCGGTCGAGATTCACAAATTAACGCTTGTAGAACAGATAGATAGAAATCTGTCCGTGTTCGACGCCGAGTGTGGCAAGGGAACTTACGTGCGAGCGTTGGCCCGCGATATCGGCCGAATTCTCGGTTGTTTCGGCCATATCTGCGCGCTTCGGCGAACCCTGGTCGGACCGTTCGGCGAAAACGACATGATTCCGCTGGAACAGTTGGAAGCTTTATGCAATAGAGCCGCGTCCGGCGAGGGCAGCCTCGCCGACGCACTTTTGCCCGTTGAGACCGCGCTGGACGACATCCCGGCACTGGCCGTCAGTCGGGCAGATGCGGCGAGGCTCCACAGGGGCCAAGCCGTTTTGTTGCGCGGACGGGATGCGCCCAATAGTAGCGGCACAGTCTATGTCACGGTGGCAGGTCGCCTTCTGGCGCTTGCCGAGATTGGCAATGGCGAACTCATCCCCAAGCGCGTGTTCAACCTGACCGGGCTGACTGCCAGCTCCGGCCGCAACGAAAGAGTTTGACGATGTCGATTACCGCGCAACGGAAAGCGGAAGTCATCAAGACAAGTGCAATAAAGGCCGGCGACACCGGCTCCCCCGAGGTTCAGGTCGCGATCCTGTCGGAACGCATCAATAATCTCACGGAACACTTCAAGACCCACGTGAAGGATAATCATTCGCGCCGCGGTCTCCTGAAGCTCGTGTCGACGCGTCGTTCGCTCCTCGACTATCTCCGAAAGACGGACGAGGCGCGCTACAAGGCGCTGATTGAGAAGCACAACATTCGTCGTTGAGCTTGTCCTGGAGTACGCGCGGCCGTCAAAGGCGCGCGTTTTCGCATGATTCTTCGATCGGCCTTGTTGGGCCTTCGAGGACGAGCATGCACAAGAGCATGACGCGGATTTAGCGCAACCCGCTTTTTCCGCAAACTTCATGCTCAAAGCAAGCGTCCAGCAGCAATCCGGCCGCTGGACGGAACGGGCAAGGTGCCCGTGACTGACGATCAAGGATGGACGCCATCCAAAACATGAAAACCATGGCAGGATCGCCGGACGCTGATCTTTCTCGTCGATCAGCGTCCCGCCGTCTTGCGCATGGTTTTTGTTTTTGGGGCGGCCGTTCTTTCGTGAACCGATGAAAGAAAGACCCGATGTTCAATATTCATTCCGTCGAGATCGACTGGGGCGGACGTCCCCTCAAGCTTGAAACCGGCAAGATGGCCCGCCAGGCCGATGGTGCCGTTGTGGCAACCTACGGCGAGACGGTGGTGCTCGCGACCGTGGTGGCCGCGAAAACACCGCGCGAGGGCGTCGACTTCCTGCCGCTCACCGTGGACTATCAGGAGAAGACCTATGCCGCGGGGCGCATTCCCGGCGGCTATTTCAAGCGCGAGGGCCGGCCCACCGAAAAGGAGACGCTGGTCTCCCGCCTGATCGATCGTCCCATACGCCCGCTGTTTGTCGATGGCTGGCGCAACGAGACGCAGGTGATCATCACCACGTTGTCGCACGACATGGAAAACGATCCCGACGTGCTCGCCATGGTGGCCGCGTCTGCGGCGCTGACGCTGTCGGGCGTGCCGTTCAAGGGACCGATCGGCGCCGCGCGCGTCGGTTTCGCCAACGACGAATATGTGCTCAACCCGACGCTCGACGAGATGGCCGACACGCAACTTGATCTCGTCGTCGCCGGCACCTCTGACGCCGTGCTGATGGTGGAATCGGAAGCCAAGGAGCTGAACGAAGACATCATGCTCGGTGCCGTCATGTTCGGTCACCGCCACTTCCAGCCTGTCATCAAGGCGATCATCGAGCTTGCGGAAAAGGCCGCAAAAGAGCCGCGCGACGTCGAACTCAGCGATCACAGCGCGCTGGAGAAGGAAATGCTCGGCGTCGTCGAGCAGGACCTGCGCAAGGCCTATGCGATCCCCGTGAAGCAGGATCGCTATGCCGCGGTCGGCACCGCCAAGGACAAGGTGATGGCGCATTTCTTCCCGGAGGGGCAGGAGCCGAAACACGACAAGCTCAAGGTTGCCGACGTCTTCAAGGAGCTGGAGGCCAAGATCGTCCGCTGGAACATCCTTGATACCGGCCGCCGCATCGACGGCCGTGACGTGAAGACGGTCCGCAACATCACCTGCGAGGTCGGCGTGCTGCCGCGCGCCCACGGTTCGGCGCTGTTTACCCGTGGCGAGACGCAGGCGCTGGTCGTCACTACGCTCGGCACCGGCGAGGATGAACAGTACATCGACGCGCTATCGGGAACGTACAAGGAGACGTTCCTGCTGCATTACAACTTCCCACCCTTCTCGGTCGGCGAAACCGGGCGCCTCGGAGGCACCAAGCGCCGCGAGATCGGTCACGGCAAGCTCGCCTGGCGCGCGATCCACCCCGTGCTGCCGCCGCATCACGAGTTCCCCTACACGGTGCGCGTGGTCTCGGAGATCACCGAGTCGAACGGCTCGTCGTCGATGGCGACCGTGTGCGGTTCCTCGCTCGCGCTGATGGATGCAGGCGTGCCGTTGAAGCGGCCGACCGCCGGCATCGCGATGGGCCTGATCCTCGAAGGCTCCCGCTATGCGGTGCTATCCGACATCCTCGGCGACGAGGACCATCTCGGCGACATGGATTTCAAGGTCGCCGGAACCGAGCACGGCGTCACGTCCTTGCAGATGGACATCAAGATCGAGGGCATTACCGAGGAGATCATGCGCGTTGCACTTGGCCAGGCCAAGGAAGGGCGCATCCACATTCTCGGCGAGATGGGCAAGGCCTTGACCGCGGCGCGCGCCGAGCTCGGCGAATACGCCCCGCGCATCGAGACCTTCAAGATCCCGACCGACAAGATCCGCGAAGTGATCGGCACCGGCGGCAAGGTCATCCGCGAGATCGTGGAAAAGACCGGCGCCAAGATCAATATCGAGGACGACGGTACGGTGAAAGTCGCCTCCAATGACGGCGAGGCGATGAAGGCCGCGATCAAGTGGATCAAGTCGATCACGTCGGAACCTGAAGTCGGCCAGATCTACGACGGCACCGTGGTCAAAGTGATGGAGTTCGGCGCGTTCGTGAACTTCTTCGGCGCCAAGGATGGCCTGGTTCATATCAGCCAGCTTGCGGCGAACCGGGTGCAGAAGACCAGCGATGTCGTCAAGGAAGGCGACAAGGTCAAGGTCAAGCTTTTGGGCTTCGACGACCGCGGCAAGACGCGGCTCTCGATGAAGGCGGTCGATCAGACGACCGGCGAGGATCTCGAAGCCAAGCAGAAGGAAAAGAGCGAGGCGCCGCCGCGCGAAGCGGCCGGCGAATAGAGCTTTCGACAGCAAGACGAAAGGGCGGCTTTTCAGCCGCCCTTTTTATTCGCCGGCGCGTATCGCGTTACGGATTGGTCGGACGTGCGGCGCGGGACAGACATGCTGCTGCGCGATATGGTTGCGCAGGAGGAATCTGTCGATGCCACCACCGTTGATCCGCCCCGCCCGCACCGACGAATATGACGAGATCGCGCGCGTCTGGATGGAGAGCTGGGTCTCGACCGGTCTGGAAGAGGCAAGCAATTTCCTGCTGGCGAAATTGCGCGCCCGAGTCCCGCAGGAGGTCGAAAAGGGCTGGAGCCTTTTCGTCGCCGACGACGGCGGCACGCTCGCGGCCATGCTGGCGCTGCATCTGCCGAAACGTTACCTCGACCAGCTTTTCGTCGTGCCACAATATCAGGGCTGCTCTCTCGGGCGACGGCTGCTCGCCTTCACCCGAACGCATTTGCCTGACGAGATATTCCTGCGCTGCGTGCGTGAGAACGAGAAGGCCTGGCGCTGGTACGAGCGCGAAGGCTTTGTTTTCGAGCAGGAACAGGTCGAGCCCATGACGGGCTTCGTCATGAAACACTACCGCTGGAAGAAAGAGGATGGCACACAATGATGCAGCTCTACTGGTCGCCGCGTTCGCGCTCATTCACCGCACTCTGGCTGATGGAAGAGACGGGCAAGCCCTATGAGCGCGTGTTGACCGACATCGCGAGCGGCGCACAAAAGAAACCCGAATATCTCGCGATCAATCCGATGGGCAAGGTGCCGGCGCTGAAGGACGGCGACGTGACGTTGGCCGAGGCCGCTGCGATCTGCGCCTATGTTGCCGAGCGCTATCCCGACACGAAACTGACGCCGCCCATCGGCGATCCCCAGCGCGCAAAATTCCTCTATTGGCTGTTCTTCGCCTCAGGATGCATCGAGCCCGCGATGGTGCAGATCGCGACCAAGCTCGAGATGAAGCCTTTCGCCGCCGGCTGGGGCGACGCGCAGCGTGTGTTCGACGTGCTTGACGCGGCGCTCGCCAGGGGTCCGTGGCTTCTCGGCGAGAATTTTTCGGCCGCCGACATCGCGATCGGCTCGGCCCTGAATTTCTCGGTGCGGCTGTTCAAGATGGTGCCCTCGCGCCCGAATTTCGAGGCCTATATCGCGCGCTGCGTCGCACGGCCGGCGTTCCAGCGCGCCGAGAAAATCGCGGCGGGCTAATGATTATTGCCCTTCAGCTCTTCCGGACGTGGCATCGAGATGACGTTGTAGCCACTATCGACGTAATGCACCTCTCCGGTGACACCGCCCGAGAGATCCGACAGGAGATATAGCGCCGAGCCGCCGAGTTCATCCAGCGTGACGCCGCGGCCGAGCGGCGAATGCTTCTGCTGAAAGGCAAACATGGTGCGCGCGTCGCCGATGCCGGAGCCCGCAAGCGTCCGCACGGGACCGGCCGAGATCGCGTTGACACGGATGCCGCGCGGGCCGAAATCAGCGGCGAGGTAGCGCACCGAGGCTTCCAGCGCGGCTTTGGCAACGCCCATGACATTATAATTCGGCATCACCCGCACCGATCCGCCGAAGGTCAGCGTGATCATCGCGCCGCCCGTTTCCGGCATCAGCTCGGCCGCGCGCCTGGCAAGCTCGGTAAATGAAAAGCACGAAATCAGCATGGTGCGCGAAAAATTCTCGCGCGTGGTGTCGGCGTAGCGTCCCTTCAGCTCGCTTTTGTCGGAGAAGGCGATGGCATGGACCAAAAAATCGAGCCCGCCCCATTTGTCGCGCAAGCTGTTGAAGACGGAATCAACGCTCTCGAGATTCTCGACGTCGCAGGGCAGCACCGTGTCGACATGAAGCGATTGCGCCAGCGGACGCACCCGCTTGCCCAGCGCCTCGCCCTGATAGGTGAAAGCGAGCTCTGCCCCCTGTGCTGCCAGCGTCTTTGCGATCCCCCAGGCAATGGAATGATCATTGGCGATGCCCATGATCAGTCCGCGCTTGCCTTTCATCAGGTCCTGCATTGGGCATCACTCCCTGATTCACTATGCCCGGGCCCCGCGGGGACATCCACGTCCTCTTAGGATTTTCGTGTATCAAGACGTGGATGGCCGGGACAAGCCCGGCCATGACACCATCCCACTCGAATTTCCGCAAAATCACGCATCCAGGCGCTTGAAGACCAACGTGGCGTTGGTGCCGCCGAAGCCAAAGGAATTCGACAGAACCGTGCCGATCCTGGCGTTATCGATACGCTTGCGCACGATCGGCATGTCGGCGAAGACGGGATCGAGCTCGGTGATGTGCGCGCTTTCGCAGATGAACCCGTTGTTCATCATGAGCAGCGAATAGATCGCCTCCTGCACGCCGGTGGCGCCGAGCGAGTGCCCGGTGAGCGCCTTCGTCGCCGAGATCGGCGGGCAATTGTCGCCGGTGCCGAATACCTTTCGGATCGCCTCGATTTCGGGCGGGTCGCCGGCCGGCGTCGAGGTGGCATGCGGGTTGATGTAATCGACCTTGGAATCCACGGTTGCGAGCGCCATGCGCATGCAGCGTTCGGCACCCTCGCCTGACGGTGCAACCATGTCGAAGCCATCGGACGTGGCGCCGTAGCCCACGATCTCGCCGTAGACGCGCGCGCCGCGCGCTTTTGCATGTTCCAGCTCTTCCAGCACCAATACTCCGGCGCCGCCCGCGATGACAAAACCGTCGCGACCGAGGTCGTAGGGGCGCGAGGCGGTCGCGGGCGTGTCATTATATTTCGACGACATCGCCCCCATACCGTCGAACAAGACCGACAGCGTCCAGTCGAGTTCCTCGCAGCCGCCCGCGAAGATCACGTCCTGTTTGCCGATCTGGATGGTCTCGTAGGCATTGCCGATGCAATGGTTGGAGGTGGCGCAAGCCGACGAGATCGAATAGTTGACGCCCTTGATCTTGAACCAGGTGGCAAGCGCGGCGGAAGCAGTGGACGACATCGCTTTCGGCACCGCAAAGGGTCCGACCCGCTTTGGTCCCTTGCTGCGCGTGATGTCGGCAGATTCCACGATGGTGCGTGCCGACGGACCGCCCGAGCCCATGATGATCCCGGTGCGGACGTTGGAGACTTCGGGAGGCTCCAGGCCGGAATCCTGGATCGCCTGCTCCATCGCGACGTGGTTCCAGGCGGTGCCTCCGGCGAGAAAGCGCATCGCGCGGCGGTCGACAATATCGGAAGGATCAAGCGTCGGCGCGCCCTGCACCTGCGAGCGGAAGCCAAGCTCTGCGTACTTGTCCGCACGGGTGATACCGGACTTGGCCTGATGAAGGCTCGACAACACCTCCTGGGTGTTGTTTCCGATGGATGAGACAATGCCCATCCCCGTGATGACAACCCGCCTCATGTTCGCCTCGCCCTGCTTTTGTCGCTTCGTGCACCGGTTCCGTTCAAGAAGGCGCAGCGCCTTGCTTGAACAAGCCGACCTTCAGGTCCTTGGCGCGATAGATAATCTCGCCGTCCATGGAAAGCCACCCGTCGGCGACGCCTAACACCAGCTTTGAGCGCATTACGCGCTTGATGTCGATGTTGTAAACAACCTTGCGGACGTTGGGCAGCACCTGACCGGCGAGTTTCAATTCGCTTAATCCCAGCGCGCGGCCGCGACCCTCGCCACCGATCCAGCCGAGGTAAAAACCGACCATCTGCCACAGCGCATCAAGTCCGAGACAGCCTGGCATGACCGGATCGTTCTTGAAATGGCAACCGAAGAACCAGAGGTCCGGCTTGACGTCGAGCTCCGCACGCACCAAACCCTTGCCGAATTCGCCGCCGGTTTCGCTGATTTCGCTGATACGGTCGAACATCAGCATCGGCGGCAGCGGTAATTGTGCGTTGCCCGGGCCGAACATCTCTCCCCGGCCGCAAGCCAGCAAATCCTCGTACTCATAACCGCCGCGCCGATCCAGCATGCCACGTAGCCTCTTTCACAATCTCCGCTAGAGCTTTCTTTAAAGCGAAACGGACCCGTTTGCGCGGGAAGCGCGCCGGATTACCGCAAAAATCGGCGCGAATTCCTCAGCCCGGACACCTCGCGGCTGGTGATCGCCATGCCAAAATCGGTTAGCCGGGTCCGCGGGCTCTCTATCATAGGGACCGCGGGGGTCAAAGCGTTCCAGCCGGCCGAATCGACGCATTTTATGATCGTTTCGCAGGGCAGATCAGACCTGCTCCAGTTGCGAGAAACTTGCATCTGCGCAATTTCCTTCATATATTTCGCGGCGATAGTCCGGGAAATGAGCGCCGTGCCCCCTTTGGGAACAACTGACAATCGTTCGGCTCCGACCGACGAAGCGACTGATGCCGCGTCCCCTCACACGGGACGGCAGCCCGCATTGACCGGCTGCCCCTGGCACGACGTCAACGAAATGTTGCAGGCTGCCGGCCTCCGCCCCACTCGTCAGCGCATGGCTCTGGGCTGGCTGTTGTTCGGCAAGGGTGCCCGCCATCTCACCGCCGAAATGCTTTACGAGGAGGCGACGCTCGCCAAGGTGCCGGTGTCGCTTGCCACCGTCTACAACACCCTCAATCAGCTCACCGATGCCGGCCTGTTGCGCCAGGTTTCGGTCGACGGCACCAAGACCTATTTCGACACCAACGTCACCGCCCATCACCATTTCTATCTCGAGCACAATCACGAGCTCGTCGATATTCCCGATCCGCATCTCGTGCTGTCACAAGTGCCGGACGTGCCTGACGGCTACGAGATTTCGCGCATCGACATGGTGGTGCGGCTGCGCAAGAAGCGCTGACCGCTGTCGTCCCGGCCAAGCGAAGCGCGAACCGATACGACGCGAGAAATTCACTCCACCTTCTCGTCGGCGTAGACGCCCCACAGCCGCTGCTGCTCGATCCAGCCGTCAAAGCCCTCGCCCGCGACATGGCACCAATGCTGGTCGCATCTCCTGACCTGGGCGACGACGCCGACCTGCAGGCGCGCGGTAACGAGACCATTTGCATCGGCGCGATCGTAGAGCGGCGCGAGTTCATCCTTGCTCTTCATGGTGACGACCGCGGTGCGGCGGCCCGACAGCAGCGAGTGATAGACCCAGCCTTCGGCGCCTTCGGAATCCCGCACGCGCCGCCAGTTTTCGAACTCGGCGGTGATTTCCACGGGTAGCCCCGAGCGGGTGTAGACCCAGGCAACATCATTGTCCTTGGTCGGACCGGCCCTGACATTCACGTGATCGGATTTCAGGCTGACGTAACGCGGGATCGGCAGGCCGCTTGCGGTGACGGGCGTGTCCTTGGCGGTGTGCCCGGTCGAGACGGAGGCGGCAAGCCAACCACTCACGAGCACCGCGACAGCACAAAAACGCCCCAACGCCATCAACAAGTCTCCCCGACGGGCACGTCTCAACTCTTGAAACCTTCGAGCTGAACTACGAAACCCGCGCCTGATCCCCATATCCCCTGCCCCGGTCATCCCTGGCCTTCGCAATGGCCGGGATTTGCCGGAGTTCTTGTCTTGGCCCGGCCTTCTGCTAGAGAGGACGGAACGCCAGCAACCAAGACGGCCCGAAGCCTCTGGCGAATCCTGAAAGGGAAGCAACGGGAACCCAAGGAAACGCCGGGACCGAGCGGCAACGGCAGTGTCGAACACCCGGGTTAATGAGGTCTGAACGGCCTCATGAGAGCAGGACATGTCGGTTAAGAAAAAGCCTCTCGTCGTCGTCACTCGCAAATTGCCGGACTCGATCGAGACGCGCATGCGCGAGTTGTTCGACGCGCAGCTCAATCTCGACGATACGCCCATGACGCCTCAACAGATCATGGACGCCGCGCGTTCAGCCGAGATTCTGGTCCCGACCGTCACCGACGAGATTACCGAACAGGTGATCAGGGATCCCGATTGCAAGCTCAGGATGATCGCCAATTTCGGCAATGGCGTCGACAATATCGACGTTGTGGCCGCGCATGCGCGCGGCATCACGGTGACCAACACACCGAAGGTTCTGACGGAGGACACCGCCGACATGACCATGGCGCTGATCCTTGCCGTGCCGCGGCGGATGATCGAGGGCGCATCTATTCTCACCGATGGCAAGAACTGGGCGGGATGGTCGCCGACCTGGATGCTCGGCCACAGGATTGGCGGCAAGCGGCTCGGCATCGTCGGCATGGGCCGTATCGGTCAGGCGGTTGCACGACGCGCGCGCGCCTTCGGCCTGCAGATCCACTATCACAATCGCCGCCCGGTCGCGCCCATGATCGCGGAGGAACTTGGCGCGACCTACTGGGAGAGTCTCGACCAGATGCTGGCGCGGATGGACATCATCTCGGTGAATTGTCCGCACACGCCGGCGACGTTCCATCTGCTTTCCGCGCGGCGATTGAAGCTGATCCGCAGGGAGGCCTATATCGTCAACACCGCGCGCGGCGAGGTGATCGACGAGGACACGATGGTAAAGCTGATCGAGGCCGGAGAGATCGGCGGCGCGGGACTCGACGTGTACGAGAACGAGCCGGCGATCAATCCGAAGCTGGTGCGGCTCGCCAAGCACGGCAAGGTCACGCTGTTGCCGCATATGAGCTCGGCCACGATCGAAGGCCGCGTCGAGATGGGCGAGAAGGTGATCATCAATATCCGCACCTTCCTCGACAACCACAAGCCGCCGGACCGCGTGCTGCCGAGCATGCTGTAGCCGACCCTCATTGCGCGCCAGCGGGTCTGCGCGAAGCGCGGCCCAATGATGCAGTCCGCATGGCAACCACGAGCAGAGGCAAGGTCATCGGTCTCGAGAACAAAGAGCATTACGAAATATCGGTTCCGCTGCCGGCATTGCTCACATTGCGGGCGGCGGCATGCCGAAAGAGAAAATCACAAAGCGAAAGTCCGATAAGGCGGAATCCGGGCAGTTCACAAACGTTGCACGAGCAGTCGGCGCCAAAATGGAAGAGATTTTCCACGTCTAAGTGACTGCCCGAGTTGGTACCGACAAGGCGTACCGATGGAGGTGCCGAAAGGCGCTATCTCTCCCGCGCCTTCCTGCGCTCACGCTTGCGCCACTCGCCGACGAAGGCCACGAACGCGGCGAGCGCAGGCGGCGGCTGGCGCCGGCTCGGATAATACAGAAACGGTCCCGGAAACGGTGCGCACCAGTCCTCAAGTACGCTCGCGAGCGCGCCTGAATCGATCGCGCCGCGCACGTAGCCCTCGAACGTCATCCAGAAGCCGACGCCGTCAAGCACCGCCGCTCTCGCAAGGCCGAGATAGGTCGCGATCAGTTTGGCAGGCGGCGATACCTTCACCACGCGGCCGGCCTTCTCGAATTCCCAATCCAGCATCGCGCCGCTGCCGAACCGCGTGCGGATGCAGGTGTGATCGAGCAGGTCCTTCGGGTGTTTCGGGCGGCCGTGCCGTTCGACATGGTCGGGCGAGGCCACCACCGCATAACGCTGCGTCCCGCTCAGCGAGACCGCGATCATGTCCTGCGCGAGATGCTCGCCGTAGCGCACGCCGGCGTCGAAGCCGCTGCCCACGATATCGACGAAAGAACTTTCGGCGACGATCTCGAGTTCGATCGGCGGGAAGGCTGCGAGAAACGGGCCGACCATCGGCGCCAGCACCAGATCAATCGCCGGCGGCGGCGCGTTGATGCGCAGGCGTCCCGAGGGCACGTCGCGCAGGCCCCGCACCCGATCGAACGCCGCATTGACTTCGGCGATCGCGGGCGCTGCGCTTGCCAGAAGCATCTCGCCGGCTTGCGTCAGCGCAACGCTGCGGGTGGTGCGATTCACGAGCCGCACGCCGAGCCGATCCTCCATGTCGCGCAGGCGCTGGCTGAGGCTCGACACGGAGACACGCTGGTCACGCGCAGCGCGGCGGAAATTTTTTGTCCGCGCTACGGCCACGAAGGCGTTGAGGTCGCGGAGATCAAGATCGCTCATTGTTCTTTATAGTGAACAATCTATTCGAAACTGTCCAGCTTATCGCTGCAATCGAAAGGCCCCATATATGCGGCATCTGAAGCGGCGCACCCGACCGCCGCCATAACGAGGAGAGCCAATAATGATCACCCGCAAACTCGGTTCAACCGGTCCAACCACCTCCGTCATCGGCCTCGGCTGCATGGGCATGTCGGACTTTTACGGCCCCGCCGACCGCAGCGAGAGCATTGCCACGATCCACGCCGCGCTCGATGCCGGGGTGACGCTGCTCGACACCGGCGATTTCTACGGCATGGGCCACAACGAAATGCTGATCGGTGAGGCGCTTGCTTCGCGCAGTCGCGACAACGTCCAGATTTCGGTCAAGTTCGGCGCGTTGCGCGACGTGGAGAGGAACTGGTTCGGCTACGACAGCCGGCCGGCGGCGGTTAAGAATTTTCTCGCCTATTCACTGGCGCGGCTGGGCGTGGATCACATCGACATCTACCGGCCCGCGCGGCTCGATCCGGCGGTGCCGATCGAGGAGACTGTCGGCGCCATGGCCGAGATGGTGAAGAAGGGCTACATCAGACATATCGGCCTCTCCGAAGTCGGCTCCGAGACCATCCGCCGCGCGCATGCCGTGCATCCGATCTCGGATCTCCAGATCGAATATTCGCTGATCTCGCGCGGTATCGAGAGCGACATCCTCAAGACCTGTCGCGAGCTTGGCATCGGCATCACTGCCTACGGCGTGTTGTCACGTGGCCTGATCAGCGGCCACTGGTCGAAAGATCGCGGAGCCAGCGACTTCCGCGGCCGCAGCCCGCGCTTTTCGGGCAGCAATCTCGACGCCAATCTGGTGCTGGTGGAGAAGTTGCGCGCGATCGCCGACGATGTCGGCGCCTCGCCCGCCCAGGTCGCGATCGCCTGGGTCGCAGCGCAAGGCAACGACATCGTGCCGCTCGTCGGCGCCCGCCGCCGCGACCGCCTGTCGGAAGCGCTCGGTGCGCTCGACGTCAAATTGACACCGAAGCATCTTGCGGCGTTGGCGCAAGCGTTTCCGCCCGGCGTCGCGTCGGGCGAGCGCTATCCGGAATCGCAGCTTGCGCATATGGACAGCGAACGGCGGCTGACGGCGTGAAGACAGAAGGCGGAGCAACGGGAGGGGGCTGGCGCCCTCCCGTTGGGCCACATCTCATTTATGCCCGCTGAGATCGGTGATGGTCAGCGCGTCGCCATTGAGGATGTTCAGCGGATCGCGCGTATAGCGCATTGTCTCGAAGCGCATGCTGCGCGCATCCACCATCAGGAGCTTGCCGACCAGTCCCTCGCCAAAGCCGACGATCTCGCGGATCGCTTCCAGCGCCATCAGCGAGCCAAGGACGCCCGCAAGCGCGCCGAGCACGCCGGCTTCTGCGCAAGTCGGCACGCTACCCGCCGGCGGCGGCTCCGGAAACAGACAACGATAGGTCGGGTTGAACTCGCCCTTCTCGTTTTTCTCATGCGCGCGGATGGTGGTCAGCGAGCCGTCGAAAGTACCGAGCGATGCCGTGATTAACGGCCGCCCGGCGAGAAAGCACGCATCGGAGACGAGATAACGGGTCTCGAAATTGTCGGAGCCGTCGAGCACGATGTCGTAGCCGCCGATCAGCTCCATGGCGTTGTCGGCATTGATCCGTGTCGCATGCGCGGCAAAGCGCACATGCGGATTGAGTGCGTAGACTCGCTCGGCCGCAGTGTCGGCCTTGCGCCGACCGATATCCGGCGTGGTGTGGATGATCTGGCGCTGCAGATTGGATAGCGTCACGTCGTCGTCGTCGACAACGCCGAGTTGACCGACGCCGGCCGCGGCGAGATACATCAGGGCGGGCGCACCGAGCCCGCCCGCGCCGATCACCAGAACGGAGGCTTCCTTCAGCGCCTGTTGCCCCGGCCCGCCAACCTCGTGCAGCACGATATGGCGGGCATAGCGTTCCAGTTCGTCGGCGCTCAGCATCCTCGCTCAAATCCTCGTCGCATGGCGCTTCGATCCTGTAGGTGAGGCTGAACCCCGGCGCCATTGTTGCCGACCAAGCAGTTGTACGTCATTATCAAATTATCTAATCGCTCCCCGGGATTTGTCATGAGATCGCGGCTCGCAGCAACACTGTTCTTTGTGGCCGCTGGGGTTTCCGCGCATGCGCAGATGACGGCGCCGTCGGCTGCCGGCACCAGGCCGAAGCGGGTGGCGACCGTCCCGGTCACCCCGCCCGCGCTGCAGACGCCGAAGGACACTGCAAACGCGATGGCGCAGGGCGAGCGGCTGACGCTGCAATCGGACCTCGCCTGGGTTGGCGAGTACAACGGCGCGATCACGGGTGAAGTCTCGGAGCGCATGGTCGCCGCGATCAAGGATTACCAGAAAGCAAAAGGAAGCCGACAAACCGGCGTGCTCAATCCGCAGGAGCGCGCAGCGCTCGCGGAGACGGCGCGGCGGCGTCAGGAGGCTGTCGGCTGGAAGATCGTTACCGATCCCGGCACGGGCGCCCGGCTCGGCATCCCCACAAAGCTTGTGCCGCAACAGACAAGCGATGCCAACGGCGCCAGATGGAGTTCTCCGACCGGGACCATCCAGGTCGTCCTGACGCGGCGCAAGGAAGCAGGTCCCACCACCGCGAAGCTCGCCGAGCGCGAACGGAAAGAGCCAGCCGGACGCACCGTCGACTACACCGTGGTCAAGCCCGATTTCTTCGTGATGTCGGGGCTGCAGGGACTGAAAAAATATTACCTGCGCGGCACGTTCAAGGGCGACGAGGTTCGTATCCTCACCATTCTCTACGACCAGGCAACGGAACACACGGTCGAGCCGGTCGTGATCGCGATGTCGAGCGCCTTCAACGCGTTCCCGACGGGAGCCCAGGGCCCGCCGCCGAAGAAGACCGTCGATTACGGCACCGGCATCCTCGTCAGTGACGACGGCGCGATCGTCGCCGATCGCGAGGTCACCGATGGCTGTCTTGCGATCACGATCGGCGGCTTCGGCAATGCCGACCGCCTCGCCGAGGACAGAGATCGCGGGCTTGCGCTCCTGCACATCTACGGCGCGCGTGGCCTGAAGCCGCTCAATCTCGCCGACGGGCAAACGCAAGCGACCGTCGATCTCTTTGGTGTCGCCGATCCGCAGAATCAGGGCGGCAGGTCGGCAGTCACGAGCATCATGGCCGCGGTGACACCGGTCAGTAGCGGCGGCGAACTCGCGCTATCGCCGCCACCGGGGAGCGGATTTTCCGGCGCAGCCGCGCTTGACGAAAACGGGAAGTTCGCCGGCGTCGCGCTGTTGAAACCCGTGGTCGTCGCCGGGCCAACCAATGCCGCGCCGACCTCGCAAGCCGTGCTGGTGCCGTCAGACGCCGTGCGCGGCTTTCTCAAGGCCAACGGCGTGACTGCGGCGGGCACCTCGACGGATGCCAAGGCTGCCGCCGTGCGCGTGATCTGCGTGCGGAAGTGAGGCCTCTGTAACCACCCAGCTCATTTCTGACATTTCGGACACCAGAAGGTCGAGCGGCCGTTTTGAGTAAAGCGGCGGATGATGCCGCCGCAACCCGGCGTGCCGCATGGCTCGCCTTCGCGGTCGTAGACCTGAAAGGAATGCTGAAAATAGCCAAGCTCGCCCGAGGTCTGGCGGTGATCGCGTAGCGACGAACCGCCGGCCTTGATCGCCTCATTGAGCACGGCATGAATGGCGTCGACCAGGCGTCGCGCGTGATCGTTCGGCTCGCCCTTTCGGGACGCAAGCGTCGAGGCGTGCCGGCGCGGCGAGAGATGTGCGCGGTAGAGCGCTTCGCAGACATAGATGTTGCCGAGGCCCGCGACCACGCGCTGATCGAGCAGTGCAGCCTTCAGGCTGGTCGCCTTGCCTACAAGCGACCGCGCCAGCATGTCGGCGTCGAATTCATTGCCAAGCGGCTCCGGCCCGAGCCCCTTCAAGAGCGGCTCTGCCTCGAGCGCGTGACGCGCGATGATCTTCATATAGCCGAAACGGCGCGGATCGTTGAAAACGATGTCGGATCCCGACGACATGTGAAACACCACGTGATCGTGGGCGCCATTCTTGCCGCGCGGATGATGGAATTGACCGGGCGTTTGCGCCTCGCTTGCCGTCTGGACGCGAAACGAGCCGGACATGCCGAGATGCATCAACAGCACGTCGCCCGAGGCGAGATCGGCCAACAGATATTTGGCACGGCGGCCAAGCCCGGTCACGGTCTGCCCGGTCAGGCGGGCGACAAAATCCTTCTGAAACGGAAACCGCAAATCCTTGCGGCGGGCTTCGGCCTTGATGATTTTCGCGCCCTCCATGACGGGCTGCAGCCCCCGGCGGACGGTCTCGACTTCGGGCAATTCGGGCATAGGGGCTCGTTACTTTGGGATCATTCACCTTAAGGAAGTGACGTGATAGCCCCATTGCGCCGGGCACGCTATGGTCCCGGCCCGACAAGGCCCGTCATTGCGGGGGGCGTGAGCGACGAGGCAATCCGGCCTCGTCCGCAGCCCTGGATTGCTTCGCAGCGCTCGCAATGACGGCTCAAATCGCCTATGTCCGCCGTAAGGGCTTTGGGACCGAACGCGTATGAGTCAACCGGACGACACCACCCATTTCGGCTTTCGTAATGTCCCCCTGGACAACAAGCAGACGCTGGTCAATTCGGTATTTCACAGCGTGGCTGCGCGCTACGACCTGATGAACGACCTGATGTCTGGCGGCCTGCACCGCGTCTGGAAAGACATTATGGTCACAACCCTCAACCCGCCAAAGGGCGATCACCCGTTCGCGCTGCTCGATGTCGCCGGCGGCACCGGCGACATTGCGCTTCGTGCGGCGAAAGCGGCGGGAAGCGGCTTTCGCGCGACCGTCTGCGATATCAATGTGGACATGCTCCGGGTCGGGCGCGAGCGCGCGGCCAAGGCCCATCTCGACGACCGCCTCGCTTTTGTCGAGGGCAATGCGGAAGCGCTGTCGTTTCCTGATCGTACCTTCGACGGCTACACGATCGCCTTCGGCATCCGCAACGTGCCGCGGATCGATCAGGCGCTCGCCGAAGCATTCCGCGTGCTCAGGCCGGGTGGGCGCTTTCTGTGCCTGGAATTTTCAACGGTCGACGTGCCTGGGCTCGACCGGCTCTACGACCTCTTCTCGTTCAGGGTGATCCCCGAGCTCGGCCGCGCCGTGACGGGTGATGCGGACGCCTATCGCTATCTCGTGGAATCCATCCGCAAATTTCCCAAACCGAACGCGTTCGCGGACATGATCCGCACGGCTGGCTTCGCGCGCGTCAACTGGCAGACACTTTCCGGCGGGATCGTGGCCTTGCATTCGGGCTGGCGTTTGTGATTTCAGCTCTCACCCACATTGCGCGGCTCGCGCGTGCCGGCTTCGTATTTGCACGGGAAGGCGTGTTCGGGGTCGTCGATCCGTCGCTGGTGCCGCCGCCGGGACAGCTTGCGCTGAAGATTGCGGGGCTGGTCCAGCGGCGCGGCGCCAAATCGGGCCCGCGGCTGTCGCGCGCGCTGGAGCGGATGGGCCCGGCCTATCTCAAGCTCGGCCAGTTTCTGGCGACGCGGCCGGACGTGGTCGGCGTGGTGCTGGCGCGCGATCTGGAAGCACTGCAGGACCGCCTGCCGCCGTTCTCGCAAACCGAGGCGGAAGCCGCGATTGCGGCCTCGCTGGAACGCCCGGTCACACAGGTATTTGCGAGCTTTGGGCCCGCGGTGGCCGCGGCCTCGATCGCGCAAGTCCATCGCGGCGAGGTCTTGCGCGATGGTATCCGTCATCCTGTCGCCATCAAGGTGCTGCGGCCCAACGTGCATGCCCGCTTCCGCCGCGACCTCGGCGACTTCTTCTTCGTCGCCGAAAAAGCGGAAACCTATTCTGCCGATGCGCGGCGGCTGCGGCTGATCGAAGTCATCAACACGATGTCGCGCTCGGTTGCGATGGAGATGGATCTGCGGCTCGAGGCGGCGGCGCTCTCCGAGATGGCGGAAAACACCCGCGACGATCCGGATTTCCGCGTGCCCACCGTCGACTGGGACCGTACCACCCACAACGTGCTGACAATGGAGTGGATCGACGCCCTGCCGCTCTCCGATCAGGCGCGGCTCCAGGAGGCCAAGGTCAATCTGCCCGACCTCGGACGCAAGGTGATCCAGAGCTTCTTGCGGCATGCGCTGCGCGACGGCTTTTTTCATGCCGACATGCATCCCGGCAATCTCTTCCTCGACGCCCAGGGCCGCCTGGTCGCGGTCGATTTCGGCATCATGGGCCGGCTCGGCGCCAAGGAGCGGCGCTTCCTCGCCGAAATCCTGCTCGGCTTCATCACGCGCGACTATCGCCGCGTTGCCGAGGTGCATTTCGAGGCCGGCTACGTGCCGAGCCATCACTCGGTGGAAAATTTCGCGCAGGCGATCCGCGCGATCGGCGAGCCGATCCACAACCGTACCGCGGAAGAGATTTCGATGGCGCGGCT
>Ga0306919_10000218_pt1 | contig 23673 bp, 29 predicted proteins | sample flu12Cox44000172_FD_203764 | JGI IMG/M metagenome (GOLD analysis project Ga0306919, IMG submission 203764) | Lab enrichment of tropical soil microbial communities from Luquillo Experimental Forest, Puerto Rico - flux4day.12C.oxic.44.000.172 (v2)... | ecosystem: Environmental > Terrestrial >... | reverse complement strand
CATATCGGCATTCCGCGCCCGCCTTATGCCAGCCGGCGCTGACGCCGAATTTCTCAAGTCCAGCAAAGCCGGTCGTTATCGGTTTACTAGCCGTTAACGATAGCCGGCAAGGCGCGAAGGTGTTGAGACTGCCGACCAGCATTTGTTTTTGCGCGCTGCCGTGTGCATTCGATGCAAGGCTATCGATTTGGCAGGCCGGGTGACCGCCGCTCAATAGCCATCCCCGATCGTCGGCTAGCGGCGAGTACGGAATCACCAAAGAGGGATTGCCGCAGCGCATAGCCTTCGCCACTATCGCCCCCGCGACGATAGGAGGGAGGATACCGATGGCGGAGCGGAAAGTTGCATTGGTAACGGGTGCGGGAACAGGCGTGGGGCGCGCGGTGACGCTTGCCTTGATGCGTGAAGGCTACGCCGTGGTGCTGGCCGGCCGACGCCAGGAACTGTTGGAGGCGGTCGCCAAAGAAGGCGCGCAGACCCCGGGCGAAGCGCTGACCGTGACTGCCGACGTCGCCAATCCGGAATCGATCAAAGCACTGTTCGCCAGGACCAAACAAACCTATGGACGCCTCGATGTCCTTTTCAATAATGCCGGCATTGGCGCGCCGGCAATGCCGATTGAAGACTTAGCGCTCGACAAATGGCAGGCCGTCGTCGCCACCAACCTTACCGGCCTGTTCTTGTGCACGCAGGAAGCGATAAAGATCATGAAAGCGCAGCAGCCGCGCGGCGGCCGCATCATCAACAACGGCTCGATCTCGGCGCATACGCCGCGGCCGCATTCCGCCGCCTATACCGCGACCAAACATGCGGTCACCGGACTGACAAAACAGACCGCGCTCGACTGCCGCGGGCATGACATCTGCTGCGGCCAAATTGATATCGGCAATGCCGCAACGCCTCTCACCGAACGCATGGTGCAAGGCGAAGGCGTGCTGCAGCCCGACGGCCGCAAAATGATCGAGTCGCGCATGGCGGCGGAAGATATCGGCCGCGCTGTCGTATACATGGCCGGCCTGCCGCTCGACACCAACGTGTTGTTTATGACCGTGATGGCCAATCTGATGCCTTATGTCGGACGCGGGTGATTCCAACGATGCTGAGCGAGTGGCACGACTGGCATGATTTTTATCTGCTAATCAAGGCTGGAGCTATAGTTCGACATCTAAGTGATTTCAATGACTTAACTCATTTTTGTGTCCGCTCGTATGTCGCGTATGTTGCGTGATTTTTCCTAATAATTTCAATGGGTGCAAATCAGTGTCGGCGGCTCCACGCGACATAGATGCGACATACGCGACACGAAAGCGGGGTCGCGCGCCGTTTCCCGCCGCCTCGATTATGACTTGCGTCGCGACAGAGCCATCACCGCCGCCGAAAACATGCCGACGATCAGAAGGCCCAGCACGATGTAATCAAAGTGCATGGCGTCATCCCCACCATGCCCAAACGTAGCGCGTTATCGGGATACCAATGTGACAGAACGCCGTGACTGAACGCCGCTTCCCTCCCCCGTGGTACGTCGAGGATATTGGTGCCGCCTTCGTCGTGAAGGACAGCGCGGGACAGCAACTTGCCTATGTCTATTTTGAGGATGAGCCGGGGCGGTGATCGGCGGCGAAATTACTCACCAAAGATGAGGCGCGAAGGATCGCCGTGAACGTTGCCGGGTTGCCAGAGCTACTGAAGTCGCAGCCTCATTGGCGCTAACCGCTCACGAAAGCTTTTTGGTGTGCCGCGCGTCACGGAGGAAATTGCTGAAAGGGGGTATTGATATCGTGCCGGGCTAATTCCAAGCATTGAAAAGGGGCGACCTATGAACTCGGCAACAGACCTCTCGACGACAACCTCACTCTCGGCGACAACCTCACATCAGATATCCCCACGCTCTCTGTACTTTTGGTTCGCGTTAGCCTTGTTTGGGCTGGCCTTGGTTGGGGGGTTGCGCTCTCGTACCATATGAACATGATGAACATCATCGACGCTTATGTCGGCCCGTGACTTTGGCAAAATGACCTTCGCGTAAATTTCCAAGCCCTCGGCGTTTCCCGCGTCGGGGGCTTTCCAGCTCATTCCCCATTTGCGGCGTCGCGCGGTGGATTGCGTCGAGTATCGCCAAGCTGCCCGATGTCTTACGCAAATAAAAAGCCCCGACGATTGCCGGGGCTAGTGCAGGAGCACTAACTGGAGCGCGTGTATGAAGAATAGGCACCGCGTCAGTCAGGCTGTCAGTAAGCTTATCTGCTCACGGGCGGCCAGGCGCAAGATATTAAATCGGGTGCGGCGAAATGCGGCGAACATTGCCAAGCTGCCGGAGTTATTGCGCCAGCCGTGACGCGCGGAAGCGTAGGAAGATTGGGGTCGCCGAGGGAGCGCTCGGGAACAAATTTCTCGGCGGCCGTGTTCTACTTAGGTGAAGCGCACTTTCGCCGACATTGCGACTGCTGTCGCCCGTCAGTCTGGGCGACCGATTACGTTTTTGCTGGCAGTATTCATTATCATTGTGTGGGCGGTTACGGGTCCCATATTCCATTACTCCGACACCTGGCAACTGATTATCAATACAGGAACGACAATCATTACTTTTCTGATGGTCTTTGTTATTCAAAACACCCAAAATCGCGATAGCGCGGCGGTCCAAGCAAAGCTTGACGAGCTTATTCGCGTGAGCGCTGCACAGAACACATTAATCGGCATTGAACACCTCACCGAAGACGAGATTTCCGACATTCGCGAGAAGTGCTTCGCGCGCGCAAATAAAGCGGCGAATGGGGCGCAGAAGAACGCGAACAGGAAGGCGCGAGCAGCTATCAACAAGACCGTTTAGGAAGACCAATCAATAGAGCGGTTGCCGATCGCAAGGTCAAAAATCCGGTGATCAGATTTGGCCCATCAATGCCAGAATGATCACGATCACCAGTATAAGCCCCAGGCCGCCGCCCGGATAATAACCCCAACCGGAGCTATAGGGCCAAGTCGGCAAGGCGCCGATTAACAACAAGATCAGAATGATAATCAGAACGGTCGATAACATGGTGTTGGCCTCGTGTTTTCCTCCCCCGGGAGGGCGCCTGGTTCCGGAATGTGGGACCAGGCGCCTCTGTAAATATGCGTCTCTTGTTTTAACCTCTATCGACCGACATCTACGCCAACTCCCGCTGGTCCGCGGAATTCAACGCCTCGATGATGGTAATGGTCGGAATCCCTGTCCCGCATGTAGAGGCGGTCATTTCTCTGTACACACGTGGATCGACAGACGTCTCCATTGCAGACTTTATGACAAACACGATCCGCGCTGGCGGGAACTGCTAGCAGCACAGTAGCTGTAAAAGCGGCAGCGGTTCCCATAAGCGTAATTGAGCGCATGTTCTATCTCCTTTTGGTCCCAAACAACGATGCAGGGTCAACCGGAGTTCCTGAAAACAATTTTCGATTCGGAGAACATTTTTTGGGTTCCTCACGGAACAACTTTCCTCAATACGTCTTCACCTGCATCGGTGTGGTGAAGTCACTGCTTCGTCTTTCGTGAGCAGCTTTGGCCGAGCGGATGTCCGCTAAGTGCCAAAAGGCGGACATCTACCAATTATTATCAGGAACGTTAGGCATCCTGGCGGCTTCTTCTTAAGTTATGGCGCATGCGTTAGGCGCGCTGGAAACGACAATCGGTCGAATTTTGAAATCGGCCTGGTCCCGGATTCCGACGGGTCTTGCGCATTATCTGAATGCCCGCAAGGTCCTCCGCGGGGCCATCTCAAAACAAAGCCGGCAAGGGCTCGATTGGTTGAATTTCTTCCTTGCCGACATTCAAACTGGCTTCGGCGCGTTCGTCGCTTTTTATCTTTCGGATTTGGGCTGGGACAAAGGTCACGTGGGGCTCGCTTTGTCCGCTGGTACTGTCGCCGGCCTGATCGCGCATATTCCCGGCGGAGCCATTGTCGATTGGGCGCCGTGGAAACGCGGCCTGGCTGCATTCGGGATTGTCATGATCGGAGCGTCTGGCCTGATCTTGGCTCTCGCTCCGACTTTCGCTCTAGTCTTTGCCGCCGAAATTTTGCACGGGATCAGCAGCGGCATCGTCACACCCGCAATTGCGGCACTCAGCCTCGGTCTTGTCGGACGCGGCGCCATGTCGACGCGGACGGGACGCAACAACGCATTCGATGCCGCCGGGAATGCCCTCACCGCCGGCGCAATGGGTGCCGCCGGGCAGTACATTTCCAAGAGCGCAATATTCCTCGGGGCAGTAGCGTTGTGCATTCCAGCGCTGTTCGCGCTCGGTTTCATACGCAGCGATGAGATCGACTACGCGCGGGCTCGCAATGCGGGGATTGGCCATCGAGCTGCAAGTTTCCAGCGCATTTTTGATCTAAGCAAAGATCTGAAGCTGTACGTTTTTGCGGCCTGCATTTTCTTGTTCCAGCTTGCCGACGCTTCGATGCTTCCTGTCATCAGCCAGGACTTGGCGCAAGACAAAAATCAATCTGCATCGCTGCTTATGGCTGGCCTCATCGTCACTCCTCAGATCATAACCGCGACGTTGTCGCCGTGGGTCGGCTACTACGCCGAAAAATTTGGTCGCAAGCCCCTGCTGTTGGCTGGCTTCGGCGTTGAGACGTTGCGCGCGCTACTATTTGCCTTTGACACGAGTTATCCCATTCTCATTGTCGGCCAATGTCTAGGAGGAATTAGCGCAGCTGGTGTTACTGTCGTAACGATTTTGATGATTGCTGATATGACGACTGCGACGGGACGTTTTAATCTTGTTCAAGGATTCATTGGAACTGTGATTGCTATTGCGGCGGCGATCAGCACCGGCACTACTGGCTTTCTCTTTGAAAAATTCGGTCATTTGCCCGGATTTTTAGTCCTTGGTGCAGCGGCTGCGGCCTCCACCCTCCTGTTCTGGGCTGCGCTAACCGAAACAAAGCCAGGCAAATATCTGGATTGAAAAGCCTTCCGGGGTTCAATGTAAAAATCTCGAAGGCGCCCAACTGCCGTTCAACTTCGCGCTCATTCACGCCGCTTGGAACGCGAAGGAAATTGCCGGCTTGATCGCGGATTACGAAGCGGCTCTGCCGCCTGATGGTTGGCCCAATTGGGTGTTAGGCAATCACGATCAACCCCGCATTGCCGCAAGGGTTGGCGGCCGCCGCGCCCGAACAGCCGCGATGCTGTTACTCACGTTGCGCGGCACTCCCACAATGTATTACGGCGACGAAATTGGGCTGGCGCGTGTCCCAATTCCGCGAAGTCTGGTGCAGGATCCATGGGAAAAGAATGAACCGGGACTGGGCGTTGGCCGCGATCCTTGGCGGACGCCGTTGCAGTGGGATGACTCTGAAGGCGCGGGCTTCACCCCGGCGACACCGTGGCTGCCGCTCGATCAAGATTACCCCCGCAACAATGTTGCCGCGCTCAAGCGCGACCCGCGTTCGCTCCTTTGTCTTTATCGCCGGTCCGACGGCACCATCGCGCATTGAGCAATGGTGCTATTCGCGTGCTCGCGGTCGAGAACGATATTCTTTGTTATGAGCGATCTTGCGACGGCGAAAGGTTGGTGATTGCGCTCAATTTTGGGGCCGAGGACGCTCATATAGAAGTACCCCAGGTGATCGGCGCAACGGCGTTGCTGTCGACATTCATGGATCGCGCCGGCGCGGCGACGGATTCCCGACTGCGGCCCAATGAAGGAATTATTTTCGCTGGGGCATCATGAACGCCGTAAACCTAGCCTGTCAGAATTCCCGGCGTTTCGGCAGGTAGTCAAGCCCGCCGACTCGATACCAACGATATCCATATGCCTCGAGACAGACCCGGTGCTTGCCGTTTGGCAACCTGTCGCTGTGATTCTCTGACAACAAGCTAATCAGCCTGTCTCCGTCGTTCTCACCCCGACCCGTCGCGAATTCCAACTCGCGCGGCTCGGACGCGAGATTGTGCAGGGTCAAAACCGAATTGTTGCGCCAATCATAGCGTACGGCAAAAATGGATTTATCGCCAAGGTCCAACACTTTGAAATCACCCCAGCCGATTTCGGGCACCTCCTTGCGCATACGAATAATACGCTCGGTCCAGTTCAGCATCGAATTGGGATCGCGGCGCTGGTCTGCCGCATTCACGTGCTGATAACCGTAGGGACCGTCATCTATCACCGGCACGATGGGCTTTTTGTTTTTCGTAAATCCGCCGTGCGGCTCACCGGACCACTGCATCGGAGTACGGCAGCTTGTCCGCTCGGGCAATGCGAGATTGTCGCCCATTCCCAGCTCGTCGCCATAGCGGAGCACGGGCGTGCCCGGCAATGTGAACATCAGGCTGTAAGCCAGTTCGATACGACGCCGGTCGCCGCCTAGCATCGGCGCCAGCCGCCTTCTGATGCCGCGGTCGTAGAGTTGATCTTGTGGATTCGGCCCAAACGCCGCGAACACCGTTTGCCGCTCCTTCTCGGTCAAGCGGCCAAGATCGAGCTCGTCGTGGTTGCGCAGAAAATTACCCCATTGGCTCGTCGGAGGCCGAGTCCTGGTTTTGTTCATCGCTTTGGCCAAAGGCCGTGCATCGGCCGAGGCCATGGCGTAGAACAAAAATTGGTTGACCTGAAAATTAAACATCATCTGCATCCGATCGCCCTCCGTTCCGAAATAGTTCAGATCGGTGCGCGGCAAGACATTCGCCTCGGCAAGGATGATCGAATCGCCGACTCGCCATTGCAGAAATTCGCGGAATGAGCGCAGCATCTCGTAATGCTCACGCGGTTTGCGGATACCGGCCCCCTTGCTACTGATCACAAAAGGGACCGCGTCCATGCGAAAACCCGAGACGCCAAGCTGAATCCAAAAACCCATGATCTTGAGGATTTCAGATTGCACGGCGGGATTTAAGGTATTGAGATCCGGCTGAAAATTATAAAACCGGTGAAAATACCACTCCCTGGCTACGGTATCGTGGCTCCATGTCGATTTCTGCACCCCTGGGAAGACCATTCCTTTGTTGGCCTTCGGCGGGCGCTTTTTTGACCAGATATACCAATCGCGATATTTCGACCGAGGGTCGCGCCGCGCTTCTTGAAACCATTCATGCTCGTTGGATGTGTGGTTGACCACGAGATCGATAATGACGCGAATGCCGCGCTGCGCAGCAGCGTGAGTGAATTCAACGAAATCGCCGAGCGTGCCGTAGACTGGATTGACATCGAAATAATCTGAGACATCGTAGCCGTCGTCGCGTCCCGGAGAGGTTTGGAACGGCATCAGCCAAATCGCGGTGACGCCGAGTCCGTGCAAATAATCCAGACGACGCATGAGTCCCTGGAAATCACCGACGCCGTCGCCATTAGCGTCCATGTAGGTGCCGACTGACAGGCAATAGACGACAGCATTCTTGTACCAGAGGTCTTTGATCATTTGATTGCGCGAGGTCGCCTGTCGGCAGCCTAACAGGACGCGCGGATTCACGAGCGGTTCCCGCCTGCGGTGACTTCACCCGTTCCGCATGCTAACTCCGTGCCGTGACAGACGAAGGGCTCTTAGGCGGTACAGGTTTTTGACCAGAGCCGCACGCCTTTCATCTTCGAGCTTTATCGCATCCCTTATTTCCTCATGCGTCCGCTCGAAGAGCGTTGTTGGTGCGCCTCAGACATGGCATTAACCGTGCAGGCCGCCAAGCAAGCAAATCAGAAGAATAATCGGCAACGGAATGCCGATAAGCCAAAGCAACAATCCGCGTCCCATAATTGGTATTCCTACGTCGCGTTACATAAGCTGAACGCAACAACGATCTCGCAGCTGCATCGTTCCGATGGCATATCGCTCTTCTAGCGCTGCTCGCTTCAAAGTTGTCGCGGGTCCTAGCTCGCGCACTCACAGGAACTAACAATTGACGTCAAACGTTATGGACCTGAGAAATAATTCCACGATCTGTCGGCATTTCGGCGTAACACGCGAAGAATTGGAACGCGCCGTTGAGCGAGTTGGCAATTCCGCCGCAAGCGTTCGGAAAGAGCTGCGAAATCTAGTCTCTAATCATCAATAATATCTGAGCGCCGCAACAAAACACTCTGGCCGGATCGGTGTGAAACGGGGCTTCTCGGCCACATTGGACGACCCCAAAACGGAATGTCCCTTTTGCCACGCGTCCGCTAAATCTCTGACAACCGACAAAAAGGTCTCAGCTAGGGAACGTTCATTTTCTGCTCGGCGTTGTTGGTCCAATATCGAAGGAGGTATCAGATGAAAACTGCAATTACGATCTTTGCAATAACTTTACTCGCCGCGACTTCGGCGGCAGCTGAGTCAGCGAAATCATTTGCTCCTGGGCATCACGCGAAAGGAATTCACGGAGCGTCATATTACGCGCCAGGGCACGAGAAAAAGCGTCTGCACATGCAAAGTGCACGCGCAGTCACACCAGGTCATTTGAAGCATTATTGATTTCGTCGGCGAGCGGAGCCGGTCTTGGGATCCAAGATCGCCCGCTCCACTTTGGAGTGTCTGAGAAAAGATCGGATGCAGGGGAAATTGATCTCCGTTTCACATCGCATTGACAGTCGTGTGCCGAGCAGCACGGGAGGATGCAATGGCCAAGAAAGATAAAAGATCAAAAAAGGCAAGGAAGCTGGCTAGGGAGGTGAAGAAAGAGAAGAAAAGTCTAACACCGAGGTAGATAGGTCGGATGTGAAACCACCTTCCCCTTTTTCTTCGTAGAGTTATCGCGTGAGTGGCTGCCACCACGGCCGCGCCTCGGGACAACTTAGATGTCCGCCATAAGCGGACATCAGCCGTCTCACTCGATCACCTCGTCCGCACGGCCAAGCAGAGGCATGGCGAATTTGAGGCCGGTGGGCCTTGGCAATTAGTGTCGCAAACCTTTTACCGCCGCCAGAATGCGGACCAACTAAGGGGGCCTATCGGCGGCGCATTACATTCTTCGCGGCCGCGCGGCGAGCTTTGTAGAAAGTTAGGACTGGCAATGGCCAGAGCACAACCCGAAGTCAATGCATAGTCCGATAGCGGGTACGCGCGCCCATCTGTGACTCATCGCGAGGCCAAGTTGACGTTGCCCATTACCCAGATTGCCACAACCGCAACGAGCCCTGCACTGGCGAACACTCCCGATACTACGGCCGCGCTAAATAGAATCACTCCTAGTGCATACGCGATCCTATTGAGTGCCCATCGTATTACTCCGATGAAGCGGCCGAACACCCAATAGAACGCATATAGGATGAGCAAAAGCACTAGAACAAGCACTACAATCTTGAAGATCGGAGCACTGCCCAGTTGCGTACCAAGAAGCCGCGAGACCTGGCTGATGCCCCACAGGCACCCGAACACAATCACGTCGACGAGCCAGCCAAATCCCTGTTTAAGCCATGCACCAAATTCCCGAATCAGGTGCTCCATGGACAAGTCCCATCGTTTGTCCCCAGCCACTAACGCTACGGCAACGAATATGTTTCAAAACGCCCTGGCGCATAGAGGATGAGCCGGGATGCGGCACAGTCTCTGCACCCCAATTGGTGTCGCTCCCTATTCAATCGATGTGATTTGTGCCTGCTTAGTTTCATGTTCAGACAGCACACCGCCGAGGGTCACGCCAACTAAAAACATCACGGCAAACAACACAGCAATCACGCCATCATTTCGTGGCGCACTAAGTCTTCGCATTTGCTTGTCCAAAAGTTCCCGGTCGTGTCGGTCCATTTTTACGTCCCCAATTTTTGTCGATGCAGAACGCAACGAAACAAAACGCAACAAAACGGTCGCCGTTCCCTGATTGTCGGGAACATTAGTGCGTTCCTTAATTTCAGGCTGAAAGATAAGCATTTAATCAACTGGGCTGCGGAGAACAGGTGTCAGTCAGTCGCTTGGCGCAGTCCTGTGCTTGTTTTAGTAGTACAACCTCATGTCGATAGATGCGACGCACAACGACCGTTGTGCCTTAGTGCAGCTTCGCCGTTAACTCTGCCGGCTATTGATCAAACGCAAACTGCGAAATAGACGTGCCAGCTTCTGCCCGGTGCTGTCCGACACGACAAGCAGGTATCCAACTCCTTGACGAAAGCGGGGTTCAGCGAAAAAAGCCCCGGCGTTTAACCGGGGCTAAATACCGACGTTGTTACGGGCGCGGCCCGCTCGTTCTTATGTCTGTCTAGCCGATGCAGACGTTAATCGGACGCCAAGCCCAGGCTCCGGGCGCGATGTTCATCCACGCCCAGGCAGTGCAGTCATCCCAGGCGTTCAGGAACACCCATTCGCCGTTAAAGAAACGGCGGAAGCGGAAATGGCGTCCATGTTCGAAAAAGTCGCCACTGACGACGCCGCGATGTCGGAAATCCGCACCGTGGTTGCGATCAACATCGCGTCCAATTCGGTTGTCACGGTCGAACTTGCCGCGATCAACATCGCTCTGACGGTTGTAAAGGTTGCGGCTCCCGCGCTCCTGATTGTAGAGCGTGCGGCCTTGCGGCCCCTGGGCGAAGTTCGCGCGTTCTGATGGTCCACGAGACATATTCGACGGGCCAGACGGTCCGCGCGACATGCTGCTGAAGTTTGATGGACCGGACGGGCCGCGCGACATCGACGGCGCTCCGCCAGGACCACCGCCACCGCCCACGTAGGCGCTCATACCGCCACCGCCACCGCCCATACCACCACCGCCACCGCCGCCGTGATGTTGAGCGTATGCGCTTGTCGCGAGAACAAGCGCAACCGCAGTTGTGAATACGAACTTTTTCATTGTTGTTCCTCTCATTGTTGTTTCCAGCGACATTGACTCGTCTCCCCTAATAACAACGAAGAGAGCCATAGGGTTCGGCAAGCATCGAACAATTTGCCGCTTCGCGCGCAATTCTGAACACGCCGTTCAAGATTCATTCATGCAACTGCCAACCTTAGTTCCGCGTTGTTTCTCTGGAAACCAAGGAGAAGCAATCATGCGAACATTAGGGAAAATCGCTGCGACATTAGGTGTTATTGGCGCAATCGCGGCCAGCAGCACAGTCCCAGCCGCAGCTTGGTACGGTCATCATCATGGTTACTACCATCATCACTATGGCTACCATCATCACCGGCATTACTACGCTTATTACCCGTACCATCATCATCACCATCATTACCGGCACCACTGGTATTAGTTCGCAGTAGTCAAGGAACTGAAGCAGGAAACGAAATGTTTCTAAATTTGTTGGTGGTCGCTCGGCCCCGCTGTAAATGGCGTCGGGGCCCTTTTCATTTACTTAACAGCTCTGGCAACTTTGCTATATTCGCCGCAAGTCGCCGCGCTTTATCTTTGGTGAACAACTTGCTTGCCGAGCGTGAGGGGATTTGTTTCGATAGCGGCTAGCTTTAGCGCTGCGCGATCTGACGCCAAACACTGGCCATTTTCAGATACAGCGCGTGTTTCTCAGGCGAATGCGGACGGAGCGCCTCACATGTCCAACATCGATACGCTGCTCACTCGCAACGCCGCCTTCGCGGCCAGCGACGCGCGCCGCAACACGCCACGCCTTCCGTTCCTTCCCCACAAGGGACTGTTCGTGATCACCTGCATCGACCCAAGGGTCGATCCGGCAGACTCTCGGCCTCGAGTTCGGTGAAGCGATCGTCGCCCGCACCGTCGGCGGGCGCGTGACGCCTGCCATCATCCAGGACGTCGCCTACATCGCCTATCTGGTCGAGACCAAGGCTCCCGACGGCCCGTACTTCGAAGCCGCCATCATCCACCACACCGACTGCGGGAGCTGTCTGCTCGCCGACGAGGAGCTCCGCCACGGATTCTCCCAGCGCACCGGCTACGACGAGCAGATGCTGGCCGCGCTTCCAGCGCTCGACCCGCCGGTCACGGTCCGCGCCGATGTTGAACGCCTTCTATCGGATTCGCGTATCTCACCGCGTATCACAGTGTCCGGCCACGTCTACGATGTCCACACCGGGCTCGTCACGACGATCGTCGAGCCACGGTCACCGAAGGCGCCAACCGCGGCCCTATCGCGATGAATGACACGCCGAAGGTGCCGCTCCAGACTCTATAAACCCAACCCGCCCTCGTTGCTTACAGACTCCGCTCGCCTTCCACTGCCGTCGAATTCGAGGCTCACGGCCTCCGACGACCATCCCATCAACATCAAAGGGGGTTCCAGGGTCAGTTTGCACGGCAACAATCCTGAGCCGCCGATGTCCGCTTTGGGTCAAAAGCAGACATCGGGAAACGTTGGGATGATGTCCGCTTTACCCCCAAAAGCGGACATTGCGGAGTGCCTGCTGCGGCCTGGGCGATGCCTTCGTGGCCTCAGTCGGCGGCCTCGCATTTAGGACACAACAACCCAGTTCTAGGCAATTCCGCCCTAGGGGCATTCGGCAAGAGTATCAATAGACGTTTCGGATGCGTGTAGCAGTTTATGTGGATCCTTAACGCCTTGAGTCCGCAACCATTGAATTTGCAACTCATAGGCCTGTGCTTCATAGCGCCCCCAGCATGCAAATTGAATTTGATCTTCTATCTGGAGATGATGCACCAGTTCGTGCAACAGTATGCTTTGATCAGCAATATCATCTTTATTCCAGCTGTCAGCCAAGTATATTACGTGCTCACCCTTCGAATAAAACGCTGCTGGTCGGATCCACTCCGCTTCGCTGGACAGGCCTGATAACACTCTCAGGTGAGCGAACGAAGTGATTTTAATAGGAGGTACATTAGCAGTGGGCCACCCAGTCTGCTGAACTATCCAATTTATGTAGCCGAGAACCGTTTCAGATGAGATTTTTACTGAAGGACTGACTTCCCTTTCAGCGCGTCCGTTATCGGACTTTACTGGGGAACCATTCTCTGCTCTCACCGCGGTGGAAGAAAGAGCCGACCAAATCACAAAAAGGGCAAACAACATAAACTTCGTTGCGCGCATTTACGGCGAACCTATCAAAACGGCTCAGCGCGATTACGAGACGTTTCGCGACATTTTTTGAGTTGTACCCTAATTAGGCAACACGTGCGAAGAGTGCAAAAGGACCAAGCGTCAACACAAGGAGGCCGCCCCTTAGGCGGCCTCCTCGGAGCCAGTCAAACGATCAGATCGTGGGATTCCAAGCTGCGGGCACCCAACGATAGCCAATGCCGTCCTTCTCGATGTTGCCCACAGCCGGGAATGGGAAATGGTATCCCTGTATACGAACTTTGTCGGCGGCTACCATGTCGTAGAACTTGCGCCGCGTCTGCTCGGCTAGGGCCCCGTCCACGTCAAACAGGAAGTGCCAATCCGGCTTTTGCACAAAGAGTGTTCCCATCCCCGCAGTGACATCCACCTGGTGAATGATGTGATCTGAGCCTGATGCGATTGTGAAAGACGTGTGGCCGGGTGTGTGTCCGGGCGTAGGCATCGAGGTAATTCCAGCGACCAGCTCCTTGCTTCCTTCATATTGCGTCACCTTGCCATCGAGTGCGCCCATGACGCGCTTAACATTGGCGAACTGAGCCTTAACCGGATCTGGGAAACGCGAGGCATTAGACTCGTCGGTCCAGAATTTAATGTCCCCCGTCGGCATTAAAAGTTGGGCATTTGGGAAAGCAAGCTTGTTATCCGAATCAAGCAAGCCGCTAATGTGATCGCCGTGCAAGTGCGAGAGAATGACGACATCCACAGCGTTCTTGTCGATTCCCGCAGCTGCCAGATTGTTATGAAACTGACCTAGGGTTCCTTTTGTTTGCTGGGATGCGGGCGGCCCACCACCTGCATCAATGACCACCAGTTTTGAGCCGGTGTTCACGACAATAGGGTTGTACCAGTTACTGGTCTTGTCGGGCGCGTAATGCATTGCCACCAATTCGGCGTTAACATCATTTTTTGGCGCGTTTTGAACATATGCATCAGAAAGCGGCCCAAAGCTTACACCATCGGTGACCACCGTGATTTCGAACTCACCGACTTTGTAACGATACCAACCAGAGTTTTGTTTGCCGCCAAGCGGAGCTGCCGCTCGCGCGACGTCGATCACTCTGATCGACTCTAGTGCGCCCGCGCTCGTTAGCGCAGCAGCGCCGGCTAATGCATTACGCCTTGTTATTTGGCTCATGAGTATCCTCCCTGATATTATGGAAGAGTCCCTCCTCAAAGGAACACCTCGTGAAGCATTCTATTCCTGAAAAAGCGCATTGTCCCGCGCATCAAGGCGACTGTCGTTCTGTGCCAGCGCTGCCTTGCAGATTGGCAAAAGGGGCGCAATTATCGTACGCGACGTATCGCGAGAGTGATACAGCAGATGGCCGCGGTTCTTGAAAAAGTTTGAGCCCGGACGATGAAACTGATGCTCCTGAATCTCATGCTGCTGCTGGTGAGCGACGATGGCCGCTATGCGGAGTCGCTGCTCAAGCCTTGGTTCGAAAGTCTGCGCAACGGTTGGGGCCAGTCGTGCTGCGACTTGGCGGACGGCATCGAAGTCGCGGACGACGATTGGGATACGCGTAATGGCCACCATCGCGTCCGCTTGGCCAGCGGCTGGTCTGTGGTGCCGGACCAGGCTGTGGTGCAAGGGCCCAACCACTACCACAAAGCGGTTGTGTGGTTATGGAACGAAGAAGCTTTGAAGGATGAGTGGGGCGCAATTCCTGCGAGTCCGATCCACTGCTTCCTGCCAGGGACCGGCGTCTGAGGGGGCAGGGCCTACTGTACCCAGGGAACTTCATGCCCCGGCGGGCGTTGCCACCGCATTTTACTCCCACGGAGGGACGATCGATGGAACGGAAAAAGGCATCCGATTTCCCGCAGGAGCTACTGAGCTTGTTCGATGAGTATGTACACGGCGGAATCAGTCGCCGTACCTTTCTAGATCGTGCTCAGAAATTTGCCGTCGGCGGCGTTACCGCTACCGCGCTATTCGAGATGCTTAGGCCGAATTATGCCTGGGCAGTGCAAGTCGAGAAGACCGACAGCAGAATCAAGGCTGAAACTGCGACGGTTGCCGGCTATTTGGTACTGCCTGCAAACGCGACGGAAAAGTTGCCTGTCGTTGTTGTTATCCACGAGAACCGTGGCCTTAATCCATACATCGAGGATGTAGCGCGCAGACTAGCCATCGGCAACTTCATCGCATTCGCGCCTGATGGGCTCACGTCTGTCGGCGGATATCCTGGTGACGATGAGAAAGGCGCTGAACTGTTCAAGCAGGTTGATGGCGCCAAGATGCTGCAGGACTTTTTAGCGGCAGCAGCTTGGCTGAAATCGCATCCTAACGGCAGTGGTAAGCTGGGGGCTGTGGGTTTCTGTTTCGGCGGTGGGATAGTAAACCAACTGGCGGTAAGAATGGGCACCGATCTTAGCGCGGCTGTTCCGTTTTATGGGGTCCAACCAAGCGCCGAGGATACAGCGAAGATCAAGGCTCCCTTGCTTGCCCACTATGGTGAGCTTGATACGCGAATTACTTCAGGATGGCCGGCGTTTGATGAGGCGCTAACTGCGGCACACGTCCCGCACGATGGCTACGTGTATAGCGGAGCCAATCACGGTTTCCATAATGATACGACGCCCCGCTACGACGAGGCGGCAGCAAAATTAGCTTGGCAGCGCACGCTCAATTGGTTCAACATATATTTGAGAGTGCCAAACCGCACTTGATTAAAACCACGTGGCGTCCGAAAGAATGTCCGGATCATAACCCCCGAAAGCGGACATTCATTGCGGCAGTCGCAATGTCTGCTTTGTGCAAACAGCGGACATTAGCTGCAAACCGGCGCAGATGTGACAGCCAACACAGACCGCAATTTCAAAGCGGTGCTATCCCCCTTTTGATTGACCAGGTGGAGGACAAGCATGAGGGGTTGGCTCGCGGTAGCGTTGACGCTAATTTGCACTGCAGTGTTTGGCCACGGCAGTGAACAGTGGATCAGCAATGCAAAATTAGTTGATCCGGTCAGCAAAGGATTTTGCTGCGGCCCGACTGATTGCAGCGTGTTAGCGCCGGGTTCTGTCGAACGCGTGCAGGGTGGATACAAAGTGAATACCGGCTGGTGGAAAGATTATGATCCGTTCTTCGTCGCGTGGGCACGTGCTCTACCGTTCTCACCCGACGGGCACTACCACATCTGTATAACTTCCGACGAAGCGCTCATACCGACGATCAGGTGCTTCATCGTGCCGCCGAGCGCGGTATGACCGCCAAGGTCATATTCAGCTTCGCTGCACTGATTGCGGGCCGCCGCCTCCATGTCCGCTTTACCCCTAAAAGCAGACATGGTGTGACGTGACGGTGATGTCTGCTAAGTGCCAAAAGCAGACATTGGTGCGCCTATTGCGGGTCACCTCGTACCCGGTGCGATTAGCCCCCTCGGTAACGAGCGGATTTTTAGCGGGTTCTAGTGCTCGCTCATACGGGCGGAACCTGGCTGGCCCGGCACTTTGAAATGCTTGCCGGTATCGGTGACATTGGTGCCGTCCACACTGAGGATCGAAAAATCCTTATCCATGTAGTTGCCGACATAAATGTATTTGCCGTCGGGCGTGAAAGCGACCGCCTCCGGTAGAGCGCCAACCTCGATATCGTTCAATCGGGTCACTTTCTTGCCGTCGATTTTAAGCACGGTCACCAAGCCATGGGGGTGATAGTACCAATCCGACTTGGGGTGATTGGAACCGTACGCGTCGACAGTCACCGCGATATTGCCCTTCGGGCTGATCGCCAAACCTTCCGGGCTGTCAGGAACCGTTATGTGGTCGATGACGTGCACGGGTTCGGTCAAATCGATGACACTGACCGAATCGACGTTGCCGTCCGACGAGCCCCCAGTGCCAGTGTTTGCCGTCAAGGCAATCGAGCCGGTCGGCGAAATGGCGACGTTGTACGAAAATATTCCGGCTGGAAGATCGTGTTTTCCGTAGGTCACTTTGTCGCCGTCGACGTCGAGCAGCGCGACTTTGTTGGCCGAGGGCTTCGCGGCCAGCGCATGCTTGCCGTCCGGCGTAAAGACAACGGCAGAGACCTCGTCGCCCATGTCGATGCTGCCGATAAGTTTGACGTCGGTGCCATGGATCGACAGGACGGAAATCGATTTGCCGGCGCGATTGGCGACGAGCGCAAGATTGCCGGCCGGATTGATCGACAGACCGGACGGCTGCTTGTCGCCCTCTATCGTGCCGACGAGCTTGGCCGGATTGGCCTTGAGATCGACGACGTAGATTTTGTTGTCCGGAACCTGTTTCCAATTATCGCCGTCTTGTACAGCATTCATCGAGTCGGCGATGATCGCCACTGAATTGGTCGGATCGATCGCGAGATTCACCGGTGGCCCTACGACCGAATTCTTCAGCGGAAGATTGGCGACAATTTTCGGATCGAGAGGGTTGGCAAGATCGACGATCAGTACTGAATCTTGGCCTGGCGGCGACACTATCGTCTTACCGTCGACAAAAGCGGCCTTTTGATCGTCGCCGACAATCAAAAATGGCGCGGCGTGCGCAGAAAGCGCACCGGAGCCGAGCGCTGTTACTGCGGCAAGCGTACTTGCGATAACGCGATAATTCATGGCTTCCTCCCATCGTAACGCCTTAAGCGGCGGTTTGATCGGCGTTGTTTATTCGGTGAACTTTATCTAGGGTCATGCCGCGCGTCATCATGGAATCCGTGACCAAAACGCGGCTGCCTAATGTCTCAAGCTTATCACTTCGCTGAGGCATAGGCGCGGTTCCCCCATGTGCGCTTCGGGTCAAAAGCGGACATTGAGGCACCTCCACGCGATGTCTGCTTTACCCCCGAAAGGTGACATTCATTACAGCGTCAGGGATGTCCGCCCGCTTAGCGGTTCGTCTTCATCTCAACCCGGATGCCGTGAACCGTCTTTGCGGAAGCGTTGAAAACTCGTCCGAGTGGTTGCGGCGCCATCTTCACGACCAAACATCCTTGGCCATTCCAGCTTTGGATCGCCTGCATGACATCTCGGCTCGGAGGCAGTTTGGTACCATCTGGAGCAAAATCGTGTATCGGGCCCTGGACCTGATCGAACACGAATACCGAGGGCCATCGATGATGATGGATGGGCTCCTCGTCGTTTGGCTCCAAGGTTACCTCAAGCACGCGAAGTTGCTCGTTCTCGAAGATGACTTTGTGGTGCTTTGGAGCGGCCACCACCGCATCCAATGCCGGATCCCAAGTAGATGGATCCAAATCCTCACGGTTATTCGCCATGTTACCCTCGCCAGTTCATTTCAACGGGTCTGAATAGTATAGCTCAACGTGACTGGCACAACGCACAGTTTCCATTGAACAATCCGCTCCACCTGAAGCGTGACAGCGAATGGTTTAATGTCCGCTTTGGGTCAAAAGCGGACATCACATTAGGTCCGCGGCATGGCCGCTTTGCCTCCAAAAGCGGACATTGCTGAGCGGGTCAGGATGTCCGCCAAGTGCCAAAAGCAGACATTCTGCGCTGCAGCGAAGAACGCCGTTATTCGATCACCTCTTCAGCGGCTCAAGCTTGGGTGCACTAGTCTTGCGCGGCTACTTCAGTGATTTTTGCCGGCGAGCGAGACGTGAGTTGTCGCGACGAGGATCGACTGCCGTTTCGCCGCTCACGCATGGGCGCTCGCACGCTTCGATACAGCATTGTGCCAGCGGGTCAGATGAGTAAGCTCCGGAGCTATCTTTATGTCTGCCAGCCGGCCGCCGATATCGATTGCGACTAGCGCAGTAATATCGACGATCGTGAAGCGCTCGCCGGCAACAAATTGATGCCCGTTCAGTTCGCGATCCATCCTTTCAAGCCGTTGATAAACTACCGCCCGCTGCGCCTCGCCATATTCCGGGAATTGCTTGAAGCGGCCCTGAAAGATTGGACTAATATTTTGAACCGTGCGCCCGATCGCAGCGAAAAGCTCGAGTTCCATCCGGCGGTTCCACCTCTCGATGTCCGCTTGCTCACTGAGGTCGCGTCCCAAAAGGTTCGGCTCGGGATGAAGTCCCTCCAGATACCGGCAGATCGCAACCGACTCGGAAAGATGCGAACCGTCATCCAGCTCCAACACCGGCACTCCGCCCGATGTGTTCTTTGCAAGGAATTCAGGCGTGCGGCTTTGCCCGGCCAAAATATCAACGTCTTCCAGCGTAAGATTGATGCCTTTCTCCGCTGCGAAGATGCGAACCCGACGCGGATTCGGCGCCAGGGAATGATTGTACAGTTTCATGGGACGAGACATTTCAACTCCTCCAAAACACGATCGAACCACTTTTAGGTAACCGCTCGGCAGTTCGGCACAGAATGCTTTCGGCGCACTGTGCGTGTCTACGTTTTACCGGCCCTACCCCTAGCAAAAGCTGATCGGCCTTCCGCGTACATCTTGAGCCAGCCAAGGATCTGCGGCCAGCCTTGATGACGCGTGCGCGAGCCTTCGGTGGCGAAGCCTGAATGGGTCAAGCGAACCGTCGTGGTGCCGTTCTGTTCAGCCAAATCGAACCGCACCAGCGTTTCGGTCGCGTCTTCATCCCAAGACGGCAGCCAGGTGAAAGCGAGTACGCGCGGACGTTCGATGATCCGATAGACGCCTTCGACTTTGAATGGTCTTCCCATTCCTATGCCGCTCATCAGCCAACGACCGCCGGGTCTCAAATCGGATTCCACATTCGTGGTTTCGAAGCGGCCCTTTTGACCCCACCACTTCATCCGCTGCGCCGGATCGATTAACGCCTCGAAAACGCGCGAGGCGGGAGCCTTGATCGTGATTTCTTGAACGATCACGTCGACTGAACGTGTGGTCGTTGTCGTACTCATAGGTCCTCCTCGACATAACGTTTGAGACTCTTCAGGCTCTGCGCCCAAAACTTTTGATAATCACGCAGCCAGACATCGACGACGCGTAGCGGCTCTGCGTTCAGCTGACAGATCCGTGCGGTCCCGTCATTCTTGGTCACGACCAGACCGACGCGCCGCAGTTGCCGAAGATGTTTTGAGATCGCAGGACGGCTGGTGCGAAAATTGCCGGCAAGCTCACCAACCGTGTGTTTGCGGTGCCGCAACAGGCCGAGGATTTCGCGGCGGGTCGGATCGGCGATGGCTCGGAATACCGCTTCGCGCTGCTTTGGTATCAAAACGGCCATGTCTGTACCATATGTAACCATCAAGTTACGTAGTTGGTAACCGATAGGTTACGCAGAGTCAAGTAAGCTAGTTGTTCTCCTGGAACCGCTGGTTTGCGCGATGTCCGCTTTACCCCCAAAAGCGGAGATTGCTGAGCGTGACCGGAATGTCCGCTTTGTGCCATAAGCAGACATCGACATTGCGTTTTACAAGGGATCAGCACTACTATTTGGCGACAGGTGGGGATGGAGTCCCCCGATAACCGCCGCGTGGCTGATGACTCCTACCGGGCGCTTGAGCGTCGGTATGAGATCGTTTCCCCCGACAGGTGCCCTGCACAGGAGGGCACCATGCTTAGATTAATTCCTCTGGATGTTTGGGCTGCCGCTGCAATTGCTGTTGTCGGCTGCATAGTAGAGATTTTCGATCCGGCACCCGCAATTTTCATAGTGATCTATCTCGGTCTACGCGCTTTCATTGCCGCTCAAACTATCGGCGATGAACTTGGCTGATGTTGCGCCCGTTCGGCCAAAAAATTCAGCTTAGCCACCACGCACCAATCCCAAGAGTTACGATCGTGATTGGAATCCCAGCGCGACAATAGGCCCAAAACGAAATGTGGATACCGGCGGCGCGAGCGCGTTCGGCAACGATGAGGTTGGCCACCGAGCCGACAAGGGTGAGATTACCGGCCAAGGTGGCACTCATCGCAATCACGAGCCAGACACGATGCTGATCCGCCAGCCCAAGTACGAACGGCTTTAGGGCCAAGACCGCTGGCACATTGCTGATGATGTTGGAGAGCACCGCTGTAGTGGCCGTGAGAACGTACACATTGGCAAAATGAAAGGCCTGTACAGAAGTGATCATTTCAGGTGTCAGTAGGATTTTCTCCGCTGCCGCGACCACGACAAACAGCCCAGCGAACATGAGCAAGAGTGAGCCGTCAATCTCCTGATAGACCTTGTGCGCTTTGATCGCGCGGGTTACGAGCAAGAGCGCACCGCCGAGGAAGGCTGCCATAGCCACCGGTACCCCAGCGAAAAACGCCGCGATCACACCGAGGGTGACCAGCACAGCCTTGATAAGCTGCGGCTTATGAAAGCGAGAAGGTGGTGGCTTCGCAGAAAGCTGCGCTGGCAGCCGGAACTCGCGGAGCCAGAGTCCCGCAAGCACAACAATGACGAACACGAGTCCGGCAATGGCCACCGGCGCCAAGGCAGCGGCAAACTCCGTATAAGGGATGCGCGAGACTGCTCCGATGATCATATTTTGCGGATTTCCGGTGATCGTCGCCGCACTCCCGACATTTGAAGCCATCGCCACCGCAAGCAGGTAAGGAATTGGATTCCGCCGCAGCGAGCGCGTTATCTCGATGACTAATGGCGTCATGACCAGGCAAACGGCGTCATTCACGAGGAATGCTGAAAATGTGCCTGCGGTAATTGCGACCGTGGCGAGCAGAATCAAAGGCGAATGGGCGTGCGCTAGCGCCCATCGTGTCACCAGCCGGAAGAAGCCCGACAGCCGCAAATGCGCGACCACGATCATCATGCCGAGCAGGAGCGCCAACGTGTCAAGATTGATAGCGCGATAGGCTTCGTCAGGCGTGATCGCCCCAACCGCCATCATCAACGCAGCGCCGGTCAACGCGATGGCGGCCCGATCCAGCCGAAGTCCGGGAATACGACCCAAGGAAACGCCAGCATAGGTGAGGGCAAAGATGATCCCGGTCGTAATTGTTATCGTAAATGTCATTCCCCGCAGTATTCAACGTAGGGTGTTACCGGTGAACCAGCATCACATCATAGAAAGACCATCGTGTCTGCATGTCCGCTTTGGGTCAAAAGCAGACATCGCCGAGCATCGTCGTCATGTCCGCTTTACCCCAAAAGCGGACATTAATCGCTGATCACTTCGTTGGAGAGCGACGGGGCGGACGCGCTAGACGCGTGGCCGCCGCTGAGCGTCGCTAGTGTAGGGTCACTTACATCAGGTTTACGTTCGCCGGATTGATACACCGGCAATTCAAAATGAAAAATCGAACCTCTGGGAACACCAACCGAGACCCAGATGCGACCATTGTGGTTCTCGATGATCGACTTACAAATCGAGAGACCCATTCCCATGCCGCGTGCTTTGGTCGTGAACATTGGTTTAAAAATGCGATTGAGATTGACTACATTAATCCCGCTCCCGGTATCAGCGATCGAAACAACGACTTTGTTACGTTCGGTAGATTCGGATTTAATGGACAACACGCGAGGTTCTGCTGCTGAAACCATCGATTCCATAGCATTCATCACCAGATTCAAAATCACCTGCTGCAACTGGACCCCATTCCCAATAACCGGCGGAAGCTGCTCGCTCAGATTCACCTGACTTTCAATGCTGTGTTTGCGTAGGTCTAAATAAACCAGCGCTAAAACTGTCCTGATCAGTTTGTTCACATCGCACGGAGTTTTTTCCTGCGTATCCTTCCCGAATAGTCCGCGGACGTTTGTGATGACCTCACTGGCGTGATGACCTGCCGCCACAACTTTATTCATGGCGTCCCGTGCCCTACCAATGTCGGGACTCTCTCTTGAGAGCCAACGCACGGCCGCATTGGCCATCGCCACAATACCCGTGATGGGTTGTTTGACCTCATGGGCAATGGCAGCGGACAGCTCCCCCGCTGTTGCCAAGCGATTCAGGTGGGTCAGTTCTGCCATCTTGGATGCATGGTCGGCAGCGGATCGACAGCCATGTGCAGGATGTCCGGAATTTCTGCGAAACGCTTCTTGCCTTCGACTCTGTAAGTGATTGGTACCTTTTTCACCCCGAGGTTCTTAGAAATTAGTGGCGCGAAGGATGCCATAGGTCCGCCGGCCGCGCCGGTGAAGATTGCACCCAGTGCCTCAGTCTGCTTATCGTCAGCGCGCTGATCGATGTAGGCGCCGACCGACCCATTGCCCTCCACCATTGGCCCAGGCCAATGGACTGCCAGCGCCACGTTGAGATCGTCGAGCGCAACCTCGCCATAGCGGCCCCTGTCGACATGGACAATCACTGCCAAGTCGCACACACCCTCGGTTGGTCGCGAGGTTAAAGGTGCAGACTTCGAGACGAGACACGGGCACACAACGCTGCAATTGCAGTTCTCGAAATAGTCACCTGAGAGACTCCATTGAATCTGCGCAGCCATTGTTCCCTCCCGGTGGGCTGAAGGCTTAGAAACGCTCGAACTATCTCAGGCTAGCACGGCTACGTACCCACCTAGTCTGTGACATAAAGCGCTGTTGGTGAGCATTATCTTAGAGAGGGCCCATGTCCGCTTTGTGCCAGAAGCAGACATTCAGGCCACTTTTGGATATCATTGTTAGCGGGCAAGGGTGCTCAAGTTCGTGGAGCATCACCCATGAAACTTCCCCGTCGCCGATTTCTGCATCTGGCAGCAGGCGCTGCCGCGCTGCCGGCTATGGCTCGCGTCGCATCGGCACTCGATTATCCGACACGGCCGGTGCGCATCATCGTCGGCTTTCCCGCCGGTTCTTCTTCAGACCTCACTGCGAGGCTAATTGGCCAATGGCTGTCGGAGCGCCTCGGCCAGCAATTCAACATCGAGAATCGGCCGGGTGCGGG
>Ga0306919_10000210_pt1 | contig 23970 bp, 26 predicted proteins | sample flu12Cox44000172_FD_203764 | JGI IMG/M metagenome (GOLD analysis project Ga0306919, IMG submission 203764) | Lab enrichment of tropical soil microbial communities from Luquillo Experimental Forest, Puerto Rico - flux4day.12C.oxic.44.000.172 (v2)... | ecosystem: Environmental > Terrestrial >... | reverse complement strand
ACTTTTACGCGAAGGTTGGTACAAGAGAGATAGTTCGTGACCAAGAACGAAACGCTGGTTCGTCGTGGCAAGAAATGGTTTCGCTCGCGGTGTCCGGATTTGGCGAAGGTGCTGTAGTGCGCAAGTTCGCAAGCGTGGTCACTCGGCCCCAAAACCAACAGACGATTTTTCGGTGGTTGCGGGCGAAGGACTGTTCGGTGTAGCCGCGTTTTTTGTAGCCGCGTTTTTTCTCGCGCTTCTCACTTGGTCATACATCTCAAGACAGGTAATAAGTTCGGTGTAGGTCGGGTTAAACCATTTTATTGATCCGATACACCTTGTTCGCTCTGCAGCCGGAAACTTCGACCAATCCGCAGCAAGCTTTTCGCGTGTTCCCTTTTCGCTCTCCAGACAGGATTTCGTCCTTTGGTCCGTATTTTCGCCTGAGGCAAATCCTGAAATAGCAGCAGTGCGACAACTCGAAGTCAGGTCCCTATTGGGTACGCCGTCTGCTACGGCTATCAACAACGTCAATGATAGGGGAAAAACCGGGACGAGCATATTCCGTCTCCTGCGCTTGCGTTTTTGGGACGGGTGAACTCTCTAACGCTATGGTCGAGCTTGGGTGGCGGCTTTTAAAGTTGGACCTTGGGCCAACGCCCCAAGCGACCTAATCTTCAGCGGGACTGAAGCGTAGGTGGAATACGATGAAGGAAAGTGTCCGGAATTCTATTTACTGGTTGGCCTGCGTATTAGTCGTTATGTGGCTTACGCTTGGTGTATTTGACATTTCCAACAGGTGGGAACGAGGTGGAGGCATCAATCTCATTGAAGTTTTGGTGTTGCTTGTTGTCGCGTTCGTGATCTTCGGGCTTGGTCGCGCGGTACGCGGCATGGGACGCTCAGATGCGTCGGAATGACATATGTATCAATATGAGTGATCGCTGCGGGGCGAAGTGTCCGCAATTGGCGAAGGTGCTGTAGAGCTTTCTATGTCCCCTTTGGGCCATCACCTCAGTCGATCACTTCGCTTAAGGTCTGCCGATTTCTGCACTACGAAACCCGCGCTAGTTTCGGGAGTTGTACTATGCGTTTTCCCCGTTAGTGTTATCAGATATGCGCCCGGTTTTTCAGGGGCTGTAATTTGTGCACCTATAAACCTGATAATTGGACCGTTATAAACGACGGGCCTGCTGTCAATTTTACGGAATCGCTTTGGCTCCTCGTCGTCGCGTCGAGCTATTTCGAGACTTACGTCGGATATTGCGTCTGTCGGCAAGTCCGGAATGATCAAAAGCTGGATTGTTTCCCCGGGAGAAAACACAACATCATTTAGGGATAAGCTCGCTCCTGTTTTATCGGCCCTTGAGAGTGCTGCGCTTAACAGTCCGTCCGTTAGGATTTCATATAATTTGCTACGAAACAGATATGATTTAAAAATTCCAATGTGCTCCCCCGGTGTGACAAAAACGGGAAGCGGTGTATGCATTGAACTCTGAATCGGAATCATTCCGTCGCCAGCGAAATCACCTTCTGGGTCATACGATTGACCCCCGAGATAATTAACGCTTTCGTCGGTCAGCTGCTCAGATCCTGCCATTAAGTTGTATTGCACGGTGGGCGGTTTGTTGGTGAAATTTATCGTTTGCTGAAGAGCTAAGGCCGCATCGAGATTTTTCTGACAAAGTGGAGGGTCTGTTGCTTGCCTATAAAAGTCTATTGCCACAGGTGGAGTTTGCTGGAAGTCCCACAGCACTTCATAACCGTCAAACGGCAAAAACTGATAACAAGATGGGAAATCGGGATTTTTCGCGCCTTTATACATATCACATGGCGATATGCCCATTGAACCTTTAAGCCCTAGTGCGTACTCCAATATGCGTGGAACACCAAAATGAGGTCCGCAAATTCCGACGTATTTGGTGATGTTGCCGAACCAACTCTCGTTTTTGTATTTCCCACCCTCTAGAAGAGCTCTGGCGACAAGATTGCCACCGGAATGGCAAACCAACGTGATCGAGTTGCTGCCACTATCCACACAATCTTTAATGACCGAAGCCAGCCTATCTGCGGTCTTTAAAAGGTCCTTTCGCCAGTCGTACGGAAAATCCAATCTTTTTTTTGTTTCGCCAGATTGCTGAGCAATAGTGTCTAAATCGTCCTGAAGCTGCTTGTAAGCTCGGAAAAATTCAATCTCGTCGACAATTGTCGAAACCTGCACATCTTGGTTTAGCAGTTCATCCATACGATTATAGCCAAAGATCATCTCCTCCACGGTCGGCGGCCAAATTTCTTCGCCATTCAAAGTAAGCCGTGAGCCTTGCGGACCCGGCACGAGAATCATCTTTTCCATGGCGGTTCTGCTCCGTGCGCTGTCGTGTCACCGCCCACCGCAACGGCTAATGCTCGCGGAGCAGTTGGGGTACCTCGCGTGTGGTTCCCGCAGCTAGTGAACAATAGTCTTCAAACACAGGCAAGGTGGGAAGGCGTCGCTCTCCCGATCACGATTGGCGAATCGTCACCGCGCGCAAGCCATAGCGCCGCTTCAGCACCTTGAGCGCGATACGCAGATTGTGTGCCCGGATTTGCCGAGAGTGCTGTAGAGCTTTCCATGTCCGCTTTACCCCCAAAAGCGGACATGTGCAGTGCACTAGCCTATGTCTGCTTTGGGCCAATAGCGGACATCACTACAAACTTAGATCGTCAACCACCGATTACTTCGTCGGCACGGGCTAGCAGTGTTAGTGGCACAGTGAGACCAAGTGCCTTGGCGGTCCTGAGGTTGATCACCAAATCGTATTTGTTTGGTGCTTGCACCGGCAGATCGGACGGTTTTGCACCCCTCAGGATACGATCGACGTAGTCGGCGGCGCCACGGAACTGTTGAAGAATATCATACCCATAAGAAATCAGGCCGCCTCGGTCGACGTAGTAGCGCCGGTAATAAACTGCGGGCAATTTGTACTTCGCTGCAAGCGCGACAATTAATTCAAGATGGGAGATTGATAATGCGCTCGATGTCACGATCAGGCCACCATTAGGCAACGCAGCAAAGTCCGTGATTTCGCGCTCGATGTTATCTGCGTCAAGCTCATTGATCACACTGACTTCCAATCCGAGCGATGGTGCCACGGCTTCGATGATGGCAAATTGTCCAATCCCGGCTGGTATGTTGGCGTCGCGGAGAACTACTGCGCGCGTAAGGTTTGGCGCGATCTGCTTGAGAAGCTCTGGCCATTTCCCACTCAAGCTGTAGTCGAACTGAACAAAACCGGTAACGTTGCCTCCCGGCCGGGCCATTGTTTTGACGTAGCCCGAACCCACTGGGTCCGCGACTTGTGAAAACACAATCGGTACGGTTCGTGTCGCCTGTGACACCGCAACCATCGTTGCATTGCCGACAACAACGATCACGTCAGGCGCTAGCGCAAGCACATCGGTTGCATGTTTGCGAATTAGAGAGGTTTCACCCTTGGCCCAACGGTTTTCGATCTGCACGTTTTGGCCATCCACCCAACCCAATTGTTTCAAAGCCTGAAGAAAAGCTTCGTGGTTGGTGCGCTGTTCCGGGTTGTCAAAGGGCATGAGTACGGCAACCCGCCGCATCCGCCCGGCCTGTTGGGCTCGCGCCGCCAGCGGCCATGCCGCAGCAGTGGCAGCCAGCTTGATGAACGCGCGCCGTTTCATTGGCGCCCCCGGGTCGCCTTCATGAGACTCATACCTAGTATTGAGACCGGTGACGCGTAAATTTGGCCTCAAATACTGATGCTCAGGGATGTCCGCTTTGGGTCAAAAGCAGACATGTGCAGTGCAAAGAGGCATGTCCGCTTTACCCCGAAAGCGACATCAAATGCGACATGATGGAATGTCTGCTATAGGCCAAAAGCGGACATCGCGATTATTCGATGACTTTGTCGGCGCGGGCGAGCAGCGCGGGCGACACAATGAGGCCAAGCGCTTTCGCCGTCTTTAGATTGATTGCCAGTTCATACTTGTTCGGCGCCTGCACCGGAAGGTCGGCAGGTCTCTCACCTTTAAGAATGCGATCGATGTAACTGGCCGCTTGCCGGTGCTGATCGATCAGATCGGTACCATAGGCGATGAGACCGCCGTTAGTGACGGCGGTAGGATCCCAGTAGACCGTGGGCAGTTTATACCGGTCCGCCAGCGCAACGATTAGATTGCGATGAATCACCGAACTAGGGCTCGCCGTTACGACCAGACCGCCATTTGCGAGACGCGCAAACGTCGCTACGCCTCGCTCGATTTCGCGCGCGTCGCGTACATTAATGGCACTCACATCTAGGCGGAGCGGGGGCGCCAAAATCTGGATGACGGCGAGTTGTCCGATCCCTGCCGGAAAGGCTGGATCGCGAAGCACTCCTGCACGGGTAACGCTGGGTGCGATCTCTTTCAACAATTCCAACCATTTTCCAGTCAAACTGTAGTCAAAGGTCATAAAGCCGGTCGCATTGCCGCCCGGTCGCGCCAGACTATCGACAAACCCGTTCCCAACCGGATCAGAGGTAATCGTGAATACAATTGGCGCTGTATGAGTTGCTTCAAGCAATGGCGCGACCGTCGAGCCCCCGACAGCCAGAATAACGTCAGGCGCAAACGCAACTAATTCTGCTGCATATTTTCGCGCGGTGTTGATGTTACCCGCACTCGCACGCATTTCGATCTGAATGTTGTGCCCTTCGTCCCAACCCAAGTGCTTTAGCTCTTGCAAGAACGCGGCAATGCGATCTTTGGTTTCCGATTCATCCCCTGCTGGGCCAATGATGATCCCTAGCCGCCGCATGCGGTCGCCCTGCTGCGCACGCACCGTCAGTGGCCATACGGTCGCTGAACCCGCAATGGCTTTGATGAAATCGCGCCGCCTCATCGCCTACCCCGCGGCTAAAGACAAGCAATAGTACCGGCAAAATCTGCTGCACCGGAAGGGGTCGCGAATGAAAGAGGACATTTCGCATCGCAATCGCTATGTCCGCTTTGGGTCAGAAGCAGACATTTGCAATGCAATAGGCCATGTCCGCTTTACCCCCGAAAGCGGACATTGTTCGATAGTTTTAGTTGCTGTTGGGCGCTATCGTTGAGATTGATCTGAAGAATTGTGGACGGGCGGGGAGGCTGTGCAAGAGCGCGTCCTCATTGCTGGCGCAGGACCGGTCGGGCTTGTTGCCGCTGCACATCTCGCGCGCAACGGTGTGCCGGTCATCGTGTTCGAAGGAGGGCCCACGCTTTCCGAAGAATCGCGCGCCTCAACCTTCCACCCGCCAACGCTCGATATGCTCCACGCACTTGGGGCCGCCGAACTACTGATCGCTCAGGGCCTCAAGGCGCCAACATTCCAATATCGATCCAAGAAGCACGGTTTGCTGGCACAGTTCGATTTTGGCGGTATTGCTGATGTTACCGAACATCCCTATCGCGTGCAGTGCGAGCAATCAAAGCTCACCCGCATTTTGTACGATCAAATGCGCGGGCATCCTAATTTCGAAGTACATTTTGACAGCCCCGTTGTGGGCGTCACTCAAGATGCGTCGGGGGTCGAGATTACAATCGACCGCGACGGACGCACCGAACGGCGCTCTGGTCGCTATCTAGTTGGTGCAGATGGTGCGAGCAGCAAAGTCCGCCGAGGGCTCGGCATCGAGTTTGAAGGCTTCACCTGGCCCGATCGATTGCTGGTCGTGACCACCCCGTTTGACTTCCACAGCGTTATCCCGGACCTCAGTCCGGTGAGCTATGTGGCTGACCCCGAGCGTTGGTATTTTTTGCTTCAGATCCCCCCCGGAGTATGGCGCGTCATGTTTTTGGTGAATGAGGACGCCAGCGATGAGCGCGTGCAGACCCGGGAATTTGCTCAGTCATTGATGGCCGGCGTGGTCCCTGGCATATCGAACTACCCGATCGAGCACATCACGCTCTATAAGGTCCACCAGCGAGTGGCTAAAACCTTCCGGCAGGACCGAGTATTTCTCATCGGTGACGCTGCCCATATCAACAATCCGCTAGGGGGCATGGGAATGAATGGCGGCATCCACGATGCCGTCAATCTTGCGCGACGACTTGCGGCCGTGTGGCGGGGTGAGGTGCCAGATGCCGAACTCGATCGCTTTGATAAGCAGCGGCGTCTCGTTACGCTTGAGTACATCCAGAACTACACAATCCAGAATAAGAAGAATCTAGAATCGTCTGGGGATGAGTTTCGCCAGAGCTTGCAAGCGATCAAAGCTGACACGGTGCGCACACGGGAATATCTTCTTCGCGTGTCAATGATCGCAAGCCTGCATCGAGCCGAGGAGTTAGGTTAGGAAGACGGTCCGCCATCACCCTTACGTCCGCTTTGGGTCAGAAGCGGACATGTGCAGCGCACAAGCTCATGTCCGCTTTAACCCCAAAAGCGGACATGTGCGGTGCACAAGCTCGTGTCTGCTTTGGGCCAAAAGCGGACATGCAAGACATTTAATCGATAACTTCGTCGATTTGGGCGAGAAGCGTTGGCGAAATCGACAATCCCAATGCCTGAGCTGTCTTGTTGTTGACGGTAATCTGAAATTTGGAAGGCTGCTCAACCGGCAGGCGGGCTGGATTCGCACCCTTAAGAATCTTGTCAACATAGGACGCAGCCTGTTCATACAGGACCGGGAAATTGGCGGAGACAGAAGCCAACCCGCCCGCTGCAACTGCGCTGCGATCAGTCGACATGTACCCAATCCGATGCCGGTTCACGATCTGCACAATGCGGCTCGCAAACGGCCCGAAAAATCCCTGAACGATGACGGCCTGCGCCCCGTCCTTGGCCATCAGGGAAAACGCCTCGTCGAGTTCGCTCGAACCACCGATCTGGACTGGCGATGCTCGAAGATTTGCGGCTTTGGCCGCTGTCTGAACGTCGGCCACGAATGGCTGGCTGAACGGATCTGTGGTGGTCGTCGTGGCGAGCACGCCGACGCAGTTGAGATTTGGGATGAGCTCGCGCAGGACTTGGATGCGTTTGCCTCCGAGTTCGGCGTCCATGCCGGATAAGCCGGTCACGTTGCCGCCGGGCTCGGACAGGCTTTTGATAAACCCGGATTGCAATGGTGCGCCTGCCACCATCACGATCGGGATCGTTTTAGTGGCCGCCATGGCCGCCCTGACCGCTGGGGTAAAATGGGCGACGATTACGGCAACGTCACCTCGAACTAGTTCGGTAGCGAGCTCGGCGGCTCGATCGCTGCGTCCCTGCGTGTAGCGAACATCGAGTACGATGTTTTGGCCTTCCGCATAACCAAGTCGCTGCAAACCGCGACGCAGCGCCTCGGCAAACGGGTGGGGTTCTGACGCGGACACCAGAACGCCCACGCGAGGGACCTTCGCAGCCTGTTGCGCAAACACCCAACCCGACGAAAAGCACCAGGCTGCGCCGCCACCTAGTAACAGCAGGCTGTCCCGTCGTCTCATTCGGGCCTCCCCCAAGGAGACGGAAATATCGTAGCGCCTCGACCCCGCCCACAGGAAGGGGCTTCGCCCTCGTTGATGTCCGCTTTGGGCCAAAAGCAGACATCGATGCTAATCGATTAACCCAGGGTCAAAGCAGAGATGCCGTACACACTCACCGTTTTGCCAACATCGCGTCGAATGAATAGCGTCCCGCTCCAGTCACAAAGACATACAGCGTACCACCCATGATCGCGATGTTTTTCAGCCAGTTGTTATACTGACCGGCCTGTTGCGCCGCTGGATATGTCCAGTAGCGGTGCGCAATCGCAGTCGCTACCAGCACCCACACAAATGTTGCAAGCGCCGCATACCGGGTTGCGATACCGAGGATCAAAGCAGCGCCAAGAACGATTTCGGCAATGGCTGCGAACCAAGCCCAAAATTCTGGTGGTGACATGCCGAGGCTCGTGAAGTAGGCGGTGGTCCCGGCAATGCCCGTAAGCTTGCCGTAGCCTGAGGCCAGCAAAAGCCAACCTAGAAATACGCGGCCCACCAGGAGCAGAAAATCGGTCCAAGTCGCAGCAATCTTGTCCGTGTGCGAAAGGCTCGGATGCGAAGTACTTGTCGAGCTTGCCATGTGCTTCCCCCGTTGTTGTCCCGCCATGCATTAAATCATGGGGAACCAACACCGATCCACCTACGATGCCGTGAACGAAAAATGACATCGTTCAGAAATGCTGACCGAGATGTCCGCTTTGGGTCAATGGCGGACATCCCGTCGTTCATTCGATTACTTCGTCGGCACGGGCGATTAGCTGTTGAGGAACAGTTAGCTTCATGGCCCTGGACGTGGCCTAACCAGCGGCGTCAATGTCTGTATGGCCAGCGGACATCACTAGTTGCACCGCATATGTCTGCTTATGGCCAGCGGACATCACTAGTTGCACCGCATATGTCCGCTTTCGGGCGTAAAGCGGACATAAGGCTCGTGCAGTGTACATGTCTGCTTTTGACCCAAAGCGGACATTGGCTGTCTCACGGCCGACCCTTCCAGTGTGCTAATTTGAGTCGATGAGATGCCCTGTTTTGTGCCCAGAGGGGGCAATGCGGCGGCGCGAGTTCATCATATTTCTTAGTGGAGCGGCGGCTACTTGGCCGCTCATTGGCCACGCGCAACCGGGCGAGCGGATGCGGCGAGTTGGAATTTTAATGCCCTATCCTCCAAGCGATAAGGAGATGCAAAATCGCGTGCAGGCATTTAAAGAAGAGCTTCGAAATCGGGGATGGACGACAGGTGTCAATGTCCAATTCGACGAACGTTGGACTACAGACAACATGGATTTGATACGCGCCGCTGCAACAAATCTCGTGGAGTTGAAACCGGATGTCGTTTTTGCCATTGGCGGTCGAGTAATTCCGATACTCATGCAATTGACCAGTTCAATTCCGATCATCGTGCCCGGTGGTACCAATCCGGTCGAAAGAGGCTGGGTGAAAAGCCTCGCCCGGCCTGGTGGCAACGTCACTGGATTTGCCCAAGCCGAACTCTCGATTATCGGCAATATGCTGCAGACGCTTAAAGAAATTGCGCCAAATATTTCGCATGTTGCGATGATCTACAATCCGGATAACCCGGCTGCAGCTTTCTTCGGGCGGTCATTTGAGGATGCTGCCAGATCGCTGGCCATCGAGCCGGTCATCGCGCACATCCATAGTCTTACCGACATCGAACGAGCTATCGAGACCGTGGCGGCGCGACCCAATGGCGGCGTTTTTTTCGCCTTCGACGTCACGCTCAGTGCGCATTTAGAGCAAATCGTAGCTATCGTTGCCCGGCATCGCCTTCCTTCGATCTATTCTGAGCCTGCGTCTGTGAAAGTTGGTGGCTTGGTCTATTACGGAACGGATCGTGTCGACCTTTACCGTCGCAGCGCGTCCTACGTCGACCGTGTTCTTCGTGGCGAAAAGCCCGGCGATCTGCCGTATCAGCAGCCGACGAAGTATGAACTGGTCGTCAACCTCAAGACCGCGAAGGCGCTTGGCCTTACTGTGTCACCGTCTCTCCTTGCCCGCGCTGACGAAGTTATCGAATAGCGATCCTTTTTGCTGCGCTGCATGAGTCCGCTTTTGGCCCAAAGCAGACATGGGCTATTGCACCGCACACGTCCGCTTTCGGGGGTAAAGCGGACATGACAATTTGTCGGCCAGAAATTAGTCAGGTGGTTAGTGCAGCACTGCGCTGCTTCAGTTATAGATCGAGGCTATTTTGCTTTAACGACAGAATTGCAAATCGACATGCAGGTCGAATTCGTTACCGTCGATGTGTTTACTGATCGGCAGTTCGGCGGCAACCCCCTTGCCGTTGTGACCGACGGGACCGAACTGTCCACGCCGCAAATGCAAGCGATCGCAGCTGAGTTCAACCTGGCCGAGACGACGTTCGTGCTCCCTCCGGAGAGGCCTGAGAATACCGCGAGGGTGCGGATATTCACGCCGCGTGCCGAACTGCCATTTGCCGGTCACCCCAATATCGGCACGGCCTTTGTGCTGGGGCAACGCGGCGAGTGCCACGGTCGGCCGACCCAGGGCAACACTTTGCAATTTGAAGAAATCGCTGGCCTAGTCCGGATCGAACTATGGAGGGATGCTTCGTCAGTCGTCGGTGCTCGTCTCGCCGCACCGCAGCCGTTGGCCGTCATCGAAGATGTCGAGCCCGAAGTCATCGCCGAAGCTTGCACGATCTCGGCTGCAGACATTGAGACAGTGCATCACCGGCCCTGCATCGCGAGTTGCGGCATGCTCTTTGTGTTCGCCGAACTCAAGGACCTTCGAGCATTGGCCGCAGCCCAACCGCGCACCGACGCCTTTGCACGGCACCTGCCGATGGACCGCGTAACCGGTGTACATTTGTATGTGTGGGATAGCTCCGACGGTGCTGATATCCAATCACGGATGTTTGCGCCGCTCTACGGGGTGCCCGAGGATCCCGCCACGGGCAGCGCAAACGTGGCGCTGATCGGTCTACTCGCGCACCTGCACCCCGCGGCGGACTTACGCCTTACAAAGACGATCCGTCAGGGCATCGAAATGGGGCGACCGAGCCGGCTCATGGCGAGTGCCGATAAGAGCGCTGGCAGGGTGACCGCAACCCAGATTGGCGGCATATGCGTGCCAATGACGCGGGGCGTACTCGAACTCCGGTAGCACCGGATTAATTTCTGCTCTTGGCCCAAAGCGGACATCGGCTCTTGCAGCGCACATGTCGACGTAACTCCGCATACGCTGAAACATAGCTGCGTTACGCTGATGTTGCAGAAGGGCGTGTCGACGTGGAACGTGGCTGGCTTGCTCGGCACCAGTGAGGCAGTGATCCGAAAAGTTTACGGCCATCATGCTGTCGGTCATTTGCGCGAGGCGGCTGATGTTTGGTCGAGGCGACCGAAGATGATCTCCGATGGCGGCAAAAGGTAGGGGTTTTCCGGGGCGGTTTCCGGGGCGGTCCAAACAAACAAACTGATAAGTTTTTGATTCCGCTGGTGGGCGCTGTAGGGATTGAACCTACGACCTCTCCCGTGTGAAGGGAACGCTCTCCCGCTGAGCTAAGCGCCCGTCGTCGCGGACGGCGATATAAAGAATGCCTGGCGGGATGTGTCAAGCGAAGGCGATTGCGATCTTGCTAGTTGCGTGTTTTCGGATCGCGCTGGGACAGACGGGAGGCGTGTGTCTGCAATGCGCGGATGCGATCGGCCAGATTGCCGTTGTCGGGCTGCTCCGTGAGTTGGACCTTGGCCGGGCCGACCGCCGGCGCCGCGCTGCTTGATCCAGAGGAGGTTTCACCGGCCAAAAGCTCATCGATCGGTGAGTTCGGTCCCTCAAGAGCCGAAGCGAGCCTAGCAACCTCCGCCGCGACGTCGTTAATACGTTCCCGGAGAAGCGCATTCTCAACGCGCTCAGACGCCCAGGTCTCCTCCGTTTCGCGCTTGATCGAGCCGAGCTCTCGGGCGAAGCGGTCACGCTCCTCTTTGGCGTGCGCGAGCGTTGCCTGCAGCTGGGCGTTCTCAGTTCTGAGATTCTGCGTTGTTGAGCTCGAGCGACCTTCTATCTCGATGATAGCGGTGCGTAGGTCGCTTTCGACCTTGCGTGCGGATTCCAACTCCTGATGAAGGTGCTTGAGCTCGAATTCGCTCTGATTAAGCAGTCGCGACTGTTCGGTCAGGCGGGCCTCGAGATCCCGCGCGCGCTGTCCGAGGATTTCGGCTTCTTTGCTTTGCACCAACAAATGTTGTTCTGCGTCGGCGACGCGGCGGCCCAGGTTCTCTACCTTCCCGCGCTCTTCGCCCAATTCATGCGTTGCGGCCTTCAATTCAAGGCGTTCGGCATCGCGGCGATCTTCCACGGTCTTCAATTCGAAGGCGGCTCCGTCCAGCCGCTCTTTCAGCGCGTCCACCTGCGTCTTGAGTGCAATGATCTCAATCTTTTGGGAATCGGCGAGCGTCGAGCGTTCGGTCAGCTCTCCGGTCAGGTTGGCAAGATCGGCTTCCTTATCGGACAATGCGCGCTGCGCTTCGTGCATCGCACTGGTCTTGACCAAAAATTCTTCTTCGGTCGCGCGCAACTGGTCGCGCAGATTTTTATCTCGCGCTTCGAGCGCAAAAATAGTCGCGGTCTTTTCTCCAAGCTCGACTTTCAGGCGATTGATCGCATCACCCTTCTTGCCGAGTTCGGCAAGCTGGCTTGTACTTTTGGTCTTGAGTTCCTCGACGCTCATTTCGAGTCGACGTGTCGACATGGCGAATTCGGCGCGCAGCTGGTCTTTGTCTGCCTGAATCTCGGCCATCGACAAGGGAGCGGCGGCCTCGAGCCGACGCATTGTCAGACGCACAGCGCGTGCATGAACGAGAGGGACCACAACGAGCCCGACTAGAGCTGCGACAAGAAATCCAATGCCGAAATACATGATCGGCTCAATCATGAAAGGTAGGCCTCCAGTTCATTTGCGCTCGGTGAATCAGGGAATCTGCGCCAGTCAACTCTCGACGGCACCGGAGACTATCCTAGATCCGGCCGGCCGTCGCGGTACAAAAAATTGCAGGCGGCTACGTTGAAAATGTTAGTGAACGCGGTCAGAAAGGATTCCAAGTCGGCCGCGGCGTGAACTTGAGGTAGCCGATATTGGCCCCTAGCCGCAGCCCGACGCCCGAACGGATCGGCACCACGATGATGTTGCCGGAGGCGAGCGCGGTCATACCGAACCCACCGACGAAATAGGCGGACCCGTCAATACCGGCAAATCGTTGATAGATCGCATCGGTGGCCGGCAGGTTGTAAACCAGCATCATCGTACGAGCGCCTTCGGCGCCCGCGTCGAAACCGGCGGAAGGCCCTTCCCAGAATACGCGGCGATCGCCCGCATTCTTCGTGAACAACTTGCCGTCGCCGTATCGCAGCCCCACGACAAAGGCACCGCCGCCCTCCTGCCCAAGCACATAGCCATTCGGCTGGCCCCAGCGGCTGACCGCTTTTTCGACGATCTGCGCGAGGCCGCGCGATACTGTGCCAAAGAACCGATGCCCCTCCCGGACTAGTTCACCTGGCGTGAATGAGCCGCCTTGGGGCGGTGGCGGGTTCTGGGCCACCGCATATTGTCCGCTGGTGAGCACTAGGGAGATTGTCAGGGCGGCTAGGCGCAATGTCGCGCGCATTCGTTTGCTCCATAGGATAGTGAGGTCTAAATTCCGGGTTAACCGGACGCTCACGCCGACCGCGCTAAAGTCGCGACAATAGGCTCGTCCCCGAATCATCTATCGTCGCCAACAACTATGACTGCAGCACGGCAGGAACGGAAGCCGCCCTTATGGCTTCAACTATTGGGGCCAGGGCATGGGTACTTTGGGTTACCAGCAGCTTACGTGTCGGTTGCTGCAGATCGGCTGGCATCGCCCCAGGCAATGAAGGCCGGCACGAGAAAGTGTTCGGCAGCGCGGCCGTACTCCAGGGGCCGGCCCTGCGGGGTTTTTACTGTGCCGCCGGCAGCGACGACGAGCGCGTGGCCAGCGGCCACATCCCATTCGCAGGTTGTTGCGAGGCGTGGATAGACATCGGCCTCGCCTTCCGCGATCTGGCAGAACTTAATTGCGGAGCCGCTGGGGCTTCGCTCGATTGGCCCAAGTGAGGTGAGAAAAGAGTCGGTCGCCGTGTCGAAATGCGATCGGCTCACGGCGGCCACCGGCCGTTCCCGCGGCCAAATTCGGGTGCGGATGGGCTGAGCCTGGTCGGCGCCATCTTTCAGCAACCTGAGACGCTGGGCCTTTTCGCCAACAATGCCGCGCCAAACCTGGCCGCGCCTCGGCGCGGCGATGATGCCCGCTATCGGCACCCTGCGGGTGACGATAGCGAGATTGACGGTGAATTCATCGCGGCCGGCAAGGAACTCACGCGTGCCGTCGAGGGGATCCACGATCAAGAAGCTCCCATCAAGATGATTATGGTGTTGGTCCGCGGATTCCTCGGAGACAACGGGAACGCCGGGCAAAAGGCGGCCGACGCCCTCGGCGATCAGTGCTTCGGCAGCTTCATCGGCGGCTGTGACAGGTGAATGGTCTGCCTTCATCCGCGGCACCAACTCTTCCGGTGAAAGCGCGCTTATTTTTGCGCAAGCGCGCGCCACGATCTCGGTCAGATCATCGAGAATCTCAGCCGCCCTGGCGGGCAGAATTTCCGAAGCCGACGCCAAAATCCCACGTCCTTTTGTTGCCTTGGCTGTGCCGTAGGTGCGGTGTATCAACCTGGCCACGTCGGCGCGACCAGCGATTCGCCGATTGCGGTCAGCCTGCATGCCCAGCGGAGACCAGTCTATGTCCGAATCCATCGAAGCGCTCGATCTTGCGGCCCTACTCTGCTCGCGTGTGTGCCACGACCTCGTCAGCCCGGTCGGCGCGATTGTGAACGGGATCGAGGTCCTGGAGGAGGAGAAGGACGAGGCGACCAAGGAATTCGCGCTCGACCTTATCAAGAAGAGCGCCGCAACTGCGTCCGCCAAATTGCAGTTTTGCCGCATTGCGTTTGGAGCGGCCGGCTCGGCGGGTGCCCAGATTGACCTCGGCGATGCCGAAAAGATCGCGCGCGGCTTTCTGGAGGATGACAAGACGAAAATCGCCTGGAATGTGCCGCGTGCGTTATTGGCGAAGAACCTGGTCAAATTACTGCTGAATATGCTTGTCATCGCCGGTCAGGCGATCCCGCGCGGCGGCACGATAACGGTCGATCCGATCGGGGAGGGGGACGGCATCGGCTTCAAGGTCTCGGCAACCGGAGTCAATGCAAAGATTCCGCCGGCGGTGCCTTCCCTGCTGACCGGCGAATTGAGCGGTGACAACCTCGACGCACATCGAATCCAACCGTTCTATGCCGGACTTCTGGCCAAGGAGTGCTCGGTCAAGGCGACGGTGACGGCTGAGGGAGAGACGGTGGTGATCGCCGCGCAATAAGTGCAGCAGCACGCGCCTACCGTTCGATGAATTTATTGAATGACATCCCGCAAGCTCGTAAGAAAAGTGATAGATTAAGTCACCGATCGGGGCTCCCAATGAATTTCAAGTAACAAGTATTGCCGTCAGGGACGAAGCCAAATTCACTAATATTTTCAGGCAACTGCGATTTCCATCGCTATGGGCTGTTGTCAGGAATTTCAAACGCGGCGTTAAGCAGGCACTCGCGATCACGTTCGCCTTTTGGCTGCTGACCAGAAGAACCGTTCGGCCAACACGCCGCAAAAGCTAGGTCGGGCCAAAACGACCTTGGGATGCCACTTTCTTGCTTCTGGTAGAATTTAACCCGATCATGCTTGCGTAGAGGGGGAGTTGGGGGATGCATCGGGGCTTTTTCACGCTATTCGTTGCTGCATCTATAGTTTCCGTTACGAACGCCTCGAGAACAGATGCCCTCGAACTGCCAACACCCGAGCCAGTCGAAAAATATCTCGGCGAGACAGCCACCGGACCGAACTACACGGTCAAGCCGCTCGTGCGCAGTGATGGCGTGATGCGCATCTTCGATGTCGATACGCCTTATGGACAATATGCATTCGATGGCGTGGAGTTCACCAAGCTGCGCATTCACGAGCTGAATGCCATCGCCGCGATTGAGAAGATGTCGCAGTCGGAGGAATTCGGCAAAGCTTTTGGTCGCGCTGCTCTGGGGCCAATCAAATTCGGTGCCGACCTCATCACCAATCCCGCCGGGACCGTCGAGCGCTCGCTGAGCGGCATCGGCAACATGTTCGATCGTGTCGGCGCCGGGCTTTCGAACAACCGCGCGGACAGGGATGGTTTTGTCGACAGCCTGCTCGGCGTCAGCGATACGCAGCGCGAACTCGCGGTGGATCTCGACGTCGACCCCTACACCGATTTTCTACCACTGGCGCAAAAGTTGAAGGAGATGGCCGGCGTCATGGCGGGTGGGGGATTGCCGGTGAAGGCGGGGTTGTCGTTCGTCCCTGGCGGTCTAGGCATCGCCGTATCATCGGTCGCAACTGTCAGCGATGCACGGGACACCTTGCGCAGCAAAACGGCGGCGCAGGTGATTGCCGAGACACGCGCCACTTTGCTCTCTCTCGGTATCTCCGACGAAAACGTGAGCCTGCTGGTGGAAAACCGGAACTACACGCCGGCCGATCTCCTGATCATGGCGCGTGCGCTCAAGAAACTGAATGCGGAGAACACGACGGTATTCGTCGAGCATGCGGCAGGCGCGGGCTCGCGCAACGTGGCATTCTACCATCGTCGACGCGCGCAGATCCTTGCCGCGCGCAGCGACGAGCTGGGGGGTATCATTTCGTTCGTCAACTTTGGCGGACAACCGATCAACGTCGCGCGCGATGGCAATGTCGTCGCCGCCTTTACCGTCGACGACATCGCGTGGACTGACGTACAGCAACGCACGTTCTTTGCGGCGACCTCGGAAATACATCGGATGAGCCCGGGCGCCGTTCCGGTGCTGGCCACGACCGGCGCGGTGACACCGATGGCCGCCGCCGAAATCGGGCAACACGGCTGGAAGATCGTTCACATCAAGCCCTAGCCATAAAAAACCCCGCCGTTTCGGGCGGGGTTCAGGAGGAGGGGTGCCAGAAGGCTCGCGTCACGCAGACGCAACGCGGGGGAAACGCTGACGCTAGGCCGGAATGCGTTCGTCCGCATCGGTCGGTTCGCGCAGAACGTAGCCGCGGCCCCAGACCGTTTCGATGTAGTTCTTGCCGGACGATGCATTTGCGAGCTTCTTGCGCAACTTGCAGATGAAAACGTCGATGATCTTGAGTTCCGGCTCGTCCATGCCTCCATAGAGGTGGTTGAGGAACATCTCCTTCGTGAGCGTCGTCCCTTTGCGAAGGGAGAGAAGCTCCAGCATCTGATATTCCTTACCGGTGAGGTGGACGCGCTGGCCGCCGACTTCGACAGTCTTTGTGTCGAGATTGACCACCAGATCGCCGGTATTGATGACCGATTGAGCGTGGCCCTTCGAGCGGCGAACGATCGCGTGAATGCGCGCGATCAGCTCGTCCTTGTGGAAGGGCTTGGTCATGTAGTCGTCGGCGCCGAAGCCAAGACCTTTGACCTTGTCCTCGATGCCGGCCAGACCGGACAGAATCAGGATCGGAGTCTTGACCTTCGAGACACGCAGCGAGCGCAACACCTCGAAGCCCGACATGTCCGGAAGGTTCAGGTCGAGCAGGATGATGTCGTAGTCGTAGAGTTTGCCGAGATCGACGCCCTCTTCTCCGAGGTCCGTCGTATAGACGTTGAAACTCTCGGACTTGAGCATCAGCTCGATGGATTGTGCGGTCGCGCTGTCGTCTTCAATAAGTAAAACGCGCATTTAAGTCCCCTTCTCGCCGCAGCCGGGCTTCAGGTCAGCGCCGCATAGGCGGCGAGTGTTAAAAAACGCGGTGGGACAAACCGATTCGACACTATCTGGCCATGGTTAACAAAAACTGATTCTCGGATGCAAGCGTGCCGTAGGCAGCAGCCACTCCAATCGGCGTAAGATGTTGCTTACGAGTGGTTTTTTTGGCCACGTTCAGTCTCAAGTCCCAGTTTAAGAGTCTGTTCTAACCGACTCTTATGACTCGCCCCTTCCGTCCTGGCTGGGCGAATCTCAAGCCTTAGTCCCGTGGACGAATGACCCAATGATTAACGACGCGGGTAAATACCGAGTTAATGCAACGCATGAGCCGGTAAGCCTAAGGGCAGGTTTATGGCTTGCGCGTCGCGGGTCACTGAAAGCGGACCGACGAATGCGCTCGCCGCGCTCGATGGATGCGCAGCGGCTGCCAGGCTGTCGTTACCACAGCCGCTGGCGCCATTCGCCCGTCCGAGCGATGGCTGGGTCGTCATCCGCCTGGGTACTTAGCGGGCCATATCCAGCGAGGAAGTGGATGAGCCATCGCGCTTCATAAGTCGCTTCAGGCCTTTCTGTCGCAAAGTAAGGAAGAAGCTACGACTATGGCGGACGCTACGACCGGTCGGAGCGTATCCTGCGCGGTGAAGAAACACAAAACTAACGTTATTGCGGCACAGTCAGCCCCGAATGGTCCAGAGCGCGGTCCGAACCGGGGCGGTGTCGCCAGGTTAGGGCTGCGTTTTCGGAGACTTCGGGGAGTATTTAGTCGATGAAGTCACGTGAAACCCTCATCCGTCTGAAGAAATTTCAAGTTGACGAGAAGCGTCGGAAGGTCGCCCAGATCGAGGCGATGATTGCCGAGTTTGACCGCATCGCCGGCGAGCTCGAGCGCGAGATCAAGGTCGAGCAGGATCGCGCAGGCATCCACGACCCGGCGCATTTCGCTTATCCGACTTACGCCAAGGCCGCGACGACGCGTCGGCAGAATCTCAAGCACTCGACCGACGAGTTGCGCGTCCAGCTCGAAGACGCCAAGAGCGCTTCGGGCGAGGCCTATGAGGAACTCAAGAAGATCGAAATGCTGGACGAGCGGGATCAGGCGCGCGAGAAGGCGGAAGAAAACGCGCGCGAACAAGCCGAGCTCGATCGCATCGCGGCCTTGCGGTTCAACGCCGGCGGCGCGCCGGCTTAAAGCTTAACTCCTCGCGAATTTTCGGCGGCGCCCCAGTGGCGCCGCTTCGTGTTTGGCCGGTATCCGGTTCCACCCTGCCGGGTGGAACCCTACGGAGGTAATCCGTGTTTTGTTAGATACAGTCTAATAAAACGACGCATCCGCTTTAATGACATCTATCTCCAGCTTTGCGATGTACTTTGCTGGGGCGCAACTTGTCCTTGTTTCGCCGATTCCGACACGACCTTTTGACCTCCAACCTCACGTTGAGGGATCGAATTCAGATGATGGCAAAAAAATCGCCGAATCCGACTGACAAATATGTTGGTTCAAGAGTGCGCATGCGCAGACTGATGCTGGGAATGAGCCAGGAGAAGCTTGGCGAAAAGCTGGGGCTGACCTTCCAGCAGGTGCAGAAATACGAAAAAGGGACGAACCGAATCGGCGCAAGTCGGCTTCAGCACATCGCGCAAATTCTCAAAGTGCCGGTATCCTTCTTTTTTGACGGGGCCGTCAGCAAACAAGCCGAAGACGGATCATCAAAAGCTCCAGTCGCCGACTACGTCTCCGATTTCCTGTCGACTTCCGATGGACTGGCGCTGACCAAGGCCTTCACGAACATCAAGGACGCGAGGTTGCGCCGGCGCGTTGTGGATCTGGTCGAAGAGATCGCCGGCGATCCGCGCCGATAACTTTGTTTCGTAGACTCTAGAACGCCGCCGCCAATTCGCGCGCGCCCTGCGATTGCGCGCCGCGCGCCATCTTGGCGTCGATATCGGCAATGAGGTTGGCCACAACGCCGGTGCGGCGCGCGACCGGGTTGCGTTCGTAGCCTTCGCGTTGGAAAAAATTCGCCGTAGGGACACGCGCGCGCAAGGTCTGAGGCATCGTCACCATGTCGAAGCCATTGCCATCGCCGGTGAGATTCATCAGTTCGAGTTCGGCCGCGGTGAGTGGCCGCAAGTAGCCTTTGGCGCGGGCGAAGCGGACAGAATTCGTAAGCTTCTGCACCTGCAGGATGGGACCGAGATCGAGATCAAGCACCGCCGCATGGATGCCGAAGCCTCCCGGCGTCGTCTTGGCGAGACGATCATGCTCGCTCCAGCGGTTCGGGACCGTGCGGCTGTACGCGATCATTCGCTTGAGACCCTCGATCTTGCGCTCCATCGTAACCTTTGCGGGGCCCGATAGTGCTTTTGCCTTTTGGCGGAGCGCCGCGAGATAACGATTGCCGTCTTCGGCAAGCAGCGAGACCGTGTTGGTGCTGAGCAGCTGGTTGTAGCCGACGGCGGGTGAAATCGCGCGAGCGCCCGGCCGATAGGGAACGAGTCCGGCCTGCGAATCGTATGTGCCGTTGCCCCCGGTCTCGAAGGCGTAGATGCCGACGATCTGATCGCGGGTCAGTCCGCCTGCGAGGGCTGCCTTTGCATAGGCTCGCTTGAAGTCCATATCGGTTGCCGGCCGATTCGGGATGAAGCCGAATTGCTCGGCCGCATTCTTGAGGAAGTCGGCAACAACTGGAATCTCAGGTCGCTCTGGCGGAGGAGTGGCTGGTGCATACGGGTCGACTGGTCGAGGCGGGCCTGTGTAAACGGGTGGCTGGCTGAGCACGTAGTCGTCGAGCGTGATTGTCTGTTTGTCGCGGCGTTTTGCGTTGCGTATACGCCGTTTTTCCGAGACCGCGTCCCAATAGGCCGTCGCTTCGGCCTCGTAAGCTCCGCGCGCAGCCTGATATTGCGCCAGCCCGGTCTGGTAATCGCCGATCGCCCCGGGTGGTGCACCTTGGGCGTGCGCGACCGTTTGAGCCAGCAGCACACACGCTGCCAGAAGGCAAATCCAATCCAAGCGGAAGCGACGGTTGTTCATGCCGGGCTGTTTTCGGTCATCTTTGTCGATTCGACCACTTCACAAAATAACGCGCCGCAAATGCGGCGCGTCGGACGAAAGAACGAAAATCGGCGGTAGTTTTAACGGACAGTTGCACCATCGCGGTCGGTATACACAACCGGACCGCCCGCCTTGATGACGGTTGGATTTTGCGCGGTCATGACGTCCGTGCCGAGATTGAGTTCACGCGCCGAGATGCCGATAACGGCGATCAAAAGCGCAGCTGCGAGCCCTACCACCACAATCTTGAGGTGAGTGCTGCGGTCCGCCGTATATAACGACCAGTTCATAACATTCTCCGGGGCTCTGCACCCGCCCCGTCCCGAAATTCGTGTGAACTAACGTAGGTATGAACCTCCGGTTCCCAAGAACCCATCACAGATCATTGAATCGTCGTGAGCTCGGAGAAATTCTTTTGTCTTTACGGTGGCTTACAGCGTGATCGTCGGTTCGGTGGCGGCGATCAGTCGCGCCGGAGAACGGCGGCTAGATGCTCACGTCTTAAGGCGTGCAGCGCGGGTGGACCTCGCCTTGCGAGAGCACCAATGTGCCCGGAATTATTCAACCGCCGCTCTGGATGTACCGCGAGCGCCGGCGCTTCGCCCTCCCGCGCAGCTTCTTCGAAGCGTTCGCGGACCTGCAGCATGTCCTCCACCTCTGCGCGCTCGCCCAAGATAGGTAGGCCGACGCCACAAAGCTCGCCAAGGCAATTGATACACTGTTTGCAATGCTGTCCGGACGCCGACCGGCCAAGCGCGGCGGCGATCGTCGCTGACCTTAGCGCGCGGCCACAATTGCGGCTCGCTAGACGATCAATCCTCGGAGATCGGGAAAATATGACGACCGTCAGGGCCGAGCGGCAATGGTTCAACGAGCATAACAGCCGTGAGATCAAGATCGCCATATAGATGTGGAAACAAAGCGCCACCGCGCGATGGCTCCCACTTTAGGCGATCGCCGAGCTTTGCGCTGTCGATCCGCAGCAGCAGAAGGCCGCTTTGACCGGCAAAGTGTATCTCCGCGGTTTCGACGAGCTGGGCCGCGTTCGAAAAATGAATGAAGCCGTCGCGGCGATCGACTTCGGAGCCGCGAAATACGCCCGCGCGCTCGGCTGCTCTGCACAGCCGGACGGGACAAATTTTATAAATTGTCGTCACTGTACGGCAGATTAAGCGGCCGTTGAGTTCCGGACCACCGAGAGGCGGAGAAATCGGCGAGCCGTCAGCCGCGTATTCTCAGGTGAAGGTTAGCATCCGGTAAAAGTCGAGCGTACCCGGGTGCGAAAGAAGTCGCCAGGGAGCGCGCAAATGAAATCGCCGGTCATATGGCCGGCGTTTCGATTGTGAAGGGTACACCGACGGCTACTGGCGATACTGCTGAATGCGTGTTGTGCGCAAACCGGCAAGACCGTGTTGGTCAATTGAGGCCTGCCAAGACAGAAATTCCTCAACAGTCAGCGTGTAGCGCGCGCATGCTTCTTCGAGTGACAACAGGCCGCCACGCACCGCTGCGACCACCTCCGCCTTTCGGCGAATAACCCAGCGTTTGGTCGTCGTGGGCGGCAAGTCCGCGATGGTCAGCGGACTACCATCTGGCCCGATTACATATTTGACCCTCGGGCGATGAGGTTCGGTCATTGGTACACTCACAAAACAAAACTCGACTAACAGTTACTGCGGAAAAACTACAGGTCCCGGCTTAAAATTTGCCTAAGCAGGACAAAGCATCGGACAATGTTTACCCGGTATCCGATAACCTTTTTGGTCACAGATCAAGCCGTCGCATTAACAGCCGGTAATAAAAATGAACGTAGGCAACCTTTACCGTTCCGCAATCAAGTTGTCGGCCCGCGCGGTTGAGCCATTGCGATGTTCTTATTGCGATTTGCCGAATGCGTCTGCGAAGTGGACTTGATCGCGGACTGAGCGTCGCTTTCCGCCTCATCAGTCCTTTCCTCGGGTTCGACGGGCTTTTTCAGTATCGTCGGTTTCGTCGCGGTTTGTTGATGTTGGGCAGGTCGGTTCCAGCGCAATCAATTGAGGCACAGCGTCTGCCGCTACGATTTGCGCCGCCGCGTCGTTCTGATCTGGCGATGGCGCTATTGGCGCGGGTACTGCCCCGTACAGTCTGGACGGCCGCCGCAAAGGTCGTTTGAACGGTGTCGGCGGACCCTGCGCCTGCCGGGCTTCCGTATCGGCACGACCAGGCCTGTTCGCCTCTTTGGCTATGCTGCCATTTGCTCTGGGCGGAGCCCCGGTCCGCGGACGCAGTTTCCGGCGCGGCGGCTGGTGATGCGCCGTCGTCGAGCAGGCGCGCGGTCCGGTTGCTTGGCAGGACGAGGCGTTGTGGGGCTGTGGGGCGTGAATTGTCGGATCGGACGCATCTGTGGCACCTCCGCTATTTCGATGTTTCCACGTGCAATCGTCAGGCCAGCCCTCGAAAGGTCAAATTTCTGTTTTTATTCAGCGCCTTGGGGATCGCCTGAGCGGCTTCTCTCGATGGTTGCCAGGGAGCGGCGACGGCAAAGCGGCAAAATCTGCCGGACCGCTCACCTCCAATTGGACCTCCGCCATCACCACCTGTACTAAGTAGCATCATGCCCAACAGCCTCGATCTCCATGGCCGGCCTGAAGATACCCGTGTCGTCGTTGCCATGTCTGGCGGTGTCGACTCCTCGGCGACGGCCGCCTTGCTCAAGGCGGAAGGCTACGACGTGCTTGGGGTGACGTTGCAGCTTTACGATCACGGCGCTGCGATCCATCGCAAGGGCGCCTGTTGCGCTGGCCAGGACATTTACGATGCGCGGAGCGTTGCCGAGCGCATCGGCATCCCGCACTACGTGCTCGACTACGAAAGCCGTTTCAAGGAAGCGGTTATTGACCGCTTTGCCGAGAGCTACATTCACGGCGAAACACCGGTTCCGTGCGTCGAATGCAACATGTCGATCAAGTTCCACGACCTGTTGATCACTGCGCGGGAGTTGGGCGCCGAGGTTCTGGCGACTGGGCATTATGTCGCCTCGCGGCCGCTGACAGGCGGCGGACGTGCGCTCTATCGTGCGCGCGAACAGGAGCGCGACCAGAGCTATTTCCTTTTCGGCACCACGCGCAAGCAACTCGACGTCCTGCGCTTTCCACTCGGTGAACGAACCAAGACGGAAACGCGCGAGCTCGCTCGACGCTTCGGTTTGGTTGTTGCCGACAAGCACGACAGCCAGGACATCTGCTTTGTGCCGTCGGGTCACTACGCCGATATGATCGAACGGCTGAAGCCGGGCGCGGCGGAAGCGGGCGAGATCGTGGATCTCGACGGGAAGGTGCTTGGATCACATTCCGGCATCATTCATTTTACGATTGGCCAGCGTCGCGGTCTGGGTGTTGCGACCGGTGCGCCGCTTTATGTGGTGCAGCTTGATGCCGATCGTCGGCGCGTTGTCGTCGGTCCGCGTGAAGCGTTGCGCATGAGTCGGATCGTGTTGCGCGACGTCAACTGGATCGGCGATGGCTCTCTCGACGAAGCGCTTGCCGATGATCGTCGCGAGGTGTTTGTGAAGGTCCGTTCGACGCGTCCGCCTCAGGCGGCCTGGCTGCGGCACGGACCCTCGG
>Ga0306919_10000198_pt1 | contig 24497 bp, 21 predicted proteins | sample flu12Cox44000172_FD_203764 | JGI IMG/M metagenome (GOLD analysis project Ga0306919, IMG submission 203764) | Lab enrichment of tropical soil microbial communities from Luquillo Experimental Forest, Puerto Rico - flux4day.12C.oxic.44.000.172 (v2)... | ecosystem: Environmental > Terrestrial >... | reverse complement strand
ACCGCTGAAGGCATCTAAGCGGGAAACCCACCTCGAAACGAGTTCTCCCTTGAGAGCCGTGGTAGACCACCACGTTGATAGGCCGGGTGTGTAAGCGCGGCAACGCGTTCAGCTTACCGGTACTAATAGCTCGATTGGCTTGAACGCTCTCATTTTCAATGCTCGTTCCGAGCATCAGGAGTGAGTGATCGGTAGTCCGATCACGAGCCTGATGCTCAATGGCAAAAAGATAGCTTGCTTCATCGATCAGAAATCGTGGCCGTAGTCTCTTTTGATTACGGACCACTGATGACTGATTTCTGTTCTTGGCCGGCCTGGTGGTCATAGCGAGGAGCCTCTACCCGATCCCATCCCGAACTCGGCCGTCAAAGTCCTCTGCGCCGATGGTACTAAGCCTCAAGGCTTGGAAGAGTAGGTCGCTGCCAGGCCTGCCAAGAACGGATTTCCTCTTCATCCTCTTCACGAATTTCAAAACAAAGCCCCGCGGGTTTCCGCGGGGCTTTTTGTTTGCTCTTCGTTATTGCGGGTCATGCCGCTCACGAGGGCACGTCCTAATAAATCAAGGCCCGATGAGACAAGCTCTGGTTACCCTGCGAAAGCGATCAATCAATCTGAAGATTTCCACGGGGTGTAGCTGTTTGAACACAGCTTTTCACGTTTCAAATCGCTAATCTCGCTCAACCGCGACGGGCGGAGATCTTCGAATGAAGCGGATTCTTATCGTGGCCGTGGCTTCGATGATGGCCGCAAGCCGCGCATTGGCTGCCGATCTTCCCGTGCCGGCTCCTGCCTATTACCCGGTCGCGACGGTCTACAATTGGGGCGGCGGATATATCGGTATAAACGGCGGCTATGGGTTCGGCCAAAGCGAGTGGGGAAACGATCCGCTCAATCCGTCGGGCAATAACTCATCCGGAAACTTCAATGTAAACGGCGGGCTGGTCGGCGGCACAATCGGTGTTGGCGGTCAGTGGGGCGCCTTCGTGTTGGGCGTCGAAGGCGATTTTGATTGGCAGGATATTCGCGGCACCAGCAGCAGCAGCTTTTGCACCAGCCTCATCACTTCGACCATCCCCAATACCAACGTCAATGGTGTAATCACCATTAACTCGCCCTCGGCCGGATTGAGCTGCAAGACCGAAAGCAGCTGGGTGGGAACGGTCCGAGCGCGCTTCGGCTACGCGTGGGACCGCGTTCTCTTTTACGGCACCGCCGGCGGCGCCGGCGCGAATGTGCAAACTTCGCTGAACGGACTGCCGGCGCAGGTCAATCCCGAATTCGGCTGGACCGCCGGCGCTGGATTGGAATGGGCGTTCGCCGACAACTGGACAATCAAGTTCGAATATCTCTTTGTCGACCTGACGGGGAACGCAGCCTGCAATCACGGATATAGTTGCGGTTATGACGTCGCGGCCACCTCAACGACCACCGGCAATACCACCACGACAACGCCGCCGGTCGGCGCGAATATGAATGTAAAGTTCAACGAGAATATCGTCCGTGTCGGCCTGAACTTTGAGTTCGGACACTAGCGCGATCCGGAAAAGTGGCCACCGGTTTTCCGAAAAGATCATACTCAAACAACAAGCTGAGCGAAGTTTCGCTCAATATCGAATCAACTTAAAATCATTTCGCTTTGGTCCGACAATTCCTTTCGCGGCCATTTCGTTGAACGCGCGCTAGCACGTTCACTCCGCCACCTGCGCCGCTGCGTGCTGGCGGAATTTCGGCATGACCTCTTCGGCCAACAGCCGCATCGACTCGCGCTCCCAGGCGCGGTTCGTGCCGCTCCAGTCGAGCCCGGTCATCAATAAAGTGCCGAACGGTCCGGCCTCGTCTCGCATCGCGACGAGCTTGTCGAGAAACGTCTGCGGCGAGCCGTACAGCACCGAGCCTTCAGTGATGGCGTCGACGGTCGCTTCCGCATCGCTCATTTCGGGTCGTGGCTTTAACGACCCGAGCAGCCCGACACGGGAAAGCACCTCGCGCATGTAAGAATAGAAATAGCGATTGGCGCCTTGTTCGCTGAACACCTGGTCGCGTGCTTGCGCCTCGCTTGCCGCCACCATCACATTACGCGCCACACGCCAGTTCTCGCCGCGCGCCGGCTTGCCGGCTTCGGCGCAAGCCTTGCTGTAGGTCTCCCAATGTGCCGGCAGCGCCGGGCGCGGCACATTGTTGGCCGAAATGATGCCCCAGCCGCGTTGCGCGGCGACGCGTGCGGTCGGCGAATTGCGGCTCGACACTGACATTGAGATCGGCGGGCCGCCTTTGCGGAACGGTTTCGGCATATAGCCGATGCCGAGCGCCGGAATGATCGCGTCCTTCAATTGCACGTTCCAGAATTCGCCTTTGAGCTCATAGGGCGGATCCTGCGCCCAGATGCGCTCGATCATGCCGATCGATTCCATCACCTTGCGTTCGCGCACCTTGCGGTCGCCGTTGTCGAACAATTCGAAATCCGAATAGAGCCCGCCGATGCCGATGCCGAGCATGAAACGGCCGCGGCTCATATGATCGAATTGCGCGACCTCGGCAGCGACTTTGACCGGGTGATGGTTCGGCAGGCAGATCACGGCGGTGCCGAAGGTGAGGTTCTTGGTGCGCGGCACCAGAGAGGCCATGAACATCAGCGGCGACGGAATCGGCTCCGTGGTCGCGGAAAAATGCTCGCCGAGCCACAATTCATCGAAGCCGAGCCGGTCGGCATAGAGCGCCTTTTCCTCGTCCTCGGCCAGCGTGTCGGCGAATAAGCGTCCTGGCGGATGGACCGGCATCATGAACACGCCGAGGCGCATGTTTGGTTCTCCGCCTAAATCGAAGCCGTAACCCGGATGGAGCGGGGCGCAACCCGGCGTGGATTTGCCGACACAATCTTGCTCCCGGACTTCGCTGCGCTCCGTTCGGGCTAAATAAAAGCTACGATCCCTTCTGTAATCCGATCTTTATGACGGATTCTGCGGTGAGAGCGGTCATGCCTCGACAATGCAACCAAGTCGCATTTTGACCCAAAGCCGCTCGCCTTCGGCGCTAGCGCGGAGGCAAACGCTCAAAAGTCTGCAAGCCATCTGGAATGACATGGAAGGGCTGTTTGTCGACAGTGTAGATCGCCATGTGAGGTGTGCCAAATAGGCTCGGATCATCAAGCGTGCCGACCTTCAGGACTACTAGCGGCAGACCCGGTCGCCGCGTTGTTAGATGGGTCCCGCATTCGCCACAAAACTCACGCGTCACCGGGCTTTCAAGATCGGAACGCGAGAATTTGCGCGGTTCGCCGCTGGTGTAACGAAAGTCTTGTGGCGCCATGAGCATGAACATGTTCGGCGCGCCACCGCTGATGTACTGGCATTCGCGGCAATGGCATTGTGCCTTGAGTCGAGGTTCGCCTTCTGCCACGTAGCGAATTTTACCGCAATAGCACCCGCCTTGGAATGTCATGGATAGAACCCTCCAAACAAAGTCATTTTAGCATACGCAGCTCGGTTGAAGCGAAGCGCAATCCGAGGTGGATTTGCCGATACAATCTTGCTTCCGGACTATGCAGCGCTCCGTGCGGGCTACATGAAAGCTACGATCCGACAGGCATCTTGACAACGCGGCGGCGGCGGCGCGAATGACGAGCACCACATTGCAGGTCGGTATTCCAGATCGTCGCCAGGAGCCGGAAGGTCCAGCCCCGACGCTTGCGATGCGAGCGCCGCGCGTTCAGAGCACAGCCACGCAGTCGATCTCCACGTCGAACGGCCCGGGCCAGGACGGCACGTGGACGAAAATCCGCGCCGGCGAATCCTCGGCGAAATACCGGTCGTAGACTTCGTTGAACGCTCCGAAATGCGACGGGTTCGGCGTGCAGTAGACGTTGCACTTGAGCACCTTCGTCAGCGACGAGCCCGCGGCCTCGAGGCACAGCTTGAGCTGCTCCAGCACCAGCTCGGCCTGGCGCGGAAACGGCACGCGTGCGATCTCGCCGGTCGCCGGGTCGAACGGCGGCAGGCCGGACACATAGACAAGCTCACCGGCGACCACCACGGGATGGACGCTCTTAAGGTTTGGGCCCCTCCGGTAACGTTCGAGATAAGTCGAGATCGGCTCGATGCGGAGCGGTGTGCGTTTCATGGATATCTCCAGCGCGTTGGCGTTGCGGGCTTAAGCGATACGCGTTGTCGCCAGGCCTGTCGCTCGTAAACGGTTCGGCGCGCGCCGAACCGTCGTTGCTTGCGGGTCTCGCCACGGCGGCGGTACAACCAGCCATGGTTGCCGCCGCCAATCTGGTCGAAGTCGCTGCGCTCGTAGGCGACACCGCGCGCGCCACGATGCTCGCGGCGCTGATGGGCGGCGAGTCGCTCACTGGCACCGAGCTCGCTTTCCTCGCCCGGGTGTCGCGGCCGACCGCGAGCGAGCATCTGGCGAAGCTTGTCGAGGCACGGCTTTTGTCCGTCACGCGCAAGCGCCGCTTCGCTTACTATCGGATCGCCTCGCCGCTGGTCGCGCAGATGCTGGAAGGCATCCAAGCGGTGGCCGCGATCGAGGTCCCGCCGCGGCATCAGCCGCGGTCCGCCGCCGACGAGGCGCTGCGCTTCGCCCGCACCTGCTACGATCATATTGCGGGCACGGTAGGCGTCGCCATCGCCGGCGCGCTGACTGCCGGCGGCTATATCGTTCTGAGCGACGACGGCGGCGAGCTCACCGACAGCGGCGCGCGTTTGTTGACCCGCTTTGGCGCGACGCTGACGCCCAAGATCAGCAGTCGCCGGATTTATTGCCGGCCTTGCCTCGACTGGAGCGAGCGGCGCTATCACATCGCGGGCTTCGTCGGTGCGGAGATCTGCCGTTGCTGCCTCGAGCGCGGCTGGCTTACGCGTGTGCGCGACACGCGTGCGGTGCGGCTCACTCCCGAAGGGCGGCGCGGACTGGCCGAGATGTTCGGTGTTCGATTGATCGAGAACGGCAAGACGCAGGTTCTTCGTCGCGCGTAACGCGGTTACGACGATCGATGCGTCCGCAACCACTGTTGATAGACCTTGCGTTTGCCGAATTGGAGGCCGATGGCGCTTGCGCGTTTTCACGGCTAACCTGTCGCCCCGTTCGAAGAAACCAAACGCCAAAAAAGGGAACCGCCCATGCCCATAGCCACCAATCGCGTTTATCGCGTCGCCGTCATCCCGGGCGACGGCATCGGCAAGGAGGTGGTGCCCGAGGGCGTGCGCGTGCTCGAGGCCGCCGCCAAGAAGTTCGGCTTCGAACTGCGGCAGGATCATTTCGATTTCGCCTCATGCGACTATTACGAGAACCACGGGCGGATGATGCCGGAGGATTGGAAGGAAAAAATCGGCCGGCACGACGCGATCTATTTCGGCGCGGTCGGCTGGCCGGCCAAGGTGCCGGACCACATTTCACTGTGGGGTTCGCTGATTCTGTTCCGCCGCGAATTCGATCAGTATGTCAACTTACGGCCGGTTCGGCTGATGCCGGGGGTGCCGTCGCCGCTCGCTGGCAGGAAACCGGGCGACATCGATTTCTGGGTGGTGCGCGAGAATACCGAGGGCGAATATTCCGCGATCGGCGGACGCATGTTCACCGGCACTGAGCGCGAAGTCGTGGTGCAAGAGACTGTGCTGTCGCGCATCGGCGTCGATCGCGTGCTCAAATTCGCCTTTGAGCTCGCGCGCAAGACACCGAAGAAACATCTCACCTCGGCGACCAAATCGAATGGCATCGCGATTACCATGCCGTATTGGGACGAGCGCGTCGAAGCGATGGCGAAAAATTTTCCCGACATCAAATGGGACAAGTACCACATCGATATTCTCTCGGCGCTGTTCGTGCTCAAGCCGGATCGCTTCAATGTCGTCGTCGCTTCGAACCTGTTCGGCGACATCCTTTCTGACCTCGGTCCGGCCTGCACAGGCACGATCGGCATCGCGCCATCCGGCAACATAAATCCAGAGCGCAAATTTCCGTCGGTGTTCGAGCCGGTGCACGGCTCGGCGCCGGATATCGCCGGGCAAGGCATCGCCAATCCGATCGGCCAGATCTGGTCCGGCGCGATGATGCTCGATCACCTCGGTGAGCCTGCAGCCGCCGCGTCGATCGTCAAAGCCATCGAACACGTGCTGGCCGAACCGAAATTGCGCACCGGCGATCTTGGCGGCGCGGCGAATACGGTGGCTTGTGGCAAGGCGGTCGCCGCGGCACTGGGATGATCAGCGAGCTGGCATCTAGCTCTTGCTGCCGGTCAGCCACACCGCATCGGCGGAAAGCTCGGGCCAGCCAATGGCGCGGCTTACGCGCGCGGCCGCTTCCGCAGGCGGAAGGTTGTTGTCCCAGCGTGCCGCGGTGATGCGGCGGCCGGAAAAATCTTTGGCCTCGTCCGAGACAAGCCACGCCGTGGGCGGGCCCATGATCTCCGGGCGGAGCATCTTGTCGCGCGGCCAGCCGGATTCGTCGGCAATCAGCGGCGTATCGGTTGGGCCGCCCGGTATCAGCACATTCACCGTGATGCCGGAGCCGTCGAGCTCTTTGGCCCAAACCGCCGACATCGATTCGAGCGCCGCCTTGGCCGCGCCATAGGGCAGCACGCGCAGCATCGTGACATAGCTCGTGGTGTTATTGACGATGCGACCGACGCCGCGCTTCTTCATGTCCGGCAAGGCGGCGCGCACCAGCATGAGCGGCGCGCGCACGAAGATCGCCATGAAACCGTTCCAAATTTCGGGCGTGAGTTCTTCAATGCCCGGAGCACGCGCCTCGGCGTCGGGCCGGACGCTGCTCATGCCGATGCCGGCATTATTGATGACCGCTTCGATCGCGCCAAAGCGCGCGCGAGCGGCGGCGATGGCGCGCTCGCAGCCTTCCGCATCGGCAAGATCGGCGAGAATAGGATGAAGGCGATCCTTGGCGCGCGCATGCCGGGCGCAGAGCCGCTCAAGCGCCTTGACATCGCGATCGACCGCGGCGACGCAATGGCCCGCCGCCAACAGCGCATCCGTCATCGAAACACCGATGCCGCCCGCTGCTCCGGTGAGAAAAACGACGCGGCCGCCCGCCAATGCCATGATTTGTCTCCACCCTAGAGCATGATGACGAAAAGTGGTCACCGGTTTCCCGCCTGCGCGAAGCCCGGTCAAGCACTCGCCCATTCGGTCTATGCTCCGGCGGGCGAAGGCAGGTCGAAAAAGATCATGCTCAAATAAAGCGAAGCATATTGGCCGAACACGCCGATTGTCGAGTATGGTGGATCGGATCGAGGGAGATGCGAGGAAAACTGGATGGCCGGCTTGCAAATCTACGGCGTCGCCCGCACGCGCGCATTCCGCGCCTTGTGGATCGCCGAAGAGCTGGGTCTCGCCTATGAGCATCGCCCGATCGAGATCGGCGAAGCCGGCGCACGCACCCCGGAATTCCTGGCGCTCAATCCCAACGGGCGGCTGCCGGTCATTGTCGATGGCGATTTCGTTCTGCCGGAATCGTTGGCGATCACGCTTTATCTCGCCAAGAAATATTCGCTCGGCACGCTCTATCCCGCGAAGCTGCAAGACGAGGCGCGCCTTTGGCAATGGAGCTTTTGGGCATTGGCTGAGATCGACCGCGGCGTCAATATCTGGTCCCTGCATGCCGTGCGCCTGCCGCCGCACGAGCGTAACGCGGGTTTGCGCGAGGAAGCGCTCAAAGTGCTCGCGGCGCCGTTTGCGGTGCTGGACAAAGCGCTCGCGGAGAGCGCTTATTTGCTCGGCGCGGATTTCACCGTGGCCGATCTCAATGTCGCCGCCGTCGTCAGCCGCGCCATCGACATGGATTTGTCGGCGTCGCCGCACCTGAAAAACTGGCTCATGCGTTGCCTGGAGCGGCCGGCGGCGCGCAAAGCGCTGGCGCTCAAGGCCAAATCCGAGCAGGAAACGCCGGTCGAGATCACTCGCAGTATCGCCCGCATCAATCGGCTATAAGCGCCAACGTTAAAAGCAAGCCGATGAAAGTAAGCTCCGCGTCATTCAATCTCAATCAGGTCTTCGGCGAAGCGGTTTCTCTGCACCGCCAAGGCAAATTGCGCGAGGCGGAGAAGCTCTATGCGCGGGTGCTTAAAGTCGCGCCCGATCATTTCGATGCGCTCAATCTTCTCGGCGCCGTCAAGGTGCAGCAAGGCCAATTCGGCGAGGCGCAGCGCCTGTTCAGCGCGGCGATCAAGGCCAATCCGCGGGTCGCCGCGGCCTGGAACAATCTCGGCCAGGCTCAATACGCGCTCAAGCGCCCGGCCGAAGCGCTGCAATCATTCGACAAGGCCCGCGCGCTCGCGCCCGATGACGTCGACATTCTCTATCAGCATGCCAATGCGCTCCTTGCGCTCGATCGACCGCGCGAGGCGCTCGCCGAATTGCAGATCGTGCTCGCCCGCAAGCCGCAGCATTTCGAGGCGCGGCTCAATAGCGGTCTGGCACAGGACAAACTCGGATTCCCCGAGCGCGCGCTCGCCGATATCGACGCCGCGCTGGCGCTCATGCCAGCGCATCCAATCGCGTATTACAATCGCGGCGTGGTCCTGATCAAGCTCGGCCGCTATGCCGAGGCTGTCGCTACCAACGAGCGCGTCGTTGCCGCAGTGCCTGAACATGTCGGGGCGTGGCTTAATCGCGGCATGGCATTGGCGCAGTTGCGTCGCTTCGATGCTGCGCTCGCGAGCTACAGCGAGGTGCTGGCGCGGCGCAAGGACCACGCTGATGCGCATTTCAATCGTGCGCTGGCGCTGCTGACGATCGGCGACTATCGCAGCGGCTTCGCAGAATATGAATGGCGCTGGCGCCGCACCGCCGCCCCGGCACAGAAGAATCGCGGCGGTCGCTTGTGGCTTGGCGAATTTTCGCTGCACGGCAAGACGATCCTACTCCACTCCGAACAAGGGTTCGGCGACACGATCCAATTCGCGCGCTACGCACCGCTCCTTGCCGCGCAAGGCGCCGAAGTCGTCCTCGAAGTGCCGGCGGAGCTGAAATCGCTGCTGTCGCGTATTGACGGCGCCAAGGCCGTGGTGACGCGCGGCGAAGCGCCGCCGCCTTTCGATGTGCATTGCCCGCTAGGCTCGTTGCCCCTGGCGCTGAAAACCGATTTGCCGGCGGTGCCGGCGCAAGTTCCCTACCTGTCGGCGGACGAAGCGCATCTGCAAAAATGGTCGCCACGAATTGAAAAGCTGCCGCGCCCGCGCATCGCGCTCGCCTGGTCGGGCAATCCGGCGCACGACAACGACCGCAATCGCTCGATTGCATTTGCGAGTTTGCAGCCGCTGGTTCGCTCGCCACCGGCGATGGTCGAGGGCATTGGACCAAGCTTCATCAGCATCCAGCGCGATGTGCGCAGCACCGATGCGGCGCAACTCGCCGCCACGGCGCAGTTGACGCATATCGGCGGCGAGCTTTCCGATTTCAGCGACACCGCCGCGGTGCTGGCGTTATGCGATCTCCTCATCACCGTCGACACGGCGCCGGCGCATCTGGCTGGCGCCATGGGGCGGCCGGTTTGGGTGCTGGTCCCGTTTACGCCGGATTGGCGCTGGATGCTCGACGGCGAAGCCACTTCTTGGTATCCGACCGTGCGCCTGTTCCGACAAACTTCTCTCGGCGACTGGGCCGGGGTGATCGCGCGCGTCGCCGCCGCGCTGCAAGAACACGCGTTCAAGACCTCTTCCTAACCCTCCCCCCAAAGGGGAGGAAGATTACTTCGCTCTTTCTGCCGATCCCCTGGGAACCTCTCGCGTCTGAATGCATCTAAGATGCGAAAAGGACCTGTCATGGTGCAAAGGGCAGTCAGGAAAGCCGTTCCCGCTGATTTGGACGATGCCGAACTGGTGCGGCGCGTGCTCGACCGCGACACGGACGCTTTCGCTGCGATCATGCAGCGTCACAATCGGCGGCTGTATCGGATCGCGCGCAGCGTGCTGCGTAATAGCGCCGAAGCCGAAGACGTCGTCCAGGAAGGCTACGTCGCGGCTTTCACCCATCTCGCAAGTTATCGCGGCGAATCGAGCCTGGGCGCTTGGCTCGCTCGCATTGTCATGAACGAGGCGCTTGGCCGATTGCGGCGCAAGCCCACCGCGGCGGATTTCGCACCGCTCGAAGCGGTGCCTGAAGCGGAAATCATCCAGTTTCCTTCAGTGACTGCGAACGAGAATCCGGAACGAACCATGGCGCAGCGGCAAATACTTCAGCTTGTCGAAGAGGCGACCGATGCCTTGCCCGATGTTTATCGCGTGGTTTTCGTAACCCGCGTGATCGAGGGCATGAGCGTTGAGGAAACGGCGGATCTGCTGTGCATCAAACCGGAGACGGTGAAAACCCGGTTGCACCGCGCGCGGCAGCTCCTGCGTGATCAACTCAACAGACAGATCGGCCCGATAATGATGGATGCCTTCCCCTTTGCCGGGCGTCGCTGCGAGCGGCTCGCCGCGAGCGTACTCAAGCGGCTCGGGCTGTACAAATAAGTCCGGAATTTTTGACGCGATCCATCTCGCTCACGCATGACCTGAAGCGGCGGGGCTAAGACCCCTACAAGGAAAATCCCGCGAGAGGAGACAATTGCATGAACGGCACTGTCCACGCCTTGCAGCCGCTGCAGAGCCTGCATCGCTCCGGCAAACCCGAGCGGGCCGAAGTCGAGGCCGCGGTGCGCACGATCATCCGTTGGACGGGGGACGATCCCGATCGCGAAGGGCTTGTCGAGACGCCGGCGCGCTTGGTGCGGGCGCTCGAGGAATTCTTTTGCGGCTATCGCGAAGATCCCGCTGACATTTTGCAAAAATCGTTCGAAGAGGTCGACGGCTATGACGAAATGGTGGTCTTGCGCGACGTCCGGTTCGAGAGCCATTGCGAGCACCACATCGCGCCGATCGTGGGCTGCGCCTCCGTCGCTTACGTTCCCCGCGGGCGTGTGGTCGGCATCAGTAAGCTGGCGCGCGTCGTGCAAGCGTTTGCCAGACGCTTGCAGATTCAAGAAAAATTGACTGCCCAGATCGCCAATACGATCGATACCGTACTAAAACCGATGGGCGTCGGTGTTGTTATCAAGGCAGTGCATCATTGCATGACGACGCGCGGCGTCCACAAGCCCGACAGTAGTCTGGTCACGAGCCGCATGCTGGGATGCTTTCGCGACGACGCGGAGCTTCGCCGGCAATTTATTGGCCTGATCGAATGAGCGCAGGAGCACAGCGATGGCGCAGGAACAGAACACGTCGCAGGGGCCGGATCTCACCCAGGGTATAGCAATAACGGATTTCGTCGACGGCAAGCTCTTGGGCCATGTCGGCGACGAGGAAGTGCTGCTGGTACAGAGCGGCGATGACATCTTAGCCGTTGCCGCGCATTGCGCGCATTATCATGGCCCTCTCGCCGAGGGTCTCGTCACCGGCGAGAGCGTGCGTTGCCCGTGGCATCACGCCTGTTTCGATCTGCGCACCGGCGAGGCGGAGCGCGCGCCGGCGTTAGGCCCGATCGCGTGCTGGAAGGTTGAGCGGCGCGACGGCCGCATTGTGGTCAAGGAAAAACGCGAACAGCCGAAGCCGCGCGGTCCGATGGCCAAAGCCGATGCGCCGGCGCGAATCGTTATTGTCGGCGGCGGCGCCGCGGGCTTTGCTGCCGCCGAAATGCTGCGCCGGCGCGATTACCGCGGCAGCATTGTCATGCTCAGCGATGATGCCGCGCCGCCGGTCGACCGGCCAAATCTATCGAAGGATTATCTTGCCGGCTCTGCGCCGGAGGACTGGCTGCCGCTGCGCCCCGACGATTTCTATGCCGAGAACGGCATCGATCTTCGATTGAAGACCGCAGTTACCGGCATCGATACCAGGCATCGGGAAGTTGTCATCGCTGACGGTGAACGCTTGGCCTATGACCGGCTCTTGCTCGCGACCGGCGCCGAGCCGGTGCGGCTCAATGTGCCCGGCGCTGATCAGCCGCACGTCCACACCTTGCGCTCGCTCGGCGATTGCCGTGCGATCATCGAAGCCGCCAAGAACGCGCAGCGCGCACTTGTCGTTGGCGCGAGTTTCATCGGCCTCGAAGTGGCGGCGTCGCTGCGGACGCGCGGCGTCGAAGTTCATGTTGCGGCGCTGGAGGCGCGGCCGATGGAGCGCGTATTCGGGCCGCAGCTCGGCGATTTCATCCGCGCGCTGCACGAGGAGCACGGCGTCATCTTCCACCTGCAGGACACGGTCACGGTCATCAATGGCAAGCGCGCCGCGCTCAAAAGCGGCGGTGCGATAGAAGCCGATCTCGTCGTCATTGGCGTTGGCGTGCGGCCGCGCTTGATGCTGGCGGAAGCGGCTGGACTGACGATCGACCGCGGTGTCACCGTGAACGAATATCTGGAAACGAGCGCGCCCGGAATTTTTGCCGCCGGCGATATCGCACGCTGGCCCGACCGCTACTCCGGCGAGCGCATCCGTGTCGAGCATTGGGTCGTAGCCGAGCGCCAAGGCCAGACCGCGGCCGCCAATATGCTCGGCTTGAAGGAGCGCTTCGACGCGGTGCCGTTTTTCTGGAGCCAGCACTATGACGTGCCGATCAACTATGTCGGCCACGCCGAACGTTGGGACACGATCACGGTCGAAGGCGACGTCAAAGCCAAGGACTGCCTGTTGCGCTATCGGCGCAACGGCCGCGTGCTCGCCGTCGCTTCGATCTATCGCGATCTCGACAGTCTGAAGGCTGAACTGGCGATGGAAGAAGCGGCGCGGTGAGTCATGGCCGGCATCCAACTGCCGGGCGCGACGAGCAAGTTCAGGAAATCTATCTTGGAGTGAGCACGCGCGCCGCGCGCGCAAACTAGCGTTTGCTCGTTACCAGCTGCGCCTACCGCCCCCGTTCCCATAGCGCTTCGAGCCGCTGCCGAAACGCTTTGGGCTTTTCGGCAAACAGGCGATTGGCAATGCGCGAGGCGCGCTGTGCCAAGGCGGCGGAACGTTCGCCGCAAGGCGGCGTTAGGCGCGACCGCCAACGCGCCAGCGGCTGATGCGGCGCGGTGAGCCGCTTGAGCACTTCGAGGTCCTGGTAGCGTCCGAGCCGTTCGCGCAGGCGTTCGGCTTCCTCGGTCCACATCCGGCCAAAACGCGGCCATAACGGCTCGACCAATTCCATCTGATAGCGCAGATCGACCACACGCTGGCGCAACGTGTGCAGATCGGCTGCCTCGGCCGTGTCCCAGTCGGCCGGAATGCGCCGCCGCGCGCTGCGATAGCTGTCGGCAAGCTGCGCCGCTATTGCGGAGAAGTCGAACGGGTCAAGCGGCCACGACTCGATCGCCGCGGTGGCGGCATCGAGCCAAGCCAAAATGGTGTCGCGCAGTTCCGGCGTGAGTACGGCCTGCTCCTCGTCGCCGCGCAACGCTTCGATGCGCCCGCGCACGTTTTTCCCGGAACGCGTGGACAGGAGCAGGATGCCCTTTTCGGTCAAGCCGTCGAAGGCATTGAGCGCGGCGGCGCCGTCGCGGGCATGGGCGAGGGACCGGGCGTGATCACGCGCCTCGCGGCGCCAGCGGTCGGAATCCGGAATGAACGGTTCGAGAAGCCGCATCAGCGCGCGCCACTGCTTCATGGCGCGGCGGAAATCATGCACTGCGTCCTCGCTCGAGCGTTCCGGATCGGTCAGCGCAATTCGCGCCTTGGCCAGGATATCGCCGGCAATAGCCCGCAATGCCGGCCCGATGGCCGCATTGGGCTGTAAGGCAGGTTTTTCGTCTATTCCGGCTTCTATGAGGGCATGCATGGCGGGTCGAGGCTCGCTCCTGCATAATACGGCGAAAAAGGTCGGGTCTGCACTTCCATTCTCGGGGGGCACTTGCTACATCACCCCCTGGAAAATCAGGCATTTGCCGCGGGGTGGAGCAGCCCGGTAGCTCGTCAGGCTCATAACCTGAAGGTCGTAGGTTCAAATCCTACCCCCGCAACCAACACCCCCATAGACTCCAGGCCTGTTTCGTTCTTGGGGAACAATGATTGGATGCGACCGTAAATGTCGATTTCGACCGGCTTGTTCGGGCCGTGCGGTCGGACCACCACCTCGTCGATCAGCTCGCGGATAGCCTCATAGGCCGTCGTGCGATTTTCCTCGTCGGCTGCATTCAACGCGGCCTTTAGGTCCTTTACCTTCTCGCGATAGCTCTTGGCGGCATCCGGGTGAAGCGCAATTGGCGGCGACACGGCCTCGCCGATGGCGGCCTCAATCACGTCTCTCTCGCTTTCCAAATCGGCGAGCCGCTCTGTCAATGCCCGACTGGATTGTCCGTCGGCGATTACGTCCACAATTGCATTGATGGACTTCTTGACCTCGTCCAGCCGTTTGGATAACTCGACGCGACGGTGATGGGCTGTGTCCCGAAGTTCAGCCAAGGCGCGGTGAAACTCCTGGACATATTCCGCAAGCAACTCCGGCGCCCCAAGATGCCTGTCAATACCGTGCAGCACGGTCGCTTCAATTGCATCGAGCGACACTGTACGCTTGTTACCGCAAGTGCCACTCTCGACCGTTCGTGAGCATCGAAGGTAAGGGCCGCGTTTATCCGCTCCGGCGATGGTGTAGCCAGATCCGCACTTCCCGCATTTCAGCAGACCCGAGAGCAACCGTCGCGGTCGGCTTTGATAATAGCGTGCAGCACCACCGCGTGCGGCACGTCGACGCTGGACTGCATTCCACGTTTCATCATCGATGATTCGGAGTTCTGGCAGGTTGGATTCCATCCATTCTGTTGGCGGATTGGGCCGACTAACCCGACGACCGGTATCCGGGTCTTTTATGAAGCTCTGCCTGTTCCAAACAATACGTCCCACATACAGCGCGTTTTGCAGAATGCCATTTTGCCGTCTACGGCTGCCTCCAATGGTCGAGGCGTTCCAGTGACCACCACGCGGGGCGCGAATCCCATCGCGATTAAGGGCACCGGCTATGTCGCGTGGTGATTTGCCAGCGAGATACGATTCAAATATCCACCGCACGATGCTGGCTTCGTCAGGCAAAATCTCCAATCGGCCTGGTTGCGCTGGCAATGGGCGGTATCCGTAAGAACGCCCGCCATTGTGACGCCGGTCACGAATAACCCCGGCCTGACCGCGCTTTGTCTTTTGCGCTAAATCTTTCAGGTAAAGTGTGCCAAGCAGTCCTTTAATGCCGATGTGAATTTCCTCGGCCTTGCCATCCTGCACCGTTCGAATCTCGATTTTGCTGAAGCGCAGGCGCTTATGAATTCCAGCCAGGTCCTCTTGGTCGCGCGAGATACGATCTAGCGCCTCCGCCACCACGACATCAAACCTACCGGCTCGAGCGTCGCGCATCAGTCGCTGCCAGCCGAGGCGGTTCGCCGTGGAGGCACCTGATATGGCGCGGTCCTCATACACTTCCACAAGAGACAGGCCATCGCGCTGGCAAAAGTCGCGACACAGTGCGACCTGATCTTCGATCGATCGGTAGCGTTGCTTATCGGAACTGAAACGGGCGTAGACTACGGCGCGGAGGGTCACGTTTGGTGTTCTCGCTCGTTCTCGGCAGTCTTATGTTCAGCGATAGCGGCCGATCTAGCAAGAGCACGAACGACAGCTCGCAGTTGCTTTTTAACGTCCACTGATAACGCCGACCAAGCGTCACGTCCAAATTCGGCGCGGCGCCCGGCAATCGTTTCGGCGTTAAGTGGAAGCTCTTTATAATTATCCATAGCACAAGGGGGCGTTTCGCGCGGCGATTACTCAGTTTGGCTTTTCCTTCTGTGCCGCCCAGGCATGTACGGGTGATGGATCTTCCTCGAGTTCAGCGGTTCGCAAATTGCATATGCGAGGCTGCAGCCACTCCTTTTCGGCGCCTGAAGCCGACGCCATCGCCGGCGATCGCAAGCTGCATTCCTTCGCCGATTGAGCGCACCCGCAACGCCAGCACATTCCCGCGATAGGCGTGTAGCGGCCGCCGCGGATCGTGACCGGCCGACACCAGCTTCCGGCACAGGGCCAGTACAGGCGCGGCAGCGCAGACGCTGATGCCCTCGGCTTCGCAGCGATGAGAGCCAATAAGGGCGGCCCGGATCGGTACGCATTGCTCAGGGGTAGGGCGATCAGCGTTTCGCTGGATCCTGCGACGTTGAAAAGCTTGGGGCGGCGGACGCGTATTCACAATCGGACTCGGACTTTGAGAGTTGACGCATATTCGGACCCTTGAGCGGCAGCCGTCGCTCGCGCGAGGCAGCTGCGCTGCACCGCTCGTGGTAGGGGTCACGGTCGTTCCAGAGTTCAATTCGGCAGTATGAGTTTGCCGACCTCTCGAAAGGTCCTGTAACCGATCGTAACCTCCTCGGTCCGGTCAGCCGTCCCTTTTTGCTTCTTTGCGCCCGGCGGGCCGCGCGGTCTGGGAGAAGAAAATAAGAGAGAGATGGAAGGCGGCACTTGTGCAGCCCAACGGTCAGGGGCGTCTGGGTCGACGGCATCCTTGCCAGGAAGCGGCCAAATTTCGATCGTGACCAAAACCTTTGTCGTTTTGAACGTCACGCCGACATGGACGTCGCCGTTGAAGAACGCTTCTTGGAGGTCGGGCATGATCGTGCCGAAAAACGGCTCAGGAATCTTGCCTGTGCCGGCGGCCTTGATGAGCTGCTCAATTGCGTCGCCAAAGGCGCCCCCGTGGCTCTCGGGCCGCGGGTCGGATTCGGACCGAAACTCGTAGGCATGTAGATCACGGAACTGACGGATTGCCCGCGGTGCCTCCGCGGCGCTTTTCGCTGCGTTGACGCCGATCAGGAGATTCGCGGCGTCTGGCAATCCCATCACAGCCGCTGAGGTGCCGCGGCCGCTGGTCTTGATCAGACCCGCCTCCCGCATATGCCGGGCATAGAGCGCGACACTACCAGGGTCGAGACCCTCAACCTTCGCTGTCACTGCTACGAGGTCACTTAAAGTCGCCATGGGGTCCATCTGTGCGTTACTCAGATGGGATACACCGGCGGCTTAAGGCCTGTCAATCCCATCTGCGTGCCACACAGATGGGACAGACGGCATTGCCGATCTCCGGCAGCAGCTCGCTTGAACAAACGAACGGGTACGCCTCCAACCGGCTCTGCACCAGGTCGAAATCCTTTTTATTGCTCCAAACAATACTTCCGGTAACGTGGGCGCAGTCCGCCTAGCCGCACGCTCTTGCCAATATAGGTTGCAAGTGGTCCCCCCATTCTGCACGCCGGAGGATTTTCTGGATTTTCGCGCCGGAACCCTGCCAGCATCAATAGTCCGCGGACTGCGCTGACAGTCCAGCCTGGCCACGGGGACCAATTACCTAGCAACTACGGCATAGCTCGACGAGTGGAACCTGAGGCGAAATTCTTCAATGATTTCTCGCGCATGCGCATGCGCGTGCGCGCAAGAAGGCGTCCATTCGGAGTCACGTCCGGCGCGTCGCTATGAATTGTACCTGCGCTGTCTCGCGTAATCGAAATCGCGGCGATTGCTAAACAGCCGGTCAAGCGAAGTCTGAAATGCTCTGCCGCACGCGATGGCCAAGACGCCGACCGCAACGCCGGCCATTACATCGGCAAGATAGTGATTGCCGCTCGGCACCGCGGAGCCGAGCATCAGAGCATCAAGCGCAGTGATTGGCCAGAACAACCAACGGTTCCAACGCAAGGTATACGGTACGATAATCGCAACCGCGGCGTGCATCGATGGAAAACTGATAATGCCGTTGACGGCCTCGAAATCGATCGTGCCGAGCGTTCTATCGCGCAAAGCCAAAACGATCTCGGCGGTGGTGCGTCCGAGCGTCGGCAAGTTCGTGAATCGCGCATGGTCTGCCAGCGCCCAGATCGGCCCCAAAGTCGGGACCAGAACACTGAGCGCTTCGGCGCTGATCGATGCGCAAGCGAAAATGATGAAGAAACGGTCGAGGTCGCGCGTTTTGCCGGCAATGATCAGTGCGAGTGCAGCGGCGACAACTTGCGGCGTAAAAGTCGCATAAGCGCCGTTGAGCACGCCTAACAATCGCGGTGAATGATCGAGGCTGCTCATGACACCCAGCCAATCGAAGCCAAGATGCCGGTCGATCCAGATCATGTCGCTGTCGCGGAGCGGCAAATCGGCCGCTGCTCCGACATAACTCAAACAGGCAAGACTGACGCCGAGCACGACGCTTACGAATACCGACTCGACGAAACATTGAAGACGAACAGCGCGAGGAAATACGGCCCGGGTGTAGAAGCCGAGTAGCAGCGCTGCGCCGGCCCACATGGGCACGCCCCCGAGAATGGGCGCGCTGATGTTAAGGAAAGCGCTGCCGCCGACTGCCAGCGCGTAAACCGCGGTCGTCACGGCCATCGCGGCGCGCAGTTTGATCGCTCTTGATTGCTCGACGGTGACGACTGCGGTCGCAGCGAGCAAGTTCCCAGCAACAGATGATTGGAATCCGATGAGATTTTTGGTCAGCGGCCGCTGGAAAAAAGATTTGAATTTGGACAAATGTCGGTCTTCGATTTGAAACCTCATTCTCCTTGAGCACTGTTTGCCGCCTCCCTTGGAGCGCCGTCGCATCGCCCATCCCAAGGCTCAAGACTACGCCGATTTTCAAGGTGGGATTACAGCAGAGATTTGCGACTGGTGAAATGGTGCTCAAGGATCAGTTTGCGCTAAAGCCGACATCCGTCTCATTCGATCACCTCGTCGGCGCGGTCAAGCCCAAGTGCCTTGGCGGTTTTGAGGTTGACCACCAGCTCGAATTTCGACGGCTGCTCGATCGGTAGGTCGCCTGCCTCGGCGCCTTTGAGAATCCTGTCGACGTATTGGGCCATGCGCCGCGTCATGTCGAAGAGCCGCAAACCGTATGACATTAGCCCGCCCGCAAACACGAATTCACGTATCTCCGAGATCGCCGGCAGCTTGTGCCCAAGCGCGAGCCCCGCCACCCGCGGCCAGTCGGTGGGATATGGATGGGCCGCATCAAGCAGCAGAACGCCGATGCTATCCTTCGTCATCGCAGCAAATGCACTTTCTAAGTCCGCCGGGCGCTCGACCGGGTAGGATCGAAAGTCCAGCCCGAGTGCCTCGGCGGAGCGACGCGCTTCGCTCAAGGTGGTGACGCTCGCTGCATTCGTCGGATTGATCAGATAACCGACGCGGGTGAGCCCAGGCAGTGCTTCCTTGGCTAGCTCCGGCCACTTCCCGGCAGCACGCATCACCGAAACGCCGGTCATACTGCCACCGGGCCGGCTTAGGTTGGTTACTAGCCCGGCGCCGATCGGATCGGCCGTGAGGAACACAATGGGCGTGTCTGGCGCCACTCGGCGCGCGGCACGAGTAGCATCCACTCCCATTGCAACGATAACGTTGATATTCAGCCGTACGAACTCGGTCGCGAATTCCGGCAGTCGTTCCACGCTGTTCTCGCCGAAACGATATTCGACGACGATGTCTCTGCCCTCGACATAGCCAAGCTCGCGCAGGCCCTCCTTGAAGCCCGCCAACTCTGTCGGATTGCCGGCCGAAGAGCCGGGGAATAACCAGCCGACGCGCGGTGTATTCTGCGCTTGTGCAGCCATCGGCTGCTGTGCGCGTACCGCGAACGACCATGCAGCCGCGGCACTGCCGAGAACACCGATGAATTCCCGCCGCTTCATGGGCTTGTCCCCGGGCCGAGAACCGCCTCAAAAGTCTAGCACATCGTTGGGCGAGAGCAGTGCATTGCGTTGCAGCGAAAAGGATCGCTCATGCCCGCTTTGGGTCACAAGCGAACATTCGCCGTCTCACTCGATCACCTCGTCGGCGGTGGCTAGCAGTGATGATGGCACTGTCAATTTGAGCGCTTTGGCCGTTTTGAGATTAATCGCCAGATTGAACTTGCTGGGCAGTTGGATCGGCAATTCACCTGGTTTCGCGCCCCTGAGGATGCGGTCAATATAACCCGCCCCAAGCCGAAACGATTCGGCAAAATCCGCACCATAAAAGATCAACCCGCCTAACTCAGCGAAATTGTTTCCATACATCGCAGGTACGTCGTAGCGGGCCGCGAGCGTAATTATCAGCTCTCGATTTGCCGCGTTGAATGCGTCCGGCATCACGATGAGGCTGCCACCTGGACTACTTGCCTGTCTGGCAATAACGGGTTCGATTTCCTCCTTGTTGTGCACTGGGGCGGTGCTCACCTCGATCGCAAAGGACGACGCGGCAGCTTGAATAGAAGGCATATAGAATTGCAGCGGTGGAGCTGTTGCCGGGTTCAACAATAACGCCGTGCGCGCTGTTCGCGGGGCTATCTCTTTCAATAACTCCACCCATTTGCCGCCCATTGCGGATTCGACAAACGTGAAACCGGTAATATTGCCGCCGGGGTGTGTAACGCTCGTAGCGAGGCCGCTGCCGATCGGATCTGATACCGTTACGAACACGATCGGAATTGCTTTTGTCTCGTGGGCAATTGCTACGGCGACGGGAGTTGTCTGAGCGAGGATCGCATCTGGATGCAGATCGACGAGTTCTTTTGCGAATGTCCCGATCCTGCTGGCGTCACCGCCGCCCCATCGAAGTTCGATCTTTAGATTTGCGCCTTCAATCCACCCGAGGGTTCCGAGCGCGTCCCGAAACGTCGTAACCAGAGATTGCCCAGCTTGTTCTGAAAAGCCCATTAGCACCCCCACCAACCGCTTTCGCTCTGACTGTTGTGTACGCGCAGTGATCGGCCAACCGGTCGCAGAACCAGCAATGATTTTGATAACATCACGCCGTCGCATTGCCTTCCCCAAGGCGCATGAGTCGTGCGTGCTCGGGCTGCTGTGCGCGTCCTGCAAGCGGCCATGCTGCCGCCGCGCCCCCGACAAACATGATGAACTCGCGCCGCCTCATTCGATCACCTCGTCGGCCCTGGCAATGAACGTAGGCGGAAATTCGAAGCCGATGCTCTTCGCGGTCTTCGGGTTGATGACAAGTTCCAACTTGGTTGATCCCACTACCGGAAGATCCGCCGGTCGCGCGCCATTGAGAATCCTCGCTGCGTAGACGCCGACCTCCCGATAGGCTTCGCCCAGACTGGGGCCATAACTCATCAGCCCGCCGTCCGTTACATATTCGCGGAAATGGTACATGGCGGGCAGCTTCTGCTGTGCGGCGAAAGTAATGATCCTATCGCGGCGCGTGTCAAAGAATGGACTGCCCTCAAGCAATATCGCCGTGACGCGCTGTTGCCTTAGAGCCGCAAAGGCATCGTCGAGTTCGCCGTCAGTACTGGCGTTAAGGAAAGTGAGCGGCTGACCGATCGTGGTTGCCGCCCCCCTGAGTTCTGACGCTCCCAGGGTAGTCGGCGGAAACTTCGGATCGAGCAAGACGCCAAACAGAGCGGCATTGGGGAAAAGTTCATGCAGCAGACCGAGCCGTTTCGATTCCAGGGCGTTCGCGAGGATGTAGACACCGGTCGCGTTTCCCTCGGGTCGGTTCAGCCTCGCTACCAATCCGGACTTAATCGGATCAGCACCGGCGAATACAATCGGTATGGTTGAGGTCACGGCCTTTGCCGCCAGCCCCGAAGGATCACCGCCGGCCGCCACAATCACAGCCACCCGCTTACTGACAAGTTCGGTCGCCAATGAGGGCAATCGGCCGAAATCGCCGCGGGCCCAACGAAACTCCATGACGACGTTCTTACCTTCGACTAGCCCACCCTCGCTTAACCCTTTTCGGAACGCAGCAAGCACACTCTGTGAGTCCTCAGGCGAGCGGCTGCTCATGAATCCGATCAGGGGCGGAGTGCTCTGCTGTGCACGCGCAGCTAAAGGCCACGCAACAGCGGTTCTGCCGACAAGTGCGATGAACTCCCGTCGCCTCATTCAATCAACTCGTCGGCGCGAATGAGAAGTGACATTGGCACTTCAACCCCAAGCGTCTTGGCGGTCTTGAGATTTACAAGCAAATTGATCTTGCTGGGCAACTCGACAGGGAGATCAGCCGGCTTGGTGCCTTTGAGAATTTGGTTGACGTAGAACGGAGCCCGCTGATTCATGTGGAGATAGTCCGGGCCGTACGCCATTAACGCGCCGTCTCTCGCTGCTGCTGGAAAACCAAATATCGTCGCTAAACCATTCTCGGACGCAGTACCTACGATGTGACTGCGTTCCCGATAAGTGAACGGGCTCGGTTGAACGATGATCGTCGTCACACCGTCCTGTTTAAGTGCCGTAATGGCTTGGTCGATCTCGGCGCTGTCGGCTATTCCTCGTGTCTGCAACTTTACGCCGGCCGATTGGGCGGCCTGCTCGGTGGCTTGAAACCGATTTTTTCCGTCCGGCCACGCGGTGTGCCAGAGATAACCAATTGTATCTTGTTTGTTTACAACTTTGCCAAATTGCACCAACTTGGCACTCAGGTCTGAAAAGATGTCGCTAAAACCAGTGGCGTTGCCGCCCGGATGCGCGAGATTTTCGACCAGCCCCATGGCGACGGGATTGCCGACGCTGACGAACACAATGGGGATTGTGGAGGTGTGGCGCTTCGCTGCCACCGATGCGGTTGAGCCGGTGGGTACCAACAATTCAGCGCCGCGGTGGATTAGGTCCGTCACAGCTTTGTCGGTGTCGGCATCGCTGCCAGTAGTCCAGACAATATCGAGTACAATGTCGCGACCTTCAATCAGGCCTGCTTGGCGCAAACCTGATCGAAACGCGTCGACCAGCGACTGGTCATAGGCGTTGGATGGTGAACCGAATGGCAGCAGACCAATTCTGATTGGGCCTTTGGCCAGCTGCGCACTTGCCCCGAGCGGCCACGCAGCCACCACTGCGCTGATGAGCGTAATGAATTCCCGCCGTCTCACGGGCTTCATCCTCACGCCGAGACATACGCTTGATCATTTATATCGTAATGCGATATTATTCCCAAGCATCAAAAGAGCGGCAGACTGGCGGTCTTGTGCGTCACAGCAAAATCGGACCGCCGAGGTCCGAGAATAGGATAGACCGGCCGACGCACGCGCGCGTAGAAATCATTGATGAATTTGCCGCGAATGGAACGCGTGCGGGCGGGCAAAGCGCGGCGACGGCGGTGGGATCGACCTACCGCTGCAAGCCAAGCCAAGTCCACCCATGAGCGGCGCCGCGACTCTAGGCCGCGCGCCGATTTGGCAACGAACGGGCCGACATAGCCGGGGGTTCCCGCTCAGAGGCGGATCTTCCTTAAGAACAAGGAGAACCCCGATGTCCGGGTGAGTGGCCTCAAGCAGTTTTGGAGGACAACGATGACTACCCTGAAGAACTTCGCGATCGTCGCTGCGCTGCTTGCCGGTGGAACATCACTGGCGATGGCACAAAATGGTCCTCAGACGCCGACCGCGACCGGCGGAGCGGCGGGCAACCCCGCGGCACCCGCACCGTCTGCAACGAAGCACCACTGCGTCGGTATTCGCCACGGTCTGGTCGAATGCCGCACGACGCACATGTCAGCAAACAGCAAAGGTACTTCAGAGACGGCGGCATCTGAGGCGACCACCCTGCACGGCACCGATACCGTTATATTATCGGCTGCGCAGCGAAGGGCCGTCTGGAACGACCTGAGCAAGCAAGCGACCAATCAAAACGCTGCGGGCTTTGATGCCACGATTGGCACTTTCGTGCCGAACACCATCAAGATTGAGCCGATACCAAGCAACGTGACAGCCAAAAATCCTGCGCTGCGGCCATATGATTTCGCGATGGTTGACCACAAGCTCGTGATTGTGGACCCGACCAACAAAGTGATCGCTAACGTGTTGACGAAGTAGCGAGCGGGGCGATCGGCGTCGATCCTGCCCCCGGCGACATCCATGACGACCGGGAAAGATGTTGATGTGCGTGAGGCGCAGCAGACGGCGTGCAGCCGCTGCGACAGATGCAGGTCAATTTTCTCTGCTGAATAAGGGGAGGCCTAGGAGAACCGATGAATAGATGGATCGCTGCTGTCGTGTTGATTGCTACGTCGACGGAGACAGGATTGGCACAAAATGTCGCACGCCGCCCTAAAGATTGTTCCACCTCGTCTTCGAATCCCATGATGGAAGGGCCTATGTGCCGATTCCGTAGAGAAGCACGAGCCCGCGAGTGATGCCGACGCCGCAGTCGTGGATAGTCTGAAAGCGCTTGACCCCAACCGGCCGATTAGAGAAGCGAACTCATGCAGCGCACAAAACTGATCCACGCGGTCAGCTTTACATTCGTTTATCTACGTCTGGATCGAATGCCTTGGCCCCGGAAGAGGCATGTCACTAGAATCTTCTTGACCGTCAAGCTAGGCTGTTGCGGGCGCGACTTATCGCCGACGGCCCTTTTCAGCGGTCCTACGTGCGTTTTTTGTGCGGTGCATATGTCTCCGTTTGGCACTTGGCGGACCTCGCAATCGCGCGGCCGAATGTCCGCTTTCGGGAGTAAAGCGGACATGGCGTCGGCTGGCTTCATTACCGGTTAATGTTCGCCGTCTTGATGATTGGCGCCCAGCGAGCGATCTCGTCTTTGACCAATATCCTGAGCGCTTGCTGGCCTCGCCT
>Ga0306919_10000197_pt1 | contig 24580 bp, 25 predicted proteins | sample flu12Cox44000172_FD_203764 | JGI IMG/M metagenome (GOLD analysis project Ga0306919, IMG submission 203764) | Lab enrichment of tropical soil microbial communities from Luquillo Experimental Forest, Puerto Rico - flux4day.12C.oxic.44.000.172 (v2)... | ecosystem: Environmental > Terrestrial >... | reverse complement strand
TTGGTTGAATTATCTTACTTGAAACACGCTTAAGGTACCGTCCGGATAGAACAACCGCTTGCCATCAATCTTGTAGTCGGCGATGGCCTTTTGGCCCTCGGGCGATATCAGCCAGTCGATAAACTTCTGGCCTAGCTCTTTTTGCACGTTCGGATGCCGGTCTGGGTTCACCAGAATGACGGCATATTGGTTGAACATACGTTTGTCGTTTTCAACGAGAATTTGCAGGTCACCCTTGTTCTTGAAGTTTGTCCATGTGCCACGGTCGGACAGCACGTAACCTTTGTCGGCGACGGCCACATCGAGCGTCTCGTCCATGCCCTGTCCAACCGATTTGTACCAAGGTCCCTTCTGCTTCTCGATGTCGATCCCTAGTTCCTTGTTCCAAAGCGCGAGTTCGGCGCTATGAGTACCTGAGCGGTCGCCTCGCGATATGAAGGGTGCCTGTTTGTCCTTGATCGCCCGAAACGCCTCCGCGACGTCCTTCTCGCCCTTGATGCGGGCGGGATCGCTCTGTGGCCCAATCAGCACGAAGTCGTTGTACATCACCGGAAATCGTTTGACCCCTTCGCCGTCGGCGACAAACTGCAATTCTGCTATTTTGGCATGTACGAATATGACATCGGCTTCACCACGCCTGCCAGCATCAAGTGCTTGACCGGTCCCCAACTCCAGCACTTTCACGGCAATGCCGGTCTTCTGCGTGAAGATGGGAAGCAGGTAATCAAACAGGCCCGAGTCTACTGTCGAAGTAGTCGAGGCAACGACAATCGATTTTTCTTGTGTCAGAACGGGCCCACCGAAGAAAGCAGCGCCGCAAAAAACCGCGATGAACGCAAGTATCGGTCTTCGATGCAACAACATGATGTTCGCCAATATACGTACTTCCCAAGCAGATGCTTTGATTTTCCTCAATGAACCGTACCGGAAGTCAGCGGTGGAACCATCCGGCCACGGCCCGTTGCATGGCCCGCTGCTATCGCAGGTGCCCGGCCATCACCACGACAAGGACGACGACGATAATGACGATCAAGGCGACGAAGACGCCGCGTAGGCTTGGGTCCACAGCCCTGCTTGCCCCCATGGACGACGATCTCTTTTAACCGTGCATGGCGCGGCATTGTTTGTGGATCGGTGCCATTTGTTTGTGGCTAGGTGCCATTTGCTTTCGGGCGTTTGTTTACGCAGCCGTTTACGCAGGCAGGTTTTTCAAAGTTGAGAAATGCAAGAAAGCCTTGCGGTGTGCCGTTTTGTTCTTCGGCTGTCCGCTTTCGGGGGTAAAGCGGACATCGTGATTGGAAGCTAACGGCGAAGTGCCTAGGGCGGGGTATCGAAACGTTTCGCGGCATCACGGTGGCTCAGAACATACCCGTCGAGAAAAGAACCTTGCTGCTGGAACGAGTCGGCGCATTGATGAAATGCCGACCGCGCAATAGTATCGACGCATTCCAGGAGGCGGTGACGCTCGCGCCCGTCGGATTGATCCAGCACGACGGCTTCACGACCGGACTACCGGACTAGATGCCCCCGACCGGATAGAGACCCCGATTCCGTGACTCTCCAAGGAGTCACCCAGAGACGCACCACTACTCAGGAGGTCGCAATGTCGAAAGCGGTAACTGCCGGAGCAACTGCGCTCCTCGGCTGCATTTTGTTTGCAACTCCCGTCACGCTTCGCCTTTCGCCTGAGGGAAAGGTATCGCCATCAATGGAGAGTGCCTCCGCGGATGCTGGTCTCAATCGCAGAGCACATCGGCACGCCTATCGGCGCGACCCCAACGACTGGTGGGCCTGCGGTCAGCGTCGCTGTGACTATTCAGCGTACGAGCGGTTCAGCTACCACGGATTCTGGGGGAATCACGGATTCGCTTACACACCGGATTGGGGGCGTGCACCGTCCGCAACGACCGGGGACATCTCATCGAGTGGGAACGAGGGCGTCGAGTACAACACCCCCCAGTAGCGACCGAGACCGGTGGCAAAACGAATCAGCGACTTTTGTGCTTGAGGGCGTTTTTTCCGTACACACCGAATTTTGTTAGACGAAACCGCACTTCACCTAATCAAAATACAGTTTGAATCGACGTAATAATGTTTCGCCTCTTGTTTTTCTGTGGGTCCCCATATGCCCGTCTTTCTCTTTACGATGTAATCGCGAGCTTGGCCTGTGGCCGCCGCGTAAATTTTGTCGATGATGACCTCGTTACTCGGACCTTCAAGCCGTTGCAGCACATTAATGGGTACTGCTTTCCTGAGAGCTTGTTCCGGTATCTGTCCAGCTTTCATCGCTTCTAGGAAGGTGCGGCCCGCATTTAGGCCGACAAGATGCAATCGTTCCTGCTCGCTTTTGTCCACCAGCGTGTCCGACATTTGTGCATAAGTTGAACACTCAAACGCGGACCACATGATGTGCCCCAACAGCGCCTTTTCGAACGCCTTTTCGTCTGCAGCATTCAATACCGTGGCGCCTGCGGCCAGTGTAGCCGACGCAAGCAGCAGCTTAAGTTTCATGGCTTTCATCCCATGACTAGAAGGTCCCATCTATAGCGCGAGTGGCCGCTGGCGACTTCGGATTCTTGACCTTGATCCAGGTTCGCGACGGACCTGAGCGGTAAGGCGCCCCCACGACATGCCTCACGACATGAATGGAATTACATAACACCCGCGACACGCAGCTTCAGGCTTATTTCACCTCATTTCGCTGCTTCGAAGATTTCGTCGCTTTCGAACGCATGTTTTCCCAAGGGTCGTTTGATTGTTTCCTATCGGGGATTCTTTCCATCAACCTCTTATAGTTGTCATCAACCGGTTTTCGCTTCGCCTCCTCCTCAGGGTCCGAATCGCGGCTGCTCTGATACCTACCCGCACCCGGTCCGCCATAATTCTGGGCAAAGGCACTCCCCGCCGACAAAACGATAACTGCGCCTGCAGCGATCAGATAAAGCTTCTTCGCATACGTCATGGTCCAACTATCCGGCTAGAGTTACGCACACGCCACAACATGCCGCCGATATAGCGCGGGCGACTGCAAAGAAGAAGGTCTAAGCTTAGAGGGGATGGCCGATCACTAGCCAGTCAAGAGATCAGCCGGGCCGCTTCCCGGTAGGCGCGAAGCCGGTCGGACGCTTCCTTGGCTTTCATCTTCTTCGCCGCTCTGACGTTGAACTGGCCTTTTGCTTGGGCCTCGCGATAGGCCCGGGCGATCGCCGTGACATCCTCGCGGGTCAGCGCGAGCGGATCCTTGCTGAACAGATGGTGAGGTCGCTCATTGCGCTACTGGCGGACGATGGTGCCCGTCCACTCGAAGCACGGTCCTATGCCTACAACACCTTCGGCAAATCCGGACACTTTACCCGGCACCGGTCATTCCAACTAACGGTGGCTCGCTTCGGACAGTCGGCGGCGATCTGATCGAGCCAATTACCCCAGGCGTTACCCCGTACCGTTCTCAGTTTGGCGCAAATTGCAAAAGTGGCTGATTTTATTGGTGGGCAGTGACGGACTCGAACCGCCGACATCCTGCGTGTAAAGCAGGCGCTCTACCAACTGAGCTAACCGCCCTCACCGCTCGTTTATCGCTATCCGAGGCCGCGGCGCAAGCACGACAGATCTTTCCGGCAATCCATGCGAAAACGGCGCCTTTCGGCGCCGTTTTCTCTCTGTTTGATACGTCAGCGTCAGTGCGCGGTCAGTCCGGAGCCATCCTCATCGACCGTGGGCTCGCTGGAGGCCGTCTCGGCCGCCATTTTGGCACTCGCCTCATCCCACTCGATGGGCTCGGGCTTGCGCACAAGAGCGCGCTCAAGCACCTCGTCCATGCGGGTCACCGGAACGATCTCCAGGCCCTTTTTGATTGTGTCGGAGATTTCCACCAGATCCTTGGCGTTCTCCTCCGGGATCAGAACCGTCTTCATGCCGCCGCGCGCAGCGGCCAGCAGCTTCTCTTTGAGGCCGCCGATCGGCAGCACCCGGCCACGCAGCGTGATCTCACCGGTCATGGCGACGTCGCGGCGGACCGGAATGCCGGTCATCACCGAAACGATTGCCGTGACCATGGCCACACCGGCAGACGGCCCATCCTTCGGCGTCGCGCCTTCCGGCACGTGCACGTGGATGTCGCGCTTGTCGAACATCGGAGGCTCGATGCCGAAAGCGACCGCCCGCGAGCGAACGTAGGACGCCGCCGCAGAGATCGATTCCTTCATGACGTCGCGCAGATTGCCCGTGACGGTCATTCTGCCTTTGCCCGGCATCATGGCGCCTTCAATGGTCAGCAACTCGCCGCCCACATCGGTCCATGCCAGTCCGGTCACGACGCCAACCAGATCCTCCGCCTCGATCTCGCCGTAGCGATACTTGGGCACACCCAGATAGTCGCCCAGGCTCGCGGCGGTGACCGCGATCGACTTCTTCTTCGAAGTCATCAGCTCCTTCACCGCCTTGCGGATCAAGGTCGAGAGCTCACGCTCGAGATTGCGCACGCCGGCTTCCCGCGTGTAACGGCGGATCATGGTCAGCAGTGCTTCGTTGTCGACCGACCATTCGTTGGCGTCGAGGCCGTGTTTCGCGATCGCATGCGGTATCAGATGCTTACGGGCGATCTCGACCTTTTCGTCCTCGGTGTAGCCGGCGATACGAATGATCTCCATGCGATCCATCAAGGGCGGCGGAATATTGAGCGTATTCGCCGTCGTGATGAACATCACGTTGGAGAGATCGTAGTCGACCTCGAGGTAGTGATCATTGAACGTGTGGTTTTGTTCGGGGTCGAGCACCTCGAGCAAAGCTGATGATGGATCGCCGCGGAAATCAGCTCCCATCTTGTCGACCTCGTCCAGCAGGAAGAGCGGATTTGAGGTCTTGGCCTTGCGCATCGACTGGATGATCTTGCCAGGCATCGAGCCGATATAGGTGCGCCGGTGACCGCGGATCTCGGCCTCGTCACGGACGCCGCCCAGCGACACGCGCACGAATTCGCGGCCGGTCGCCTTGGCGATCGACTTGCCGAGCGAGGTCTTGCCCACGCCGGGAGGTCCGACGAGGCAGAGGATCGGTCCGGTCAGCTTGTTGGCCCGTTGCTGGACCGCGAGATACTCGACGATGCGTTCCTTGACCTTTTCCAGGCCATAGTGATCGGCGTCGAGAATCTGTTCGGCCAGGTTCAGATCCTTTTTGACCTTGCTCTTCTTGTTCCACGGAATCGAAAGCAGCCAGTCGAGATAGTTGCGCACGACCGTTGCTTCGGCAGACATCGGCGACATCTGGCGCAGTTTCTTGAGTTCGTGCGTGGCCTTCTCGCGGGCTTCCTTCGAAAGCTTCGTCTTCTTGATCTTGTCTTCCAGCTCCTGGAGTTCATCGCGACCTTCCTCGTCGCCGAGCTCCTTCTGGATCGCCTTCATCTGTTCGTTGAGGTAGTACTCGCGCTGGGTCTTCTCCATTTGCCGCTTCACGCGGGTACGGATGCGTTTTTCCACCTGCAGGACGGAAATTTCGCTTTCCATCAGGCCGAGCACCTTCTCAAGGCGCTGGGTGACGGATGGCGTCTCCAGGATGTCCTGCTTGTCCGAAATCTTGACGGCGAGATGCGAAGCGACTGTATCGGCGAGCTTGGCGTAATCCTCGATCTGCTGGATCACGCCGACCACTTCGGGCGACACTTTCTTGTTCAGCTTCACATAGTTTTCGAATTCGTTGACGACCGAACGCGCCATGGCCTCCGCCTCGACCCGGTCTCCCGTGTCGTCGGCAATCGCGGTGGCGTCAGCTTCGTAGTAGTCGACCCGGTCCGTATATTTGAGAACCTTCGCGCGCGTAGCGCCTTCGACCAGCACCTTGACGGTGCCGTCGGGCAGCTTCAGCAGCTGCAGTACGCTCGCCAGCGTCCCGACCTCGAAGATCGCGTCGGTTGCCGGATCGTCGTCTGAAGCATTCTTTTGCGTCGCAAGCAGGATGAAGGTGTCGGACCGCATCACCTCTTCCAGCGCCTTGATCGACTTTTCACGGCCGACAAAGAGCGGGACGATCATGTGCGGAAACACCACGATATCCCGCAGCGGCAAAACCGGATAAGCCCGGGTTTCGCCGGGTTGCAGCTGGGGTCGTGGTTTGTTCGTCATTGGCATTGTCCTTTTGTTGTGCCCCTGCCGATTGACCCGCTGGTGCGGCGTCGCGCGGCAGTGCCGGTAGGAGGAGCAAGGAGGCGCAGGGCGAATTGCCAGGCGCGCTTACAGGGGGGTCGAAGAACCCTCACTCGGTCGGTAGTCAGATACGACGTTTCGTACGCCACTTCTCTACGGACACTATACGTATGGCGAAGCTAAACCCTGCGCAAGAAGGCCCGCTTTTTTCCAGTTAAAGCGAGTCCCTCGCAGGTAACAACCCCGCAATTGGGAGGAATTGGTAGCCTTTTCCGGAAAACTGACGCCGGCGAGTAGCGTGATCAGGCGCTCGCGCTGCCGGTCTCGGCAGTCCTGTCGCTTCGATCCGCGTAGATATAGAGCGGCCGGGCTGTGCCCTCGACGACCTCCTTGGAGATCACGACCTCCTCGACCCCTTCTAGGCTCGGCAAATCGAACATGGTGTCGAGCAGGATGCCCTCCATGATGGAGCGCAGGCCCCGCGCGCCGGTCTTGCGGTCGATTGCCTTGCGGGCAATGGCGCCAAGGGCTTCCTCGGCGAGCGTCAGATCGATCGATTCCATTTCGAACAGCCGCTGGTATTGCTTGACCAAGGCGTTCTTGGGCTCGACCAGGATCTTCTTCAGCGACGCCTCATCGAGATCCTCGAGCGTGGCGACGACCGGCAGACGGCCGACGAACTCCGGGATCAATCCGTACTTCAGCAGGTCTTCAGGCTCGACCTCGCGGAAGATTTCGCCTTGCTTGCGGTCCTCCGGAGCCACGACCTTGGCGCCGAAACCGATCGAGGTGGACCGGCCGCGCGCCGAAATGATCTTCTCGAGCCCCGCGAAGGCGCCGCCACACACGAACAGGATGTTCGTCGTGTCGACCTGCAGGAACTCCTGCTGCGGATGCTTGCGGCCGCCCTGTGGAGGCACAGACGCGATCGTGCCTTCCATGATCTTCAGGAGCGCCTGCTGCACGCCCTCGCCCGACACGTCGCGGGTGATCGAGGGATTGTCGGACTTGCGCGAAATCTTGTCGATTTCGTCGATGTAAACGATGCCGCGTTGCGCGCGCTCGACGTTGTAGTCGGCGGCCTGCAGCAATTTCAGAATGATGTTTTCGACGTCCTCACCGACATAGCCAGCTTCGGTCAAAGTCGTCGCATCAGCCATCGTGAACGGCACGTCGAGAATGCGCGCGAGCGTCTGCGCCAGCAGCGTCTTGCCCGATCCGGTCGGACCGATCAGCAGGATGTTCGACTTCGCAAGTTCGACGTCGTTGTGCTTGGCCTGGTGGTTGAGTCGCTTGTAGTGGTTGTGAACCGCGACGGACAGAACCTTCTTCGCGTGATCCTGACCGATCACGTAGTCGTCGAGAACCTTGCGGATTTCCTTCGGTGTCGGAATTCCGTCGCGCGACTTCACCAACGAGGATTTGTTCTCCTCGCGGATGATGTCCATGCAAAGTTCAACGCATTCGTCGCAGATGAAAACGGTCGGCCCGGCAATGAGCTTGCGCACCTCGTGCTGGCTCTTGCCGCAGAACGAGCAGTAGAGGGTGTTCTTCGAATCGCTGCCGCCGACTTTGCTCATTCAATTCTCCGCTTCGTACTCTTCAAACCAAGCAAGTTTCGCAACGAACTTCCAGTACGGCGGACTTTATTTCGGAGTGCCCGCACTCCGTCCACTCCCCCAGCACCTTAAGCGAAGCATGCTAATGACGTGATAATCAAGATTCTATTAACGATAATGCCGCACTCACAGCCGCGAAAGCGCCCTCTCAGAGTCAAATTCAGGGACGGCTGGAACCGCCTGCAGGACCGTTCAGGCGGGCTTGGGGAGCATCTCCTCGGGGCGCTTATCGATGACCTTGTCGACCAAACCGAAGTCCTTGGCGGCTTCGGCAGTGAGAAAATAGTCACGCTCGAGCGCATCTTCGATCTTCTTCAGCGACTGGCCGGTATGCTTTACGTAGATCTCGTTCAGGCGCTTCTTCAGGTTCAAAATCTCCTGCGCGTGCAGCATGATGTCCGTGGCTTGGCCCTGGAACCCACCCGACGGCTGGTGGACCATGATACGGGCATTCGGCAGCGCAAAACGCTGATCCTTGGCACCCGCCGCCAGCAGCAGCGACCCCATTGAGGCGGCCTGCCCCACACAGAGCGTCGACACCGGGGGGCGGACGAACTGCATGGTGTCATAGATCGCCATCCCGGAGGTCACCACCCCGCCCGGCGAGTTGATGTACATCGAAATTTCTTTCTTGGGATTCTCGGCCTCGAGGAACAGCAATTGCGCCACCACCAGGGTGGCAACGGCGTCCTCGATACCGCCCGTGATGAAGATGATTCTCTCCTTCAGGAGCCGCGAATAAATATCGTAGGCCCGCTCGCCACGGTTGGTCTGCTCCACCACCATGGGCACCAGGTAGTTCATGTAGGTATCGAGTGGGTCTCTCATTTCGTCTCCTTGACGCGAATCATACCGGTTAGACTAGCCGTGCCGGTGCGTCCGATGATCTATTTTCGCATGGGCGGTTGCGCAATGCCCCCCGTGCATCAGGCGGCCGAATCATCGTCCTTGTAAAGTTCGTCCCGCGAGACCTTGCTTTCGGTTACGCCGGCAAGTTCGAGCAGGAAATCAACCACCTTTTCCTCGAATATCGGCGCCCGCAGGGCGGCAACGGCCTGTGGATTCTGGCGGTAATAGTCCCACACGCGCTGCTCCTGGCCGGTGAACTGACGAGCCCGATCCATGACGGCGCGGCTCAACTCTTCCTCGGTCACGGTGATGTTGTTCTTCTCGCCGATTTCGGCGAGCACGAGACCAAGTCGGACCCGGCGCTCGGCGATCGCTCGGTATTCCGCCTTGGCCTTCTCCTCGGTCGTGCCTTCGTCGGCGAAGGTCTTTTTCTCGGTCTCCAACTCCGACAAAACGGATCTCCAAACGCGGTCGAACTCTTCCTCAACGAGCGTCGGCGGCGGCTCGAGTTTGTGCATCTTGTCGAGCTCGTCGAGCAGGCCGCGCTTGAGCTTCTGGCGCGACATCGCCGTATGCTCGCGCGCGATACTGTCTTTGACGGAATCACGAAGCTTGGCGAGCGATTCGAGACCGAGCGCTTGCGCAAAAGCATCGTCCGCGGCAACGGTGCCCGGCGATTCGATCGACTTGGCCGTGACCACGAACTCCGCGTTTTTGCCGGCGAGTTCCTGCTTCATGTAGTGCTGCGGAAAAGTCACCTTCAGCGTGCGGGTTTCCCCGCTGGTGATTCCGATGAGCTGATCCTCGAAGCCCGGAATGAACGTGTTCGATCCGATCAGCACGACGGCATCGTCACCCGATCCGCCTTCGAATGGCTGGCCGTCGATCGTGCCGGCGAACGAGATCGTCACGCGATCGTCCTTGGCCGCCTTCTCGCCCGGCGCGCGAGGCGTGTAGGGCCTGTTCTGCTGAACGATGCGCTCGAGACCTTGGTCGACTTCAACCTCGGAGACATCCGCTGTCAGTTTCGTCAGCTTGATGGTCTTGAAATCGCCGAGCGTAATCGGCGGCACGATTTCGAGCGCCATCGTGTAATTGAGATCGGTCTTGCCGGCGATCAGCTGCTTGATTGCGTCTTCCTCGGTCGGAAGCGTGACCTTCGGGTCCGCGGCAAGCTTGTAGCCGCGCTCGGTGACAATCTGGTTGTTGGTGTCGCGAACCGTAGCCTCGATCACCTCGGCCATAGCCGAGCGGCCGTACATGCGCTTGAGGTGGGTGACCGGCACCTTGCCGGGACGGAATCCATTGATGCGGATCCGGTCCTTCAACTCATCAAGGCGCGCATTGACCTTGGCATCCAGTTCGGCGGCGGGAACGACGACCTTGTATTCGCGCTTCAGGCCTTCGGACAGCGTTTCAGTGACTTGCATCGGGCACACTTTTTTCTCTGCTTGCACTCACGTCGCAGCGGCTCACTATGAACCGAACGCGCCGCTTGTGTCGGAAAACGGGCGGACCCCCAACTTTCCCTAATTCATTGGCCTCTTTGTGGTGCGGGCGGAGGGACTCGAACCCCCACACCTTGCGGCGGCAGGACCTAAACCTGCTGCGTCTACCAATTCCGCCACGCCCGCAGAGGTCAAAATTACGGACGGTTCGCGCCGCAATCCCGGCACGGCTTAACGCGACGGTACCGGCCAAGCAAGACTTAACGCGGCCCGTGCTCGCTGGCACCACTGATATAAACCTTCATGTCAATGGCGCTCGCCGGCGCCGCCAATTTCGGCCAGCAGCCGCCGGTAAACGCGTGGGAGCATGTCCGGCAGGTCCTCGGCAATCAGGCCGGGACCGAATTCGCTTGCCGCATCTCCATGCAGCCAGACCCCCGCACAGGCCGCCTCGAACGCCGGCATGCCCTGGGCCATGAGGCCGCAAATGATGCCCGCGAGGACGTCCCCCGATCCTGCGGTCGCCAGACTGGGCGGGCCGTTTTCGGCTATGGTCGCCCTTTGGTCAGGTGCGGCCACGACACTGTCGGCGCCTTTATAGACGACGACAGCCCCGCAAAATTCGGCCGCCAGCCGCGTTTTCTCAAGCTTAGAATGAGATTGATGATCTTCCTGTATCTTTCGGAAAAGACGTGAAAACTCACCCTGGTGCGGGGTCAGAACGACATTCCTGCCCCGCTTGCGGATGGCCGAGGACAAGGCCTCCGGATCCGCGGCGAAGCTTGTAAGCGCGTCGGCGTCCAGAACAACGGCAGCGTGGCTGGCGAGCGCCGCCAGGACCTCTTCGCGCATCTGAGGCCCGACCCCGCCCCCGGGGCCCAGAACGACCGCATTTCGGCGCCTGTCACCCAGAAACTCCCCCAGCTCGGCTGGCCCGTCAACCGGGCGGACCATGACTGCCAGGCTTTCGGCGGCATTGATGGCAAGGGCCTCGCGCGGGCTCGCAATGGTCACAAGACCCGCGCCCGCCCGTAGCGCGCCGCGTGCGGCCAGGCGTGCGGCGCCTGTGGTCGACGCCCCACCTGAAAGGACCACCGCATGGCCGCGTGAATATTTGTGTCCTCGCGAGTCAGGATGGGGGAACGCCATGCCCCAAAACGCCGGAGCATTGGCGAAGGTCTTCGGTTTGATCTTCTCCAGAGCGCTTGCGGGGATGCCGATGTCGGCAACCTCGACGACGCCGCACTGCAGGCGCCCAGGCAGCAGGAGGTGGCCGGTCTTGCGCCGGAAGAACGTCACCGTGCGCGAGGCGTTCACGGCTATGCCCATGATTGCGCCGGTCGTTCCATTGACCCCGCTCGGCAGGTCGACAGCGACAATCGGAACGCCCGAAGCATTTATCGCTTCGATCATTACACGCGGCAGGCCACTGACTTCGCGGTCAAGACCCGCGCCGAACAATGCATCGACGACCGCATCGCGATTGACGAGAGACGCGGGCGAGGCTTCCTCGACCGGCCCACTCCAGCGGCCGGCCGCTTGCGCGGCATCACCCTTCAGTTTCGCGCGATCTCCGACAAAACAGAGACGCACCTTGTGACCGCGTTCGGCGAGTTGACGGGCGGCCACAAATCCGTCGCCGCCGTTATTGCCGGGCCCGGCCACGACGACGACGCGCTGCAGCTGCATACGGGCGGTCGCTTCGGCCACGGCTCGCCCGGCGTTTTCCATAAGCGTCATGCCCGCGGTGCCGCCGGCGATCGTCAGGCGGTCCGCCTCGGACATCTCGGCAGTCGTGAGCAATTCGAGCATCGCCACGGAACCTAACGGGCACTCCTGCGCCAAACAATTCGCGGCAAGCCCGGCCAGTGGCAATCGCGTTTGGCGTCTGGTTAAAATCTAGCCAGTTTGCTTAAGTTGTAGGCGCCGAACATTGGGCAAGGTCCTGGCCAACCCGTACCTGTCCATTAAGCCGTTGGGGTCATTTGATTTTTTGTAAGACCCTGGCTTGGCATGGGTCCTGCAAACCGCTAGCCGGCTCGACCGGTCAGTCCCGGTGAGCTGGGGGCAAGGACAGTCAATGAAAAAAATCGAAGCCATCATCAAACCCTTCAAACTCGACGAGGTGAAGGAAGCGCTGCAGGAGGTAGGCCTACAGGGGATAACCGTGACCGAGGCCAAGGGCTTCGGGCGACAAAAGGGACACACCGAGCTATACCGCGGCGCCGAATACGTGGTCGATTTTCTCCCCAAAGTGAAAATCGAGGTCGTTCTCGGCGACGACATGGTTGAAAAAGCGATCGATGCGATCCGGCGCGCGGCTCAAACTGGTCGGATTGGTGACGGGAAAATTTTCGTTTCCAACATCGAAGAGGCCATTCGGATCAGGACTGGGGAATCCGGAATTGATGCAATCTAGGCCGCAGGCAACCGTCCTGGCGGTAATTTTATGAAAACAAGGGGGAATGCAAACCGATGACAACAGCCAAAGATGTCGTGAAATTGATCAAAGAGAATGACGTGAAATATGCCGACTTCCGGTTCACAGATCCTCGCGGCAAATGGCAGCACGTCACTTTCGACATCAGCCTGATCGAAGAAGACACTTTCGCCGAGGGCCAGATGTTCGACGGTTCATCAATTGCCGGCTGGAAGGCGATACATGAATCGGACATGAATTTGATGCCGGACCCGGCGACTGCCTGCATCGATCCGTTCTTCGCAGAGACCACATTGTCACTGGTCTGCGATGTGCTCGAGCCCACAACCGGCGAGCCTTACAACCGAGACCCGCGCAGTATTGCCAAAAAGGCCGAAGGCATGGTGAAAGCCAGCGGCGTGGGCGACACGGTCTTCTTCGGCCCCGAAGCCGAGTTTTTTGTGTTTGACGACGTAAAATACGCAGCTACGCCTTACAACACCGGCTTCAAGATCGACTCGATCGAGTTCCCGACCAATTCCGACACCGAATATGAAGGCGGAAATCTGGGCCACCACATCGGCACGAAGAAGGGTTACTTCCCGGTACCGCCGCAAGACACTGCACAGGACATGCGTAGCGAGATGCTTGCGGCGATGGCCAAGATGAATGTGAAAGTCGAGAAGCATCATCACGAAGTTGGCTCGGCGCAGCACGAACTCGGCATGAAGTTCTCGCCGCTGACCCAGATGGCCGACCAACTGATGATCTATAAATACTGCATTCAGCAAGTTGCGCAGATCTACGGCAAGACCGCGACGTTCATGCCAAAACCGATCTATGGCGACAACGGCTCCGGCATGCATTGCCACCAATCGATCTGGAAGGGAGGCAAACCCGCTTTCGCCGGGAATAAGTATGCCGATCTTTCGGAGATTTGCCTCTCTTACATCGCCGGCGTTCTCAAACATGCTCGCGCAATTAACGCATTCACCAACCCGACCACAAATTCCTACAAGCGGCTGGTCCCGGGATTCGAGGCGCCGGTGCTGCTCGCCTATTCGCAGCGCAACCGCTCGGCGTCGTGCCGCATTCCCTACACGACAAACCCGAAGGCCAAGCGTGTCGAGGTGCGCTTCCCCGATCCGCTCGCCAATCCATATCTCGCCTTCGCAGCGATGCTGATGGCCGGCCTCGACGGCATCAAGAACAAGCTCGATCCGGGCAATGCAGTCGACAAGGACCTCTATGATTTGCCGCCGGCTGAACTCAAGGAAATACCGACCGTATGCGGTAGTCTCCGCGAAGCGCTCGGTTACCTCGACAAGGACAGGGCGTTCCTTAAATCCGGGGGCGTGTTCGATGATGACTTCATCGACTCATATATCGACCTCAAGATGACGGAAATCATCCGGTTCGAGCACACTCCGCATCCGGTTGAGTTCGAAATGTACTACTCGGCGTAAGTAATTCCTCCCAGCCATCGCGCGACTTAGGTTTTGCGATGCAACTTAGGGCGCCCAACAAGGGCGCCCTTTTTCTCGCCAGGAAGTGGTCAGACGATCAGCAAGGCAACGACGACCAGTCCGGCGGCGATTCCCACGGCGATGAGCAGCATCTGTCGACGATGCCGTTTCGGCCCGTAAACGCCAGCGGCACGGCGGGCGGCGATCAGAGCCGCGTCAAATTCGGCCGAATTTGCGTGCTCGCAGGCCCATGCCGCGCCTGCCCGCTCGGCGCAGACCTCAAGCGAGAGTGGATCCGGATGAATCTGAGAACGCCACATGGGCGCATGGTAACGCCCACTGAGTAAATGAGTAGTTGCGATTGCTGTGAGTCGGTCGCCGAGGCCGACTTTCTCAGAGTATCGCCACCGGTTGTGCTTGGCTTGCAGCGCGCACAACGCGTGCGCGTTTTCAAAGAAGGCGCGCCGGTTGAGCAACCCGGTCAGATGATCGGTGCGGCAAACTAAAAGGCGCGCCGTGGCGCGCCTTATACAATGCAGAATGTGCGCGATTAGCGCTTGGAGAACTGGAACGAGCGCCGCGCCTTTGCCCGGCCGTACTTTTTACGTTCGACGACGCGCGGGTCGCGGGTCAGGAACCCGCCCCGCTTGAGCGGCCCGCGCAATTCAGGCTCGAAATATGTCAGCGCCTTTGCCAGGCCGTGACGCACGGCTCCGGCCTGGCCGGAAAGGCCGCCACCGGAGACTGTGCAGGTGACGTCGTATTGTCCGCCCCGGTTGGTGGCGATCAGCGGCTGTTGGATCAGCATGCGCAGCACCGGCCGCGCGAAGAACACTTCCACCGCCTTGGTGTTGATGAGGATCTTTCCCGAGCCGGGATTTATCCAGACCCGAGCCACGGCGTTTTTGCGCTTGCCGGTTGCATAAGCGCGGCCCTGCGCATCGACTTTCTTTTCGTATTTCGGCGCTTCCGGAGCGGCCGGTTTGAGGGTCGCCAAACCTTCAAGCGATTGCATCGTCTCAGCCACGGTCAGACACTCCTCACGTTCTTGCGATTCATCGCTGCTACATCGAGCTTTTCCGGCTTCTGCGCCTCGTGCGGATGTTCCGAGCCCGGATAGACCCGCAAGTTTCCAAGCTGAACGCGGCCGAGCGGTCCGCGCGGCAGCATGCGCTCGACCGCCTTTTCGACGATGCGCTCGGGGAAACGCCCGTCCATGATCGATTTCGCCGTCCGGTCCTTGATGCCGCCGATGAAGCCGGTGTGGTGGTGATAGACTTTCTTGTCGCGCTTGCGCCCGGTCAGTACGGCCTTGGCGGCATTGATGACGATGACGTTGTCCCCGTCATCGACATGCGGCGTATACGATGCCTTGTGCTTTCCACGCAGGCGTAGCGCCACAATGGACGCAAGGCGACCAACCACGAGCCCGGTGGCGTCGATGGTCACCCATTTCTTTTCGATGTCGGCAGCCTTGGCCGAGTAAGTGTTCATGAGCTTTCCCTAAGAAATCGCGCGGGTCCTAGCCGCGAAACCGCCCGTTATGTAGCCGACGCGGTTCGCTGCGGTCAACGCTCTTGTATCAATAATACTTCTTTTATATCATATACTTGTATTATTGGTAATTTTGTACCCGCAGCTAAATTCTATGGGATGGAATAGGTTGAAGTGACGTGGGCGACCGGATCGCCCTCGCCGTCCGAATAAATGGCGACCTCGCCAACGACCAGCCGCTTTCCCACCTTCAACAGCTTGGCATCGGCGACCAGATCGCCCCGTCCCGGCTTGCGCAGGAAGTTGATGTTGAGATTGGTCGTGACCGCCATCGGGAGAGGGCCGGCCACGGAAAAGACCGCGACATACATTGCGAAATCGGCAAGCTCCATCATGGTCGGCCCGGAAATGGTGCCGCCGGGGCGGATGGAATCCTCCTGAAAGCGCCGCTTCACACGGATATTTCCGTAGTCCACGCGCTCGATTGAGAGGCCACGGCCGGGATGAAAGAACTGAGGAAATTCATCGCGCAGCAGTTTCGCGATCTCGTCGGCATTCATCGCCGGAGCCGGCATAGGGGCCTCCCTGCCGGTTGATCCGGCGCCTTGGTCTTAGACGGCGCCGTCACGACGTCAACCTGGCAGTTCAACCCCTGCCGTAAAGCGCGCGGAGTTCTTTTTTCGCCTGTTCCAGTTCCTGCTTGCGGCTCTTTGAAAGCCCTCTTCCGGCACGATTGATGAAGAAGGTCAGCATGGACATCGCTGAGCGATACGAATTGGATTTGCGGCGCCGACTTGCGTCCGCCGACCGTTTCAGGGAGACGGCAATTTTGCGTGGGCTCGATTTCGTGAAGACACCACCTTCAAGTGTGAGTGCATCGCTCTCGCGCGTCACGCGTGCCGACCAGCGCTTGCCGCTCCGCTTGGCCCGCTTCGATCTCGAGCATCGTTTGGCCATTGCTTCCGCGTAACGCGCACCAAGTGGGCTCCGTTCCGAGCCTTGCATGGGCTCCACTTAGGATTAAGGTTTGATCTGAACTGACCTGGAAAGCCCTATGAATGTTCCGAAAACCAGCGTAACGACCGGTACGCCTGCCCTATTGCGCGAGCGCGATAAGGACATCGCGATCCTCGTGCTGAACCGGCCGCAGTCGCGCAACAGCCTTACCGAGGAAATGCTGACCGCGCTGTCCGAGGCATTGACCGAAATAGCGGGCAACAGAAGTGTGCGGGCCGTCGTGCTGGCGGCAAATGGCCCGGCATTTTCCGCAGGCCACGATCTCAAAGAACTCACGAGCCGCCGCCGCGACGCCGACGGCGGCCGCGCTTATTTTCGTTACATCATGACGATGTGCAGCGCGATGATGCAGCAGATCGTCAATCTGCCGCAGCCGGTCATTGCCGCCGTGCAGGGCGTGGCGACTGCGGCCGGATGTCAGCTCGTGGCGAGCTGCGACCTGGCGGTTGCCTCCGTCGAGGCGAGATTTGCAACGCCCGGCGTCGACATCGGCCTGTTCTGTTCAACCCCGATGGTTGCCCTCTCGCGCAACGTCTCGCGCAAGCATGCCATGGAGATGCTCCTGACCGGAGACGCCGCTTCCGCCGAGGACGCCTATCGCATGGGCCTCGTCAATCGCGTTGTTCCATCCGGCAAAGAGCGTGAGGACGCGCTGGCTTTCGCTCGCAAAATCGCCAGCAAATCGAGTCACACCGTCAAAATAGGCAAAGAGGGTTTCTACCGGCAGGCGGAAATGAGCCTGGCGCGCGCCTACGAATATGTATCCGAAGTGATGGTCGAAAATCTGATGGCACGCGACGCGGAGGAAGGCCTGAAAGCCTTCATCGACAAACGCCAACCCAAGTGGGAAGACCGCTAAATCGGTCAATATCAGAGTTTAAGTGAGAGCCATCGGTGTCCGATGGCTCTCTTATTATTCATCTTGCTCTTGGCCGCAGCCTAAGCTGCCGCGTCAGGCGATAAGCGATGCGTTTTCGCGAACTTCGGTTTCGCCTGGCGCCTCCGCGGGCCGCCCGCTGCTTGGCAATTGCAGCACGGTGGCCTGTTGGCCCTCACAGAGATCGGTCACCAGCACGATCTTTCCATCCGGGAACTCCAGCGCATCGTGATGCGCCGCCGGACGGTTCATGTTGACCTGCCGAAAGCGGGCGACCTTGTGAGCTGATTTCCGGGTGGGCAAGAAACGGAACGAGGCATCGCACTCGACCTCTTTTTCGAATGCAAGCTCTGTCCCGGGAAGGAGACACACGGCAACGCGCGGCTGACTGGGGTCTGCGAAGCCGCGCGTGATGGCATTGGGGAATTGGGTCGAAACCAGTTTGTCACCGACCTTCGCTGGCCGGGACGCTACGTCGTGAAGACTGTAGTCACACATAGAACGCCTCCTGTTTGTGCACAACCTAGGCGGCGCCCCTCAGCTCTGTGGATCGCAGCAAAGCAGCATGACCTTCTTATGTCGACTGCCACCGCAATCCTGCCCAAATCAAACGCGGCCCTACCGTGAGCAACAGCGAGAGGCTATCTTTGTTCCGGAGCCGACGTCGATGAACAACGCAACGCGAGTCTTCACGCCGGCTGTGCAGCAGGCACAGGTCGAGCGCGGATCGTCGAAGGCATACGAGCGGCGCATAGCTGAGGGCTTCCCCGATCGTATCACGGCAGAGCTCGCGAAGTTTATCGCCGAACAGGATACCGCCTTTATCGCCACCGCAACCGCTAACGGCGCGCCGTATGTTCAGCATCGCGGCGGCCCGAAAGGCTTCATCAAGGTCGTTGACGACAAAACGCTCGGATTTGCCGACTACCGCGGCAACCGGCAGTACATCACGCTCGCCAACCTCTCCGAGAACGACCGCGCCTTCTTGTTCCTTCTCGACCCCGCGCGACGTCAGCGCATCAAGATCTGGGCGCGGGCCCGCATGGTCGAAAACGACCCCGCCCTGATCGAGCGCCTGTTCGACCAAGGCTATAAGGCGCGTCCCGAACGCGTTATCCTGTTCACGGTCGAGGCCTGGGACGTGAACTGTTCTGCGCACATTGTGACTCGTTTTACGGAAGAAGAGATCGAGGAGGCCTTTGTCGCGGTGCGAGACAAGATCGCGGAACTGGAGACGGAAAACGCACGTCTGCGCGCTGCCCTCGCCAAACAACCGGCATCGCCGCCTGAATGAACCACGACAGCTATCCGGACAATTACATCCGCGGCATTCTCAATACGGTGAAGACCATCGCCATGGTCGGTATTTCACCGAAAGAGAACAGGCCTAGCTTTTTCGCGTTCAAATATCTGCTCGAGCGCGGTTACCACATGATCCCGGTCAATCCGGGGCAGGCCGGCAAGTCGATCCTTAACCAGGCAGTCTACGCGAAACTGTCCGATATTCCCGAGCCGGTCGATATGGTCGATATTTTTCGTGCTTCCGAATACGTCCTGCCCGTCGTCGAAGAGGCTCTGACGCTCAGGCCGACGCCGCAGGTCATCTGGATGCAGCTTACGATACGAAACGACGAAGCCGCCCGGCTCGCCGAGGCAGCCGGGTTGAAAGTAGTCATGGACCGCTGTCCGAAAATCGAATACGGCCGCCTGTCGTCGGAAATTTCCTGGATGGGGGTGAATTCGCGGACGCTGTCCTCAAGGCGCGCCCAAAACCTGGGCACCGGCGTCCAGCGCATGGGTCTTGGTGCAACAAATAAAAAGGGCGACCATTAGAGCATCCGCTGCGCCTTGACGGCGCCTCTATAGGCCCTCTCTAATCATCACAACCTAGGCGCGGGCATCAAATGCCCGCTTTTGATATTCGGGTGACCTATGCCAGACGCCGAACGCACTCCGGGGTTTGCAACGCTGTCGATCCATGCTGGCGCCAAGCCCGATCCAACCACCGGCGCGCGCGTCACGCCGATCTATCAGACGACGTCCTTCGTATTCGACGACGTCGATCATGCCGCCGCCCTGTTCGGCCTGCAGACCTTCGGTAACATCTATACTCGCATCGGCAATCCGACCTGCGCAGTGCTTGAAGAGCGCGTGGCGGCGCTGGAGGGCGGTACAGCCGGCCTTGCCGTCGCCTCCGGGCACGCGGCGCAGGTGATCGTGATGCACGCGCTGATGACGCCGGGCGACGAGCTCGTCGCATCGAAAAAACTTTATGGCGGTTCGATCAACCAGTTCAATCACTCGTACAAGAATTTCGGCTGGAACGTCGTCTGGGCTGATCCCGATGACCTCAGCTCGTTCGAGAAAGCCGTTTCGCCGAAAACCAAATGCATCTTCATCGAGTCGATCGCCAACCCGGGTGGTGTGATTACCGATATCGAGGCCATTGCGAAAATCGCGCGCAAGGCCGGTGTGCCGCTCATCGTCGATAACACCCTGGCGACACCCTATCTATGCAAGCCGATCGAATACGGCGCCGACATCATCGTACATTCGCTGACCAAGTTTCTCGGTGGTCACGGCAACTCGATCGGTGGACTGATCGTCGATGGCGGCACCTTCAATTGGTCGCGCGACAAAAAATATCCGATGCTTTCCGAGCCGCGACCTGAATATCAGGGCATCATCCTGCACGAGACCTTCGGCAACTTCGCCTTCGCGATCGCCTGCCGCGTGCTCGGGCTGCGCGACCTTGGTCCGGCGCTGTCGCCCTTCAATGCCTTCTTGGTTATCACCGGCATCGAGACTTTGCCATTGCGGATGCAGCGGCATTGCGACAACACGCTGGTCGTCGCCGAATGGCTTTCGAAACGGCCCGAGGTCGCCTGGGTCAGTTATCCGGGACTGCCTGGCGACAAGTATCACAAGCTCGCGAAGAAATATTCGCCGAAAGGCGCCGGAGCGGTTTTCACCTTCGGCCTTAAAGGCGGCTATGACGCGGGCGTGAAGCTTGTCTCCAACGTCAAGCTTTTCTCGCACCTGGCAAACATCGGCGATACGCGCTCGCTGATCATTCACCCGGCCTCAACGACGCATCGCCAATTGTCCGACGCGCAAAAAGTACAAGCCGGCGCCGGCCCGGATGTTGTGCGGCTGTCGGTGGGTCTCGAAGATCCGGACGACATCATCGCCGACCTCGAGCTCGGCCTGAAAGCGAAATGAAATGTTCAGGCTTTGCTGAGCGTTCGGGTCACATAGTCACGAATATAGGCGAGCGTCGCCGGCGCGGCCCAGATCTCGATCACCGCGTCGTCAGTCGTCTTGCCACTTTTTTGCAGGCGCTCAACCGCAGGCTGGCGAATTTGCATTTTCGTCTGCGCAAAAGCAGCTGGTGAGAGTAACGACAGTTCTTCCGCGACCGCCATTGCATCGTCCATGAGGTCTGCAGGCTCGGCCAATTCGTCGACCCAACCACGTTTCAAGGCTTCATCCGTCGTATAGGTCGCGCCTGACAGCGTGAACTCCGGCAGATATCTGGGCGGAACAGCGGAGCGCACGATTTCGAAAGCCAATGCCGGGAATGGGACGCCGACCAGAATTTCCGTCACGCCGATGCGGCCCCCTTCGCGAGCCATGATACGCCGATCGGCACAACATGCCAGCAAACAACCGCCCGCGATGGCATGACCATTGATGGCGGCGACCACCGGCTTTGGATGAAAGAAAATCGCCTCATAGAGACGATGAAGCGCGGGCAGGAATTGGCGAACATAGTCGGCGCCGCCACTGCTCAATCGTTTCAGGTCGACGCCCGCGCTGAATATCTTGCCTTGAGCAGTGAGAATGACGGCCTTTTCGCCTGACTTGCGCAGTTCCGCAAAGCGCGCGGCCAGCGCATCGCAAAACTCGATGTCGAGCGCATTGGCTTTGCCGTGGTTCAGCGTCAGCACGGCAATTCCGTCGACGGTATCGCTTTTGATCATGCGCCCTGCTCCACCGGTCTTGATCGCGGCAACTGAAACGTCAGCCGGTGCGATAGACCTTCAGCATGCGCCACCGCGATCGTAAAAACGATGATTGCCAGTATCTGATGCGCGAGCGCCAGAGGAAGTGGCGCCTGATGGAGAAGCGTGACAATGCCCAGGCCGGCCTGCACGGTCACCGCGCCTGCAAGCACCGCAGCGCTGGCAAATGCGCGCTTTCTGCGCCAGGCATCGCAGGCGTGCAATATCGCCAGAAGCCAGATGAGATAAGCGACCATGCGGTGTTGAAACTGCACCGTGAGCGTGTTTTCGAAAAGATTGCGCCAGGCCGGTTCAATGAACCACAGCCGTTCTGCCGACGGCACGAAGGCGCCATCGATCGTCGGCCAGGTGTTGTAGACGAGACCAGCGTCCAGCCCCGCAACCAAGGCGCCAAGATAAATCTGAAACAGCAATAACATCGCGATCGTCAGCGCGGCAAAGCGCAGGCGAGCGGCCACCTCGACCGCCTCCCGCGTTACCAGTTGCTGCGCGGTCCAGACGATCGCCCCATAGATCGCGGTCGCAAGCGTCAAGTGAAATGCCAGGCGATATTGCGAGACACTCACGCCTTGCGTAAGCCCCGAGGACACCATCCACCAGCCAACCGCCCCAAGTGCTGCGCCCGCGGCAAAAATGCCCCATAACCGGATGCGCAGGCCTTGTGGAATTGTGCCGCGCACCAGGAACAGGAGAAATGGCAAGAGGAAGACCGCGCCGGTCAGTCGCGCCAACAGCCGGTGCGACCACTCCCACCAGTAGATCGTCTTAAAGGCCTCGAGGCTCATGCCGCGGTTGAGCTCCCGGTATTGCGGAATGGTCTGGTATTTGCCGAATTCGGAGCGCCATTCGTTTTCGGAAAATGGAGGCAGCACGCCGGTGATCGGTTTCCACTCCACAATCGACATGCCGGATTCCGTCAACCGCGTCGCCCCGCCGACGATCAAAGTGAGAAAGATCATTGCGGCTGCCACAAGTAGCCACAGCCGCACTCGATGCAGTTGGATTTCGGACGCTTTGGCCGGCTCGCGCATAAGTGTCAGCTTGCAGGGTTTGGCGCGGACCTTATAGTTATGGGCCCGCATCCGCAATTGACGGCGACGAAGGTCAATGTCCATACGCGCGCGCAAATTCGTCGGCACGATCGCACTGCTTGTTCTCGTGTCCCTATGGGGCTTGCTTGCGATGGCCCTTGCCCAATCGGTGCTGACCAACATCAACGGGTTCGTGGCAACGCTCTATTATATTGTGGCGGGCCTTGGCTGGGTCCTGCCAGCGATGCCCCTGATCAGCTGGATGGCGCGCCCGGATAGCCCGGGAACTTAGGCCGCGTTGACGCGCCGGAACCGATTCGTGAAGGCGGTCCCTGCCCCCGACATCAGCACCTTCAGGTAACGCTGCTGCTGGAATTCGCCGTTCACGGGGATCCTCGGCAACGCAGTCAGATGATCGAGATGCGCCTTGAAGAGTACGCCGGGTCGCGTCGTTACGGCCGTCTTGAAGCCAAGTTCAGCGGCAATGCGAAATTCGCGCGGGCCGGCAGAGGCCGGATCAACCATGGGATAAGCCAGATGTTCCGGCCGCTTTCCCAGTGCCGCCTCGATAACGGCCCGGCTCATTTCCATTTCCGCGCGCACGGTTTTCTCGCTCGGCACTTTCTTCAAGATCATGTGATTGACGGTGTGCGCGCCGATCGTGCAGAGCGGGTCGGCGGCAAGCTCGGCAAGCTCCGACCAGTCCATGCACAGGTCACGGCACAAGTCCGCGAGGTCGAGGCTGTAGGTCGCGCAAAGATCGCGCACCGCGCGCCTTAGCTCTTCGTCCGTCTTCATACTGAGCAGATAGTTGTATACCGCGTCATAGAGTTCTTTCTTCTCGCCGATCGTCGCACTTTCGAAATACTGGTCTTTGCCGTTGACCACCATGCCGACGCGACTATTCTGCGCGATCACCGTTTCCAGCGCGATCCACCACAATTCGCCGAGGCGATCCGGAAAACTGGTCGCGACATACATCGCGAACGGCAATTCATATTTACGAAGCAAAGGATAAGCCCAGCGCAGGAAATCTTTGTAGCCATCTTCAAATGTCAGGCAGACGAAGCGCCGCTTGAAATCATCCTCGATGAAACGCCGATGCATCTCATCCGGGGAAATGACATCGAGGCGCGCGCGCGCAAGACGCCGTAAAAGGCGTTCGAGAAATTCGGGGGTGACTTCCAAGTGTCGGTTCGGCTGAAACGCCGAGGAGCGCTGGGGTCGCACATGACGTAGCGTCAGGATCGCACCGACCCCGCCGACAAGCGGACGCATCCAATGGTGCATGCCACTGAAGTAGAGCGTGTCCAGCCCGCCGCGGATTATAGTCTTTTTCAACTTTGCGAAGCTCCCCGACGCACGCCAGTCAATTTACTATCGCGGGGCTATATTGAGAAATCTTTGCGAAGCTGTGACGAGAAACGTCGTTCCAATGAACCGGGGGCAAAGGTTGCGTCATGACAGGCGCGTCCCTATAGTCCGCGACTACTCGCGTCGAAATCAGACGCACTTTCAAAAAAATCAACGGCTTACGTTGTGCGCTGCTGATTTTTCATGTTGCACGTGTTGCAACCTGTTCTCCTTTAATTCCAACGATTTCCAATCGCTCGCGGCTACTCCACGCGACATGGACGCGACATGAGGCGAAAATTAACCACGGCCACAACTCGGCGTTCCTAGTAACTCCAGGAACCTTTATGTCTCTCGCGATTTGGCAGCGGTCTGCGGAGTTCTGCCGTGCGTAACAAAATTGCTTGTCGGCGTGTTTGGCTCAAAAATGAGACGTTAGATGCAGGCACACCTCCCCCTGCTAAAACTCGTCGTCGCTCGGTAATCAGGCGAATGTCCCTGGCGCGGCGACTGGAAAAACTTCGCCGGTTGCAAGCGACTCTCGAACCGCCGCGATCAGGGGTGGGCGTTTAAGTCCGCTTTGGGTTTCCAAGTTTGCCGCCTGCGCTCGGCGGACTTCCAGGGCGCATTCCAGCCTTCGGGGGAGTTCCTCAAAAACCCGACTCCGATTAATATTCCTTTCGGGGAGAGGTTAAGGAGCGAGCGATGGAAAATCCGCTAGCACTAATTACAAGCCTAGCGGGTGGCAAAAACAGCAATGAGCTTAAAGGTGTCGTAAAGCGGGATTGGTTCCCCACTGGGCGCATCGACTTTGCCACCAAACTCGAAAGCAATGCCGATCCGGA
>Ga0306919_10000189_pt1 | contig 25166 bp, 25 predicted proteins | sample flu12Cox44000172_FD_203764 | JGI IMG/M metagenome (GOLD analysis project Ga0306919, IMG submission 203764) | Lab enrichment of tropical soil microbial communities from Luquillo Experimental Forest, Puerto Rico - flux4day.12C.oxic.44.000.172 (v2)... | ecosystem: Environmental > Terrestrial >... | reverse complement strand
GGACAAGCCTGGTGGCCATAGCGAGGGGCCAAACACCCGATCCCATCCCGAACTCGGCCGTGAAAACCCTCAGCGCCGATGGTACTGCCGCTCAAGCGGCGGAAGAGTAGGTCGCCGCCAGGCCCCCCTCCCCTCCTCCCTCCTTTCAAGTAATGTTCCCCAGACGCGGGGTGGAGCAGCCCGGTAGCTCGTCAGGCTCATAACCTGAAGGTCGTAGGTTCAAATCCTACCCCCGCAACCAAACTACCAAACTCACGGACCTCGGACGAAAGCTGACAGAGCGCACCCGAGTCGGCCACTTCGCCATGGGTTTTGCCGCAATCCGCGCCCATGGCGCCGAGGTCGCAGCCAATCCGCCCAGAGTTGCCACCGAAGTTCTGTGCAAGCGCGTCAAGTCAGCTCTGGGTCAATCCCGCCGCTTCGCGACCGCCGCAGTTGCAACCGGTCAAACCAAAGATCCGACCCTCGATCCTGATCACCGCATCCGAGTGGTGCCAGTGCCCGACCTTGACGCTGCTGATCTCGGCCAGCCGAGACCGCTATCGAGGTCAGCCGGGCACCGCCGCCACCGATACCACCCTTTGCGGCTTCGATCAGCGGCTCGCGAAAGCACGCATTCATCGCTTTTGCGAGCACCCAGGCGCGGCGGTAGCTCATTCCCATCCGCCGCCCGACTGCGGCGATCGAGCCGAATTTCCCGGTGGCTTCGAGAAGCGCGGCCAATCAAAATCAAAGAGCCGAGCAATATGCGAATTCGCGGCTCTAACCGATCATTCATTAAACCGGCCATTTGGCCCGATTACTGCCCCGCCGCGACGGTCGGCTGAGGCTCCGGCGAGTCCATCTGGCTGCGTACGCTTTCCGCCTGGAGCCACAGGCTGTGGTGCTCCTTCGCCCAGTTGAGATCCACTGTGCCTGAGCCCATGGCCTCGAACGCGCCCTCCATGCCGATCGTCCCGATGTAGATGTGTGCCAACATCGCGGCGATGAACAGCATGGCAACGATGCTGTGGACCATCTCCGCCTGCTGCATCGTCTCGATCGTCGTGCCATAGAACGGGAAAATCAGCACATACCCACTCACCGCGGCGGCGCCGCCCCCCAGCACGACAATCCAGTAGATGAGCTTCTGGCCAGCGTTGAACCGGTACGCCGGTGGATGATCATGCCCGAGCATGCCACCGCCGCGCTTGAGCCAGTCGACGTCGACGCGCGTCGGGATGTTGCCGCCGAGCCACATCAAGAAAATCAGCACGAAACCGAGTGTGAACGGAACACTCAGGTAATTATGCGCGTATTTCGCCCATTCCGAAAAAGCCGTGAAGGCCTCCGGACTCATCAGCGGTAGGAGTAACGGCCGGCCGAAGGTGATATTGAGCCCGGAGAGCGCGAGGATGACGAAGCAGACTGCCGTCATCCAATGCACGCACCGCTCGAAGGCATTAAACCGCACGATCGTGCGGCCTGACCGTCCGCTCTCGACGCGGACCATGCCTCGCGCGAGGTAAAAGATCACCAATGCCGCCAGCATGCCGAGGATCGCAATGCCGCCGATCCAACGCAACGTTACTTCGTGGAAATGGCGCCAGTTGCGGCCGGCTGGCTGCTCGAGGGTATAGGACTTCGTATCGGGAATGCTGCCGAGACCACGGATCGTCTTGGATTGCTGCAGCAGTTGCTGTTCGCTGACCGCATTTTTCGTCGGATTGACCGATTGTGTCTGCGCCGCTGCCGGGAGAGACACCAGAGCGAGGGCGAGCAACAACGGCGCTGCGACGGCCCGCATGGCGTTCCAACGCACCACTAACTTATTCGCTCCCCCGGCGAAAGCCGGGGCCCATCGTTCCGCCGAACGAGCGCATGCTCGCCGGCTAGTCACTGCAATCATTCCAAGCTCCGAGCGACGGAGTAATGGGTCCCGGCCTTCGCCGGGACGACAAGAGGCAGCTGATGCGAGATGCTTGCATTCATCTTCGGTCAGGCTAGGAGCTCACCGTTTCGCGATAGGCCGTCTTCCAGCCCCAGGCTCCGGAGCCGTAGCCGCGCTTAGCGACGCGCTCCTTGTAGATTTCCTCGATGACCTCGCCGTCGCCGGCGAGCAGCGACTTGGTTGCACACATCTCGGCGCATAGCGGCAATTTCCCCTCGGCGAGGCGGTTGGCGCCGTATTTCTCGTATTCCGCCGGGCTGCCGTCCGGCTCTGGCCCGCCGGCGCAGAACGTGCATTTGTCCATCTTGCCGCGCGAGCCGAAATTGCCGACCCGCGGATATTGCGGCGCTCCGAACGGGCACGCATAGAAGCAATATCCACACCCGATGCAGATGTCTTTCGAATGCAGCACAACGCCATCGGCCGTCGTGTAGAAGGCATTCACCGGACAGACCGCTTGGCATGGTGCGTCCGTACAGTGCATGCATGCCATCGACACCGAGCGCTCGCCGGGCTGGCCGTCGTCGAGCGTGACAACCCGGCGCCGGTTGATACCCCACGGCACCTCATGCTCGTTTTTGCAGGCGGTGACGCACGCATTGCATTCGATACAGCGATCGGCGTCGCAGAGAAATTTCATCCGGGCCATTCGGTTACTCCCTACGCTGCGGCGATCTGACACAAGGTGACCTTGGGCTCCTGCATCCCGGTCGCGGGATCGTAACCGTAAGTCGTGATCGTATTCGCGCTTTCGCCGAGCACGACCGGGTCGCCGCCTCCGGGATAGTTCCCCCGCAGGTCCACCCCGCCGAACCAGCCGCCGAAATGGAATGGCATCCACGCGACGCCCTTACCGACGCGTTCGGTGACGAGGGCCTTCACTTTGGCCTTCGAGCCGTTCTCCGCGCCAGTCACCCAGACCCAGGCGCCGTCGTTGATGCCGCGCGCCCGCGCATCGGCTGGGTTGATCTCGACGAACATGTCCTGTTGCAGCTCGGCGAGCCATTTGTTGGAGCGGGTCTCCTCGCCGCCGCCTTCATATTCGACGAGCCGGCCGGAGCTCAGAATCAGCGGAAACTGCTTCGCGACACCCTTGTCTACAGCCGTTTTCTGTACTGTCCCGCCAATGTTCGGCAGCCGGAACTGTTTGGCGTCGGGCAGGGTTGGATACTTTTCGACGAGTTCGACGCGCGGCGTGTAAATCGGCTCGCGATGGACTGGGACCGGGTCCGGCAGGCCGAATGCGTTCATCCGCGCCTTGGCATTGCCGTAAGGCGTGCAGCCGTGCATGAGCGCCACGCGCTGGACGCCGCCCGAGAGGTCGGTCGACCATGACACAGTGCCGATCTTGTCGGGGCTGCCTGCTACCCGCGTGATGACCTCCATCTCATCTGCCGTCAGGTCCTTGTCCCAGCCGAGCTTTTGGAGCACGGCGACAGTGAACTCCGGATACCCGTCCTTGATTTCGGAGCCGACCGAATAGGAGCCTTCGGCAAGAAGCGATACACCGTTACGCTCGACGCCAAAACGAGCGCGGAACGTACCGCCGCCCTCCATGACCGGAAGGTTCGTATTGTAAAGAAGCGGCGTGCCGGGATGCTTCAACTCCGGCTTACCCCAGCACGGCCACGGCAAGCCGTAATAATCGCCTTTGCACGGCCCGTCCTTGGCGCGCATCGTGACCAGATCGAAATCCTTCTGGTTCGCCATGTGCAGCTTGAGGCGCTCGGGCGACTGGCCGCAATAACCGGTGGACCAGGAGCCGCGGTTCATCTCGCGCAGTACGTCCTCGGCCAATGGCAGGTTGTTCTTGACCGTGATGTTCTTGAACATCTGGTCGGCGAAGCCGAGTTTTTTGGCCATGAGATAGATGATCTCGAGATCGTTTTTCGATTCGAAGATCGGCTTGACGATCTGGTCGCCCCATTGCAGCGACCGGTTCGACGCGACGCGCGAGCCCGAGGCCTCGAACTGAGTGCAGGCCGGCAACAGATACATCGCCTCCTTGCGCCCCGCCTGCACCGCAAGCGACGCCCAGGTCGTCGGATGCGGATCGGCAACGACCAGCAGATCGAGTTTGGCGAGCGCCTTCAGCGATTCCGGAATGCGCGTGATGCTGTTGCTGGCGTGGCCCTGGACGAACATCGCCCGCACATTGTCCTTCTGATCGACCTGGTCTTTTGGCAACAAGACGGCGTCGAACCAGCGGGTCAGCGGGATCCCGGGCGTCTCCATAATCTTTTTCGAGTCGAAATGCGATTGCAGATAGTCGTAATCGACTTCCCAGACTCGCGACCAGTGGCGCCATGCGCCTTCAGCAAGGCCGTAGTAGAACGGCAAGGTCACGATATCGAGGCCTACATCAGTCGCGCCCTGCACATTGTCGTGGCCGCGGAAAATGTTGGCGCCGGCGCCGGGCTTGCCGACATTGCCGGTGAGCAACAGCGCGATGCAACTCGCCCGCACATTGGCGGTACCGACCGTGTGCTGGGTCTGGCCCATGCACCAGATCAAGGTCGCGGGCTTTTGCGTCGCAAACATCTCGGCGACGCGCTTCAACTGCTCGCCGGGCACACCCGAGACGCGCTCGACCTCCTCTGGTGTCCATTTCTCGATTTCTTTCTTCACGTCGTCGAAACCGTAGACGCGTTGTGCAATGAACTCCTTATCCTCCCAGCCATTCTGCAGAATGTGCCACATCATCCCGTAGAGCACCGGAATGTCCGTACCGGGTCGTAGGCGGACATATTCGGTCGCGTGCGCCGCGGTGCGGGTCATGCGCGGATCGACGACGACGACGTTCGCCCGGTTGAGCTCGGCACCCTCCAGCAGATGTTGCAGCGACACCGGATGAGCTTCGGCCGGATTGCCACCCCAGATGATCTGCGTCTTCGCATTGCGGATGTCGTTGTAGCTGTTGGTCATCGCACCGTAGCCCCAGGTATTGGCTACCCCGGTGACCGTCGTCGAATGGCAGATGCGCGCTTGGTGGTCGGTGTTGTTGGTTCCCCAGAAGGCGCCCATCTTGCGAAACAGATAAGCCCCTTCGTTAGTAAATTTCGCCGAGCCGAGCCAATAGACCGAATCGGGGCTCGATTGCTGGCGGATCGCCAGCAGCCTGTCGCCGATCTCGCCGACCGCCTGGTCCCAGCTGATGCGCGTCCATTGGCCGTCGACGAGCTTCAGCGGGTATTTGAGCCGCCGCTCGCCGGAGACGAGCTCGCGCACCGCTGCACCCTTGGCGCAATGCGAACCGCGATTGATCGGGCTGTCCCAACTCGGTTCCTGCCCGATCCATACGCCGTTGGCGACCTCGGCCGTAACCGTGCAGCCGACCGAGCAATGCGTGCAGATGCTCTTGCGGACCGCGACCTGCGCACCCGGTGCCGGTGGGGGGCCGGCGTGGGCCTTGCGCACGCTGCCGAGCGGCAGCGTGCCGAGCGCCGCCAGTCCGCCCGCCGCGAGGCCTGATTGGCGCAGGAAGCCGCGGCGGTCGACGCCGCGCTCCGACTGGCCGGCAAAGGCGGCGAGCGAGCCGCGCCGCGCCTCGCGTTCGATTCTCCTGATCAGCATGGCGCGCCCCTATTTCGGATAACGGTTGACACGGTAATAAGTCTTGACCTCGTCGCTCTCGCGATAGCGCGCCTTGCGCTTCTCGTCCTCTTTTTCGCTGTCAGCTGCCGCCTCTCTTCCCAACGGCGTCATTGCGCCCGCCGCCGCGCCGGTGCCGATCAGCCGGAAGAAGCTGCGGCGACCTACCGTTGCCTTGTCTTGGGCCTTCATGACGGCGTTCTCCCTCCGCGTGCCCCCTATGCGGGGAGCGCAAATGCTTCGGTTTCAAGGTCGATAAAAAGCCGCCCGATCGCACCGACCGGGCGATAAAAATCCGCCGCCGTCGCCGCTTCGAGGTCGGCGAAGAAGCGCGGCATCCATGGCGCCAGATACCGGTCGAAGAGGTAGCGCTGGCGCTCCACCGGCGCAGCGAACTCGCCCGTGACGAGACCGGCCATGATTTCGCACAGGATCGCCGCGTGGTCTTCGGGCTCGCATTGACCTTCGACGCGCTCGATACCCAGAGCAACGAGCTCGGCGCGCAGCCGCGCCAGCGGCCGCTCATGGAGAAAACCGGTCAGGTAATAGGACCCGTAAGGTAAAAGCTCGCCGCGGCCGACGCCGATGAAGAGTTCGAAATATTCGCGCGCGACCGCTGCCGCCTCTTGCTCCGCAGCTGCCGCGGCCAGCGCCTTATGCGCAAGGCCGAGCGGCGTGCCGTCGCCCTCGATGCTCGCCAGTCGCGTCAGCAGCGCGGCATCCGGCGGGCGCGCGAGGAGTGCCGCAAGCAGCGCATATTCCCGGGCACGCGGAATAGCGATGTCGTCGCCGTCCGCAGCCCGGATCGCGCCGTCCAGCCCCGTGTCTCCCATCGAATGTGCCCCCGAGGGCATTCTCGCCAAAGCAAGGGCACGCTAATACTGGACCGGCGCGGTGGTCAATAGGCTAAGCGGGCGCGATTATTGCGGGAGCGCGCCGCCATGACGGGGGCGACGAGGGCACTCGCGAGCTTTTCTCTCTTCGTTTTTGTGCTGCGCCGCGGCAATACTTTCCCGCGACTCGATAGTCGGGACCGCTGGACACGCCTCCGCCAGTGTTGGCGGATTGGTCGCAACCGGGGCGGTCGTGGAGGTCGGATCGGCCGTCCGCGGTTCGTCCAAGACCTGAGCCACCGCTCGGCGGACCTCCTCGAGATCCAGCAAGCCAAAGCCAGGCACCCCATCCGGGGCATTGAAATCCCACGCATTCTCCGACAGGCCAATGAAATTGCGGATGGCGGGATCGGTGGTCCAGACCCGACGCAGCGCCGCGCGTGTCAGCTCCAACGGCACGCCGGGTGCAAGAAAAGCGTTGATGTCCGAAGCGCCTTCGATCGATTCGATCGGCGGCAGAGGCGCTGGGGCAAGGGCCTCAACGGTGGTCGGGGAAGCTGGTTTTGCGCGCTCGGCCACGCTTGGTGGCGGATTCTTCTCGGCATCCGACTGCGCTGCAGCGCTGCGCTTTCGCCTCGACCAGCGCGCTAGGAAGGATTCATCGCCGCTCATCGCGCCTCCCGATTTGCCGAGCCTGTCGTGCCAGAGCCTCCGGATTGGCGCGGTCGCGTTGGCGCTTTACGAAGCCTGGTTGGGCAGGGTATTGGGCGATGAAGGCCGCAATCTCGTCGCGCACGGATTCCGGCATCACGACGGCTTCGACGATCGCCTGACCGGGCTCGGTCCATCCCTCCCCCTCTGCCGGGTCGGCGGTCACGCTACCAATGACATAAGGCGGTTCGCCGCCGGTCGCATGTATCAACACCCAGATCGTCGGCGCGCCCGATATCAGATTCCGTCGATAGTTTTCCGCCTCCGATCTATGGAGCGCGATCTCGGCCGGTCCGGCGTAATAGGTGACTGCATCGCCGCCCTTCGCCAGCGGCGTCCATGAGACGGCATCCGGCGATCCTGCGAGCACGGCGACCGGACGCCAAAGAAAATCGGCCCATTGCGAGGTCGCTTTGCGCCGCTCGACGACGACACCGACGGCGATACGCTGCAAGGGCTCGCTCATGGCCCACGGCCGTAAAAGCGTTCAAGCGATGACGGCATTGCGAGCGCGGCCCGTAATTCCAAAGATTTTGCCGGCCTGCCCCGTCCCTCGATCCGCAAATTCCCGCTCGCGTCGATCGTCCGCCGCGCACCGCGCTCGGGCCGCAGACGCGAAAGATAGCCTTGCGCGATTGCATCGAAGTCGCCCTCCTGCCAGCAATCCATCGCCACCATGAGATGTCGGGCAAAACTTTCGACGAGGTGTTCCGCTCCGACTTCGCCGAACCCCTCGTCTGCGAGCGAGCTCCGCAGCGGATGGAGCTCTGCGTTCCCGCTTCTCATCGAAACGAGGCGAATTACGGCCCCGAAGACGAGCCAATCGGGTCTCGCATCTTCATCGGCAAGTTCCGGCCAGCCGAGACAGCCCCCGCCGACGAGGCCGCGACCAACCTCCAGCCGGTCCGGCCATTCGATCGTGATCGGCGTTTCGGGCGGAGCCAGCGCAGAGAGCGCATCGGCGATCGCCGTCATGCCGGCATAGAAGCTGCGCCGGGCGCTCCAAAGCTCCTCCTCTGGCTCGAGTAGGACTGCAAATTCCGCGAAGTCGAACCGTCCGACAAAGACCAGCGTCCCAGCGCCGAGCCCAGGGGCGTGGGCGCAGGCGTGAGCGAACGCATCGCCCGCTTCGCGCAGCACCAGCAGCCGAAACGGCGGCGGCAGGTCGAGCGAACGCAATGGCAGCGGCATTTCGCGATGGTCTTGTGCTTACCTCTTCAGCATTATACCGGCCGATGGCGGATCGGCACAAAATCCTGGTTTGCTCGTGCGAAGACACGATGCCGCTCGATGCCGGCGCGTTGGCGCGCGGCTGCCGCAACTTCGATATCGTCACCGGCCGCCAGTTCTGCAGGGCGGAGCTCGACAGGTTTCGCGCTCTCGCGGCCTCGAACGCGTCGCTCACGGTCGGCTGCACGCAGGAAGAGGCGCTTTTCCGCGAAATGACTGAGCATAGCGGTGCCGATCTGCGGTTCGTCAATTTGCGGGAAAGCGCCGGCTGGTCGGCTGACGCGGCCCAAGCCGGTCCGAAAATGGCGGCGCTTGCGGCTGCGGCGAGCGAGCCGATGCCAGCTATCTCCTTCGTACAGCTCGAGAGCGCGGGCGTGCTCCTCGTCTATGGACGCGACGAGCGCGCGATCGAGCCCGCAACCCTCCTCAAAGAGCATCTCGACGTGACCGTGCTGTTGACACGGCCCGATGAGATCATCCCGCCGCGCACCACCGATTTCCCGATCGCCAAAGGAACGATCCGCACGGCGATAGGCCGTCTTGGCGCATTCGAGCTGGCGGTCGACGATTATGCCGTGCCGCTGCCGTCCTCGCGCGGCGCCCTAGTTTTCGGTCAGTCCCGTGACAACGCAACATCGCGCTGCGACATCGTGCTCGACCTCTCGGGCGGCGCGCCGCTCTTCCCCTCCGCCGATCTGCGGGACGGCTATCTGCGCGCCGATCCGGGGGATCCCGCCGCCGTGCTCAGAGCCGTATTGCGCGCACGCGACCTCGTCGGCAGCTTCGACAAGCCGCGCTACATCACCTTCGATGCCGAGCTTTGCGCCCATTCGCGCTCGCGGATCGTCGGCTGCCACCGCTGCCTCGATCTCTGTCCGACGAGTGCGATCGTACCAGACGGCGATCATGTCTCGATCGACGCGAAGATCTGCGCCGGCTGCGGCCAATGCGCCGCGGTCTGTCCGACCGGTGCCGCGAGTTACGCCCTGCCGCCCGCCGATGCGCTGTTGCGCAAACTGCGTACATTGCTCACGGTTTATCGCGAGGCGGGCGGCACATCGCCGGTCCTGCTGCTCCACGACGAGGCGCACGGCGGCGCGATGATCGATGCGCTCGCCCGGCACGGCGACGGCCTCCCGGGGCACGTATTGCCGCTCGTCGTCAACGAGGTGACGCAGATCGGGCTCGAATGCGTCGCCGCCGCCTTCGCCTATGGCGCGGCGGCAATGCGGATTTTGCTGCGCGCCAAGCCGCGCCACGATCCAGCGGGCCTCTACCAGACGATAGCGCTGGCAGAGGCGATACTCGCCGGTCTCGGGCTTGACGCAACCCGCATCGCGACGATCGAGACCGACGATCCCTTCGCACTCGGCGATGCGCTGTGGTCGCTGAGGCCCGGCGCGGGCGTCCGGCGCCCCGCGAGCTTCGAACCGGCGGGAGGCCGGCGCGACGTGTTGCGTTTTGCGTTGCACGAACTCCGGCGCGCGACTTCCGCCGAAGCCGAAGTGATTGACTTGCCCGCGGGGGCGCCGTTCGGCGCGGTTGAGATCGGCGACGGCTGTACGCTGTGCCTTTCCTGCGTCTCCGCATGCCCGACCGGCGCGCTTTCGGACGATCCCGACCGGCCGGTGCTTCGCTTCTCCGAGGAAGCCTGCGTGCAATGCGGCCTGTGCAAGGCGACTTGCCCGGAGAAAGTGATCACGCTCGTCCCGCGCCTGGCGTTCGGCGCCGCCGCCGCGACGCGCGTCCTCAGGGAGGAAGAGCCGTTTCACTGCATCCGCTGTGGCAAACCCTTTGGCGTCAAAAGCACGATCGACCGCGTCCTCGGCAAACTCGAAGGCATGCACTGGATGTACCGGAGCGCGCCGCAGAGGCTCGATCTCATCAAGATGTGCGAGGATTGCCGGGTTATCGCCGTCACCGAGGAAGCCTTCGATCCGCATGACGCGCCGCAACGGCCGAAGTCGCGCACCACCGACGATTATCTGCGTGAGCGCGAGATCAAGGGCGAATCCTGATCAACGGGTCGCTCGCCTGAGGAACTCGACGAGCGCGTCGCGATCCTCGCGAGAACTGATGCGCTGTTCCGGCATTTTGGTGCCCGGCGTATAGCGGGCGGGGCCGATCTCGAACAATTTCGCCAGCGTCTCCGGCGTCCATACGATATCGAGATGCTCGAGGGCTTCGGAATAGTTGTATCCGGGCAGGCTGGCGATCCGCCGTCCGAAAATGCCATGCAAACTGGGGCCGGCGCGGCTGCCTTGATCGGGCGCAAGGGAGTGGCAAGCGACGCAGGCGCGAAACACTTGTGCTCCGGGTTCGCCGGCAAAGACAGCCAGCGGATCGTCAACTCCTCTCTCCGGAGGATCGAGCAGCTCACCGCTTTCCGCATCCCAGCGGCGGATTATGCGGTCTCCGCCGCCAGTCAACAATGTGCGGCCGTCAGGCAAAAACACCACCGCCCACACCGGCACGCCCGACCCCGCCGATGTGCGCACTACACTTCGGCTCTGACGATCGATCAATGCGACCGCACCGTTGACGCCCGCTGCGGCGATACGCGTGCCGTCGTGCGAACTCGCGAGCGCGACGATCGGGGCCGGCAGAGCTTCCGTCACGCCCAGCCGCTGTCCCGACGGAGACAGAAAATAGACGTGACCATCGGCGGCGGCCGCGGCGATCTCGCCATCCGGCGCCGTCGTCGCCGCGTTGAGGGGCGCCGGCAACTCCACGGCGATCGGGGAGCCCGCTCGCGCCAGCGGCCAGATCCGCACCGTCGCGTCATAGCCGGCGCTGACCACCGCTGTGCCATCGGGTGCGAAGGCCACGCCGTTCGCGCTTTGCTGGTGACCTTCGAGGGTGACCGGCGGACCGCCGGCAAGCGGCCATAGGCGAACCGTTCGATCCCATGACGCTGAGGCGAGGGTTGCGCCGTCGGGCGATACCGCGAGCGCGACGATCGGCCCCTCGTGTCCTCTCAGGATCCGATCCGGGACCGGCTTCCCAGGCGTCCAGATGCCGATAATCGCATCGGCGCCGGCGGTCACCGTGCGGCTGTCGTTGAGGATTGCAACGGCGTTTACCGCGCTCTCATGCAGACGCAAAACCTGCTCGGCAAGGTTGTCGCGGAGCGACCAGCGGATCGCCGACGCGTCAAAACTCCCGGAGAGCGCGGTAGTGCCGTCGGCGGAGACCGCCAACGCGCGGATCGGCCCGCCATGTCCGCGCAGTTGCGCCTCGGCCGGGCCACGAGCGGCAGCCGCCCCGAGCAGCGTGACACACCAGATCAAGCACCTCAGCGAGAGACGCATGTACGCCGTTCCAGCGTCAAGTGTCGCGGCGGTGCGCGGATACACCCCGCCTCCTGCCGCGTACCAACGGCAGATCCGCCTCGTCGCGTCGAGCATCGGCAGGCGCTTGAAATCACAAGCGACGCGATCCTACTTTGCACGATAAGTAAACAAGGGAAACGACTATGCGCATTTTCGTCACCGCCTGCCTCGCGGCAATCGTGCTTGCAGTGGTTGGCGCGATTGTTCTGGACCACATACAAGAACCTGTCAGCGTGGCCTTCACAACCGCGGGCGTGCGGCTTTGATAGGGTCGATATCGGCCGAGTGAAAACTATGGCAGCTGGGTTCCGGGGTCGAAGACTTCGCAGGGCCGCGCGGCGCCGAGGATGAGCTTTTAAGGCAAGGTACGCGCCCCTCCGAGCCCCCCACAAGACCGCCGCTGGATATTTCAGCTGCTGTTCGTAGCAGCGGCCGCCGGCGCGGCAGGTTCGCCGCGATGGTTTACGCATTGCTGCGCACATTGCGTCCCCGTGCCCTCCAGCGCACCCGCTTCGCTAAAGCCGCGACGCGCTGACAAGACAGCACAAACGAGCGTTCCTAGAGCGCTGAGCGGCGGCTCGAGCCGCCGCCGTCGATCGTAATGATCGAGCCGGTCGTGTAGGCAGAGAGGTCGGAGGCGAGGAAGGCCGCCATCCAGGCGATTTCCTCAGGCATCGCGGCGCGGCCGAAGGCGAGCGGCTTCATGTATTCGGTCCAGCGTTCGGCATCGCCGAACTGGGTCTGTGCACGGGTGCGTATCAGCGTGACGAGCCGGTCGGTCAAGACCGGGCCGGGGTTGACGCCGAGAACGCGCAGCCCGTCGCGCGGCGCGGTGCCGCCGATCGCCCGCGTAAACGCCATCAGCGATGCGTTCCCGGACGAGCCGGCGACGTAATCGAAATCGGGGTTCTCGCCGGCGGCGCCGATGATGTTGATGATGACCCCCTTCTTGCGCTCGCGCATCACCGCATAGAACCGCCGCGTCATGTTGACATAGCCGAAAACCTTTAAGTCCCAAGCAGCGCGCCAGCGCGCCTCGTCGACCGCATCGATATTACCGCCCGGAATCGCGCCTGCATTGTTGATCAGGATCTCGGTATCGGAGCATTCCTCGGCGAGCTTGTCGACATTGCGGCTGTCGGAAAGGTCGAACGGGTAGTACCGCACCGCGACATTGTGCTGGCCGACGATCTTCGCTCTCACGGTTTCGAGATCGGCTGCAGTACGAGATACCAGCACAACGTCGCAGCCTTCCTCGGCCAATGCCTCGGCGCAGGCCCGCCCGATCCCCTTCGACGCGCCGGTCACCAGCGCCTTACGCCCCCGCAAACCCAGATCCATGCCTATTCTCTCCTCGAGCCGGTCGGACCCTATCGTCGTCACCCCCGCGCAGGCGGGGGTCCAGGGCAACCGCTCCGGTTGTTGCCGCTCTGGGTTCCCGCTTTCGCGGGAACGACGAACTTTTGATGCTACCCGATTTTGGTCCACGTCAGCTCGTGCTTGTTGTGGAATAGGTAGCGCAGCTGAGAGCCGGGAATGGCGGCGAAGCTGCGCGCAGTGTCGTGATCGGTTCCGCCCTGAAATTTGATCGTGCATACGAAGTTTCGGCAGGTGCCGACGGCGAGCCAACGCTCGACCAGCGCCAACAATCGCGGCGGGTAGCACACGACATCGGAAAACAGCCAATCGATCGGTCCGGCCGTGCGCGGGTCGAGCGCGAACGCGCTCTCGCAGCGGTATTCGATGCCGGGCATGCGGGCGACTTCCGGCGCCAGCGCCGCCTTGTCGACGCTGATCACATGCGCGCCCATTTTCGACAATGCCCAACTCCAGCCACCGGGGCTCGCGCCGAGATCGATGCATGTCTCGCCTGGCTCCGGGTGCCGGCCGATGAGTGTCAAGGCCTCCCAAAGCTTCAGATAGGCGCGGCTCGGCGGGCCGCTGCGGTCCTCGACAAAACGGACCTCACCGTTCGGAAAGAGGCTCGTACACTGCGGCGCTGCGAGGATCGTCCCGGCATCGAGTAATGTCCACGAGCCGAGCGGCGTGGCAGGCGGTGGCGTGCCGAACTCGAGGGGCTTGGCTGAGACCTTGGGCAGCTGCTCCTGGATCAGCGCCGCCCGTCGGTAGAAGCGCGGCGCATAAGCCGCCCAATTGCGCTGGATCGCGCGCAATTGGGCTGCCGCGTCCGAAATCGATGCGATCGTGATCTGCTGCGGGTCGAGCCAGACATTGGCAGCCCATGCTGCCGGGCGCGGCGGGCCAGGCAGCATGAGTAGCCGTCCGTGCCTGCTCTTGACGGTGCCGAGCTCATATTCGAGCTGGTCGACATAACCCTCGGCGGCGAGATAGGCGGTGAGAGTGCTCACGGTTCTAAGATCGGATAGCGGGCTTGGCGCGCCGCGCCGCATTTGCCAAACTTCGGCCATGACAGTCGATCAGGAAATCGTCGAACTTGCGCGCGCAATCACCCAGGCGCGCCGCGCCGTGGTCTTTACCGGAGCCGGCATCAGCACCGAATCGGGCATCCCCGATTTCCGCAGCCCCGGCGGGATCTGGACGCGCATGGCGCCGATCGACTTCTCGGATTTCCTTGCCTCGGAAGAGGCGCGCCGCGAAACCTGGCGGCGCCGCTTCGCGATGGACGAAACCTTTCGCGCAGCGGCTCCGAACCGCGGGCACCGCAGCGTCGCCGATCTCGTCCGCCGCGGCAAGGCCGCCGCCGTGATCACGCAGAACATCGACGGCCTGCACCAGGCCTCCGGCATTGCCGATGATCGGGTCATCGAATTGCACGGCAACACGACCTATGCGCATTGTCTCGATTGCAAGGCGCGTTATGAGCTGGAAGCGCTGCGCCTTGCTTTCGAACGTGCCGGCGAGGCGCCGGTTTGCGATGACTGCGGCGGGTTTGTCAAAACCGCGACGATTTCGTTTGGCCAGGCAATGCCGCAGGACCCCATGCGGCGCGCCGAGATCGAGACCCTGGCCGCCGATCTCTTCATCGTCCTCGGCTCCTCGCTCGTCGTCTACCCGGCGTCCGGGTTCCCGGAACTGGCCAAGCACAACGGCGCGACCTTAGTGATCATCAACCGCGAGTCGACCGGTCTCGACGCGATTGCCGACCTCGTTCTCAACCGCCCGATTGGCGAAACCCTCGGCGACGCGGTCGGCATCGACTGAACTCTCGGCGACGGATCCGTTCGTTTCCGATCGGTTTCGCGGATGCTCAACCTGTTCTACCATTAGATGCAGGAAGCAGCAGCTGTTGCTCGGCGAGACGCCCAAAGACCAAGCCAAGCGCGGTCCATAGAACAGCCTCTGTACCAGGATGCCGGTCAGAAGACCGGCGGTGCTTTGAACCGCCCGGCTAACCAGTTCCGGCTGAGGAGCCTCTCCGGCCGCGGCGTGCATGTGCTGTTCGAAGCCGATCGCAACATCGACCTGAGGCTCACCAAAAATCCAAGCAAACCCGCCGGCAAGCAGCCCGGCGAGTGCACCCGCGAGCACGCCTCGGATCAGAAGCGCCCCTCACCATCGAGATGAATAGTCAGTGGCAGGGAAAGCCCAGAAGATGGCGGCCGTCGTGCACGAATTCGTGGATATACATGCCGGGGAAAAGGGATGTCGCGCCCTGCTCTGCGCCAATGAAGTAGAGCGCCAGAAGGCAGAGCAGCCCGCCGAACACGGCCCAAGGCAAAATCTCGCGTACCGGTATTGTTACCGGGTTTCTCGACGGAGCAAAAGCAGTGCTGGCCATGTGGTCTCCTGCCCTAAGCGATCGAGGCGAGGATCGGTTCGCGAATTCGATCTGTCAACCTGCGGCCCAATTTTCCGGAATGCGCGTTATCGGCTTCGCTACGGTTCGGCCCTTTGACCGCGGCTTACCTTTGGTGCGCAGAGGTCCATATCTGATCCCGGTTTGACGGGCGAAGGAGATCGGATGCGGCTCGAGCGGGTCATCTCGGATTTGCCTGCAGGGTTCGATGTGCTCAGGGCAGAGGCGCGTGCGGAGGATTATCGCCATGTCGACCGGCTGGCCGACGAATGGAGGGCAGGCACGATGCGCTTCGACCGTCAAGGCGAAGCATTGATCGCGGCGCACCTGGGTGGAGATTTGTCAGGGCTAGGCGGCCTCACGATCGATCCCTCACAGCCGGGCGCACTGCGCATGCGGCGTTTCTACGTCAGGGCCTCATTCCGCAGAGCCGGGATCGGGCGGGCGATAGCTGAAAAATTGCTTGCCCATGCACGCGCCTTCGGTCGTCCGGTGACCGTCAATGCAGCCGCCGGGAGCGAACCATTCTGGCGCTCCCTTGGATTTGTCCTAGATGCCCGCAATGGCCATACTCACGTCTTCGAGCTAGCCGAACGTTTGCGATTGCAGGACCATAAAATAGCCCAATTGGTACGGTACACTCCTCGATGAATGGGCTAGCGGTTACAACCTGAGAGAGAATTTGCTGCAGATTCGCTGCAGATTGCACAACGCATCGTAATCGACACAACCGGGAGTGGCCGTGGCACATCAGCATGATCACCATTCCGAAGGCCGGGCGTCAGCTCGCAACCACGATTGCGGCGGCCTCTTTGGTTGCGGCGACGAGAAGGGCACCGGCGTCATCCGCGAGGACATCAAGGATGGGGCATTCGACACCCGCGCCGCGGATCGTCTGTTGCATATGGACGAAGTCGATCAGGAGCGCTTCGACGGGTTTCTGACCGCCCGCGGCCGGGCCCGGCGTCAACTGCTGCGGGCGAGCAGCTTCATGGGTGCGCTGGCCGCTGTCGGTCCATGGTTTGGCAAGCTCGCACAGGCGGCCGACAGCGACAGGGCCCTGGCCGCCCGCCGGAGCGGTGGGGCAGGCCGCGTCCATGTGGTCGCGTCGAGCAAGGAGACGGTGCGGCTCGGCATCTTCGACGAAACCTTGCCGCCTATCCTCACGGTGGATTCCGGCGACTCGGTCAGCTTTCCGAACACCTGGTCGCATTTTATGAACGAGCTGCAGCCCGGGGTTCCGATCGGCCGTCTGGCGGAGCTGCGCACCAGCAACCCGGGGCGGGGGCCGCATTCGATCATCGGTCCCATCGCCGTCAAAGACGCCGAGCCGGGCGACGTCGTCGAAATCCGCTACAAGCGTCTCACGCCCGTAAACTGGGGCGCAGTGTTCAACAACCCGGCGTCTTTGGGCACCGGGCTGTTGCCGCAGGATTTTCAGCAGGGACAGATCAAATACGTCGATCTCGACCTGAAAACGATGCGGGGCAAGTTTGCGCCCCACATCAACATTCCGCTGACGCCATTTCAGGGGACGATGGGCTTAGCGCCGCCCAATGGTTTCTTTACTCCGCTCGCCCCCGGAGTGACGAGCTCGGTGCCGCCCGGGCCGCATGGCGGTAATCTCGATTTGCGTGAGCTGGCGGAAGGCTCAGTCCTGTACCTGCCGGTGTGGAAACCGGGCGCACTGATCTACACCGGCGACTCGCATGCCGTGCAGGGCGATGGCGAGATCAGCCTGACGGCACTGGAAACCCGCATGCAGGAGGTGCTGATCCAGGTCGTCCTGCACAAGCAGAAGAATTTCCAGTGGCCCGTCGCCGAGACTGCGACGCACTGGATCATCATGGGCCTCGACAAGGACCTCAATACGGCGATGGCGCTTGCGGCGCGCAATGCGATCGATTTTCTGTCGACTCGCGCCAAGCTGACCCCGCATGACGCTTACGCGCTGTGCAGCATCGCGGTCAGCTTTCGCGTGACGCAGGTCGTCGATATCGTGCGCGGGGTGCATGCGATGATCCCGAAGAACCTGTTCACCGGTGAGTTGCGGCAGCAGATCGCCGTCGTTTAGCGCGAGTCGTTATTTCGGGAGGAGCCCAATGAGACTGGAGAACAAGGTCGCGCTGATCACCGGGGCGGCGTCCGGCATGGGCGCCAGCATGGCGCGCATCTTTGCGCGCGAGGGCGCCAAAGTCGCGATCGCCGATGTGCTCGATCAGGAGGGCGAAGCAATCGCGGCCGAGATCACGCAGGCCAATGGCGCGGCAATATTCCACCATCTCGACGTCAGCAGCGAAGCGGAATGGAAGGCGGCGGTCGACGCGACCATCGCCGAGTTCGGCAAGCTCGACATCCTCGTCAACGACGCGGGCTTGAGCGGCAGCGCGGTCGACGATCTGTTCGAGACCGCGGCCTGGGACCGGCTGATGGCGGTCAACGCGCGCGGCGTCTTTCTGGGCATGAAATTCGCGATCCCGTACATGAAGGCGGCCGGCGGTGGGTCGATCGTCAACATCTCCTCGATCTCCGGCATCACCGGCCAGCATCATGTCCACGTCGGCTACAACGCCTCGAAAGGCGCGGTGCGGACGCTGACCAAGGCGGCGGCGGTGCAGCACGGGGCCGACAACATTCGGGTCAATTCCGTCCATCCCGGGCTGATGCCGCCGATGCGTTCGTCGGGCCGCACTGCCGACCCGAACATTCGCGCCCAAATGCTGCGGCAGGTCCCGATGGGCCGTGCCGGCCGCATCGAGGAGGTCGCCAACGCCGTGCTGTTCCTTGCCTCCGACGAGGCCTCCTACATCACCGGCGCCGAGCTCTGGGTCGACGGCGGGTATCTCGCGACTTAGCCGTTCTCAGCTGAGGCTCATTTCGGGCAGGGTTACGATCTTCACTCCGGCAGCTTCGAGGCCCTGGCGGACGGCCCGCGCGGCGATGACGGCCGAAGGTTCGTCGCCGTGCAGGCACAGAGTGTCGAGCCGGACCTTCAGTCTGCCGCCGGTGCGCGAGACGATCTCGTCGTTCACCACCATGTTGACGACGCGCTCCTTGATCACCTCGGGATCGTGCAGCACCGCCCCCGGCACCTTGCGCGAGGTCAAATTGCCATCGTCATCGTAGAGCCGGTCGCAAAACCCCTCGCGAGCCACCCGCAGCCCGAGTTCCCTGCCGGCCTTCTCCATTTGCGAGCCGGCAAGCGCGACATAGATGATGTCGCGGTCGACCGTCTTGATCGCCCGCCCGATCGCCAGCGCCAATTCGATGTCCTCGGCCGCCATGTTGTTGAGCGCACCGTGCGGCTTCAGATGCGTCACCTTGGCGCCGGCATAACAGGCCATCGCCTGCAACGCTCCGATCTGATAGGCGGTCATGTATTCGAGTTCGCGCGGGTTCATGTCGATGCGCCGCCGTCCGAAGCCCCACAGATCGTTGAAGCCCGGATGCGCGCCGATGCTGACCCCCCGCGCTGCCGCCTCGGTGACGAGCCGCTGCATGACGACCGGGTCGCCGGCATGGAACCCGCAGGCGATGCTTGCGGAACGGATGACCTTGAGCAAACCCGCGTCGTCGCCGATGTCGTATGCGCCGAAACCCTCGCCCATATCGGCGTTGAGATTGATTTCTTTGGCCATGCCGTCTCCTTCCCTCGATCGGCCCAGGCTGGGATGCTCCAAGTCTAACAGGGAAACCGATGAACGTGCGCTTCCTCTCCGCCGGCGACCGCGCCCTCGTCGTTGAATTCGGTGACCGCGCCGACCGGGCACTGAGCGAGCGCGTCCTCCGCCTCGACGCGGTCATCCGCGCCAATGCGCCAAACGGACTCGTCGAGACGGTTCCGACCTTCCGCTCGCTGATGGTTTATTACGATCCGCTGGTAACTGGCCACACCGAGCTCGAACAGGCGATTACAAGTCTGCTCGATCGCGGGGACAACCCAGGGGCCCACACAACGCTTTGGCGCGTGCCGGCCTGCTATGAGGGCAAATACGCGCCCGATCTGGCGGAGGTCGCACAACTTACGCGGTTGACGCCCGCCGAGGTCGTGACGCTGCATAGCAGCACCCGGTTCCACGTCTACATGCTGGGGTTTCTCCCCGGCTTTCCGTATATGGGCGATCTGCCAGAACCCTTAGCGCTGCCGCGGCGCGCCAACCCGCGGGTGCGGGTTCCCGCCGGATCGGTATCGATCGCCACCTCGCTGACCGCGATTTATCCCTATGAGAGCCCCGGCGGATGGCATCTGATCGGTGCTACCCCGATCCGGCTGTTCGACCCTGAGCGGGCGAGACCGGCGCTGTTCGCGCCCGGCGACGCGGTCGTCTTCGATCCGATCGATTCCGCGTCTTTCGCATCGATCGAGCGCGCGGTCGAGAACCGCAATTACGTGGTGGAGAGCACGCCGGTTGCGGCATGATCGCCGGGCTTAAAGTGCTGACGCCGGGCCTGCAAACAACGGTTCAGGACCTGGGGAGGATCGGCCATCAGGCAATCGGGGTCCCGGTCTCGGGCGCGCTCGACGGTTTCAGCCTGAGGCTGGCCAATGCACTGGCCGGCAATCCTCAAGGGGCGGCGGCGCTCGAAATCCTGCTCAGCGGCCCGACCTTTGAAATCGTGGCCGACAGCGCGCGGGTGGCGCTCGTCGGCACCGGAGCCAATCTTTCGATTCGCGATATGCAGCCACGGATGATACCCGCCGGCCAAAGCACGATGCTGCGGCGCGGTGAGGTCTTTGAGGTCGGGGTCGGTGCCCAATCCGCGTGTTGCTATCTCGCGGTCGAGGGCGGCATCGCGGTGCCGCTCGTCCTCGGCAGCGCGTCGACATATGTGCGTGCGCGACTGGGCGGGCTGCACGGGCGCCCTTTGCAGAAGGAGGACGTCGTGCCGTTGGCGATGGCGCGGGCGTCCGAACGGCGCGAGACGCGAATGCCGGTGCCGCTGCCTGCGACACGCGAGCAGCCGATCCGGGTCGTTCTCGGCCCCCAGCAGGAATATTTCATGCCAGAGGCGGTGACGGCGTTGCTGAGCGCCGAATTCCTGGTCTCGCGAGAAGCGGATCGCATGGGTATCCGGCTGGAGGGACCGCCACTGCGGCATTGCGGCGGCTGGGACATCATCTCGGACGCGATTGCCACCGGCTCGATCCAGGTACCCGGCTCGGGGCAGCCGATCGTGCTGCTCGCCGACCATCAGACGACCGGCGGATATCCCAAAATTGCCACGGTGGTCTCCGCCGACCTTCCGGCCATCGCCAGATGCCGGCCCGGCGATAAGCTCCGCTTTGTTGCGGTAGCCGCCGAAGCGGCTGAAAATTTGTGCCGACAGGCAGAGCATCGCTTCGCCGAGCTTGTCGCTGCGATCGAACCGCTGGCGGAACCCAGCGCGATCAAGCACGCCCTGCTTTTCGACGAGAACCTGATCAGCGGCGTCGTCAGCGGCCTCGAATGAGTTGGAAGGAAGGCCCCAGCGGGAGGTGACGGAGGACCACGAGGTCTCGTTCAATGCGGTATCGCGACTTGAGGGACAGTCGCGCACGATGGCCCTGGGGCGCGCGCGCCTGTCTGCCGATTCGTCCTCCGGCGCCCCATCGTAGCCGTCGCCGCACTGCCGAGCCCGCGTGCGGCTGGCGTCTCTAATGCAGGAATTAATTGCTATGCCGTGCGTTTCTACCGTCACAGAATGGCTTTATCCTAGCCGATCGGAACCGGCGGCTGCCCGGAGGCTTTGAGAAGGAATGGAAAGATGAGGCGATTACTTGCTCCCGGCCTAGTGGCCGCGGGGCTTGTGGTGGTGTTGGCGGGCTGCACAAACCCGTATGATCCCGGCCAACGCGCGGTCGGCGGCGGTCTGCTCGGCGCCGGCGCCGGCGCAGCGATCGGCGGCGCGGTTGCCGGCGGACACGGCGCCGCACTTGGCGCGGCGATCGGCGGAGCTACCGGCGCGGTAACCGGCGCCGCCACGACCCCACCGCCGCCTCCTCCGCCCGGCTATGGCCCGGGTTACGGGTATCCACCGCAGGGCTATGGCTACCCGCCGCAAGGCTACGGCTATCCGCCGCCGCCACCCGGTTATCGTTCATACTAGGCCACTTCCCGGTGGGCTTATTCCTCCGGCATGCCGGCCTTGCGCAAGCCGGCAAAATATGTGGCTTCGAACAAGGAACGAGGGTTCGGCATACCGAAATATAGTGTGGCCCTCAATCGGGCAATGCTCGAGTAACGATCGTCGCTGACCAGCCTGCGCGCTTCGGCGAGTTCCGCGGCGGCGCGATCGGTCCAGCCGTTAAGCGCATAGGCGGAGGCGAGATAGGCGTGAGGACCCGAGCGCGCCGGATTGGCGCGGATCGCCTTCTCGTACCAGCGGATCGCCTCATCAATGCGCGATTGCACCAGATGCACGCGCCCAATCCGGCCGTACATATTGCCGATGTACGGGTCGCGGGGGCTGAGGCGGATGGCTTGCTCCTGGAGCGGGATTACCTCCTCTATCGCCCCGGTGTATAACTTGCAGTCGGCAAGGCTAGATATTGCGGTCACCCAGTTGGGATCGAGTGCGATCGCCGTCTCGTATTCGGGGAGGGCCTCCTCGAATCGGCCCTGTGCACGCAAGACTTGGCCTGTCGCGAAGTGCGGAAGCGGGCTGCGCGGCGATGCCGCCAGGGCTTGCCCAGCCAGCCCTTCTGCGCGTCCGATATCGGCAGCGCGCGAGTCGGTCATTCCTTCGAGCACGCGGCTCGCGAGCGCGCTAGCCAGCAAGCTCTGCGCCTCGACAGAACCGGGGTCGAGCGCCAATGCGCGCTCGTACACGCCGATCGCCGCCGCATGGCTATCACGTGTCAGCGGTTTCATCATTGCGGCGCGCCCGCGTAGAATGTATTCCAGTGCATCCGGATTGTCAGTTGGGCGCGCCGCTTCCGCGGCAATCAGCTCAACATCAAGCGCGATGGCGATCCGGCTCGTGACCTCGTTCTGAAGCGCAAACAGATCGCCCGTGTCGCCGTCGAACCGCTCTGCCCACAGATGCGCGGCAGTCTCGGTGTCGATGAGCTGGGCGTTGACCCGCACATGGTTCCTGGCTCGCCGGACGCTCCCCTCCAGAACATAGCTGACACCCAGCTCGCGGCCGATCTGCTTCGTCTCGACGCGCCTGTTCCGGTAGGTGAATGCAGTATTGCGCGAGATCACGAACATTCCCGGAATGCGCGACAGATCGGTCGTCAGATCCTCGGCGATGCCGTCGGCAAAATATTGCTGCTCGCGGTCGTCACTGAGATTGGTGAACGGCAATACGACGATCGACAGCCGCGGTCGTGCCGCCTTTTCGGGCGCCACCAGAATTGCGCAGTGAGGGTCGCGTTCGGGCTGCTTTAGCGGCCCGACAAAGCGGTAGCCGCGCCCGGCTATCGTCTGGATGCAGCTGCCCCGCGTCGGGTTCCGATCGAGGATGCGGCGCAGCGCGGAAATCTGGACCGTCAGGTTGCCTTCCCCGACAACTATTCCAGGCCAGACGGCATCCATGATCTGGTCTTTCGAGACCAGCTCGCCATTGTGCCGCACCAGAAACGAGAGCAGATCGAATGCACGCGGGCCGATCGCGACTGGCGCGGCGGCGCCAGCCTCGTCCACCCGGAATAGACCGTGCCGATCTAGGCGAAAGCCCTCGAACGAACTGAGCCCATCCATGCGCCGGTTCTCCGGCCCAAACTGCCGGAGTAACCTTGATTAATTTAACCTACTTTCGGGCAAAACGCTAGTGTGCAAATAGGTTAACGAAGTTACGAGCGGCCGGGCAGCGAGCGCGGGGCTCTGCCCTTTTCGCTGTTTTCGCTGTTTTTCCTGGAAATTATCAGCGGGGCTCGCCTCGTTCCCCGCGGAAATCCTGGCCTACCGGACGATCGGCGGCGGAAATAACAGCGAGCCGACCCGCTGCTTTTCGCTGTTGCCCGCTGTTTTTCTCATCATTAACTGTTCCAAATTTGCGTAACTAGCACGACCTGAAGACTATTGCTGAGGCACAATCGTCATGACCACGCTCGATCGGGTTCAACCCAGGCTATACAGCTCATGGGGTTTTAGAGCATCTATGCTACCCTCCTCACCCTGGCGTTTCATGATGCGAAAGTTTCTATATAATGAAAATCACTCTTTGTCAATTTAATAAATGCGTTCTCAGCTTAAATCCCGCGGCGATCGGGCTTGGGTGTTTGGAGCTGTTTGGAAGTGTTTGGAAGAATTTGGACCGGCCTTATAGCGGCCCCGAGACAGACCAGCGCAAATTGACCAGATCTTTCGGGGGCAGAGATGCAAACTCACCCGGTCAATGGCGTCGTCTCTCTGGCGGACATGCGTTCTCCAGTATCGGACCAGATGAAGATGTGGGTGGCGATTGCGAGCCCGGTGCATCTGCTGCGCGAGAGCTTGGCCGCAAGCTTGCGGGGGCGTCCGGGCTTGGCGCTGGTCGATGCAGTCGATCTGGACCCTCGAGGACTGGCGAAAATCGCGGAGACAAAGCCCGACATCGTGCTCGTCGATCTGGGCCAGACCACTCCCGCTACGGCGGCGCGACTGATCAAGGAGGCCAGTCCCGGCAGTAAGCTCGTGGCCTTTGCGCTGGACGAAACCGGCGACCAGGTCCTTGCCTGCGCCGCTGCCGGATTTTGCGGCTATGTCCCGCGGCATAGCAGCGCCGAAGATCTCCACAGCGCATTGTTCGACGCGATGGCGGGCCGCATGCATTGCGCGCCGCATATTGCCGCTGCAATGTTCAGCCGCCTCGCCGGGTTGCTGCGCGAGCCCGAGCCAGCGGCCTCGCTGCCGCCGCTGTCGTCACGCGAAAACGAAATCCTCGCGCTCGTCGCTGAGGGCCGCGCCAATAAAGAAATCGCGCGTCAGCTCGGGATCAGCGCCGCCACCGTCAAGAACCACATGCACAACATCCTGCAGAAGCTGCAAGTCAGCCGCCGCGGCGAGGCCGTTGCTCGGCTGCGCCTGTCGCATGCCGTCTGAGCCCGCTTCGCGGATCGGGGGACCATGAGCCATTCGGTCCAGTCCGTATGGGCTACCCACAGCATCAATGGCGCAGGTCATCGCTTATCCCATTTGATCCATGGTGCGCCGTCACGGCCGCGTCGATACTGCGCCGTGGCTGACTGAGGAGAGATCGATGTCCATCTTATTTGCTTCGCGGCTCTGTGGGCTTGCCGTCGCTGCGATTTGGGCAATGACCAGCATTGAGAGTTCACTCGCGCAGGCGGTTGCGACGCAGTTCGACCTGGATGGTGACGGCAAGAACGAAACTATCGCCAGCTCAACGATAATCCAAGCGGGGAAGCTGCAAAACGATTTCTATGACACCGTAAGCGTCCTCAATCCGCACGCATTTACGGGATTGACATTCGACTGGGAGCTACCTGGCGCCCAAAGGTTCAAGGGCGGATTGCCGGTAGGGGCGAAATGGTCAGATACCAACCATTACGATTCCTATATCACTCCGTTCGTGTTCAACTACAGTATCAATCTCACCCCAACGGGATGCCCGGTGGGGGTAGGATGCCCTGCGGTCACCAAGACCGCCGAGGCCTGGAGCCCCGTGAACCTGTACAATACGCTGAAATCTATCAGGGACCTCTTCAGTGTCGGTGAGAGCGGCACCGTAGAGGGCGATATCGATCTCGGCACTGGTTCACCCCAGCTCGAAGTGTGGGCGACGATGACCGCCGAGGGCGACGACCTGACATTGTTCCAGTACTACGCGGAGAA
>Ga0306919_10000178_pt1 | contig 25624 bp, 18 predicted proteins | sample flu12Cox44000172_FD_203764 | JGI IMG/M metagenome (GOLD analysis project Ga0306919, IMG submission 203764) | Lab enrichment of tropical soil microbial communities from Luquillo Experimental Forest, Puerto Rico - flux4day.12C.oxic.44.000.172 (v2)... | ecosystem: Environmental > Terrestrial >... | reverse complement strand
GGACCCCGTGATTAAAAGTCACGTGCTCTACCGACTGAGCTACGGGCTCGAACGCGTTCGAGAATGGGCTCCTTATGTGGGCTTCGCCGGCTTTGCGCAAGCTGCCATTCCCGAAATCGCGTTCGACTAGAAGGGTGGTGAAGCGCCGCTTCACCACCCTTGCGCGTCGCTAAAAGCTGAATGAAGAGAGCAGCATGATGCCGTAACGGGGTTCCTTCTTAAAAAGTTGATCGGTTGTCGTTATTCCCACGGGGGAGGGCGATTGGCGGCGACACCGTCAGCTAAGACCTTGGCCGACGGATCGACGCGCAGCCCGATCCCAAAATTCCAGCTTGATGTTGCTGGGGCATTTGGGTGGTGCAAGCCGACCATCCAACCCAACGCGTAACCCGTAATTGGTCGCGCGTCAGTTTTTGTGGTGGTCCCACCTCCTATTTCGACGGCAACGAACGGGCCCGTAGCAATATTATTGCAGTTATAGATTCGGTTGGAATTTTTGCATCAAACCTGCCCGGTCTGCCACGCGAACGCGAAGTCCCGGTCTGCCACGCGAACGCGAAGTAATGTGCTTCCAGCACGAAGCTGACACCGACATTGCCGGATATGTATCAGTTACCCTCACAATGCTCGCGGTATCGATCTGTGGACCGGTGACTCGATTGCCGCCGAGATCGAAGTCTGCGGCAATGCCAAGCCCCCAACCAAACCCCTGTCCAGTTTTTACTATCGGGAGGGGGATTGCCGCTGCCGTTGCCCTTACCCGTCCCATCGGCAAGCGCCGCCTGAGCAAACAACGCACTGGCGAATGCGATAAAAACTCCGAACTGCGGTAAGCGACGCAACACCCTACACAACGCGATTAAAGGACTACGCATCTTCAGCTCCCATGGTCACGGGAGGCGAAAGCCTTTCGCAACTGCTCGCAGGTTTTCCAGATCCGACTACGCCGCTGTCAGCAATTCGGAATCAAAGCCGCCCCCCAGCCACCCCGGTGGTGTTCGCAGGCTATGACAGCGGTCACAACCAAAAATTGCTTGTTAGAAATTTTCCACCCTACTCACAACGTCTGCGGGCAGTTTTATGAACTGGTCGCTTGCATCGTAGGCGATTTCTGCGCACGTCGGTGAGCTGGCGGAAGTGTTACCCGGCACTCCTTGTCGTTCGGAGCGCTGTGCGGGCGGCAAAGGTATCCGGAGAGGCCTTGCGCGCTTTTTTATGCCGGCTTTGCTACATTCCGCGGCGACTGATCCCAATAAACCAGAAATCACCGTCCGGGAACGCCCAAGGAAACGCCCAATGCCGATCGTCAACCGCATCGCCGACTTGTACAACGAGATCAAGGAATGGCGGCGGGAATTCCACGCCCATCCGGAACTGCGCTTCGACGTGCATCGCACCGCTGGATCGGTGGCCGAGAAGCTCAAAAGCTTCGGCTGCGACGAGGTCGTTCCCGGCATCGGGCGGACCGGCGTGGTTGGCGTCATCCGTGGGCGCAAGGCCGGCAACAGGGTGATCGGGCTGCGCGCCGATATGGACGCGCTGCCGCTCGAGGAAGAGACCGGCTTGCCCTACAAATCCACCGTTCCCGGCAAGATGCATGCCTGCGGTCATGACGGCCATACGTCCATGCTGCTCGGCGCCGCCAAATATCTCGCCGAGACGCGCAATTTTGCCGGCACTGCGGTCGTTATTTTCCAGCCGGCGGAGGAGGGCGGTGCCGGCGCGCTCGCCATGATCAAAGACGGACTAATCTCGCGTTTCGGCATCCACGAAGTCTACGGTATGCATAATTTTCCCGGCCTGCCTGTCGGCGCGTTCGCAATCCGGTCTGGTGCCATCATGGCTGCTGCCGACCACCTGCAGATCCACATTGACGGCAAGGGCGGACACGCGGCGCGGCCGCATCTTTCCATCGACACAATTTTGGTCGGCGCGCAGATAATCAACCAGTTGCAGTCCATCGTCGCGCGCAATGTCGATCCCGTGGAATCCGCAGTCGTCTCCGTCTGCACGTTCCAGGCCGGCCACGCCGACAATGTCATTCCGCAACACGCGCTGCTGCGCGGCACCGCGCGCAGTTTCACCCCGCAAGTGCGCGAGCTGTTGCATAAGCGGATCGGCGAGTTGGTCGAAGGCACCGCCCGCATGTACGGCGCCTCGGCCAAGGTCACCTACACCAGCGGCTATCCGGTCGTGGTCAACCACGATCGCGAAACAGCCTTTGCTGCCGATATCGCGCGCGAAATCGTGGGCAAGGACAAAGTCGATACCAACGTCGCGCCGGTCATGGGCGCTGAAGACTTTTCCTTCATGCTGCAGGAGCGGCCGGGCGCATTCATCTTCGTCGGCAATGGCGACAGTGCCGGCCTGCACCACCCGGCTTACGATTTCAACGACGAGACCATCCCCGTCGGCACCTCATATTGGGTGCGGCTCGCGGAAACGGCGCTGGCGGGGTAAGTCTTCGTCATTGCGAGCGCAGCGAAGCAATCCAGCGCAACATTGACTGGATTGCTTCGTCGCCCTGCGGGCTCCTCGCAAAGACGAGTTTCTCGCCTATAGAGACTACTGCGCCGGCTCGATAGTGTCGGCGGGCAGCTTCGGCGCTTCGGAGATCGCTTGCGTGATCGCGCGCCGCTGCGGCAGTAGCGCCGCCGCCTTGGCCGCGAGCTTGGCTTCGAGGGCGCGCCAATAGACGAAGCTGTTGAAGCGCGTGCCTTCGATCGCGGCGAGCATGACCGCAGCCAGGAACGGCAGGCTTTGCACCACCAGCACGAACGCGAAAATATTGATCTCGCGCACCTGCTTGTAATTGGTGACGACGAGGGTAAGCGCGCCGATCAACAGCAGCGCGCCGATCACCGCCTCCCAGAAGGCTGGGAAGTCCGGTCCCTTGCGGGCGCTGCCGCCCTTGGCGGTGCGCAAGAACGGCATGCGCTCGAGGATCACGCCCATGCCGATCGCCCGCGCTACCGTCCATTGCAATGCCATGGCGGCGCATACGGCGCCGGCCATCTGTCCCGGCGACGCTCGCACACGCAGTCGATAAAGGCTGGCGAAATGCCCGACCGAAACCGCGAAAGCGGCAATGATCGGTATCGTGAGAATTCGGTCCGGCACCGCGATGTTGGCGAAAGCGACAATCGGCACCCAGAGGATATTGAGAAGCGCAACCACCACCCCGATCGCGTCAGAGCCGAGCCAGTTGAGCCAGCCGAGCGCGTATTCGCGCTTCTGCTCGCGTCTGAGTCCCTCGGCCCAGGGCAGCATGCGGCGCCAATGCTTGCGCACGAGTTGCGCCCCGCCGAAGGCCCAGCGATGACGCTGGCGCTTATAGGCTTCGAAGGTGTCGGGAAGCAGCCCATGACCGTAACGACGGTTGCTGTAGTGCGCGAGCCAGCCATGTTCGAGCATTGCGAGGCCGAGATCGGTATCCTCAACGATGGTGTCGCTCGACCAGCCGCCGATACTGTCGATCGCTGCGCGACGGATGAGACACATCGTGCCGTGCATGATGACGCCATTGAACTCGTTGCGCTGCACCATGCCGATATCGAAGAATCCGGCATATTCCGCGTTCATCGCAGCGTGTAGCGGCGTGCGGTCGCCGTCGCGGTGGTCCTGCGGCGACTGCACGAAGCCGACGCAATTGTCGGCGAATAGCGGCACCAGGTTTTTCAACCAGTCCGCGCTGACCGTGTAATCGGAATCGATGATGCCGATGATCTCGGCGTCCGGCGCGGTATGCGCGAGCGCGAGCCGCAGCGCGCCGGCTTTGTAGCCTGTCAGATTCTCGGCCCGGACGAATTTGAACCTTTCGCCGAGTGTGACGCAGTGCTCTTCGATCGGCCGCCACAGTGCCGGATCGGGCGTGTTGTTGATGACGAGCACGCATTCCAAATTGGGATAGTCGACCCGCGCCACGGCATCGAGCGTGGCTTTGAGCATTTCCGGCGGCTCGCAACAGGCCGGCACGTGGATTGAAACTTTCGGGGCATATGGGTCGGGCACGAGCGGCGGCGAATTGGCGAGCCGCCGCGGCGCGCGGCCGAAGGCGATTGCCGCGATCTCTTCCAGGCGCGAGAGCGCGATGGCGACCAAGGGGATGAGCAGGAGGAGACCAAATCCGAGCGCGAAAGCCGCGCCAGGCACAAAATAATGGCCCTTCCAAAACGCCACGATGGCGGCGAACCAGGCGCCCACGGTATTGGCGGAGGTCGCCAGCATCAGCGCCTGCGTGGCGCCGGCGCCGGCAAGGGTGAGGATCGGCAGCGACAGAACGAGCCCGAACAGGACGGCAAGCCCTGCGCGCTTGATATAATCCGGGTCGCTGATCGGCCCGGTCCAGGAGAACTTCGCCTGACGCGAGGCGTCGAAGAGTCCCCAATAGGGGCCAACGCCGCCCTCCATGGTTTTCCAGGGCTGATCGATGGCTTCGACGATGTTGTAGTCGATGCCGTAGGCTTGGGCGCGGGTGACGAAATCGCGCAAAACCTGGCCCTGCGCGATCCGGCCCGGATCGGCATTGTGAAAATTATAGCCCGCGCTTGGCCAGCCGAATTCGGCGATCACGATCCGCTTGCCGGGATGCATCTGGCGCAGCCGGTCGTAAAATTCGATCGTATGATCGACCGCGCGCGAGGCGTCGAAACCTTCCCAGTAGGGCAGGATATGCGCCGCAATGAAATCGACCGCCGAGGCAAGCTCCGGATGGTCGATCCAAACCGTCCAAATTTCACCTGTGGTTACAGGGACCGGGCTTGATCGCTTAACCTTCTGGATGAGCTCGATAAGGGCCGGCACGGTCATTTCGGCGCGCAGCGTGGTTTCGTTGCCGACCACGATCGCCTCGACATTGCTGTTATGGCGGGCGAGATCGAGCGCCGAGCGGATTTCCCGCTCGTTGCGAGCCTGATCTTTGTCGATCCAGGCGCCGACCGTGACTTTAAGGCCGAATTCAGCGGCGATCGGCGGCACAAGTTCGGCGCCGCCCGTCGTCGAATAGGTCCGGATAGCGCGAGTGTAAGGTGCAATGGCTCGCAGATCGGCCCGGATTTGCGCGGCCGTGGGAGGAGTGCCCCGGTCCGGATGGGAGGAATCGGCGAATGGCGAATAGGAGATGCTGGCGAGCTGCCGGGTAACGTCCGGAGCTATCCCCACTGGCTTTAGCAAAGCCCAGATGCCGACATGTACGCACGCAACCAGCGCGAGCACAGCAGCGACAGTGCGCATGGACTCCAACCACGCGGGGCGAACCACACAGGCCCGAACCTGCCCCCGGGTTCGACGATGGTCGTAAGGGTGAGGCAATCCTAACGAGCGGCAGGGCTAAGCTAGCGACGGGCAATGGCGAATTCAAGACAGCAACAAGCGCGAGTTGGCGCGTAGACAATGATATTTTTGTAATGTGGAAGTGACTAGCGCGTGGTCGTCGGATTTTGCGCGGCAGCCGCCGGGGCGGGGGCCGCCGGCTGAGCCGGATTAACCCAACACGCATGGACGCGGCCGTTCAAACTGTCGGCCGCTTTGGCATCGACCGTATTGCCGTGCAAAACGAGGCACCGGAACGTCACCTGGATGTGGCCGCTGGGGCAGCCGAACCGGTCGTAAAGGTCGAGATGCCGGAAGGCCGTATCCAGGTCGTCGCGCCAGAGCAGGCTTACCACCCGGCGGCCGAGCCAGACGCATTCCGGATTGCCGGCCGGACCATTGAGGGCGCGCTGCGCTTCGGCAAACTCATCGACTTTCTGGACCTCTTTGGTGCCGTCTTTGGCGCCCTCTTTGGCCGGCGCCGATTGCTGGTCGGCGGGCTTGGCGTCGTTATTCTGCGCCAAGACCTGGTTCTGCGCCAACACCTGGGAGTTTCCCGGTCCGACCGGGGCGATGGGCAGGCAGAGGGCGGCGCACAGTGCACCAACAAGATTGAGTACGCGATACGACATAGCTTATTGCGCTGGGCCTTAATGATGAGCCGAAAAGGACGTTTCCCAAGCTGTTTGGGCGCTTGTTTTGGTCGCTAACCAGCGCCTTTGAGCCATTGATTCGACCTTAGGATGATTTGACCTTGGATTGAGCCGCTATTGCGGCGGCCCGGCGACAGAGCACAGCCTAAGTCTCGGCTTTTGTCCAGCGCACATCGCGCCAGTCGTCGGCTTGGCACGGCCTTCGCCCAAGGCTAAAGGCGAAGCGTGCTTCATCGCAGATCAGCAAATTCGTTTGCTGTGGCGGTTGTCTGCTACGCAGCCACAGCAATCGCGATCGGTTTTGCCTGGTGGTGGATTGGCGCGCCGCAACGCCTGCCGGCTTCCCCGCTCGCCGCAGGCGCCAAGCTCGCTTGCGTCTCCTATGCGCCGTTCCGTGGCGATCAAGATCCGCTTGTTGAAACGACCCATGTCGACGCGGCGCAGATCGAGGAGGATCTGACGCTGTTGTCGCGCTACACCGATTGCGTCCGCACCTATTCGATTGAAAACGGGCTGGACCAAATCCCGGCAATCGCGCAGCGCCACGGCGTCAAAGTGATGCAGGGACTCTGGCTCTCCAATAAACCCGACAAGAACCGCCAACAGGTCGAAACTGTCGTCGCTCTGGCCAAAACCTTTCCAAACACGATCAGCGCCGTGATCGTCGGCAATGAAGCCTTGTTGCGCGGCGATCTGTCGGTCGGCGACCTTGCCGCGTATATCCGCGAGGTCAAAACGCGCGTAATGATGCCCGTCACCTACGCGGATGTCTGGGAATTCTGGCTGCGCCATCCCGATCTGCAAAGTGCGGTCGATTTTGTCACCATCCATATTCTGCCCTACTGGGAGGATTTCCCGCTGCCAGCAACACTCGCTGCCGCGCATGTCGATGCCATCCGCAAGCAGGTCGCCGCCGCCATTCCGAGCAAGGAAATCTTCATCGGCGAAATCGGCTGGCCGAGCGCTGGGCGCATGCGCGAAGCAGCCCTGCCATCGCCTTCCAATCAGGCGCGCGTGATCAGCGAAACCATGTCCCTTGCCGAGCGCGAAAAGTTTCGCGTCAACGTGATCGAAGCTTTCAATCAGCCATGGAAGCGCTGGCTCGAAGGCGCAACCGGCGGCTTTTGGGGTATTTTCGATCGTGCCACCGGCGCGCCGAAATTTCCGTTCAGCGGGCTTGTCTCCGATCATCCACATTGGCTGTTGCAAGCGATTGCGGGGATTGTCTTGAGTGCAATCGTCTTCGCCAGCGCTTGGTGGGGGCTGGCAGGTAAGTCCTCGGGGGCAGCGCCGACGGCGCTGTGGCCGCGCATCGCGGTCCTTTCCTTTGTGCCGGCGGTCTTGTTCGGCTGGACACTCGAACGGATTCCGATCGACAGTTTCAGCTACGGCACCTGGCTGCGCGCCATTGCTTTTGCGGCGACGGCAGCGGTTGCTCCGGTCGCATGTGCCGCTGCCGGCGCCGCGGGCCGCACCCAGCCGGCATTCGCAACGCTGCTCGGCGCCCGGGGTGGCGCCCGTGATGCGCTTGGCGCGCTGCTTGGCGGCAGCCTAACCGCGTTGACTGTTCTCTCGATCGAGACCGCGCTCGTACTCGTTTTCGATCCGCGTTACCGCGATCTACCCTTCGCGCCGCAAAGCGCCGGCGTCTGGGCGTTTATCGTGCTGATGCTTTGGACGCAGCGCCCAAGCGGGCGCCGCGCGCCGGCGGAGACGCTCGCCGCTGCGGTGCTCGCACTCGCGGCGATCTATATCGCCATCAACGAGACCCTGGCGAACTGGCAAGCACTGTGGTTGTGCGCCGGCTTTGCCGGGCTCGCCGTCATTCTGTGGCGGGCGCGGAACGCGCAAGGCTGAGGATCAGCACGGCCGTGGCGAGCGCCGAAAGCTCCGGATTGTGCAGCACAATGCCAAAGCCGCCGGCGGCGAGTGCGATGGCGACCAGCACAATCGACGGGCGCACAAGGTTGAGAAGCGCCGCGGCGAGCGCGACTGCGCCAAACACATAGTGGTTGTAGAGCGCGATAGAGACATGGAAAGCGCTGCACAGCCAGGTCTTCAGGCCGGCTTGGCAGGTAAGCTCTACGTTGGGATTTTCGATCGCCATATAGCGCAGATAGAGCGCCTGCCCGACCGACAGGAACGCAATGATCAAGAGCCAATTGGCTTGTCGTGCGGTGGGGAGGAAGAGGGGGCGGGGCATTGAGCCTCGGATCGTTCTCGGGCGGAGGGATTTTGCGAGCCTGTTAAGACTACGCTTATAAGCACAGTACGCGCTGAATTTCACCGCTCGCCTGCTAAAATAATGCGGAATTTCGGCCTTCAGTGCTCTAAGGAGCGCAACGGAGATTTTGATGGTGGCCCGAACGTGCCTGGCAGTCGTGCTCGCGGCCGGCGAAGGCACCCGCATGCGTTCGGCGCGCCCTAAAGTCCTTCATTCGATCGCCGGGCGGCCGCTGCTTGCGCATGTATTCGGCGCGATCGCCGATGCCGGTGTGACGGCGACCGTTGTCGTCATTGGCCCCGGCGAAGAGGCCGTTGCTGCCGAAGTCAAACGGACGGCGCCGGCGGCGCAATGTTTCGTCCAAAAGGAGCGGCGCGGTACCGCGCACGCGGTGCTCGCAGCCCGCGCGGCGATCGAGCGGGGAGCAGACGACATTCTTATTGTCTATGGCGACACGCCCCTCATTCAGCCGGCATCGCTGTTGCGCCTGCGCCAGGCACTTGCCGATGGCGCCGCCGTCGCTGTGCTCGGCTTTCGCGCCGCAAACCCTTTGGGGTACGGCCGGCTCATTGTCTCGAACGGCGAACTTATCGCCATTTGCGAGGATGCCGATGCCAGCGCAAGCGAACGGCAGGCCGCCCTGTGCAATGGCGGCACCATGGCGCTCGCCGGCGAGACTGCACTTGCCATCCTGGAGCAGATCGGCAACCACAATCGCAAACAGGAATTTTATTTGACCGATGCAGCCGAAATCGCGCGCGGCATGGCGCTGCGCGCGGTCGCGATTGAAGTCGAGGAGGACCAGATGCGCGGCATCAATACCAAGAAGCAGCTCGCCGAAGCCGAGGCCGTTGCGCAGCAGCGCCTGCGTGCCGCCGCACTCGATGCCGGCGTGACACTTGTTGCGCCGGAGACGGTTTACCTCTGTCCCGATACGAAATTCGGCCGCGATGTGGTGGTCGAACCCTATGTTGTGTTCGGCGAAAAGGTCACCGTTGAGGACGGCGCCGTCATTCATTCATTCTCGCACGTCACCGGCGCGCACATCGGTAAGGGCGCTTCCGTCGGCCCGTTCGCGCGGCTGCGCCCGGGGACGCGGCTCGGCGAGGGCGCGCGCATCGGCAATTTTGTCGAGGTGAAGGAAGCGGTCGTGGAAGCGGGCGCCAAAGCCAACCACCTGACCTATCTCGGCGACGCTTCGATCGGCGCCAATGCCAATATCGGCGCCGGCACGATCACCTGCAATTACGACGGCGCTGGCAAGCATCGGACCGAAATCGGCCGCGATGCCTTTATCGGCTCGAATTCGGCACTCGTCGCGCCGGTCAAGATCGGTCAGGGCGCCTATGTCGGTTCCGGGTCGGTAATTACCCAGGACGTGCCGGACGACGCCTTGGCGCTCGGCCGCAGCCGGCAAGTGGTTAAGCAAGGCTGGGCGACGCGCTTGCGCGGTCTCAAAGCGCTCGGAAAGAAGAAAGGTTAACTGGGATTAGGGATTAGGATCAGGAAATCAGGGATCAGAACGAGGTAATACTCAATTTGCCATTTTCTTTTCCTGATACCCTGATACCTGACAGCTGGCATGTGCGGAATTATTGGCATCATCGGCCGCGAGGCGGCGGCACCGCAGCTCGTCGAGGCGCTCAAGCGCCTCGAATATCGCGGCTACGATTCAGCGGGCGTAGCCACGCTCGAAGGCGGTAAGCTCGCGCGGCGCCGCGCCGAGGGCAAACTGAAGAATCTCGAGAGCAGGCTTGCGCGCGAGCCGCTTCAGGGCACGATCGGCATCGGCCACACACGCTGGGCGACGCATGGCCGCCCAACCGAGAACAACGCTCATCCCCACGCCACCGAAAAAGTCGCGGTCGTGCACAACGGCATCATCGAGAATTTCGCCGAATTGCGCCGCGAGCTCGAACAAGAGGGTGTGAAATTTTCGACCGATACCGATACCGAGGTCATTGCCCACCTTGTCACGGAGGAGATGAAACACGGCGCCTCGCCTGTGGCGGCAGTGCAGGCCGCGCTGCCCCGGCTACGCGGCGCTTTCGCCTTGGCCTTTTTGTTCGCCGGCGAAGACAATCTTCTGGTCGGCGCGCGCAAAGGCTCGCCGCTCGCGGTCGGCTTCGGTGACGGCGCCATGTATGTCGGCTCCGACGCGATTGCGCTTGCGCCGTTTACCGACCGCGTAAGCTACCTCGAAGACGGCGACTGGGTGATCGTCACCCGCTCGAATGCCGAGATTCACGACAGCGACGGCAAACTCGCGCAACGCGCCGAGATCAAATCCCAGGCCTCGACGCTATTGATCGACAAGGGCAACCATCGCCACTTCATGGCGAAGGAAATCCATGAGCAGCCGGAGGTCGTCGGTCACACGCTGGCCAATTATCTCGATATGGCGAGCGCGCGTATCGACTTGCGCATGTCCTTGCCGTTCGATTTCCGCGCGCTTAACCGCGTATCGATCTCAGCCTGCGGCACTGCCTATTACGCCGGCATGGTCGCACGTTACTGGTTCGAGCAGTACGCGCATCTGCCGGTCGAGGTCGATATCGCCTCCGAATTCCGCTACCGCGATGTGCCGCTCGCACCCGGCAATCTCGCCATCTGCGTGTCGCAATCGGGCGAGACCGCCGACACGCTCGCTTCGCTGCGCTACGCACGCGCCCACAAACAGCACGTGCTCTCGGTCGTCAACGTGCCGACGTCGAGCATCGCGCGCGAGAGCGAGGTGGTGATGCCGACGCTTGCCGGGCCGGAAATCGGCGTGGCCTCGACCAAAGCTTTTACCTGCCAATTGGCGGCTCTCGCCTGTCTCGCCATTGCAGCGGGACGCGCCCGCGGCGTGTTGAGCGAGAAGGACGAGAAGACGCTGGCGCAAGCGCTGATCGAGGTGCCGCGCCGCATGAACGAAGCCTTGGCGCTCGAACCGCAACTCGAGCAATTGGCGCGCGAGCTCGCCAAATCGCACGACGTGCTTTATCTCGGCCGCGGCACGAGCTTTCCGATCGCGCTCGAAGGCGCGCTCAAGCTGAAGGAGATTTCCTATCTTCATGCGGAGGGCTATGCGGCGGGCGAACTCAAGCACGGGCCGATTGCGCTCGTCGATGAGAACATGCCGGTGATCGTCATCGCGCCACATGACAAAGTGTTCGAAAAGACATTCTCGAACATGCAGGAGGTCGCTGCCCGCGGCGGCCGACTCATCCTGATGACCGACGCCGAAGGCGCGCGCGCTTGCGCTGGCGTCGCAACGACACTCACTCTGCCGGCCGTGCATCCGGCAGTGGCGCCGATTGTCTATGCAGTTCCGGTCCAACTACTCGCCTATCACACAGCGGTTGTGATGGGCACGGACGTCGATCAACCGCGCAACCTTGCAAAATCGGTGACAGTAGAATAATCGCGCTCGGGGTCCCGGCGGCGGTCTCGTGCAAATCAAGTCTGCGGCCTATATATTCCGCGCCACAGAAACGGTGCGGCGAACGATGACCGACAATACTCAATCAACGACGCAGAGCGCGGGTACCGCCAGGTCCACGCCCGGCTTCATGAGTCGAATCCGCACCTATTTTCTGACCGGCCTCGTCGTCGTCGGTCCCGTCGCGGTGACGCTGTGGCTGATATGGTGGTTTGTGACCTGGGTGGACGGCCTGGTGCGGCCGTTTATGCCGCGCGCTTATCGACCGGAAACCTATCTGCCGGTCGAAATCCCCGGCCTAGGCCTGATCATCGCATTTCTCGCGCTCACGCTGCTCGGCTTCTTCACCGCGAACCTTGTCGGCCGCAAGCTGGTTGATTTGGGGGAAGGCTTGCTCAACCGCATGCCGGTGGTGCGGCCCATCTATCGCACCGCCAAGCAGATTTTTCAGACGCTATTCTCGAAATCGGAGTCGAGCTTTCGCCGGGTCGGGCTTGTCGAGTTTCCTTCGCCCGGCATGTGGTCGCTTGTCTTTCTCACCCAACCGCCCACCGAGGATATTTCGAACCACTTGCCGGCGATGGAGCACGTTTCGGCCTTCATGCCCTGCACGCCCAATCCGACCACCGGATTTTTCTTTTACGTGCCGCGGCGCGACGTCGTCGATCTCGATATCACGGTGGAGCAAGCGATGACGCTGTTGATGTCGGCCGGCATCGTGCAGCCTGGCGCCGAGCCGCAAAGCCAGTCCAAGCTCGCGGCTCTCGCCGAAACCGCGCGCGCCGCGCAGGCGGCGCGCAAAGTCGAGCCGACGACGGCAAAATAACAGATCACACGCGGTTACCCCGCGCCCACCATGCGGATCGCCTCGTCGCGCGCGAAGAGGTAAAGGAGTTGCCGCAAGGCGGCGCCGCGCGGCGATTGCAATTTCGGATCGCGCGACAAGACGAGCGCGGCATCGTCGCGCGCCGCCGGCAACAGCGGTGCATGCACTTCGATCCGCGCGATGGCAAAGCCGGGCATGCCGCTCTGGCGCACGCCGAGCACGTCGCCTTGACCGCGCAGCCGCAGATCCTCCTCGGCAATTCGAAAGCCGTCATCGGTCTCGCGCAATATCGCCAGCCGCGCCTTGGCTGTCGGGCCGAGCGGCGGTTTGTAGACGAGAATGCAGGTCGAGCTCTGAGTGCCGCGCCCGATGCGCCCGCGCAGCTGATGCAGTTGGGCGAGGCCGAACCGTTCGGCATGCTCGATCACCATCACGCTCGCCGTCGGCACGTCGACGCCGACTTCGATCACGGTCGTGGCGACGAGTAGGCGCGTCTCGCCCTTGGCGAAGCGCTCCATGGCGCGGTCCTTGTCCGGCCCGCGCATGCGGCCATGAACGAGGTCGACTTTAGTCCCGGAGCGCTGCCGCAGCATTTTGCAGCGGTCCTCGGCTGCGGCGACATCGAGGCTTTCGGATTCCTCAACCAGCGGGCAGACCCAATAAACCTGCCGCCCGGCTTCAAGAGCGCGCGCGACTGCGTCGGTCACTTCGTCCAGCCGTTCGAGCGGCACCGCACGCGTATCGACCTTCTGCCGCCCGGCCGGCTTCTCACGCAGTTCGGAGACATCCATGTCGCCGAAATAGGTCAGCACCAGCGTGCGCGGAATCGGCGTTGCGGTGAGCACTAAGAGGTCGACCGCGTCGCCCTTGCGCGCCAGCGCCAGGCGCTGATGCACGCCGAAGCGATGCTGCTCGTCGACGATCGCCAGTGCGAGATCCCGGAAGACCACATGTTCTTGAAACAGCGCATGGGTGCCGACAATGAGATCGATGTCGCCGACCGCAAGCGCTGACAGAATCTCCTCGCGCTCCTGCCCGCGCTCGCGGCCGGTCAGGATAGCGAGCCTGATGTCGGCTGCGCGCGCCAGCGGCGTGATGGTGGCGAAATGCTGCCGCGCGAGAATTTCCGTCGGCGCCATGAACGCGGCCTGACGGCCGGCCTCGATAACGGTGGCGGCGGCCAGGAGCGCCACGACGGTCTTGCCGGAGCCGACATCGCCATGCAGGAGGCGCAGCATCCGCTGCGGCTGCGCCAGATCGGCCGTAATGTCGGTGACGGCGCGCTGTTGCGACGGCGTGAGCGCGTAAGGCAGCGCCGCGATGATCCGACCCCGCGTACGGCCTTCGGCCGCGCTGCCGCGGCCGCTTCGCGTGCGCATATGCGCGCGCAAGAGCGCGAGCGCGAGCTGTCCGGCCAGGAGTTCGTCATAGGCGAGCCGCGACCAGGCGGCGCTTTCCGGCATCAAGTCTTCGGGCGAGCTCGGCCGGTGCACGCTGCGCAGCGCCGCGGCAAAGCTTGGATAGCTCTTGCGTTCGAGCCAGGCGTGGTCCTGCCATTCGGCCAAGCCGGACGGCAATCGCTCCAAAGCCAGATCGATCGCCTTGCTCAGCTGATTGGGATGAAGCCCTTCGGTCATTGGATAAACCGGATCGATGAGCGGCAGGTTTTTAAACCCTGCCGCGTCGACCACGCGATCGGGATGCACCATCTGCAAATGGCCGTCGTAGAGCGTGGCGGCGCCTGAGACGTAGCGGACCTCGCCGACCGGAAAGAGCTTTTGCAGGTAGTCCTTGCGGGCGTTGAAATAGGTGATGGTCAGCGTGTTGGTGTCGTCGCTCGCCTCGATATTGTACGGCGCGCGCGGGCGATGCGGCGGCGGCGGGCGATGCCGGTCGACCGTCAGGGCGACGGTTACAACACTGTCCGGCGTGATTTCGCTGAGCTTCGGCTGCTGGCGGCGGTCGACGAAACCGCTCGGCAGATGGAACAACAGATCGATGATGCGCGGCGCGTCGTCGCCGTCGCGGCCAAAAAGGCGCGCGTAAAGTTTTTCGAGCTTCGGCCCGATCCCCGGCAGGGACGAGAGCGCTGCGAACAACGGGTTGAGAACGGGTGGACGCATGTTGGGCGAATAGTGAGTGGCGAACAGCGAATAGGGAAGGCCATTCGATACTCGCCATTCGCTCTCTTGCCCCCTATATACCGCTCGCCCGGCCTCGTCCGGGCTTTTGGCGTTCAGCATGATCCGGAAAAGTGGGCACCGGTTTTCCGAAAAGATCATGCTCAAGAAAAATATGCCCTTCTACGACGGTGAATTGCAAAGCCATGACCGAGCGGTCGAGCCACGGACTGGATGAGCGGCGGCGGCGGCTGTTGTTTCGCGCCTGGCGCCGAGGCGTGCGCGAAATGGATTTGATCGTCGGCCGCTTCGCCGACGCCTATATCGACAAGTTTGAAACGCCGGCGCTCGAGGAGTTCGAGCGCCTGATCGAAGTGCCGAATGCCCAGCTTTATGCCTGGATCGTCGGCAACGCGAGCGTCCCGGCAGAACAGGACACCTCCGTGCTGCGCGACCTCATCGCCTTTCATCACCGCGGCGGGGGAGCGCGATGACGGTCCCCGCGTTGCTCGCCAAATCTCCTGCCGAGCGGCTTGTGCCCGCGCGCCCGCTCACGCTTGCCGGCGTGCCCGACGGCGCCGAGGGACTGGCCATTGCCGATCTCACCCGTGCGGTCGCGGCCGGAAAAAATCCGCCGGCGATTTCGCTCGCGGTCGTCTGCCGCGACGGGCCGCGCATGGCCACGCTGTCGCGCGCATTGTCCTTCTTCGCGCCCGACATCGAGCTGCTGGAATTTCCGGCCTGGGATTGTCTGCCTTACGACCGGGTCTCGCCGCATCCGGCCGTCGTGGCGCAGCGAGTGATGACGCTCGCCCGGCTTGCCCGTGTCGCCGGCCGCGATCATCCCGCCGTGCTCCTGACCACGGTGAACGCGATTCTGCAGCGCGTGCCAGAGCGCGCGCTTCTTGCCAAGCAGTCGCTTTCGATCGCGCCCGGCAATCTCGCGCCGATGGCCGGGATCATCCAATGGCTCGAGCTCAACGGCTTCAGCCGCGCCGCGACCGTGCGCGAATCCGGCGATTATGCCGTGCGCGGCGGCATCGTCGATCTGTTCGCGCCCGGCATGGATGAGCCCGTCCGCCTCGATTTTTTCGGCGACACCCTCGAAGCAATCCGCAGCTTCAATCCCGAGACGCAGCGCACAACCAGTCAGCTGCGCGCGCTCGATCTCGTGCCGGTCTCCGAATTCCAGCTCACCAGTGACACCATCCGCCAATTCCGCACCGGCTATGTCGCCGAATTCGGCGCCGCTGGACCGGACGACGCGCTCTACGAGGCGGTCAGCGAAGGCCGCCGCCATGCCGGCATGGAACATTGGCTGCCGCTGTTTCACCGCCACATGGAAACGCTATCCGATTATGTGCCGGCAACGCCGCTTGCCCTCGAACCGCTCGCCGAGGAAGCAGCGCATGAGCGGCTCGCGCAGATCGCCGATTACTTCCAGGCGCGCAAGGATGCGCTCGCCCAATCCGCCGGTGGCGTGCCCTATAAGCCATTGCCGCCGGATCGGCTTTATCTTGCCGAAGCCGAATGGCGCGCGCACCTCGATAAAACGCCGCTGGCGCGGCTGACGCCATTCGCGGCGCCCGAGCAAACGGGCGCCTCGGCCGAGAACGTCATCACGATCGGCGCCCAGGCGGGCCATAACTTCGCCACTGAACGCTCGGCGCCCGGCGCCAATGTCTTCGAAGCCGTGGTCAAGCATGTCGGCACGCTGCAGTCGGCCGGCAAGCGCGTGCTCATCGCATTGTGGAGCGAAGGTTCGCGCGAACGCATGGGCCATGTGCTTGCCGAGCACGGGCTGCATAATCTCGTTTCAGTCGCTTCGTGGCCGGCGGCGCTCGCGCTGCCGCGGCCGCAGGTCGCGCTTGCGGTGCTTGGGCTGGAATCCGGTTTCGCGACCGCCGACACAGCTCTCATCACCGAGCAGGACATTCTCGGCGAGCGACTGATCCGCGCGCGCCGGGCGTCAAAGCGGGCGGAGAATTTCATCGCCGAGGTGACAAGCCTCGCCACTGGCGATCTCGTCGTCCATGTCGATCACGGCATCGGCCGCTTTTCCGGCCTGCGCGCCATCGAAGCCGCCGGCGCGCCGCACGATTGTCTCGAAATCCATTATGCCGGCGGCGACAAGCTCTTCCTGCCCGTCGAGAACATCGAACTCCTCTCGCGCTACGGCTCCGAACAAGCCGGCGCCGAGCTCGACCGGCTCGGCGGCACCGCCTGGCAGTCGCGCAAGGCGCGGATGAAAAACCGCATCCGCGAGATCGCCGGCGAACTCATCAAGGTCGCCGCCGAGCGACAATTGCGCGAGGCGCCGCAGCTTGCGGTCGGCGCCGGCGTTTATGACGAGTTCTCCGCCGGCTTTCCTTACGAGGAGACCGAGGATCAGGACGCGGCGATTGCCGCCGTGCTGGCCGATCTTGCTTCGGGCCGCCCGATGGATCGGCTCATTTGCGGCGATGTCGGCTTTGGCAAGACCGAAGTCGCGCTGCGCGCCGCCTTCATCGCCGCGATGAACGGCAAGCAGGTCGCCGTTGTGGTGCCGACCACGCTCTTGGCACGCCAGCATTTCAAGACCTTCGGCGACCGGCTGCGCGGCTATCCGGTGCATCTTGCGCAAGCGTCGCGGCTCGTCGCCGCAAGCGAGCTCGCTAAAGTGAAAAAGGGGATTGCCGAAGGCACGATCGACATCGTCATCGGCACCCATGCGCTTCTTGGGCAAAACATAAAATTCAAGGATCTCGGACTGATCGTCGTCGACGAGGAGCAGCATTTCGGCGTTGCGCATAAGGAGCGCCTCAAGCAATTGCGCGCCGAAGTGCATGTGCTCACGCTCACCGCGACGCCGATTCCGCGCACATTGCAGCTTGCGCTCTCAGGCGTCCGTGAAATGTCGATCATCGCCACGCCGCCGGTCGATCGGCTCGCGGTGCGCACTTTCGTCTCGCCATTCGATCCGGTCACAGTGCGCGAGGCGCTCCTGCGCGAGCGCTATCGCGGCGGGCAGGCCTTCTATATCTGCCCGCGCATCGAGGATTTGGGCGAGGCCAAATCTTTCCTCGATCGCCACGTTCCGGAAGTGCGGGTTGCGGTGGCGCACGGCCAGATGCCGGCGCGCGTCCTCGAAGACGTGATGTCCGCGTTCTACGACGGCAAGTTCGACGTGCTTCTCTCCACCTCGATCGTCGAATCCGGCCTCGACATTCCGACCGCGAACACGCTCATCGTGCATCGCGCCGACATGTTCGGCCTCGCCCAGGTCTATCAGCTCCGCGGCCGGGTCGGGCGCTCGAAGCTCCGCGCCTATGCGCTCCTTACGCTGCCCGCCGCGCGCAAGATCACACCGCAGGCCGAGCGGCGGCTCAAGGTTCTTCAATCGCTCGACACGCTCGGCGCAGGCTTCCAGCTCGCCTCGCACGATCTCGACATTCGCGGCGCCGGCAATCTTCTCGGCGACGAGCAGTCCGGCCACATCAAGGAGGTCGGCTACGAGCTTTATCAGGAAATGCTCGAAGAGGCGGTCGAGTCGATGAAGGCCGGCATCACCGCGGCGGCGCCGGACCGCTGGTCGCCGCAAATCACCATCGGCACGCCGGTCCTCATTCCGAAAGATTACGTCACCGATCTGCCGGTGCGGCTTGCGCTCTATCGCCGGCTCGCCGAGATCGAGGACGATCGCGCCATCGAAGGCTTTGCCGCCGAGCTTGTCGACCGGTTCGGCCCGCTGCCGAACGAGGTCGACTATCTCTTGCAGGTGGTGGCGATCAAAGGCTTATGCCGGCGCGCCAATGTCGAGCGCATCGAGGTTGGGCCGAAAGGCGCCGTACTCGCCTTTCGCGACAATATCTTCAGCAATCCCGAAGGACTGATCGCCCACATCGCCAAGCATCCGGCCGGCGCCCGCGTGCGCCCGGACATGAAGATCGTGTTCTTCGACGAATGGGACACGCCGGCCGAACGCCTCAAAGGCGCGACTGAGATTTTACGCTCGCTGGTGTCGATCGCGGAGCGGGCGAAGGCGGCGTGAGACATGGTTCTTCACTTCTCCCCCGCACGCGGGGAGAAGGGGTGCGCAAGCGCCATGACATTGCCATCGCCGCCTTGGAAATACCTTCATTGTTCGCGCAATTTGATCCAGTCACGCCGATCGTAAGCTCCGACGCATTGGGGGGTGGTGCTATGGATGCGCTGACCGCAAGTTTTATTGTAGCTCTTATTGGCGCAACGGCTTTTGTCGTGGTTGCAGTCGTCACGACGCGCGCACGCATAGGCCTGCTGCCCGCGACCGTGGTGCGCGATCCGTCGAGCCCGTTTCACGCCCGCGAGCTTCCGGAATCGGCCAAAAAAACCCGCGTTCTGGGCTGGATACTGGTGTTGCTGCTTTTCCTGGCGGCCACTTTCTGTTTGCTGCAAGGCCTGAATGCTCTTCGGATTTTCTTCCACTGGGACCAGTGGGAAGCCATTTTCGGCAGCCGACTTTCCGATCGGGCCGAGATCGAGCTCTATTCCAGATTCTGGATTGCGATCGCCGTCGTTCTGGTTGCTATAGGATTTTGGGCGCAATGGCGGTTGCGGCGTCACGCTAAGTGACATCGCTACGACTTATCCACTCATACGAGCGCGTCAAAGCAGCGTGAATATCGTCATTTCGAGGAGCGAACGCGACGGAGCAATCCAGAATGGCCCATCAGACTGGATTGCTTCGTTTCGCTGGCAATGACGAAAAATCAAGCGAAATATTTACCTCTCCCCGCGTGCGGGGAGAGGTCCCCCCTCATCCCTCCTTCTCCCCGCAAGCGGGAGAAGGAGGGAGCAATCTGATTTCAGCCGGCGTATTCGGCCCGCTTCTGCTCTTCGGCTTCGGCTTCTGTCCTAGGAGCCGCCGGAAGCTGCAACACTGTTGCAGTCTGGCCTTCCTCAAGCTGGGTCAGAAGGACTTGCTGGCCGTCCGGCAGTTCCAGGACATCGTGATGGACGCTTGGCTTGTCCTTGTCCCTTTGCCGGAAGATCGCGGTCGTAAACTGCGCCTGGCTCGAGCCGTCGTCGGCGGGCCAGCGCAGCTTGATTTGCTGGTCGAAGGCAAGCTCGGTGCCGGGCAGGATACATACCGCCGTTGCATCGCCGATCGGATCGTCAACTTGTTTGAATCCGATCGTGCCTCGTCCAAAATTGTGGCTTACCAATTTGTCGGCGACAACTGCGGGACGCGATTTGGCGTGCTGAAGGCTGAAGTCGCACATGATCAAACCTTTCCTGGTTCTGTTGCGGGCGACCAGCCAATCGCATTCGGCGATAGCGAATCGCCTGTGGCACAATGATGCGCTGATTCGGCCCAGAACGCGCGATCACATTTTCACCTATGTGTCGAAGGCGCGACTCAAGGGCGCCGCGAGATTTTACGTTCGTTGGTTGGGATTGCAGGACGGGCGAAAGCCGGCGCGATTTCCCTCTCACTTCTCCCCGCGTGCGAGGAGAAGGAGCAAGCCGCTACCCGCCTTACTCCGGTTTGATCCCCGCGAACCTGATCACCTTGCCCCACTTGTCGGTTTCGTCGGCGATCAGCTTGCCGAAATCAGCCGATCGGAGTCATTTCCCGAAGTTTTCTCATCACACCTCACCTCACAAGGCCACCTAATCGGCGGCCTTCTTTTATGGGAAGTGCTAATTCTGTATTGCCACTTCGCAGGCGGTGATCGCATCGCCGCAGCACATCGCGGCACGGTCCAATGCGTCAACTATGTCCTCCGCGCTTAGCCCCCCTTCGTCGCCTTGGAGATCCTCGGACATGCTGTCCAAGTCGTCCTGTTCTTGGGTCGTCGCCACTTCAAGGATGCCTTTAGCTTCCCCGATCAGCATCTGGGCTCGCTGAATTTCCTTTCGACGCGCGTCATTCATGATTTTCCCTCGTCATGATGTTGCTCGCGTACTTCGTCGGCGATGTCGGTTGGAAACGGATAGAAGCCGACGTGATTGCCGGCCCAACCTGGCCAAGTGAATTTAATTGCATTTTACCGCTTCTCGCCGCCCTGGTCTGTCGAGGAACAACAAGCCTGTGATGCTGATCACAGACACTATTGCTGTCAGGGAGTATACAATCAGGAGCGAGGTTCCTCTCAATTAGGAGGGAATCATGTCGTCGCTCCCCAAGAACTACAGGGCCGATCTCAAGTACCCCGGATACACTGTGATGATCGCTCCGACCAACTGCAAAGATTGCGATTGCGCGCAGCGCTTGGTGCGTTGCCAGAAGGCTACCGCGGTCGAGCAGTACTCCACCATCTTCGTCTAAGGGCGGCGATCAGCAGCCAAGTTGCTGCTCACGAAAGACGAGGCGCGGCGGATCGCGGCGAATATCGCCAAGCTGCCGGAGCTGTTGGGCAAAGCCTAAAATTATAGCGGCGCAGCGGCTCAGTGTCGGTATCGTCAGAAAGGGAGACCAAGGACGAAAAACAGGCGCAGCATTTCGGGCAATGCCAAATGTGACAAGCGTGCTTGTTGCTCCAATACTCGGACCGCACGGGCGCAACCAGCTCAGAATCGCAGTGAACGCAACGCACTAACATGGAGACCCTCACAGTCCCCCGAGACCCGTAATGATTGTCCCCTTTCAAATGGGCAAAACTGAGAGTATTTCTCGGCCGCTTCTATTGTGTGGCGCACGCGCTCCGCAGCCAAGTTGCTCACGCGTGACGAGGCGTGGCGAATCGCAGTAAACATTGCGAAGTTTCCAGAGTTTTTGAAAAAGCCGTAAAGATTGCGGAGCACCTGCTGTGGCGGGAGCATTGCGAACTGTTGCGCGAACGGCCACGCCAACAGCCCTCTATTGGCTTGTTCTGAGCCTCATCACATTTCTTGGAATGAGCGCAGTAATTAAGATCGAAGCCACCAGAACGCGTCTGTCCCTCGTCGTCTTGGTCGTCGGTGTTGCTTTCAGCGCAGCATGCTTTCTGGAGCGCTTATTGCGAGACTACGTGCGGACCGACACACAGCCGAACGGTGAACCAAGCGACGTCACCGGCAGCCTACCCAAATGGCTGAAAAAGGGAGAACGGCGCGCCGAACCCCGAATTGCTTTCGTGACGCCAACAGTCAACGCATTGAGCTTCTGGGAGGATAACTGGCTGTCTCTAGCTCAAGTGCCCTTGGTCGTTGCTTGGCAGCCAAAGTTAATTAGCAAAGATGAGACACGAAGGATTGCGGCGAATATCGCCAAGCTGCCGGAACTATTGCGGAAGCCATAATGGTTAGGAACGGCCCGGTCCGGTCAGAACAAGTATGCGATGCTGACGACCAAAATAGTAGCGGCTGCAAGGAACAGAATTTGGGTGGCGTCAATTCGAGCAAACATGGGCACTTCTCCAGTGCCCCATCCCCACGACACCTGCGATTGCAACAACGGCAAAACTGTGTCTGCCAACAGAATTATTGTGCCAAAGCGCGCAGCAAGCGATTGGCCGCGCCCTCCATTCTGCCGACACGAATCCGTGACGAACTGTAACGGCGAAATATTCAGATCGAAACAGTCGAAAGGTATTGCCGGCTCGCCAGGAAACTCATGAAATCAATCCGAGCCCGGAATTTCCGTCTGGAAGCGGACCCAAGGGCGTACGTGACGACCTTGGACGACTCCTTTCTCAGAAATAACGATTTTTGCCGGATTCTACGCGAATCGCTGGCGGTTCTGCTCTCAGCCGTGACTAATCCGCCTTTGCTAGGCACCACGGCATTACTCCCACTCAATTAAACGAGACTTTGACCGGTAAGAGAGTTGTGGGACCGGCGATTGCGGAGCATGTGTGTTGCGGAAATATCACGGGGTTGGCGAAAAACTTGGTTTAACGCCGACAAATGCATTGCGCTCATATTTTTGACGGGCCTGACGCGCTACCATTAACTTCGGAGAAAATGGGGGATTGGACCGATGAAAAAGCTGTTGCTCGCAGCAGTAGCGGTGGTGGTGTTGGCGGCTGGACCCGCGGTAGCAGCCGATCTGGGGCGCAAAGCCCCTGCATACATCCCGCCTCCGGCTCCGCCTCCGCCGACCTTTACCGGCTGCTATGTTGATGGCGGCGTCGGTTATGGCTTGTGGAACATCGATCATTCCACCCTATCCAACGGGCAGCAAAGCACAACCGAAACCACATCGGGCGGTCGCGGTTGGCTCGGCAGGGTGGGCGGCGGCTGCGACTATCAGTTCGGCGGGGGCGGGTTCTGGGGCAATTGGGTCGTCGGCGCGTTCGCCGATTACGACTTCATGGACCTGCACAAGAATTTCAGTATTCCCGACTTGGGATTTAACGGCGTCGCCGGCGAAGAGAAACAAAAGGATGCCTGGGCTGTCGGCGGACGGATTGGCTATCTGGTCACTCCGAATGTCTTCACTTACTGGAATGGCGGCTACACTGAAACCCGCTTTGATGGGATCAACCTTAGCGATGTCTTTTTGAACACGCCGATTGCCACGATTGGCTCTAATACCTATCACGGTTGGTTCCTTGGCGGCGGCTACGAGATCGGGCTGGCGGGATTCTTTGGTTGGCAGCTGCCGCCTGGTCTCTTCTGGCGCACCGAATACCGATATTCGAGCTTCAACAGCGCCGACCTGCCCATCTTTACGGCTGCGGGTAGGCAGACAAATCTTTCCGAACGCATGACGCCTTTCGTCCAGACGATCACCACCTCGCTGGTCTGGAAGTTCAACTGGTGGGGACACTAGTCTGACTGAAGAATTCGCTTTGTAAGCCCCGGTGGGAAATCCTACTGGGGCTCTTTCTTTAAGCAAAGGCACCAGGACTGCGCTTGCGCTTGGGTAATGTCGGACCCTGCTTGTAGCTCCCGACGAACTGATCGAAACAGGACCACTCTCTGCGTCGGCAAGAATGCCTGCTTTTGGCACAAAGCGGACATAGTGACCGTCCCCTGGAATGTCCGCTTTTGGGGGTAAAGCGGACGTGGTTCCAACTGATCTTTTGGGCGATGAAATCTACTTAGCAGGATTGTTTCGGTCGGGATTTTTCTATTCCGTAAGTTTCTCTCTTACAAGCTTGAGGGCATTAATAAGATTGATCGTTGAACCCGCCGGCGCAGCAATCTTTCAATATTTTAGGTCCCCCCAAGATGTTCCACGGGGCTCTTTGCACAAGAATTCGTCGGTATAGGCGTCGAGAATTTGATTTGCGTCCTTCTGAAGCTTTTCGAGTTGAGCGACGATGTTGTCGAGGCGTCCGAGTAGCGCGTGCCATAAGTTCGTCTCCGTTTATATGAAGGGGGTAATTGAAATGGGAAGTGGAATAGACCCGACCGCGCTTGTCGCAACTGTAGTCTAGCCAAAACGGCGTTTCTCCAAGGTAATTTGGCGACCCTTATGTCGTTTTTTACGGTTCGCGTATCATCGCGGCGCTCTTTATCGGTGTGTCCCATCACCTCAACGGCAAAGCGGTCTACCAAGGCAAGCATTGGCCTATCGATCCGGAGGGGCGCGCGTTTCAGCACATTGACACCGCGGGCGTGCTCGAAGTCTGACCTGCTGAAAGCTTCCTCGATCCCCGCCTTTGTCTCTGGCCGCCAACAACGGACAAAGCTTGCTTGCAGGCGGTTCGTATATTGCTTGCGCCGTCCCGTCCAATCGGGGGGCTCGGTGGTATGCGGCACCAGAGTGGGGCTCCGCCAAACAACTCCTCCGCGATCGACTCCATATCGGCTTCCCACCCGGGCGCGAGTGTTGGAAAGCCAGCTTCATCGAACGGGAAAATGCAGCGCCCGAAGGCGGGATTGGGTGATACGCGACGCAACAGCAACAGCTGGGCTTAATTGGTCTTTAAATCCATGCTGATACGCTGACCGCACCGTGAGAAAAGCGTTTATCAGGGTGGCGTGTACGGGCGTTCTCGTGGTCGCCGGTTTAGCGGGCTGCACGGCGCCGCTGTCCCAGCCGGAGGCACGTCAAGCGACCGCGGCGGACCCCTTGATTGCACCCCCGGCATCATTGCTCCACCCAAGCCCACACTGAAATCGCCCCATTCACGTCGAGGAATCGTCGTAATGGCGCGCACGATTGAGCGTGCGGAATCGAAGGGGGCTAGAGATGTCTGACGAACGATCAGGTGCCTTTCTGAAAAATCTTGAAGGTACAAGCGATCAGCGGAAAGCCGTGGATTTGGATGACGTTCTTTTGGGGATACTTCATCGGCTCGACGACGGGACTTCGGAACGAAAGGCAACTTATGATCGTCTCCTAGCAATAGAAAACGAGACGAAAAGGCGAGGCTCGCGAGGAGGTTTCGCCCGGTATCTGCTCGCGATTTGTATCGGTGTTGCAGCCACCTTGGCCTGGCAATCTTACGGGGAAATACCCAAGCAGATAATCGCCGCAAAGGCTCCCGAACTTGGCTGGTCGCCGGAAACCAAGCAGATGATCGCGAGTTGGGTCCAGCCCGGTCCCGAAAGCACCGCTGTTCGGCCATCCCTGCCGGTAGCGCAAGTGGCAACAGCTGCGCAGACCGTGCCCGCAGCGGTCGTGCCGAAGGCGCCTGCCGCTCCCTCCATCGACCCGGAGCAGGTGCATCGGATAGCGGTGGATCTCGCCGCGCTGGGGCAAACCGTGGACCAGCTCGCCGCCAATCAAGACCAGATGGTGCACCAGATCGATATGCTACAGACCTCCAACCAGGAAATCCTTGCCTCCAACCGGGAAATCCTTGAGAGGATCCCAGCGCCTCCGCCGCCGCCCCCCGCTGTTGCCCCCACGAACAAGCCCACGACCAGAACGCCGCCGTCGTTGCGGGCACCAATAGCGCGGCCCTACCCATAACAGTGCTCGCAGATGCGGACATATCTGCTCGAAGAATGGTCTGATGGACATGGCAAGGGACGATGCCATGTGCCGATTACATCGCCATCGGCGTTTTGGCCGCATCCATTTTGGGAGCGGGGCTGATGGTCGTGCACAAAACCAGGTCGAGTCACTGAGCCTAATTAATTATGACTCAGCAGGAGGCCTAGGATTCGCGTTTGCTGCCGGGGGTCATTCTGCAACCTCGCGCTGAAAACGAATACTGCCACGGT
>Ga0306919_10000176_pt1 | contig 25740 bp, 22 predicted proteins | sample flu12Cox44000172_FD_203764 | JGI IMG/M metagenome (GOLD analysis project Ga0306919, IMG submission 203764) | Lab enrichment of tropical soil microbial communities from Luquillo Experimental Forest, Puerto Rico - flux4day.12C.oxic.44.000.172 (v2)... | ecosystem: Environmental > Terrestrial >... | reverse complement strand
CGCTGTTTCATGACATGGGTATGACCGGGTTTTTGACGGTGCCGATGTTGTTTGGTGCTGAGTTGGTCAAGATTACCCCGATCGATTTTTTGGCCGATATCTTGTTGTGGCCGAGGTTGATCGACAAGTACCGGGCCACGATGACCGCGGCGCCGAACTTTGCCTACGCATTGCTGGCGAAGCGGTTGCGCCGGCATGCCAAGGCTGGTGATTTTGATTTGTCGTCGTTGCGGTGGGCGTTGTCGGGTTCTGAACAGGTCGAACCGGCCGATGTGGAGGACCTTTGTGAGGCTGGCGCGTCGTTCGGGCTGCGTCCCGAGGCGATCTTGCCGGCCTACGGGATGGCTGAAACCACTGTGGCGGTGTCGTTTTCGCAATGCGGCGGCGGACTCGTCGTTGATGAGGTGGACGCCGACATGCTGGCGGTGCTGCGCCGGGCAGTGCCTGCCACCACCGGCAACACCCGCCGGCTGGCCTCGCTGGGGCCACTGCTGGACGGTATCCAAGCCCGCATCGTTGATGAGGATGGCGCCGTGCAGCCGACCCGGGGCGTGGGGCTGATCGAGGTGCGGGGAGATCCGGTGACATCGGGGTATGTCACGGCGGGCGGTTTTGTGACCGCCCAAGACGACCAAGGCTGGTTTGACACCGGGGATCTGGGATACCTGACTGAGCAGGGCCACGTCGTGGTCTGCGGCCGGGCCAAGGACGTGATTATCATGGCCGGACGCAACATCTACCCCACTGATGTAGAACGTGCTGCCGGGCGGGTCCTCGGCGTGCGTGCAGGCTGTGTGGCGGCCGTACGACTCGACGCCGGTCACTGCCGGGAATCGTTTGCTGTGGCCGTGGAATCAAACAACGTCGACGACCCCGCGCAGGTGCGGCGCATCAAGCACGAGGTCGCCCATGAAGTCGTCACCGAAGTCGCGGCGCGGCCACGCAATGTGGTGGTACTGGCCCCGGGAGCGATCCCCAAGACACCGTCAGGAAAGCTGCGCCGCGCTTACGCGCTATCACTGGTCACCTGACAGACCGGCAAGGGGCGTCACCGAAACAATGCTGGTGGCGTAGCGTCCAACGTGAGCCGTTTCGTTGTCAGCGGTCATCTATCGCTATCGGCGCGGATGACACCCACGGGCAACGTGATTCCTCCATCCGCCCCGCGCCCGCGGAGCCGACAATGCCGACCTGAAGGAACCGCCCACGGATAACGCGGCCCAAACTACGGCGCGACAACAAGACATCCCAAGTCCGGCTTTCGCGCGCAACAGGCGTGCCACGTGATCACCGGGTGCGCCCAATGCAGACAGCGGCACCGATGATTTATCCGATCGGGGGCCGGCACCAAGCCAATCCCGTCCGGCTATCGGTGGCTCACGAACTCGGCCGCAACATCGACGGCGCCTGGTGGCCCCGCGCAGATCGCATCACCAATGAATTACCCCAGCTTGTCGCGGTGCTGACTCCCATGCTCGGAGCCATCACCTCCATCAACGTCAACTGGTCACCGCTACAACGACCACCCGACCTCAACTGGTCGGGATGGGAACACAAACGCCAGCACGTAATCACCATCACCGGCGGGCATGCCTGCGCTAACCTGCTGATCATCTCCTACGCGACCCACAGCCCCCTGGCGCTGATGGTGATGCGCTGCGCCGCCAACCTACCCGTCGATGCTGCTGACCGCGACAAACCCGCATTTTTGACCGCGAGCTCGATCCTGCGGGCCGCGCAACAACAACGCGCCTCCGGCTGTCACTAATCCCAACAGACACACCGACGAGTTGGGCGTAGATCGCGCCACATGGGCTGGTGTGGAACCGCATCATCCCGAGCAACGTTGGGCCGGAAGTCTTCGGCCGCCGATCCGGTGTCGGGCACAGGCGCGTCGGCCATCATCTAATGCAGGAACGCGCGTCGATAGCATCGAGTTTCCCATGGCTGGCCGACGCTCCCCGGCGTATCGCGCCGCACGCCTTGGCCTATCTAGCTATTGCTAACCTAGCTGCCGCGGCGGCGTGACTTGATGATCTCGAGGCGTTCATGGAGCAGTTCCTCGAGTTGCTCGATCGAGCGGCGTTCCCGCAGCATGTCCCAGGGTGTGCGCGGCACCTTGACCTTCTTGGGTTCGGCCAGGCCACCACCCTCGATCAGCCTGCCCTCCATGCCGTTGCGGCACAGCCAGGCGTCGGGGATCTCGGCGTCGTCGGCGAAGGGTATGTCGAATTCCTCGCCGTCCTCGGTGCGGTACCGCGCGATTTGACGCGGCGCCAGGTCGTGGTTGCGCTCGGTCTCGTAGCTCACGGCTCCGAGGCGACTGCCCCTCATGACGCGTCGATCAGCCATCATCAACACTCCTCATCGCACGTATCACCGCACATCTGTGCAGGTTACGCCCCGGCCATACTAGCCATAGCTAACGCCTTCGCGAATGCCACCGCCGTTCTGTTCGGCCACCATTTGTAGATGGTCACTTTGCTAACCCCGCTGCGTTCGGAGATCCGGTCGACCGACGCCCAGCGCAGGTCGTCCTCCTGCATCAGTTCCATTGCGGCTGACAGGACGGCGGTCGCCGTTTAGGTGAAGTGCTGCCAGCGGCGCGCAACCACATGCTCCGCATGTGCGACATCGGGACCATCGACTCCGAACTTCGGCTTATCACGGCTCTCCGCCGTGCGGCACGGGACGCGGCGGCCCGCTGTCATCGATTGATGTGGCGGACGCGCTGCTGGACCAGCGCCGCGAGCTGAGCCAGCCGGGCTACCGGGTGAGGTCGACTATCGCCGACGTGGTTAGTCCTGACCGTCATCTTCGTGGTCGGCCTGTTGGTCAAGCTGCTGCTCCGCCGGCGACGTCGTTGACCCGCGACCCTCGCCTCGCCGGCGCAGCACCGCTGGAAGCAGGAGACGCATAGGACCTGGGACGAGTTTCAGTCGATCTCGTAATCCCACGAGAAGATCATCCACGGACTAATACGCGCCGACGAGTAGGCTTCGACCGGATGTTTTCTACATCCGCCCCATGAGAAAGTTAAGAAATATGGCACAAGGAACCGTCAAATGGTTCAACAGCGATAAGGGCTTTGGCTTTATCACTCCCGATGGCGGTGGAAAAGATCTGTTCGTCCACCACTCCGAGATCCGTGGGAGCGGACATCGTTCGCTCCAAGATAATCAGCGCGTCCAATTCGAGGTCGAACAGGGACCCAAAGGTCCTCAGGCGGTGGGAGTCACCGCGATCTAGCGACCTCGTCGTTACCGGTGGGCTCGCCACGTCCGGGCAACCGACCGACGTCTTGCCACTTGTGGACCCGAGAACGTTATAGATCAACGTGATTGAGGTCGTAGCTGGCATGGTGTCGCAACATGGGGCTGCCTTCGCTCGGCTTGAAACCTAAAGCTCGAGGCCGTACCCGCGGTGCGCACCGCGGCTGCGTTCGCGGTGAGCGGCCTGTTGTGTGGTGGCGGCGATGCGTTCGAACGCGGCGTCGCGGGCGCGGTCTTGCGCGGTGTGCCGCCGCCAGGCCTGCGCGCGCTCGGCGCGGCGCTGGTCGTTGCGGTCCAGTAAGGCAGCGACGATGGTGGGCAGCAGTTGGCGGTCGGTGCGTGCGGCGACGGCGTGCATGGTGGCCGCGCGGTCGTCGTTGCCGGTCAGGATCGCGTGCAGGGCGTGGGCGGCGGCGTGTTTGGTGCCGCGATGCACCTGGTGGATACCGGTGTCAGCGCCGTGGCGGTGTTGGTGGGCTTCGTTGGTGACTGCTGGGTAGATGGCGAGGTGGTTTTCGTCGCGGCCGCGGGTCATGCCGACGTAGGCCATGGCCCGGCTGGCCCGATCGGACAGGATCGTCCAGCAGATGCCGTATTGGTTCGAGCGGCCGATGGTCACGCCTTGGGCCGAGTGCACGGTGCTGGCGTAGCCGAGGGTGATGTGCTCGCGCAGATAGTCGCCCTCGAAGATGGCGCGGGCTTGATCGGTGAGCCGCTCGGCGGCAATCCGTTTGTTCTTGACGTCGACGCCGACCACGCGCCAGCGGTTGCCGTTGCGGACTTCGTCAACCTGCTCACCCCGGCGGTGGTGTGTGGCGGGCTCCACGGTCAGGCTGGCGTCGTTGCGGCGGCTCAGGATCAGATCACCGGCGCGGACATGCTGATCGCGGGCCACCGGCACACTCGGAGCTTCCGCGACTGTGAAGTGGTGGTGGAGGCGCTGGTTGATGGCGTCGGCAATCTCCCAGGTGTCGCAGAGGATCGCGACGTCTTTGCCCTCGCGCGGCAATGTAGGCGGTGGTGGCGTCGGTGGCCATGGCGATGGCGTCCCCGGTGTGCAGGCGATTGTGGTTGCGATACCAGCCGACCGCTTGGCGCAGCCGGTTGCCGCGTGCAGATCGCAACGCCAGCGACGCATCGCGCTCGGCGGGGTCGCGCATCCGCCACACCTCACCCAGACGCTGCGACCACGGCAGGTCCTGGCAGAGCTGCTCGAACATGCCGCCGCGGGCTTTGACCGGGGCCAGCTGATAGGCATCGCCGACCAGAACGATCTTGGCGCGCCCGGCGGTGCTGGCCTCGAGCAGGCGTCGCAGCTCGGGAGTGCCCACCATGGAGGCTTCATCGACGACGATCACGGTGCGCCGATCGACCCGCAGCTGGCCCTCCTCGACGAGGTACAGCGCTTTGGCCACGGTCAGCCCGCGGTCCCCCGCTTCGTCACGCATCGCCTCATCGACCGCCTTACCGGTCGGCGCAAGCACGAGCACTTCTTTGTTGGCGCGGTGCGCGCCGGCGCGCAGCGCTTGCAGCGAGTGTGTTTTGCCCGCGCCGGCCGGGGCTTGCAGCGGCTGCACCAAATACGGCGAGGCCGCGATGCTGGCAATAGCGCGCGCCTGGTCCGGGGACAGATCATCGAGATCGGCGGTGCGCACATCCAGGCGCGCGCGGGTATCGGTCTCATCGACCATGTCGAAGATGCGCGTCTCTTCGGCGATCACCGCGTCCACGGTGAACATTTCATGACCCTCGCGGTGATGCGCCTCGCGCGCCGCGCTGACCCGCACCCCGACCATGTCGGTGATCCGCTCAATCAACGCGCGCGGATCACCCGGCGCGTCCACCGGCAGCAGCGCGCCCACCCCCTCGACGAGGTCGGCGCGGGTGAACGCGGGCTTGTCGATCTGCGCGACCAAGCGCGCCAGCCGCGCGCGGTCGGTCAACATGCGCGGCGTGGCGCGGCGCGCGGCGCGCGCCTCAAAGTGCGCGGCGCGGTCGTATTCCAAACCGCGCGCATCGGCGCGCCACTCGGCTTTGAGCGCGGCCCAGGATGTGGATTCCGGCTTGGCCGGGCGGGTGGCTTTCTGCGCGGCCGCCAGCTGCTGGGCGGTCGGCTCACCGTCGACGACCACCAGATGGTTGTGCGCCCATTGGCGCAACCGGGTGGAGCGCTGCGACCACGCTTTGAGGCAGCGCTTGGTGACACCGGCGATCTCGGCCATCCCGGTGTGCCCGTCGACGGCTGACCACTCCGCCCCGATGGCGGCATGCAGCTCATGGCGCACCACGGCCTGATAGATCACCCCGGCGGCCTTGGCTTCGTGAAACAGCGACTTGGAGTCGATCGACACCAGCGTTCCGTCGGCGCGGGCTTGGCGGTTGGGCACGATGACATGAGTGTGCAGGTGCGGATCCCCACACCGCGACGTTTCATGCTGATAGGCGATCCCCACCAACCCCGGCAACCGCCGCAAGTCCTTTTTCCCAGTCACCGGGTTATGCACCCGGGTGTAGCCGGCGTGCTCGTGCAGGTAGGTCATCGCCGCGTCGATGCCCTTCTGATGCGCGGCCAGCATGGTCTTTTCGCCGATATCGTCGGTCAGGGCGCGCAGCAGCGACACGCTCTTGGGGGCGCCGAACGTAAGGTCGAAACCGTGCACGGAGCCCGTGGTGAATGCCCGTCCGCTGGCCCCGTTGGGGGCGATCCCGTCATCGAGCCAGCGGCCCGCCACGGCGGTGTCTGCAAACCCGCCTTGCAGCGCGGCAGCGTCCAGCCCGGTTAGCTCGCCCACCGCTGCGGTGTCGCCGGCCACGATCCAGGTCGGGATCCGGGTGTCGCGTTCGGAGTATTACTCGCCCAGCCCGCCGCCGGCGGCGTGGCGATCCATCGCCGCGGCCTGGGCCGCATTGGCGGTGTCGTTGTAATAGTTGATGCTCCACCGCGATAGCCGTGAGATCGTCAACACCGGTGACCACCTCACGACCTTAGGGGGCGAAACTAGCTGCAGTGGGCGTGATTTGGGGCGCGCGCAGCGCCCCAAATCAGTATTGCACCACTTGTGCCAATGTGCCAGACGTTTCTCGGGGTGCGTTTGATGTAATCGTATGCAGCATAGGTACTTTGGGAAATGGCCGAAGAGGGTAGGCGGCAAGGAGTGAGGTTGGGAGAGCTTGGGCATTTTTGAGAAGTGTTGGAGAACAGGGTATTTGGTGGAACACTGATTGGCTTTAGTTGCCGTTCTCGGCAGCCCTTATGCGGGCCCACGCTTCGCGCACGGCCGCCAGGGCGTCGGCGGCGTTGATGGTGAGCCGCGTTTGGCCGGCGAGTTGCGACTGCCATTCGGCGTCGGAGGGCGGCGTTTCGAACACGTACGAGCCGGGAGGCTGATTGGTCGGGCCGAATCGTCGGTACAGCTCTAGGGCTGCAGTATCGATGGCCCCAATTCCGCTGAGTGCCCAGAGGTCCCAGAGATCTCGCGGTGCCCGACGGTCCGCCCACGTTGCCGTTTTTGACGCGGCGAACGCCGGCAGAGTGGGGACGGTAAGTTCGGCTGCCGGCGCATCGCGATAGCGCTGCTCGAGGGAGCGGCGCTCAGTGGGCCATAGCATTCTGCCGCGGACCGAGAGCAGTTGGATCCTGACCAGCATGCCGGTGGCGGATCGCAGTACTGCCGCGACGGTATTCGCCACATCGCTGAGGGGCGGATCCAGGGTGAGCCTGCCGTGCGTTCGGGCCAGCGCACGTGGCAGCGCCGCGTCCAGATCGGCCGCCACGGCCTTGCGTTCGTCGATGGCGATCAGGTCGATATCCTCGCTGAGCCGGCCGTTCGGGAGATGTGTACGCGCCAGGGCGGTGCCCCCGATGAACTGGATCCGGTCGTTGAGGTTCTGACTGAGAAATGCCAGCAGATGAGAGATGAGATGGTCACGCTCGACTTGTTCGGGTGCGACACCAAACTGCTGTGCGATTTCGGCGCGTTCGTCAGCGTTCATGCGGTGTGGCGGCCCATGATTCAGCGCGGCGCAGCGACGCCGTGAGGCGTTGGTCGGCGGCGAGAGCCTTTAGGCGCTGATGATCGCTGCGCTGATACAAGATGGTGATCGCCGCGGGCACCTCGTCCCCGGCGTCTCCGAGTTGAGGTCGGTGTGCGAGGTCGAGCAGAGTCTGCTCTGGCGTCGTGACGATGGCCGACCCGAGGGGCGTCTCGACGCGTTCGGCGTCCAACCTGTCGGTGTCCCGCTTGACGAAGCGCACCACCGATCGACGGTCCTTGAGCCGAATCGGCCGGTGTTGGTCGGGCACGGCGACAACGGCCGTTGCTAAGGCTCGCGGGATGGCGCCCAGCGCGCGGGCGGCGCTGATACCCATGAGGACTGCGTGGGTCGGTCCGTAGATGGCCGAGGCGATCCCGGCCGCAGCGGCCTCAAGATTCGGCGCCCATTCGCGACCGATCATGTCCTGCGGGACGACTATGTAGTAGCCGTTGGCCACCCGTTGTAAAAGGCCGTTGTCCGCCAGCCGTGCCAGCTCTGGGCCCGGAAAGGCGTAGGCGGCACCGGCGTCCTTGGCGCGTATGGTTCGCAGCGGTGCGCTCGCCAGGGCTGTCGGGAGCGACGCATTCCTGCGCTGAGCCATCTCGACCTACCATTGAATATGCAATCTTTAGGCTATAAGCCTACAAAATGCATACTGGTGATGCAACGATGTTGTCCGATTTTGGTCCAGCAAAGCGTCGCCTTCGCCGATGGTCGCGACCGCTTGCCGCCCCGACGGCGCTTGGCGCCAAGGGCTTACCGCCGCAGGCCCATGCGCCGAGGATGTTGTCAGTGAATCAACGCGTCATCGACGGTCGGGTATACGCACAGCCGCGGCCCTAGTCCGCCGGCGGCGATGATGCGGGCCGTGATCGGTTTACCGCTGACCGGGCGCAGATCGATGCCGCGGCGTCGACATCGATCCGCCTGCTCGGCCAGCGCGGTGAAGGCGCAACAGCCCATGAATTCCAGCCCATCGGTGTCGATGACCAGTGGGCCCGGGGCGGCGACAGCCGCGGCGGCCTCGCCCAACAGCCGGCGCCAAGTGTGCTCATTAGCGGCATCCACCTCACCGCCGGTGTAGACGATGACCGCCGTGCCGCTGCGCTCGGAGCTCGCCCGCAGCCCGGCTACGCGACCGACGGCCAACTCGGCGGCCAAACGTTGGCTCACGGTGAGATGAACAGGAACAATGTCGACAGCGAGATTCATAAGACGCACTCCCGATCGTCTAGAATTGTTCCTCACCGCCGACCACCGGGCAACCAAAGGCTTTTGTCAGGTCTCAGAGGGGCCGGTCAATAACGCGCGAAGCCTCCTGCTGTTCGACTTTTGCTCATAAACCCTGTTCGGGCGTGCTGGCTGGGCCGCGAAACTTCCACTCGTCCTCGACGCGGCCAGAACTGCGTCGCCCAGACCTAAGTACCGGACCGTCCCTCGGATGCCGGGAATGCGGTCATCGTTTATTCATCGTGAATGACCACGAATCGACGGTAATAGGCGGGTTCTCAAACTAGCGCAAAGATCGCCAAACATATTGCGGTACAAGCAAAGATAGGCAACCTCCAGGACATGCGCGATATGCCGAATGGTAATCCCTAGGTCGCACGTTCGAGTCGTGCCGGGGGCACGCATAAAGGCACGCATAAAGTAGCAGCTCAACTATGCTAAATAGCCTTGCTCATAACCGCGTTAGTCCCGCCCGCCGGACAGGGAGGGGTGGATCAAAATCCTTGAGCCGCGCGGCTTCGGCGACCGCCCAGAATCGTTAGCGAGAGTACCGAGTTTTGGAAATTTATGCCCCGCCGTTGTACGGGGGTGCGCTGGACGGCATCGAGTGGCCTGCGTGCAGTTATGGCCCTGCGTGGTGGCTCCGGGTCGTCACGGAACCCGGTTTATCGGTGCGATCTTCAAACATCCACTTCACCGCGTTCCGAGCGCCAGCGGCGATGATCAACCAACCCGAGAACGCTTTCGGCTCGTGCCGATACCGGTGCTCACCGGCGTGCTGGCGGTCATCGGTGCCGTCGTGTTGGCCGTGTTCCTATCTGGATGTCAGGGTCTGTTTGGGGGTCAGGGTCCGACGGCGAGTTCCCGCACGGCTGCGCCGTCGACTGGTCCGACTCACAGGGTTACCGCCACGGTGCCCATCGGCAAGAACCCGGACGGGGTGGCGGTGGATCCTGGCACCCACGCCGTCTACGTGGCCAACGCCTTCGACAACACGGTGTCGGTGATTGACGCCTCGACGCGCACCGTGACCGCCACCGTGCCCGTCGGCTACGACCCGGTGGGGGTGGCGGTGGATCCGGGCACCCACACCGTCTACGTCACCAACCTCGACGGCGACACGGTGTCGGTGATTGACGGCTCGACGCGCACCGTGACCGCCACCGTGCCCGCCGGCAAGTACCCGCAGGGCGTGGCGGTGGATCCTGGCACCCACACCGTCTACGTCACCAACCTCGTCGGCGCCAACAACACGGTGTCGGTGATTGACGGCTCGACGCGCACCGTCACCGCCACCGTGCCCGTCGGCAGGAACCCGAACGGGGTGGCGGTGGATCCGGGCAGCCACACCGTCTACGTCACCAACTACCAAAGCAACTCGGTGTCGGTGATCGAACATCGATAGTGGTGTGCGTCGGTGCCTGGGGGCGCGGTGTTCGGCTACCGGTCGTGGGTGTCGCCGTGAGCGAGAACGGCCTGTGACCTCTGACTTCGACCACCCAAGCCTGTGGGATACCCTACAGCCCAACGGGTTTCGCTACGGCGTCGACTGGGGCAACCGGGTGCACAAACTGGCAGCGGGTGCGTCGACCCAGGAAGTGTTGCCATTCACCGGCCTCAGCAGGCCCCAAGGTGTGGCGGTGGGCGCCGTCGGAGCCGGTTTTCGGTCCGGCTGAAACGCCAGGTCGGCGCTTAATCGGCGTTTAATGCGGACCCGCCGCCCTTGGCGGCTTGCTCCAGCAGGTCGGCGACCTGGGGGCGGACCCGTCCGCGGGTACCGGTCCTGGGTCATCGACACTTTGGCGTGCCCGAGGTGGTCGGCGCCGATGCGCGCGGACCGTCCGGCGTCGTCGATCAGGGTGGCCACCGCCTTGCGGAAACTGTGACTGCTCACGTCGGGCACCCCGAGTTCGTCGCGGGCTTTCGCCATTGCGTCGCAGAGTTATCGGGGTCGCGCATGTCCGGGGGTGTCGATGCCGAGCAGGTGTTGCGATGACAAACACTGCGCGAACTGCCTACATTGCGCCTGAGCTCGTCGTATATTTCCGTATACCTCGTGCGACCAGCGCGCAGGCCGAGACGCCAGCCAGGAATGGGGACGGCGATGAATTTTTCGGTGTTGCCACCAGACATCACTTCAGTGCAGATGCATGGCGGTGCGGGCTCGGGGCCGATGCTGGCAGCAGCGGCGGCCTGGGATGGGTTGGCCTCCGAGCTGGATTCAGCGGCGAACTCGTTTTCGTCGGTGACTTCGGGGTTGGCCACTCAGGGGTGGCAGGGTCCGGCGTCTCAGGCGATGGTGGCAGCGGCCGCGCCCTATGCCGGCTGGCTGAAGACGGCGGCAGCCCAGGCGTCGGGGGCCGCTTCGCAGGCCCAATCGGTGGCGGGTGTGTTTGAGTCGGCGCTGGCAGCCACCGTGCACCCGGCGGTTGTGGCGGCAAATCGTTCTAACTTGGTGTCATTGGTGATGTCTAACCTGTTCGGGCAAAACGCCCCAGCGATCGCAGCCACCGAGGGCCAGTACGAGGAAATGTGGGCGCAGGATGTGGCTGCGATGGTGGGCTATCACGCGGGAGCGTCGGCAGCGGCGGCACAGTTGACGTCGCCAATTCAGTTGTCCGAACTTGCTCTTTCAACTTTCACCAACGTCGGCTTCCTCAACATCGGCTTCGGCAACGTCGGCATCGGCAACACCGGCATCGGCAACGTCGGCATCGATAACTTCGGCACCTTTAACGTCGGCATTGGCAACAACGGCAGCAACAACATCGGCGAATTCCTCACCGGCAACAACCAGATTGGTATTGGCTCGCTGACTGTTCCCGGGTAGATGCGGGCCCAACACGGCCCTCCTTACGATCACTTTGTGTTTGTGACGGTCGCACCAAACTCCACCGGCACCTACGCTGCTCGTGAGTTATTTGCGCCATGGTCAATAGGGCGTGACCGGACAGAACTGTGAATTCCGTCCGAGGCATGGGTCCGCCCGACCTTGCGAATGATGATGCGTGCTGTTCTGATCTCACTGTGTCCGCAGTGCAGTGGGTGTTCCTCGGGGTCGGTCTCGCGTTGGAGGCGGTCATTGCTTGGGCTTGGTTGGTTAGCCCGCGCGCTCCCTAAGGTCGGCTGAACGCGCAATGAATCTCTCGGCAACATAGGCGGGCGTCGTCTAGCGCCGGTAGCGGCACAGTGGTTCGATCGAAATCGTAAGAGGTACAACGGTTTCAGTTGAATTTCAGGAGAAATATCCATGTCAACTCTGCCAGTCCAGCGCCAGCCTCGTACCCTGATGCCCGATTTCGCCGAGCTCTTGGGTGGCACTCCCCTGCTCGCCGGCCTGCGTCCGCTCTTCGACCGCAACCTCCTCCGGGTCGAAGATGAGATGGACGACGGCTGCTACGAGGTGCGCGCTGAGATTCCCGGCGTCGATCCCGCCAAGGACATCGACATCACGGTGCACGACGGGATGCTCACCATCAAGGCCGTACGCAGCCAGGCTGTCGAATCCCACGGTCGGTCCGAATTCAGCTATGGGGCGTTCGCGCGGTCCGTTCCGCTGCCCGCCGGAGCCAACGTCGACGACGTCCATGCCACCTATGAAAAAGGCATCCTCACCGTTTCGGTGCCGGTGCCCAACGGAACCCCGCAGGCCAAGCGCATCGAGGTCGAAACTCGGGAGTGATTCTGCGGGGCCTGCGCCGGCGAAACCGGGACACGCAGCGCTGTTGGCTGTAGCGCAAAGTACCCTGACGTGACCCGATGGCTTAACAGCCGTGCCAAGCCGCGGAGGTACCCGATGGCCCCACCCGAGCTCGTCCTGTTCAGCATCGAAAACCACGTCGCGCTCATCACCGTCAACGACCCCGATCGGCGCAACGCCCTCACCGACGAGATGTCGGCGCTCCTGCGCGCCGCGGTGGAGCGCGCCGAAGCCGATCCGGAGGTGCACGCCGTCGTGATCACGGGCGCGGGCAAGGCATTCTGCGCCGGCGCGGACCTCAGCGCTCTGGGATCTGCCGGCAGCGGAGAGGCGGAGTCGGGACTTCGGCGGATCTACGACGGGTTCATGGCCGTGGGCAATTGCCGGTTGCCCACGATCGCCGCGGTCAACGGCGCGGCGGTCGGCGCAGGACTGAACCTGGCGTTGGCCGCCGACGTGCGCATCGCCGGGCCGGGTGCATTGTTCGACGCTCGTTTTCAAAAGCTGGGGCTGCATCCCGGCGGGGGCGCGACCTGGATGCTGCAGCGCGCGGTGGGTCCGCAGGTAGCGCGCGCGGCATTGCTATTCGGCATGCGCTTCGATGCGGAATCCGCTGTGCGGCATGGGTTGGCGCTCAGCATTGCCGACGACCCCTGCGCCGCGGCGCTGGAGCTGGCCGCGGGGCCTGCGGCCGCGCCGCGCGAGGTGGTGCTCTCGACCAAGGCAACGATGCGCGCCACGATCAACCCGGGATCGGTGGACAACGAACAACACCAGCTCGCCACGCGTACGGAGCTCGGGCCGCAGGTGCAGTCCATCCAATCACCCGAGTTCGCAAGTAGATTGGCCGCGGCGCAACGCAGGTAGGGGTGCCGCGACACCGCTAGCCCGACGCGGGCTCCCCCGCCCGCCGCAGCAACATTTCCGCGTGCTTGAGCACCGGCGAGTCGACCATCTGCCCTTCGAACGCGAACACCCCGCGCTCGGTCCGCGCGGCGGCCAATACCCTTCGCGCCCAGTCCACCTTCTCCTCGCTGGGGCGATATGCCTCGCGCACCACCGGGATCTGGCTCGGATGGATGCAGACCGTCCCGTCGAAACCCACCGCGACGGCGTCGTCGGCCTCCACCCGCAAGCCCTCGATGTCATGGATGTCCAGGTGCACGGCGTCGAGCGCGATCCGGCCGAATGCGGATGCCGCGAGCAGAATCGTCGAACGCACGTGGCGGGCGACATCCCGATAGTTGCCGTCGGCCTGCCGGCTGGAGCTGCCGCCAAGGGTCGCGACCAGATCCTCGGCGCCCCACATCATCGCCACCGTGCCGTCGGCCGCGGCGATCTCGGTGGCGAACAACGCACCGCGCGGGGTCTCCACCAACGCGACGACCTGGCGCGGCGCGAGCGCGGTTACCTGCGCGGCCGATTCGGTCTTTGAGAGCATCACCGCCGTGTAGGCGGTGTCGCCCAGCGCGTCCAGGTCGCGGGCCTGCTCATCGGTTCCGGCGGCATTGATCCGCACCACGGTGCGCCCGGGGTCCAGCGGGTTCTCCCGCAGCGCCTTGCGGGCAGCCGGCTTGTCCGCTTCGGCGACGCCGTCCTCGAGGTCGAGGATCACCACATCGGCGGCCGCTGCGGCCTTCGCGAAACGCTCGGGCCGGTCGCCCGGGCAGAACAACCACCCGGGGCCGGCGGCGCGCAAATTCATCAAGCCTCCACTGTGTCTTCTTAGGGCCGTTTCTGTAAAAGCGTGGTGCGCACGGCGCGCGCGACGACGTCGCCGTGCTGGTTGCGCCCGGCGTGCTCGAAGGTGACGACGCCTTCGCCCGGGCGGCTTTTCGACTCGCGCTTGCCAGTGCAAACGGTCTCCGCGTACAGGGTGTCGCCGTGGAAGACGGGCTTGGGGAACGACACGTCGGAAAAGCCGAGGTTGGCCACGATCGTGCCCAGCGTCAGTTGCGCAACCGACAGCCCCACCAACGTCGAAAGGGTGAACATGGAGTTGACCAGCCGCTCACCCCGAAATCCCGGCTGCTGCGCGGCCCATGCCGCGTCGAGATGCAGCGACTGGGTGTTCATCGTCAGCGTGGTGAACAACACGTTGTCCGCTTCGGTGACCGTCCGGCCCGGCCGGTGCAAGTATGTCGTGCCGATCTCGAACTCCTCAAACCACAAGCCCCGCTGGACAATCGACCTGCCGGCCTGTTCCTGTCCGGTCACGACAGTCCCAGCGATCGCGCGATCAGCATCAGTTGCACCTCGGTGGTTCCCTCACCGATTTCGAGGATCTTGCTGTCGCGGTAGTGACGCGCCACCAGGTAGTCGTTCATAAAGCCGTAGCCGCCGTGGATTTGGGTGGCGTCGCGGGCGTTGTCCACCGCCGCTTCCGACGCGATCATCTTCGCGATCGCCGCCTCCTTCTTGAATGGCTTGCCCGCCAACATCTTCGCAGCAGCCTCGTAGTACGCCGTGCGGGCGACGTGGGCACGCGCTTCCATCCGCGCGATCTTGAAGCTGATCGCCTGATAGGAGCCGATCGGCTGCCCGAACGACTGGCGTTCCTTCGCGTACTTCACGCTCTCGTCGACGCAGCCCTGCGCGGCCCCCGTCGCCAGCGCGGCGATCGCGATGCGGCCCTCGTCCAGGATGGATAGGAAGTTCGCGTAGCCGGTCCCGCGGGCGCCCAACAGATTCTCCTCCGGCACGCGGGCGTCGGCGAAGGTCAACGGGTGTGTGTCCGACGCGTTCCAGCCGACCTTGTTGTAGACCGGCTCAACGGTGAATCCCGTTGTGCCGCTAGGCACAATGATCGTCGAGATCTCTTTCTTATCACCAGCGAGGCTTCCGGTGACCGCGGTGACGGTTACCAGCGAGGTGATGTCGGTCCCCGAGTTGGTGATGAATTGCTTGGTGCCGTTGATCACCCACTCGCCATCGTCGAGCCGGGCGGTGGTGCGGGTGGCGCCGGCGTCGGAGCCCGCGCCCGGCTCGGTGAGCCCGAAGCCGCCCAGGGCCCGGCCAGATGTCAAGTCTGGCAGCCATTTCTGCTTCTGCTCTTCGGTGCCGAAGCGGTAGATCGGCATCGCGCCGAGGCTGGCGGCGGCCTCCAGCGTGATCGCGACGGACTGGTCGACCTTGCCGAGCTCCTCGAGCGCGAGCGACAGCGCGAAGTAGTCACCGCCCATGCCGCCGTACTCCTCCGGGAACGGCAGGCCGAACAGCCCTATCTCGCCCATCTTGGCGACGACTTCGTACGGGAAGCTGTGCTCCTCATCGTGTTTCGCCGACACCGGCGCGACCACGGTGCGCGCGAAGTCGGCCACCGTGTCACGCAGATCTTCGTATTCCTTGGGCAGCGTCCCTGCCGTAATGCTTGTCGTCATGATTCCTGATCCTTGATCCGCGCTAGCACCTGATCGACTTTCACCTGATCGCCGACGGATACCAGCACCTCCACCTTTCCCGAAGCCGGTGCGGCCAACGAGTGTTCCATCTTCATCGCCTCAACAACTACCACCACGTCGCCCTCGGAAACCGGGGCGCCGGAGGAGGCCTGAACGGCGATCACGCTTCCGGGCATGGGGCTGAGGATCTCGGCTTGCCGCGCCCCCGCGGCGCGATGGATCTTTTGTTCCTCGGCCTCCCGCAGGTGCCAGGTTCCCCGCTCGTCGGCGATCCACAGGTGCCGGTCCTCCTCGGCCCACCGGTACTCGCGCCGCAGCCCGTCCAGCGTCACGCTCATCAATGCCCGTTCGACTTGCGCACTGGCGGAATGGGTCTCACCGTCACCGACCTGCACCCTGGCGGCCTCGGGCAGCCCCCAAACCGACACCGTCTCGCTGCGCAGCGGGGTGCGCATCGCGGTGCGGACCGGCGCCGCGGCGCCGCCGACGCGGAATCCCGTCGGCACCGCCCACGGGTTACCCGCGGCCTGAAGGCCGCGGAGGGAAAGAGCCCACTGCCGGTACAGTCCGCCGGCGGCGAGCACGTCGTCGGGCGCCGGGAGCGGCGCGAAGTCCGCCACCCGCTCGTCCAGTAGCCCGGTGTCCAGGTCACCGGCCCGCACCCGCTCGTCGGCCAGCAGGAACCGGAGGAACTCGATGTTGGTCTGCACGCCCAGGACCATCGTCTGCGCCAGCGCCGCATCGAGTTTCGCGAGCGCTTCATCGCGGTCCGTGCCGTGGGCGATCACCTTGCTCAGCATCGGGTCGTAGTCGCTGCCGACCAGCGTGCCCGCCAGCAGAGACGAGTCCACCCGCACGCCGTCGCCGGACGGTTCGAAAACCTGCAGCACCTGACCGCCCGTGGGCAGAAATCCGCGCGCGGGGTCCTCCGCGTATAGCCGGGCCTCGATCGCATGCCCGCGCAATTCGATCTCGTCCTGGGCGAACGCCAGCTTCTCCCCGGCGGCCACCCGTAACTGCCACTCCACCAGGTCCAGGCCGGTGACCGCCTCGGTGACCGGATGTTCCACCTGCAGGCGGGTATTCATCTCCATGAAGAAGAACTCGTCCGGGCGCTCGGCGGACACGATGAACTCCACGGTGCCCGCACCGACGTAGTCGACGCTGCGGGCGGTATTGCAGGCCGCCGCCCCGATCCGCGCGCGAGTGGATGTGTCGAGCAGCGGCGAGGGCGCCTCCTCGATGACCTTCTGGTGGCGCCGTTGCAGGCTGCATTCACGCTCGCCGAGATGTACGACGTTGCCGTGAGTGTCGGCCAGCACCTGCACCTCGATATGCCTGGGCCGCAACACGAACCGCTCCAGGAACAGCGTGTCGTCACCAAACGACGAAGCGGCCTCCCGCCGAGCACTCACCAGCGCCTCGCGCAGCCTGGCCGGGTCTTCCACCAGCCGCATGCCCTTGCCGCCGCCGCCGGCCGAGGGCTTGATCAACACCGGATAGCCGATTTCTTCGGCCGCCGCGACGAGGTCGTCGTCGGTCAGTCCCGGCTTCGCCACCCCGGGCACCACGGGTACGTCGAAGGCGGCCACCGCGTTCTTGGCTGTGATCTTGTCGCCCATCACCTGTATCGCCAACGCCGGCGGCCCCAGGAACACCACCCCGGCGCGTTCGCATGCGGCGGCGAAATCGGCGTTCTCCGAAAGGAACCCATAGCCCGGATGGATCGCCTGGGCTCCCGTGCGCACCGCGGCGTCGACCACCTTGTCGATGTCCAGGTAGCTCTCGCGCGCCGCTGCGGGCCCCAGGCGGACGGCCGTGTCGGCCTCGAGCACGTGTCGCGCGTCAGCGTCGGGGTCGCTGTAGACGGCGACCGATCGGATTCCCAGCCGGCGCAAGGTCCGGATCACCCGCACCGCGATCTCGCCGCGATTCGCCACCAATACGGTCTCAAACACTGCACTCACATCCGAAAGACGCCGTAGGAGACCGGTTCCAGCGGCGCATGGGCGCACACCGAAAGGGCAAGCCCGACAAACGTTCTGGTGTCGGCCGGGTCGATGATGCCGTCGTCCCACAGGCGGGCCGTCGAGTAGTACGGGTTGCCCTGGTCCTCGTACTGCTGACGGATGGGCGCCTTGAAAACCTCCTCCTCGTCGGCCGACCACGGTTTGCCCGCCGCACTGAGCTGCTCACCGCGTACGGTGGCCAGCACCGACGCCGCCTGCTCGCCACCCATCACCGAGATCCGCGCATTGGGCCACATCCACAAGAAGCGCGGCGAATACGCCCTTCCGCTCATCGAATAGTTGCCCGCGCCATAGGATCCGCCGATCACGACGGTCAGCTTGGGCACCCGGGCGCAGGCCACCGCGGTGACCATCTTGGCGCCATGCTTGGCGATGCCACCGGCCTCGTAGTCGCGTCCGACCATGAAGCCGGCGATGTTCTGCAGAAACAGCAGCGGAATCTTGCGTTTGTCGCACAGCTCGATGAAATGTGCGCCCTTCAAAGCGGATTCGCTGAACAGCACGCCGTTGTTGGCGATGATCCCGACGGGGTGGCCGTGGATGCGCGCGAACGCGGTCACCAGCGTCTTGCCGTATTTGGCCTTGAATTCGCTGAATTCGCCGCCGTCGACCAGCCGCACGATGACCTCGTGAACGTCGTAGGGCGTCCGCGGGTCCGGAGGCACGACGTCGTAGAGCTCCGTCTGCGCATGGTTGGGCTCCACCGTGCGGCGCACGTCCCATTGGCTGGGCTCACGCGGGCCGAAGGTCGCCGCGATCGAGCGGACGATCCGCAGCGCGTGCTCGTCGTCGTCGGCGAGATGGTCGGTCACACCGGACACGCGGGAGTGTAGGTCGCCGCCACCGAGCTCCTCGGCCGTGACGATCTCGCCGGTGGCGGCCTTGACCAGTGGTGGGCCGCCGAGAAAGATCGTGCCCTGCTCGCGCACGATGACGGCCTCGTCGCTCATCGCGGGCACGTAGGCGCCGCCCGCCGTGCACGAACCCAGCACCGCGGCCACCTGCGGAATGCCCTTGGAGCTCATGGTCGCCTGGTTGTAGAAGATCCGCCCGAAGTGCTCGCGGTCGGGAAACACCTCGTCTTGCCGCGGCAGGAAGGCGCCCCCGGAATCCACTAGGTAGATGCAGGGCAACCGATTCTGCAGCGCGACTTCCTGCGCGCGCAGGTGCTTCTTGACCGTCATCGGGTAGTAGGTGCCGCCCTTGACCGTGGCGTCGTTGGCGACGATCACGCACTCGCGCTCCGACACCCGGCCTATCCCGGTGATGATCCCGGCCCCGGGCGACTCATCCTCATACATGCCGTTGGCCGCCAGCGGGGCCAGCTCCAAAAACGGGCTGCCCGGATCGAGCAGGCGGTCCACCCGCTCGCGGGGCAGCAGCTTGCCGCGGCTGACGTGGCGTTCCCGCGCGCGTTCGTTGCCGCCAAGAGCCGCGGCCGTCAGCTTGGCATTCAACTCAGAAACCAGCCGGCGGTGCTCGTCCGCGAACGACGGCGCCTCAACAGCGCTTGTCACCGAGCCTCCTTGCCGTCGGGGCGGTTCTCGATTTCAGTTAATCTTGATTAACTGGGGTGAGAATACCATCGCCCACGGCGCCGCGTCCAGGGACGGATCAGGCGCTCAGCCTCTGCCACCCAGGTACTCGATCGCCTGCTGCCGCATCTCGGTTTTACGGACCTTCCCGGTGACGGTCATCGGGAACTCGTCGACGATCCGCAGGTAACGCGGGATCTTGAACCTGGCGATCCGGCCCGTACAGAACTCCCGCAACCCCTCGATGGTCAGCGTCGGCGCCCCTTCGCGCAGCATGATCACCGCCATCACTTCCTCGCCATACCTAGCGTCGGGCACCCCGATGACGTGGCCGTCGACGATATCGGGATGGGTATAGAGAAACTCCTCGATCTCGCGGGGGGAGATGTTCTCGCCGCCGCGGACGATGATGTCCTTGAGTCGGCCGGTGATCTGGACGTACCCATAAGGGTCCATCGCGGCCAGATCCCCGGTGTGCATCCAGCCGTCCGCGTCGACCACCTCGGCGGTGCGCTCCGGGTCGTTCCAATACCCGGCCATCACTGAGTAGCCCCGCGTACAGAACTCGCCGGCCACCCCGCGGGGCACGGTCTGGCCCGTCGCCGGGTCCACCACCTTGATTTCCAGATGCGGGCCCACCCGGCCGACGGTGCCGACGCGCCGCTCCAGCGCATCGTCGGTGCGCGTCTGCGTCGAAACGGGGCTCGTTTCCGTCATGCCGTAGCAGATGGACACGCCCGGCATGTGCATGCGCTCGATCACCTTGCGCATCACCTCGACCGGGCACGGCGAGCCGGCCATGATGCCGGTGCGCAGGCTGCTCAGGTCGTAGTCGGCGAATTCCGGCAGGCCGAGCTCGGCGATGAACATCGTCGGGACGCCGTAGAGGCTGGTGCACCGTTCGGCCTGCACCGCCCGCAGCGTGGCGTCCGGCTCGAAGGCCTGCGCGGGAATCACCATGCAGGCGCCGTGACTGGTGGCCGCCAGATTGCCCATCACCATGCCGAAGCAGTGATAGAAGGGCACCGGGATGCAGATGCGATCCTCCGCCGTGTAGTCGAGCAGTTCGCCCACCAGGTAGCCGTTGTTGAGGATGTTGCGGTGACTCAACGTGGCGGCCTTCGGGTATCCCGTTGTGCCGGAGGTGTATTGGATGTTGATCGGATCGTGGCGGTCTAGCGCCGCGGCGACCTGCCCCAGCGCGGTTGGGTCGATTTCCGTAGCGACCAGCTCGTCCCAGCGCTCGCTTTCCAGGAACACCACGTCGCGCAGCCCGGGGCAACGGCCCGTCACCTCGTCCAGCATCGCGGCGTAGTCCGAAGTCTTGAAGTTGCGCGCGGCAATCACCATCGTGGCCCCGGATTGCCTTAGCGCATACTCCAATTCGACGGCGCGATAGGCGGGGTTGACAGTCACCAGGATCGCGCCGATGTCGGCAGTCGCGTACTGGACCAGCACCCACTCCCACCGGTTCGGCGCCCAGATGCCGACCCGATCGCCCACGCCGATCCCGGCCCGCAGGAATCCTGTGGCCAGTCGGCGCACAGAGCCCAGAAGTTCGGCGTAACTCCAGCGTCGCCCGGCAGCGAAGTCGACGAGTGCGTCCCGTTGCGCATGCTTGGCGGCGTTATCGGCGAAGTTGGCGCCGATCGTCGTCTCGAGCAGCGGAGGCTTGCTCGGTCCGCGATCAGAGGAGAGCGGGTTGTGTGCGGCTCCTGCGGCTGCCACGGTTCCTCCGGTTAACAGCGAATAACTCATGCTACGTTAGTGGCGATTAACCGACCGGACAATCGCGGACGGAGGCCCGTCGTGACAACGTCCGCCCCAGAGGGCCAGCCTCGCGACACCCCAAATCGCCGCAGCCAATTGAAATCCGACCGGCGGTTGCAACTTCTGTCGGCCGCCGAACGGCTGTTCGCCGAACGCGGTTTCCTGGCGGTGCGCCTCGAGGACATCGGCGCCGCCGCCGGCGTCAGCGGTCCGGCCATCTACCGGCACTTCCCCAACAAGGAGTCACTGCTCGTCGAGTTGCTGGTCGGGATCAGCGCCAGGTTGCTCGCCGGTGCCCGGGACGTGCGCGCCCGCAGCGCCGACGCGGCCGCCGTGCTGGACGGGCTCATTGACTTCCACCTCGACTTTGCGCTGGGCGAACCGGACCTGATCCGTATCCAGGACCGCGACCTTGCGCACCTGCCCGAGGCGGCCGAAAGGGAGGTGCGCAAAGCGCAGCGCCAGTATGTCGAGGTCTGGGTCGGTGTCCTGCGCGAGCTGAACCCCAAGTTGGCCGAGGCCGATGCCCGGTTGACGGCGCATGCGGTTTTCGGCCTGTTGAACTCGACACCGCACAGCATGAAGGCGGGCGAAAACTCGCGGACCAAGCCGACGGGAGTGGCGCGGTCACGCGCCGTCATGCGGGCGATGACCGTCGCCGCGTTGCTGGCCAGCGATAATTGCCACTAGCGTCGGCCCAGGTACCCTGCAAGCCATGAGGTGGAGATGAACGATCCACGCCGACCCGAGCGGATCGACCCTCCCCGGTATCCGCCGCCGGTTGACCCGGCATACGCCGAACAAGCTCCCTACGCACCCACCTACGGCGGGCAGACTCCGCAATGGGCACCGAACTTTAACGAAACCAACCCGACCACACGGCTGCCGCCGTACTGGCAGCAAGACCTGCCTCCCTCGGGTGAGCTGCCTCCGCAGGGTCTGGCTCCCCCGGCGGCGCGCGGCCCGAAGTCGCCGCGCGGGTTGTGGATCGGCGCCGGCTTGGCGTTCCTGTTGGCCGTCGCGCTCGTGACCGCGCTGGTACTCGCCAACAACGCGATCAAGACTCAGACCGCCGTCCCCCCGTTGCCCGCCATGCCCGAGCCGAGTCCGAGCACACCGACCACATCGACGCGGGCTTCACGCTTGCCCCTTCCTCCCGTCATCCCCGCGCCGGTGCCGCCCAGCGACTCCGGCACTCCCACCGAGACGACCGGCCCGGCCACGATGCAGAGCGTCGTCTACAACGTCACCGGCGAAGGTCGCGCGATCAGCATCATGTACATCGACACCGGCGACGTCTTACAGACCGAGTTCAACATCGCATTGCCGTGGACCAAAGAGGTCAGCCTGTCGACGTCGGCCGTCCATCCGGCAAACGTCACGATCGTGAACATCGGCCACGACGTCACCTGTTCGGTCACCATTGCCGGGGTCCAGGTAAGCCAGCACGTCGGGGTGGGCATCACAATCTGCGACGCGAGAGGCTAAACTTTCGACGACTGTTCCGTTACGGCCTTGGCGCGCACCGGAACTCGGACCGCCAGCATCGCCAGCAACCCGGCGATCAGCACCAGGCAGATCCCGCCAAGGCCGGCGCGGACGGCGCCGAATGCGTCGACGAAGACGGAGAACAGCCACGGCGCCACGAACGCGACGGCGCGTCCAGTCATCGTGTAGAGGCCGAACGCGACCCCTTCCCTGCCGTCCTTCGCCATCTGCAACAACAGGGCGCGCGCCGATGACTGCGACGGCCCGATGAACATGCAGAGCAGCAGTCCGCATATCCAGAAGGCGACCGGACCGGACAGCACCAGCATCGTCAGCACCACCGTGACGATCGCCAGCAACGACCCCACGATGACCGGTTTGGATCCGATCCGGTGGTCGACGAACCCACCCAACACGGCGCCCACCGCGGCGACCACGCTGGCCACCACACCGAATATGAGCACGTTGGCCTGCGAGATGCCGTAGACCTTGACGCCCAGCACCGCGCCGAACGCGAAAATCGCGGCAAGGCCGTCCCTGAAGAGCGCACTGGCGAACAGGAAGTAGACCACGTTGCGGTCGCGCCGCCATTCCGCGGAGACCTCACTCCACAGCTTGCGGTAGCCGCCCAGCATGCTCGTCGGCGCGTGCACCTCCGCGGGCTCGGGTAATCGGTGTGCGACCAGCAGCAGTGGCAGTGCCAACACCGCCAGCCAGGCGGCGGCCACCAGCATCGCCTCCCGGACGTAGAGCCCGTCGTGAACCGGTACCCGCAACAGCCCACGCACCGCACCCGGGCCTGAGCCCGATCCGGAGATGAATACCGTATAGACCAAAAGCAGCAGCAGGACGCTGCCGAAGTAACCCGATGCCCAGCCCAGGCCCGAAATGCGGCCGGCGGTCTGCGGCGTCGAGAGCTGGCGCAGCATCGCGTTATACGGGACGCTGGCCAGGTCACCGCACGCGGCCGTCGCGCCGAGCAGCACCAATCCGGCCCAGAAGTAGCCGGGGTGATCGCGAATCAAGAACATCGCGCACGTCAGCGCGACCGCCAGGCCGGTCAGCACCCCCAGGGCCACTCGCCTGCGATGCGGGGAGTCCACCCAGACGCCAACAGCCGGCGCCAGCAACGCGACACTCAACCCGGCGATGGCCCCGGCACGCCCCAGCCAGCTGGCCGGCGTGGTGGGGCCCGACAGCCCCGCTCCCACGCTGGTGGTCAGGTAGACGGAGAAGACGAAGGTCGCGACGATCGCGTTCAGACCGGTCGAGCCGCACTCCCATAGCGCCCACGCCACCACCCGAGACGGCAAAGGTGAAGCCGAACGCAACCCCCCCTGACTCATGCCCGGAACTCTATTCTTTGGGCGGCTGTCTACGATTGCCGCATGCCGATACCCGCTCCCAGCCCCGACGCGCGCGCCGTTGTCACCGGAGCTTCGCAGAATATCGGCGAAGCGCTGGCCACCGAGCTTGCCGCCCGGGGACACAGCCTGATCGTCACCGCGCGACGCGAGGACCTGCTCAATGACCTGGCCAGCAGGCTGGCCGACAAATATGGCGTCGTCGTCGAAGTGCGACCGGCCGACCTGGCCGATCCGGGCGAGCGGGCCAAACTGTGTGACGAACTGGCCGCGCGTCCCATTTCGATCCTGTGCGCCAACGCAGGTACCGCGACGTTCGGCCCGGTCGCGGGCCTCGACCCGGCGGGCGAGAAGGCCCAGGTACAACTGAATGCCATTGCGGTGCATGACCTTACGTTGGCGGTACTGCCGGGCATGATCGACCGCAAGGCCGGCGGCATCCTGATTTCCGGTTCGGCGGCGGGCAATTCGCCGATCCCCTATAACGCCACCTATGCCGCCACCAAAGCGTTCGTGAACACGTTCAGCGAATCGCTGCGCGGCGAACTGCGCGACTCCGGTGTGCATGTCACGTTGCTGGCACCGGGTCCGGTACGCACCGACCTTCCCGATGACGCCGAAAAATCGCTGGTCGAAAGGCTGGTGCCGGGTTTCCTGTGGATCTCCACGGAGCACACCGCCCGGGTGTCGCTGGATGCGTTGGCGCGCAACAAGATGCGTATCGTCCCGGGGTTGACGTCGAAAGCCATGTCGGTGGCTAGCGGGTATGCCCCACGCGCCATCGTCGCGCCGATTGTGGGCAGCTTCTACAAGAAGCTCGGCGGCGCGTAGGCGCTACTTGCGGCCGCGTCCGCCGCCCAAGAGGCTGCGTACCAGTTCGCGTAGCACCGTATTGATGCCGCTTTTCACCGCCGAGTTCTCCAGCACTTGCTCCCACACCGCCGGCCCTTTCGGCTCCGCCGGCTCCGGCATCGGCGGAACCGGGGCATTCGGTGGGACCGGCGGGTAGCCGGACTGGGCCTGCGGCGCTTGCGGGTCTTGCGGCTCGGCCTGGGGCTGCGCCGGTTGTTCAGCCGTTTGGCCGTACTTCGCCTGCAGTGGACTGGATTTCACTGCGGCTTTCAACGCGTCGTCGTTGATGGCGCCCATCAGCGACCGCGGCACCCGCATCCGCGTCCACGCGACCGGTGTCGGTGCGCCCTTCTCGGACAGCACGGTGACGACGGCCTCGCCGATTCCCAGCGAGGTCAGCGCCGACTCCAGGTCATAGACATCGGTTTTCGGATAGGTGCGCACGGTCTTGCTCAGGGCCGCCTGGTCGTCGGGGGTGAACGCCCGCAACGCGTGCTGGACTCGGGCGCCCAGCTGGGACAGCACGTCATTGGGTATGTCCGTGGGCAACTGGGTGCAGAAGAAGACCCCGACACCCTTGGAGCGAATCAGTTTGACGGTCTGCTCGACCTGCTCGAGGAAGGCTTTCGATGCGTCGGTGAATAACAGGTGCGCCTCGTCGAAGAAAAACACCAGCTTGGGCCTGTCGACGTCACCGACCTCGGGGAGGGACGAGAACAGCTCGGTCAGCAGCCACATCAGGAAGGTGGAGAAGATGACCGGACGCAGCGGCTGACCACTGAACTCCAGCAGCGAAATGATGCCGCGTCCCTGATCGTCGCGCAGCAAGTCGTTCGGGTCGAGCTTCGGCTCGCCGAAGAACGTGTCGCCGCCCTCGCCGGCAAGGTTCACCAGCGCTCGCAGGAGGACACCGGCCGTCGTCGACGACACCCCGCCCAGGTCTTTCAGGTCGGCCTTTCCCTCGTCGCTGGCCAGGTGGCTGATGACACCGCGCAGATCGTCCAAGGTGACCAGCCGACGATTGGTTTTAGCCCAATGGAAGATTAGTCCCAGCGTAGACTCT
>Ga0306919_10000174_pt1 | contig 25883 bp, 20 predicted proteins | sample flu12Cox44000172_FD_203764 | JGI IMG/M metagenome (GOLD analysis project Ga0306919, IMG submission 203764) | Lab enrichment of tropical soil microbial communities from Luquillo Experimental Forest, Puerto Rico - flux4day.12C.oxic.44.000.172 (v2)... | ecosystem: Environmental > Terrestrial >... | reverse complement strand
CAAAGTCGAAATAGCCAGTTCGGAAGCATCAGCGCCCCATTGGGTCTATCTCACTAGTCGCCCGACCCCACGTGGAACGACCGGAAATCGACGCGACTCGCCACTCACCTCGTCTTTGGGCGGAGGTCAGCTTTCCACCCGAGCCGACCCCCATCGCAGGCACTAACCGTTAGATTTCTACGGCTGCGAAAATCTGATGCGGTGGACGACCCCAGACGGCATCGATGTGCCAAGCTCGCCACATAGGACATGCGCCTTGTCAAGGATCGCGTCGAACACCGATGTGAGATCGCCGGGCGAGGAATTGATGACGCCGAGCACCTCAGCCAAGGCGGCTTCGCGAGCGAGCCCTTCGTCGCGCTCTGCCCTACTCTCGGCAAGCTCTCGCTGCGCTCGCCCAAGCTCGCGCTGAAGATCGGCTATGCGCTGCTGAGGACCAGCTGATGCGTTGTCACGCGTCGGCTTCATTTGCGGCCCCTCGTCGGCGACTCTCCCGGCCGGATCATATCGTGATCGGCCGCGGGCTCCACAGGCTTCTCGAAGGCCAACGAGATCGGATGGCCGCTTCGGATCGGATTCTACGATTGCTTGCCTTCAGGCGAACGGTAAAAATTGGCGGCTTCCATTGCAGCGCGCTCCTTACGGAACCCATAGCCGGCGCTCCCATGTATATCGCTCGCGCCCCTCTAGCGATCATTGCTGCGAGTCTCGTCGTGGTTTTTTCGCTGACCGGCCTGGCACGGGCCCAGCCGGCACCAGGACCAGAGGGCAGCCCAGAGGGCGCTTGGCGGTCGCAAATCCATTGGATTCCGATGACCGACGCCGCAGGCAACCATCATCTGCTGCAGGCACGCATCTGCCGGCCGCCAAGCGATATGCCGGCGCGCGTTGTCATCATCGCGCATGGCACATCCCCCAACAACAAAAAGGCTGTACCCGGACACTGCGGGGCCGAGGCTATGCGGTGGTTTCTCGACCGTGGATTTATCGTCGTCTCGGCGCTGACGCGCGGCTATGGCGCGACCGGTGGGGACTGGGCCGAAGGCATCGCCCACAAGCCCGGTGATGACTACTTCCGTCCCGGTCTCGAAACCGCTCGCGACATAGCCGCTACGGTTGATTATGCGACCGCGCTCCCATTTGCGCAGTCGCGAGCCGCGGTTGTGATCGGGCATTCGGGGGGCGGTTGGGGCACGATCGCCTACGACTCGATCCCGCATCCGCGCGTGACGGCCCTCATCAGTATGGCCGGTGGACGTGGTCAGACGATCACCGAGGACGGTGTTCGGCGGCCTGAACTCGGCGTTTGGCGGCCCGATCTGCTGATCGACGCCGCTGGCCGTTTTGGACAGACCGCGACGACGCCGATGCTCTGGGTCTATAGCGAGAACGACTCGTTTTTGGCGCCGGCGCTTGCGGCGTCGCTCTACAATGCGTTCGCGCGAACCGGTGGCAAGGCGGAGTTAGTGCAGGTTGCTCCATACGGCAACGACGGACATCGCTTCTTTTTCGGTCCGGGCGGATCGCAAATCTGGGGGCCGCTGGTCGCCCGCTACCTCGACCGGCAACCAGCGCAGTAGCGCGAGAAGGAGCGGATTGTAAGGGTCTGACGTAGGGCGGCGTTCCAAGTTGTTTTGAAACGCCGCCCTGATTTCTTCTCCATGGCTTCCGAGAGGCGTACCTAGGAGCCTCGAAAACCTTTCTACAGAGATCAGGCGAGGTCGAGGCGGTCGAGGTTCATCACCTTGGTCCACGCCGCCACGAAGTCGTTCACAAACTTCTCCTTCGCGTCCGCGCACGCATAGACCTCCGCGAGGGCGCGCAGCTGCGAGTGCGAACCGAAGATCAGGTCGACACGGGTGCCGGTCCACTTGAACTCACTCGTCTTCCGGTCGCGCCCCTCGTACACCCCGTCAGAGCCGGCGGCCGGCTGCCACTCAGTGCGCATGTCGAGCAGGTTGACGAAGAAGTCGTTTGTCAATGTCTCGGGCCGCTTGGTGAAGACGCCGTGCGGGGACCGCCCGGCATTTGCGCCCAGCACGCGCAGACCGCCGATGAGAACCGTCATCTCGGGCGCCGTCAAGCTCAGCAATTGCGCCCGATCGACCAGCAGCTCTTCGGCCGGCAGGCGCTGCTCGCCGCGGAGATAGTTGCGGAACCCGTCCGCGGCCGGTTCGAGCGGCGCGAAGGAATCGACGTCGGTTTGCTCCTGCGAGGCATCCATGCGGCCCGGCGTGAACGGGACTTTGACGTCGTGCCCGGCGTCCTTCGCGGCTTTCTCGACCGCCGCACAGCCGCCGAGAACGATGAGGTCGGCAAGCGAGACCTTTTTCCCGCCGGACTGCGAAGCGTTAAACTCCTTCTGGATAGCTTCGAGGGTCAGCAGCACCTCCGCCAGCTGAGCCGGCTGGTTGACTTCCCAGTCCTTTTGCGGCGCCAAGCGAATGCGCGCGCCGTTCGCGCCGCCGCGCTTGTCGGAGCCGCGGAATGTCGACGCCGACGCCCAGGCGGTCGAGACCAGCTGCGAAACGGACAGGCGAGACGCGAGGATTTTCTTCTTCAGAGCGGCAATGTCCGCTTCGCCGATCAGCGCGTGATCCACCGCCGGGATCGGGTCCTGCCAGATCAGCGTCTGCTTCGGAACGAGCGGGCCGAGATAGCGCACCTTCGGGCCCATGTCGCGGTGCGTCAGCTTGAACCAAGCCCGGGCAAAGGCGTCTGCGAACTCGTCCGGATGCTTCCAGAAGCGCCGTGAGATCTTTTCGTAAGCAGGGTCGACCCGCAAAGCAACGTCAGTGACCAGCATGGTCGGCACGTGCCGCTTCGACGGGTCGAAAGCGTCCGGGATCGTTGCGGCGCCGCCTTTCGCCCTAAACTGCCAGGCGCCTGCCGGGCTCTTGGTCAGCTCCCACTCGTTGTTGAACAGGTTGTCAAAGAAGTGGTTGCTCCACTGCGTCGGCGTCTGAGACCAGACGACTTCCGGGCCGCCGGTGATCGCATCAGCCCCTTTGCCGGCGCCAAACCGGCTCTTCCAGCCGAGACCCTGCTCCTCGATCGGGGCGGCTTCCGGCTCCGGGCCCACCAGGGCCGGATCGCCGGCGCCGTGGGTCTTGCCAAAGGTGTGACCGCCGGCAATCAGCGCCACCGTCTCTTCGTCGTTCATCGCCATGCGGCGGAAGGTTTCGCGGATATCCCTGGCCGCGGCGAGCGGATCGGGGTTGCCGTTCGGCCCTTCCGGATTGACGTAGATCAGACCCATTTGCACGGCGGCGAGAGGGTTCTGAAGATCGCGGTCGCCGCTGTAGCGCTCGTCGGCCAGCCACTTGCCTTCGGGGCCCCAGTAGATCGACTCGTCGGGCTCCCAGACATCCTCGCGCCCGCCGCCAAACCCGAAGGTCCTGAAGCCCATCGACTCGAGGGCGACGTTGCCGGCGAGGATCATCAGGTCGGCCCAGGAGATCCTCCGGCCGTATTTCTGCTTGATCGGCCACAGCAACCGGCGCGCCTTGTCGAGGCTCGCGTTGTCCGGCCAGCTGTTGACCGGCGCAAAGCGCTGCTGGCCGGCGCCGGCGCCGCCGCGGCCGTCGCCGATGCGGTAGGTTCCGGCGAGGTGCCAGGCCATCCGAATAAACAGCCCCCCGTAATGGCCGAAATCGGCCGGCCACCAATCCTGCGAATCCGTCATCAACGCATGCAGATCCTCGATCACGGCATTCAGGTCGAGGCTGTTGAATTCTTTGGCATAGTCGAACGCCTCGCCCATTGGATTGGACAGGGTGGAGTGCTGGTGGAGAACGTGAAGGTCCAGCCGGTTTGGCCACCAGTCACGGTTGACGCGTGCGTGCGGCCCGCCCGAGAACGCGCACTTGCTTTCACTTGCCATGTTGTCTCCGATCGTGTTCCGCAATTTGGGGTTCGTACCCCAACCGGCTCCTGGTATCGGTCGCTACAACGATCCGATGAGCCTCTAACGCGCGCGATATAGGGCGCCGGCGCGTCGTGTCAAGAATTAGAATTATTACAATTAAGTTTCCGGGCAGACGAGCCGGGACGATGATCTCGACCCGCCTGATCTCGGTGCCGGCCGGTCATTCTGGTCGATCATCACGAAGCGCACCTCATACATTTACTGGTGCGAGCGGGGTGTGCCCGCGGATCAGGTCGGCGGCTTTCTCGGCGATCATAATGACCGGCGCGTTAATGTTGCCGCCGACGAGGTCGGGCATCACCGAGGCGTCGACGACGCGCAGCCCGTCGACGCCGAGCACCTTGAGCTCGGGATCGACGACCGCCATTGGGTCGCTCGGCCTCCCCATTCTGCAGGTGCCGAGCGGGTGGTGAACGGTGATCGCGGTCGCGCGGATATGCGCGTCCATCTCGGCATCGGACCGGCAATTGGGGCCCGGCGAGATTTCTCCAGTGGTGAATGAGGCCAGCGGCGATTGGCCGCCGATTTCGCGGATGAGCCGCACGCCGGCGCGCAGCGTCGCCCAATCCTTGTCGGTGGCAAGGAAATTCTGACGGATGCGGACCGGCGCGCGCGGGTCGGCCGAGGCGAGCTCGATCAGGCCCCGGCTTTCCGGCCGCAGCAGCACCGCGCGGCACCCGAAACTGTCGGCATAAGGCTTGACGAACGGCAGGAAATAGGGATGCGCCGTCATCGGCGCGGCGCTGAACAGCAGCTGGATGTCGGGGAGGGCCGCCGCAGGTGAGCTCTTTAGGAACGCCATGACCCCGCCCGGCCAGTCGGCCGCGATCCCCTCACCGCGAAAATAGGCCCTGCCGAGTTCTAAAGCGATGCGGTCGGCGCGCATCTTGGCATGGAACGGGCCCGGCTCCTTGCGGGCGTAGGCGACGGTCACGGAGACATGGTCCTGGAGATTGCGGCCGACGCCGGGCAAGGCCACTTTGACCGGCAGGCCGTGCGTCCGCAACACCTCGGGATCGCCGATGCCTGAGAGCGTCAGTATTTGCGGCGAGTTGACGACGCCGCCTGCGAGGATGACCTCCCGCTCGGCCCGCGCGACGCGACGCTCGCTCCCCGTCAGGTATTCGACCCCGACAGCGCGGTGGCCTTCGACGAGAATGCGCGCCGCCAGCGCTTCGACAGCGACATCGAGATTGGGCCGCGCCAGCGCCGGCCGGAGGTAAGCCACTGCAGTGCTGCAGCGGCGGCCGTCGCGGATCGTCTGCTGCGAGCGGCCAAACCCTTCCTGTTGCGCGCCGTTGTAATCCTCGGTCACCGGGTGGCCGGCGATCTCACCGGCCGCCAGATAGGCGTCGACAAGCGGGTCACGATAGCGCGAGAGCCGGGTCGTCAGCGGCCCGTCGCCGCCACGATAAGTACTGCCCCCGCCCTCCCACGCTTCCTGCCGGCGAAAATACGGCAGCACATGGGCGTAAGACCATGTCGTCAGACCCTCTGCCGCCCAGCGCTCGTAATCGCCGCGATTGCCGCGGACATAGGCCATCGCATTGATCGACGACGAGCCGCCGATCACTTTGCCGCGCGCGCATTCGATGCGGCGGCCGTCCATTGTCGCTTCGGGCTCGGCGAAATACATCCAATCGTGCCGCCGCTGCTGCAGCATTCGCCACCAGGCGAGCGGAATGTGGATCCACGGATCGCGGTCCCAGCCGCCTGCCTCGATCAGCAGTACCCGCGCGTCCGCATCCTCGCTCAGGCGATTCGCCAGCGTGCAGCCCGCCGATCCGGCGCCGACGATCACATAGTCGTATTCGCTGGCGGGCATCCCAATCTCCCTGCTGCGGGTAACGGGATCGCAATATGCGGGAGCTATCACCGCTCGGCGAGCGTTACCATATATCGGTAAGCGCTCTACGCGACAGCCAAGATATACCACTGGGTGTGCAATGCCCCCGTCCGAAGCAACCGAAGAATTACCTGCGATTATCCAACCATGGCGCGGCGCGCTTCCGACCGCCGTCGCGCAGTTCGAAATCCGCTACAGCCGCTTTCTCGATCCGAAGGGCAATGCGGTGCGTCCGCTGCCCGATTTTGCCGAGAGCCGTGCCGAGCTGGTCGCCCTGTATCGGGCGATGGTGCTCGCGAGACGCTTCGACGCCAAGGCGGTGGCGCTGCAGCGCACCGGCCGGCTCGGCACTTTTGCCTCGTCGCTGGGGCAAGAGGCGGTGCCGGTCGGGGTAGCCAGCGCCATGCACCCCGAAGACGTGCTGCTGCCGAGCTTCCGTGAGCATGGCGCGCAGCTCTGTCGCGGCGTCAGCCCGGTCGAGCTGTTCCTGTACTGGGGCGGCGACGAGCGCGGCAGCGATTTCGCCAAAACTCGCGAGGATTTCCCGGTTTGCGTTCCGGTCGCAACGCACGCGCCGCACGCCGTCGGCGTCGCGCTCGCGTTTAAGCTGAGGCGCGAAAAACGGGTCGCCGTCTGTGTCTTCGGCGACGGCGCGACCTCGAAGGGCGATGTCGCCGAGGCGCTCAACGCTGCCGGGGCGTGGCACCTGCCGGTCGTGTTCGTGATCAACAACAACCGGTGGGCGATCTCGGTGCCCGTCACCCAGCAGACCGCCGCCGAGACTTTGGCGCAGAAGGCGATCGCGGCAGGCTTCGAAGGCGAGCAGGTCGACGGCAACGACGTCATCGCCGTCCGCGAAGCCGTTGAGCGCGCAATCGCCAAAGCCCGAGCGGGCGGCGGCCCGCATCTGATCGAGGCGCTCACCTATCGCCTCGGCGATCACACCACCGCCGATGATGCGAGCCGCTATCGCAGCGGCGCCGAAGTTAGCGCCCGGTGGGCGGAAGAGCCGATCGCCCGGCTGCGCAACTATCTCGTCGCCGCCACCATGTGGGGCAAGTCGGACGAAGAGCAGCTACTCGCCGAGATCACGCTGACGATCGAGCGAGCCGCCGAGGCCTATCTTGCGACGCCGCCTCAGGGGCCCGAGGCGATGTTCGACTTCACCTATGAAAGCCTGCCAAAGGATCTTGCCGAGCAGCGCCAAACCGCCCTCGGCCTGGCGGGTCGGTGAGGTTGCGATGCCGGAAATCACACTCGTCCAGGCGGTCAATCTCGCGCTCACCCGCGCTATGGCCGAAGACGCCTCGGTCCTAGTGCTGGGAGAGGATGTCGGTACCGAGGGAGGTGTATTTCGCGCGACCGAAGGCCTCCTCGAACGTTTCGGGGCCGATCGCGTCCTCGACACCCCGCTCGCTGAGGGACTCATCGCGGGGATCTCGGTTGGGCTCGCTGCGCAAGGCTTCCGCCCGGTCTCAGAGATCCAGTTCACCGGCTTCATCTACCCGACGATCGATCAGCTCGTGAACCACGCTTCGCGGTTGCGCAACCGTACCCGCGGCCGCCTTACCTGTCCGATGGTGGTGCGCTCGCCATATGGCGCCGGTATCCGCGCCGTCGAACATCACTCCGAGAGCCCGGAAGCGATGTTCGTCCATATTCCCGGCCTCAGGGTCGTGATCCCGTCCTCGCCATCGCGCGCCTACGGGCTGTTGCTCGCCGCGATCCGTGATCCCGACCCGGTCGTCTTTCTCGAACCGACGCGGCTCTACCGGGCAGCCCGCGAGGAGGTCGAAGACGACGGCGCGGCGTTGCCGCTCGATCGCTGCTTCGTGCTGCGCGAGGGCACCGACATCACGCTGGTCACCTGGGGCGCGATGACGAAGGAAACGCTGGCCGTCGCGTCCAGGCTCGAATCCGAGGGGGTGAGCGCCGAAGTCGTCGACGTTGCGACGTTGAAGCCGCTCGATACCGACGGGCTGCTCACTTCCGTGGCGAAAACTGGCCGCTGCGTCATCGTCCAGGAGGCGCCGCTGACCGGCGGCGTCGGCGCCGAGATCGCCGCCCGCATCGCCGAGCGTGGCCTGGTCTCGCTGCTCGCGCCGGTCGAGCGCGTCGCCGGCTGGGACACCGTCATGCCGCTTCCTCGCTTAGAACAGCAGTATCTGCCGAGCGAGGCCCGCATTCTCGCCGCGGTGCGACGCGTGTTGGCGTATCAATGAGCGCCGGAACGTGAGCGTCTTTGTACTGCCGGATCTCGGCGAAGGGCTGCAGGAGGCCGAGCTCGTCGCCTGGCATGTCGGCGAGGGTGACCATGTTGTCGCCGACCAGCCGCTCGTCTCGGTCGAGACCGAAAAGGCGGTCGTCGAGGTGCCATCGCCGCAGGATGGCAAGATTGCCCGGCTATGCGCTGAGCCCGGGGAGAGGGTCAAGGTCGGCGGACCCCTTGTCGAGTTCGAAGAAGGTCCCCGCACCGATACCGGCACGATTGTCGGCGAGCTTTCTGCGCCTCCGCCGTCAGCCCCTTCGCCAACGCCGCAAACCCCGGCGGTGAGAGCGGCGCCGGCAGTTCGCGCTCTGGCGCAGCGGCTCGGGGTCGATCTGGCTAAGGTTGCGGCGAGCGGCCCCGGCGGCGCGGTGACCAGCGCCGACGTCGAGCGCGCGGCGCGGGCGCAAACGGAGTCGGGCCCGGTCGAGCTGCTTGCCGGCGTGAGGCGGGCCATGGCCATCAACATGGCGCGCTCGCATGCCGAAATCGTGCCGGCAACGGTTTCCGATGAGGCGGACATCGAGGCTTGGCCGCCGGGCTCCGATATCACGATCCGGCTGGTTCGTGCGGTCGTCGCCGGCTGCGCCGCCTCGCCCGGGCTCAACGCCTGGTATGACGGCCGCACGATGGAGCGGCGTCTGCTGAAGCAGATTGACCTCGGCCTCGCCGTCGATACTGAAGACGGTCTTTTCGTCCCGGTGTTGCGCAATGTTGCGGTGCGTGACGCGGCCGATCTGCGCCGCGGAATTGAGGCAATGAAGCGCGACCTCCGCGCCCGTTCGGTGCCGGTTGCCGAGTTGCGAGGGCAGACGATCACGTTGTCGAATTTCGGGATGTTCGCCGGGCGGTTTGCGGCGCTCGTCATCGTCCCGCCGCAAGTTGCGATCCTGGGCGCCGGCCGAATTACGAAGCGGCCGGTCATCAGCGATGGACAACTCGCCGTGCATCGCATTCTGCCGCTGTCGCTGACCTTCGATCACCGCGCGGTCACCGGCGGCGAAGCGGCGCGGTTTCTCAAAGCCGCGATCGAGGAACTCGAACGGCGGGAATAGCCGGGCCCTTCACAGCGCCACTGGTGCGCCCGTGCGCCGTCGCCGGGTGGTCGAGATCAATCCCCCCGAGAAGGCCGTCGCAAAGCGGTTCGAATAGCTCTCATGGCGGACGCGGCATTCGGGGCATTCGACAGGTTCAGCAGGGCGCGCGGTCATCCCGCAAAGTTGAATTTCGGCGACTGCATGGCCTATGCCGTCTCGGAGGTCATGCGCGCGCCGCTGTTGTTCAAGGGCGGAGATTTCGGGCTGACGGATGATGGCGCACCCGGCCTCTATCCGGATGTGAGAAAGAAGCCGGCAGGACTAATCAGACCGGCGCTCCTCGACGCTAACCTCTGGCCAGCTCGCGGCGGACGATCGCCGCGCCTTCGGCCAAGGCCTTGAGCTTGGCGAGGGCAACGTGGCGCGGGATGTATTTCATGCCGCAATCGGGCGCCGGGATCAGCCGCTCGGCTGGAATGTGGGCGAGTGCTGCTCGGATGCGGGCAGCGACAGTCTCCGGGCTCTCCGGCTTGGGGTCGCCCATGCTGATGACGCCGAAGATGACGGTCTTGTCGCCGAGGCCCTCGAGCGTCGAGAGATCGAGATTGGGCTGCGCCGCTTCGATCGAAATCTGCTGCGCGACCGTCGCGGTCAGTTCGGGCAGGAACGAATAGCCGCTGGGCTTGTTGCGCGCGACATAAGCGTAGCCGAAGCAGAGATGCAGCGCCGTCGGCCCGGGAATGCCGTCGAGCGCCCGGTCGATCGCCGGCAACGCGAGGCGCCGCGCCTCCTCGGGACGCGCCTGCACCCACGGCTCGTCGAGCTGGATCACGTCGGCCCCGGCCGCCTTCAGGTCGCGCACCTCGGCATTGACCGCGGCGGCGTAATCCATGACCAGCTCTTCCTCGTCCTTGTAGAATTCGTTCTTCGCCTGGCGCGACATCGTAAACGGGCCCGGGAGCGTGATCTTGATCGTGCGGTCGGTGCTGCGGCGCAGGAACTCGACATCGCGCACCTCGACCGGGCGCAAGCGGCGGATCGGGCCGATGATGCGCGGTACGATAACAGAGCCGCCGGTGCGTCCCGGCACAGTCGCCGGGTTGTCGAGATCGACGCCGGACAGCGCCGTCGCAAAGCGGTTCGAATAGCTTTCGCGGCGGATCTCGCCATCGGTGATGATGTCGATGCCGGCGCGCTCCATGTCGCGGATCGCCAGCACCGTCGCGTCGTCCTGCGCCTGTTCGAGCCAGGGCTCGGGCACCCGCCACAGCTCGCTCGCCCGCACCCGCACTGGCGGCAGATGCGTGAGCTTGTCTCGGTCGATCAGCCAGTCCGGCTGCGGATAGCTGCCGACGACAGTAGTCGGAAGAAGTGTTGCGGTCATCGCGATCACTCTAGTGCCGCATCTCGGCCATTGGCCTCACTGCGATGCCGGCGCCCTCGAGCTTTTCTCGGACGAGCCCCGCCATCGCGACGGCCGCCGGGTTGTCGCCATGCACGCAGACCGTGTCGATCGCGACCGGAATGCGCTTACCCGAATTGCTGATGATCGCGCCTTCGCGCACCATCGCCTGCACGCGCGCGGCCGCCTCCTCGGGGTCGTGCAATACCGCGTCGGGCAGCTTGCGCGACACCAGGTTGCCGGTGTCGTCATAGGCGCGGTCGGCGTAGATCTCGCGCGCCATTCTGAGGCCGAGCTCGGCCGCCGCGCGCTCGAGCTCGGTGCCGGCCATCACGACATAAATGAGCTCGGGGTCTACCGCAGCGATCGCGCGGCCGATTGCGAGCGCCGCCGAACGATCAACCGCAGCGAGGTTGGCGAGCGTGCCGTGCGCTTTGACGTGCCCGACAGGGTGGCCGACGGCGCGCGCCACCCCCTTGAGCGCGCCGATCTGGTAGACGACCGTCTTTTCGATGTCCTCGGGCTTCTCGCCCTGGATCTGGCGCCGGCCAAAGCCCCAGACATCGAAGAAGCTCGGATGCGCGCCGATGCCGACACCGTTCTCCTTGGCCCGGGTCACGGTCTCAAACATGACCAGCGGGTCGCCGCCGTGAAAGCCGCACGCGACATTCGCCGAGGAGACGATCTTCAGCATCTCGGCGTCGCTGCCCATCGTCCACGCGCCAAAGCTCTCGCCCATGTCGCAGTTGAGATCGATCACATCCATCGGGGTTCCTCCGCATTCGTTCCGAGGACCGCGGGCCTCTGGCCCGCATGCGGGCGGGACGCCCGCGCTCCCGTTCAGTATTCCTTATATGGGAGGAATTTGCCGCTGGGGGTGAGCTTGACGCGGTCGCCTTTCGGGTCGGTCCGGCGCTCACTGTCCGGTCCGCCTGTTTTTACAGGGAATCTACAGGCATTAACTTTTCCGAAGTTATAGCACTCCGATCCCGAAATCCGTTGTGAGGGCACCATAGCGTTTGAATATAGCAACATTATGGCAGAGTAATATAGTGCGTAATTCGCAAAATACCACTACCTGAGCAGGGCCATCCGGGACACTAGCGCATCAGACGAATTCGTAGGAGAGTGACCGCGTGTCGGCGATGGATGTTGCGGACTGGCTGCGCAAGCTCGGGCTCGAGCAATACGAGCCGGCGTTCCGCGCGAACGAGATCGACGAAAGGGTATTGCCGCGCCTGACCGCCGAGGACCTGAAGGATCTCGGCGTCAGCTTGGTCGGCCACCGCCGCCGCTTGCTCGACGCGATTGCCGCGCTCAACCCCCTCTCTAACCCTCCCCTCCCCGGGCTTGTCCCGGGGATCACGGGGGAGGGAGGGGTGGGGGCGCAAGCGGAACGCCGGCAGCTGACAGTGATGTTCTGCGATCTGGTCGGCTCGACTGCGCTCTCCGCACAGCTCGATCCCGAGGATCTGCGCGGGATCATCGGCGCCTACCATCGCTGCGTCGCAGAGATTGTCGAGGGCTTTGGCGGGTTTGTCGCCCGCTACATGGGCGACGGCGTCTTGGTCTATTTTGGATATCCGCAGGCGCACGAGGACGACGCCGAACGAGCGGTGCGGGCCGGCCTCGCCTGCATCGACGCTGTGGGTCGTCTCGAAGTCAAATCCGCGAAGTTGCAAGCACGGGTCGGGATTGCCACCGGGCTGGTTGTCGTTGGTGGGGAGGTCGTCGAGCACGATGTCGCCGGCGATACGCCCAATCTCGCTGCGCGCCTGCAGGCCATGGCCGAGCCCGACACAGTCGCGATCTCCGCGGGCACCCACCGGCTGATCGGCGACCTGTTCGAATACCGAGATCTCGGCCCGGTCGAGGTCAAGGGCATCGCCGCGCCGGTGCCGGCGTGGCAGGTGCTCGGTCCGAGCGGCCTGGTGAGTCGGTTTGAGGCATTGCGTGGGGCGGCATTGAGCCCGCTCGTCGGCCGCGACGAGGAGATCGGTCTGCTGTTGCACCGCTGGGCACGCGCCAAGGCGGGCGAGGGCCAGGTCGTGCTGGTCTCCGGCGAGCCCGGGATCGGCAAGTCGCGCATCACTGCAGAGCTGGAAGAACGTCTTCAAGCCGAACCCCATATTCGCCTGCGCTATTTCTGCTCGCCCTATCACCAGGACAGCGCGCTGTTCCCCTTCATCGAGCAGCTCGACCACGCTGCCGGATTCGCGCGTGAGGACTCGTCCGCGACCAAGCTCGAAAAACTCGACACCGTGTTAGCTCGCGCGGCGCCACCGGATGAAGATGTGGCGCTTTTGTCGGATCTGCTGTGCCTGCCGTGTCCGGAGCGCTGCCCGCTGCCGAACCTCAGTCCTCAGGGAAGGAGGGAGCGGACATTGGAGGCACTGCTCCGGCAGCTCGAAGGTGTGGCGCGCCAGCGGCCGGTGGTCGTGGTCTTCGAGGACGCGCATTGGATCGACCCGACGTCGCGCGAATTGCTCGATCTCACGGTCGAACGCGTCCGCAGCCTGCCGGTGCTGCTCATCGTGACGTTCCGCCCTGAGTTCCAGCCGCCCTGGATCGGCCAGCCGCAGGTGACGATGCTGACCCTCAATCGCCTGGACCGGCGCGAGCGGAGCGCTCTGGTGGTGCGGATCGCCGGCGGCAAGGCGCTGCCCGATGAGGTCGTCGATCAGATCGTCGATCGCACCGACGGCGTGCCGTTGTTTATCGAGGAACTGACGAAGAGCGTCATCGAGAGCGGTGTCCCGCTGGTGGGAATTCCGACCACCTTGCACGACTCGTTGATGGCGCGGCTCGACCGTCTGGCGTCGGTGCGTCTGGTGGCGCAGACCGGCGCGGCCATCGGCCGCGACTTTTCCTATACGTTGCTACGAGCCGTCTCGGGCCTTCCAGAGGATGAGCTGCAAGCCTCTCTCGCTCGCCTCGTCGATTCCGAACTGGTGTTCCAGAGAGGGACGTCCCCAGATGCGGTCTACAGTTTCAAGCACGCGTTGGTGCAGGACGCAGCACATGGCAGTCTGTTGCGCAGCACCCGTCAGCAACTGCATGCGCACATCGCGGAGGCGCTCGAAACCCATTCCCCCGAATTGATGGAAACCCAGCCAGAACTGTTCGCGCAGCATTACGCCGAGGCGGGGCTCGTTGAAAAATCCGTCGCCTACTGGGGTAAGGCCGGCCACAGGTCCGCCGACCGCTCAGCGATGGCGGAAGCGGCTGCGCAATTCCAAAAAGCCCTGGACCAGCTAAAAGTGCTGCCGGACAGCCCCGACAATCGGAGACAGCAGCTCGAACTTTGCGCAGCCTTGGGCGCCGTCCTGCGAACCGTCAAAGGCTTCGCCGCGCCGGAAACGGGCCATGCTTTTGCCCTCGCGCGCGCGTTGTGGGAGCAGCTGGGTTCTCCCTCGGAGTTCCTCCAAATCCCCTATGGGCTGGCGCGCTATTACGCCCACCACGGCGCAATCGATTTGGCGATGCGCTTGGACGAAGGTTTGCTTCGCCTGAGCCGTCAGCGCAACGATTACACAGGGCTCGTGCTAGGTCACGGCTCTTCCGGCCTAGATCTGATGTTTGTCGGGAGATTTGCTTTATCCCGATCGCACCTGGAAGAGGCGCTTGCGCTCTATGATCGGATCTTTGAGCGCTCGCTTGTCCGTCAGGTCGGGTTCCACACTCACGCGACATCACAAACTCGATTAGGGATCGTCCTGTTCTGCCTCGGTTTTCCGGATCAAGCATTAGCACAGAGCAATACAGCAATCGCAACGGCCAGAAGGCTGGCGCATCTTCCGACTTTGGCTGACACATTGGTGGGCGGCGCCAGGCTGCTTTCGCTTATCGGAGACGGCGCAGCCTTGGATGAGCGGACAGAAGAGTTGGTTGCGGTGGCGGTCGAGCAAAGTTTCCCTTACTGGATCGCGGCAGGGAGGATTTTCCGCGGGTGGCTCCGCGTCAATAATGGCGATGTGGCAGACGGGATGGCTCTTCTGCGCGACGGTATAGCGGCTTATCGCTCGTCCGCGCAGGAAGCGTGGACGCCGCACTATATCGCCCTGTTCGCTAAGGCATGCGAGATCGCAGGAGAGATCGAAGAGGCGCTGGCCCAGCTGGATAATGCTTTGCACATCGTCGAAAGGACAGGGGAGCGCTGGTTCGAAGCGGAATTGCACAGGCAGAAAGGCGAGCTACTGCTGCGGCAAGGGCACGCCGAGGCCGCCGAGGAATTGTATCGTAAGGCACTGGGGATTGCCCGGGAGCAGGAGGCCAAGCTCTGGGAACTGCGTGCCGCAGTGAGCCTCGCGCGGCTGCGCGGCGACCAGGGCCGCCGCGGCGAAGCGCGTGACCTTCTCGCGCCTGTTTACGGCTGGTTCACCGAAGGCTTCGACACACCAGACCTGAAAGAGGCAAAAGCGCTGCTCGACGAACTGGGAACATGACCCGAAATGGGTCTGAAAAAATCAATTGGGATTCGTCATTCCCGCACAAGCGGGAAACTAGCCCAAGACCTCAGCGGTGTCCTGAACCCCCGCTTTCGAGGCTGTCAGGAAGGTGATCGAGGCGACGGAAGCGCAGCCGCGGAAGGCAGTGCGTGCTTCGAGACGCGCCCTTTGGGCGCTCCTCAGTATGAGGCAATCCTCTGATGGGGTTAGGGAACTTCCTCATCCTGAGGAGGCCGCGAAGCGGCTGTCTCGAAGGACCTACCATGCTGATCCGGCCAATCGTCGATTTCCTGAAGGCCTCTTTCATGGGGGTGACGAGCAATAAGATATATTGAACATGAAGTTCGGTCTGAACGCGAAGTGACGGAGTTGAAGGGATGGCAGAAGATTTTGCCGGAAAAGTCGCCGTCGTGACCGGCGGCGGAAATGGCATCGGTGCCGCGGCCTGCAGCGCCTTCGCGGCCCAAGGCGCGCGCGTGGCGGTGCTCGACCGTGACGTCTCGGCAGCCGAGCCAATCGCGGCCGCGATTGGCGGCAACGCCCGAGCATACGCTGTCGATGTCGCCGATCGCGTCGCCTTCAATGCCGCCGCTGCAGCCGTCGCCGAGGCGTGGGGCGGCATCGACATTCTCGTCAACGGCGCCGGCACAACGGTGCGGCGGATGATACCCGAGATGGGCCCGGAGGATTGGGATCGGGTCATTGCCGTCAATCTCACCGGCGCCTTCAACGGCATCCAGGCAGTGTTGCCGCATATGCGCAAGCGCGGCAGCGGCGCCATCGTCAACATCGCCTCGATCGCCGGCCAGCGGATCTCGTTTGGCGGCACCGCTAACTACACCGCGTCGAAAGCCGGTCTGCTCGGTCTGACGCGGCATGCCGCCTATGAACTCGCGCCCGACCGTATCCGTGTCAACGCTGTCTGCCCCGGGCCGACAGCGACGGCATTCGGCGGCGCGATGCCGTCGGAGGAGGCAAAAGCGGCGCGGGCGCAAAGGATCCCGCTGGGCCGCATGTGCGAACCCGATGATATCGCCGATCCTATCCTGTTTCTCGCCGGTCACGCGGCCCGCATGATCACCGGTGTGGCGCTGACGGTGGATGGCGGTGTGCTGGTCAAGAACGACACGCCGTACGACGAATATTTCCGCCGCAGGTAGATGCCGTTTCATACCCGCAGCCAAGCAACGCGAAGAGCGGCTGCTTGGCTGAAGACGCCGGCGGGACGCGTTGCAGTTCTCGTGCTCGCGACATTTTTCGCCAGGGTCCTGTTTGCTTCCGCGCTCGGCCTCGGCGTCGACGAGAGCTACATGGTGGCAGCCGGCCGCAAGCTGCAGCTGAGCTATTTCGACCATCCGCCGATTGCCTGGTGGCTCACCCGGGCTGCCGCGCATTGGAGCGGCGGCGAAAGCGCTCTCGCCGTGCGGCTGCCGTTCATCGTGCTGTTCGCGCTGACGACCTTTCTACTTTATCGCGTGACCGCGGCGCTGTTTGGCGCAAGAGCCGGATGGTGGGCCGCGGTTCTATTGAACATCGCCCCGGTTTTCGGCATCAGCTCCGGCAGCTGGGTACTGCCCGACGGTCCACTCCTCGCCGCGTTGCTCGCTGCCGTCCTCTGCCTCATTCGCGCGCTCCACTCGCAGCACCGACCGGCTTGGACCTGGTGGCTGGGGGCGGGATTGTGCGCCGGGCTCGCGCTCGATGCGAAATATTCGGCGGTGCTGACGATCCTCGGGGCCGCGGCCTTTCTGCTCACCGAGCCGGGGAGCCGCCGCTGGCTCGCGCGGCCCCATCCCTATGTCGCCGGTTTGATTGCCCTGGCAATCTTCCTTCCTGTCCTGATCTGGAACGACGAGCACGAATGGGTCTCGCTGCTGTTCCAAGGGGGCCGAACGAGCGGCTCTTTCCGCCCGTTGGGACCGATCGTGACGCTGGCTGGCGAAGCGGCTTTCCTGCTGCCATGGGTATGGGTCCCATTGGTGGGGTGCGGGTTCATTGCGCTCCGCCGCGGGCCCCCCTCCCTAACCCTCCCCCGCTCGCGGGAGAGGGAGGGGTGGGGGCACTGGCTGCTGCTCTGTCTCGCAGCGCCGCCTCTGATCCTGTTCACGATGGCGGCGCTCTGGGGCAACGTGCTGTTCCACTGGGCGTCGCCGGGTTATTTGCTGCTACTGCCTCTATTGGGAGACGCCGTCGCCCGGCACTGGCGCGCGAGTCGTGCCGTACGGGTCTGGCTCGTGTCCAGCGCCGCATTTGTCGTGCTCGGCGCCGCCGTCCTTGCGACCGAGGTAAAGTTCAACTGGCTCCCTGTCGTGACTGGGGATTTCCCGCCGCGCAAGGATCCGGTCGCCGATCTGGTGGATTGGACCTCATTGCGGCAAAACCTCGCCACGCTCGGGGTTCTCGACGAGCCCCGTCTGGTCGTGGCGGCGATGCGATGGTCCGACGCCGGCAAGCTCGATTATGCTCTGGGCGGCGCGCCTCCAGTGATTTGCCTCGGTCCCGACTGTCGTCAATATAGCCTCACCGCCCGTCACGATGATTACGTCGGCGCCGATGTGCTGATCGTGACGCGGACCTCGCCCGAAAAGATCATCGGGCAGTACTGGTTCTTGTTCGACTCGCTGGAGGAGATCGCGGCGGCCGACGTGCTTCATGCCGGGCGCCCGGCATTGCGGCTGAATTTGTTGCGCGGACATCGGCTGCACAGAGCCGCCGACGAGTGCTGCGCCTCCTAGACCCGGCCCGCCGGGTAGCCCTTGAAATCGCGTGCGATGTAGAGTGTGTAGGTCCGCGTCTCCCCCGGTCCTACCGGGACCACAATCGATTGCAGCCGGTCGATTGCCGCGAAGCTCGGCCGCATCTCATCGACCAGTTCGTGTTCCGAGACGAGCAGGAAACTCGCGCCCAAGTGTTTGGCGAGGCCGTTCGTCAGGTCCCACTGGTCCCGGATGCGACTGGTCACCTGCCATTTGACCGCATCCAACGGATGCGGCCGAACGTAATAGATCAATGCGCCGAGGACTTCGCGGTCGTCGGCGAACAGCGTCAGTCCGGGATGTGCGGCGAGGGTCTTGCCGACTTCGGCGCCGAGCTCGCGCCACCCGCGCACCCGGCGAAGCGGATCGTACTGCGCCGGCAGATTGAGGCCGAAGGCGGCGAGCGCCTCGCGCCCGGTGAACAGCAGGCCCGCGGCGACGAGATGGAGCGCAATCGAGGCGGCAATGACCCCGCGCCAGCCGCGCCGTAGCGCCCAAGCGACGACCAGCACCGTCGCCGAGACATAGGCCGGCGCCGCCCAGTTGGCATGCGCCCGCGACAGGAAGCTGACGGCCATCATCATCGCTAGTGTCGGCAGCGCAAAGACGGCGAGAAGCCGCGCCCGCGGCTCGGTCAGCGCGCCCGGCGTCGCGAGCAGCAAGATCAGACCGGCAAACAGCAATGGGCCGAACACGCCGAATTGCGAGCCGAAGAATTCGATAAAGGCATCGGGGTGGAACAACGGGCCGCTGAGCTCAGCGTTGTCTTTCGTGTGCAGGTAGCTGACAAAGCCATTGCTCCAATTCCACCACAAATTGGGCGAATAGATGACAAGGGCGAGGGCGATCGCGGCCAATAGCGGCCGCAAATGGCGCCGCTCGCCCGGAAGCAGCAGGACAAAGCCGAGCGCCGACAGGATCCAGTACGCCATTGCATATTTGGAGAGAAGACCCAGTCCAGCGGCGAGCCCGGCCGCGAGCCACCATCCCCACCCATCCATCTCGCGCGCCCTGACAAAGGCGTAGAGCGCCGCGGCCCAGAACAGCAGCAGCGCCGCATCGGTCGAGATGACGAATGCGGAAACCGAGACGCCGGGCAAACTCACATAGACGAAAGCCGACCACAGCCCGACGCGCCGGTCATAAAGCCGCGCGCCGAGGCCATAGACAAAGGCTGCAGCGCCGGCATGGAGCAGTGGCGCGGACAGCCGAACTGCGAACTCGCTGTCGCCAAAGAGGCCGGTCGTCAAATCGATCAGCCAGGCGACGAGCGGCGGCTTCGAGAAGTAACCGAGCGCGAGCCGCTGCGACCAAACCCAATATTGCGCTTCGTCCGGGTAGAGATCGGCCGGCTGCAGCGCCAGCCAGATCAGCCGCAATCCGGTGATCGCCGCCACCCCCGTAAGCATCCACACGGCATAAGAGCGCCGCTGCGAGCGCCCAAAGCTCTTTTCGCCAATATCGTCATCACCGGGCTTGGCCCGGTGATCCACGCCTCCTCCAGCGACGGAGGCTGTGTCGGAAACGTGGATGGCCGGAACAAGTCCGGCCATGACGACTTGCGAGCGCGTTTGCCTCGGATTCATTCCGCCCGCAGCGTCACGCCTGCCTCGCGCATCGCGGCCACCGCGCGGTCGAGCGAGCCGTCGAGATCGATGCCGCGGCAGACGCCGGTCACGACATCGACATCGAAACCCGCTTTTCGGCCGTCGAGTGCCGAATAAAAGACGCAAAAATCGGTGGCGAGCCCGCACAGCGTCAACCGTCCAAGCCCACGCTCTCGCAGATAACCCGCCAGCCCCGTGGGGGTGCGATGGTCGTTCTCGAAAAACGCCGAGTAGGAGTCGATCGCGCTCCTGAACCCCTTTCTCAGCACGAGCTCGGCGTGCGGCACCTCGAGCGCAGGGTGCAACGCTGCCCCTTGCGTTCCTTGCACGCAGTGGTCCGGCCATAGGATTTGCTGGCCGTAAGCAACCTCGATCGCCTCGAACGGCTGCTTGCCCGGGTGCGAGCTGGCGAACGAGGAATGGCCACGCGGATGCCAGTCCTGGGTCAAGACCACATGGCGGAACTCGGCCGCCAGCCGGTTCACCGCCGGGACGATCTCGTCGCCGTGCGGCACCGCGAGCGCCCCGCCCGGACAGAAATCGTTTTGCACATCGACGATGATGAGGACCTCCTGGTCACCGCGTTTCATTGCCTGCCTCGCAGCCGCGGGATGATCTCTCGCGCGATGATCTCCACTTGCTCCATCTGATAGCGGTAGGGAATGAAAATCAGCTTCTGAACGCCGACCGCCAGCTGCGCCCGGAGCTGCGCGACGCATTCGTCGACGGTGCCAAAGACCGCCGCCTCCTTTGTCGAGTCGCTCCACGCGGCATAGTCCCACTCCTGGCCGAGCCACTCCATCATCGGCGCTTCGACCGCCGCGCGCGACGCCCCCACATAGATCGGCAGCTGGTTGGCGTTGAGCAAATCTTCCGGGTCCTTGCCCGCCTCTACGGCAAAGCCGCGCACCTTGGCCCAGGATTTCGCGAAACCTTCGGGCGTATAAAAATAAGTGAGCCAGCCGCCGGTCAGCGCCGCGCGTTTCAGTACCCGGTCGACATAGCCGCCGATCAGCATCACGGGCAGCCGAGAGGGCTTCGGCGACAGGTTCGATCCGCGCAGCCGGTGCGGCGGATATTCGCCGTCTACCTGCTCTTCCGTCCACAAGCGGCGCAGGATCTCGAGATTCCGGTCCATGATCCGGCCGCGCTCGTTGAACGGCACACCGACGGCGTCGAACTCGCGCTTGTACCAGCCCGAAGCCATGCCGAGCAGCAGCCTGCCTCCGGCAATCAGGTCGAGGCTCGACAGCTCCTTCGCCAGCACCACCGGGTTGCGCAGCGGCAGCACCAGGACGCCGGTGCCGAGCTTGATGTTCGTGGTGCGCGCCGCCACCGCCGACAGTAGTGTGAGCGAGTCGAGCACCGGAAACGGCGGGTCGACGCCGAGGAAGATGTGGTCCCACACCCAGAGCGAGTCGAACCCCAGCGCTTCGGCCCTGACGGCATAGGCGATTAGCCCCTGCGGGTCTGGCATCTGCGGATGGGTCGTGAAGTTGCGCATGGCCAAACCGAAGGTGTCGGAGAAAATCGTCACCTTGCGCTCCTCACGCCGTATAAAGCTGGTCGGGGTCGAGATCGCGCAGCACCGCCAGCTCATTTTCCGTCGGCGGATCGGTGACCCGAAGATCGGCGGCGGCGAGCAGCTCGAACCCGGTATTCGCTTGCACCTCGTCGGCCATCACACCTGGGTGCAGTGCCTCGAGCCGCATACGCTTTGAGCGTTCCTCGAAGCCGAGAATGCCGAGATCGGTGACGACCCGGTACATGCCGCCGACGACGAGCCCGGCCTCGCGGCGGCTGTCGCCGCCGGTGAGAAAGCCGGGGCTGGTGACGAAATCGACCCGGTCCACGAAGCGCCGCTTCTCGTGCTTCATCGCGACGATCATCTGCGTCAAGCTGGCGATGTCGTTGCCGCCGCCCGTCCCCGGCAGACGGGTCGCCGGGTGCTGCGGATCGCCGATGAACGAGCTGTTGAGATTGCCGTACTGGTCGATCTGCGCGCCGCCCATAAACCCGACGTCGACATAGCCGCGCTGCAACAGCAAGAGCACCTCAGTGCTGCCCAGCACCATATTGGCGCGGCGCGTGCAGCGCTGTTCGTTGGTCGAAGGGGGCAGCTTGCCCGGCTCGATAAAGGCGCCGATGACGCCACCTTCGAACAGAATGGTAAGGCCGGGCGCGTGCAGCCTTTGCGCTAACGTCGCGGCCAAGAGCGGAATGCCGACCCCGGCGAATACGACCTGGCCGTTGCGCAATAGCCGCGCGCTCATCACCGCGAGCAGCTCGCTCGCGGTGTGTCCGATGGTGCTAGTCATCATAAATGCCGGTTCCGCGGCGGCGGGCGGCGAGCAGTTCCGCGAGCCCGAGCCGATCGAGATATTCGGTCCATGATTTCGGACCGTAGACATAGCGCTGCAGATAGGCGCGGATGCCTTCCTCGGGATCTTGTCGTATCTGCGCAGCATAGGCGTCGAGATGATCGAACAGCGGCTCGTAGAGACCGTAGCATTCGTGCGGCGCGGAGCCGAATGGCACCTCGACGACGGCATCGACCGCCATGAACGGGACCTTCGTCTGGTCGGGCTGGCGGCGGATCTGGTCGTTCGAGACGATGCGTTCGGTCGTCAGGATCACCCGGTTCGCCGCCATTGCCAGATCGATATCCATGAACGGCAGTCCGTCGATCTGTGCGTTCCCATAGGGGTCGCAACGCTGCACATGGATCAGCGCGAAATCGGGGTTCAGCGCCGGGACCAGCACCAGCTTGTCGCCCGTGAACGGGCAGTTGATGAGCTTCGTGTCAGGCAATTGGCCGATGACTCCAGAGCCCATCATCGAGCGCATCGGCAGGAATGACACGCCCATCGCGCCGGCGCGAAAGCGGAGGCCCATCGCCAGATGGCTCCATTCCTCGAAGCGCGCGCGGCCGGTCTCGGTATAGAGGCGCATGATGCGCGAGACGCCCCAGACGATGCCCAGGCTGAACCAGCTCGTCAAAAGATGCCGGCTGGTGCCGGAGGCGAAGAGCAGTTCGCCTTCGCTCGAGGTAATGCTGCGGACGCAGACGAGGTTTTTGCAGCCGGCGCGGATCAAGGCCCAGATCATCGCCATCGGCGTGCGCGACAAGGTGCTGCCGCCGATGCCGACCGAGGCGTCGTCTGGGACGATCGCCGCCGCCTCTTCGAGCGACATGACCTTCTCGCGAAGGCCGCGGTCGCGCTCTCGGGTGCGGCGGCACAGCTCGGCGTAGTCCGGCGTCAACAATCCTCTCCGAAGCCGGCCCTGGCGTTGAACTCGCCGATCAGCGCGTCCAAGGTGGGGACAGCCTCTCGCAACCCGCGCCAGAAGCCTTGGTCGCGCCGCCGTTCGAACTCGGCGACCGGTACGCCCTGCTGCTCGACCCAGGTGTAATAGCCGAGGTTGAATATCCGCGAGCGCTCGTGATGGGTCAATTCGAGAACGTCGTTGTCGACGGCGCCGAGCAGATGCTGCCCAAAGACCTCGCCGGCGCTCACGGCGTCGAACCCATCGGGGTAACGCGTTGCCAGAAACTTCTGCCGCTCGCTGCCGTAGAGAGCAGCGCTGTCGGTCGCGACGGTGACGAGAACGTCCCCATCACCGAGCTCGAGGCGCTTTGCGGTCTTGACCGCAGCCACGAGGTTGGCAATACCGGAGAGGCCCAGATATTTCAGCCCGGCGATCGTCTCGGCATCGACATGCCGGCGGCTCGACAGGTAATCGAGCCCTGTTTGGCTGTTGAAAAGCAGGTCCAGCGCCCCGGTGCCGCGGTCGGAGACGCCGGTGATAATGTCGGTATTCATGACATTATGGATGTAAGGCACGTGCTTGTCGCCGATGCCCTGGATGTTGTGCTCGCCAAAGCCGTTGCGCAGCAAAGTCGGGCATTCGCTGGCCTCGACCGCGACGATGCGTGTGCCGTGCTTCTCCTTGAGATAATCCCCCGCCGCCAGCGTCCCGGCCGAGCCCGACGCGGCGACAAACGCCGCCAGACGCAAATTGCAGCGCCCGGCCCGGAACGCATCGAAGGCGCATGCCATCGCCGGTCCGGTGCAGGCATAGTGCGCCAGATAATTACCGAACTCGGCGAACTGGTTGAGGACAAGATTGGCGGGGTCCCGCGCGAGCTCGGCGCACTTATCGAAGATTTCCTTGACGTTGCTCTCCGAACCGGGGGTCCGGACGATGTCTTCGGGTCGCGCGACCCAAGCCCGCAGCCACTCGAACCGCTCTTCGCTCATGCCGGCCGGCAGCACCGCGAGACTGCGGCAACCGAGGATGCGCGAAATTGCGACGCCGCCTCGACAATAATTGCCGGTCGATGGCCACACGATCCGGTACTGCGATGGATCGAAACGGCCGCTCACCAGATAAGAAACAAGACAGCCATAGGCGGCCAAGACCTTGTGCGCGCCGATCATCGGAAAAAAGCACCCGAGAACGATAAGGATCGGCGACCGTACCCCGGTCAGTTCGGGCGGAGCCACGAGACAGACCGGGGTTGCAGCACAGCCGGCGCGGGACCGCCCGTTGTACCAATGCACGCGAAACAGGTTGGCGGCATGCGGCTGATCCGCACCAACCGAGCGCAAGGCATTGCGGCGAGGTTCGGGGATGCAAGATGGATCGGCGAGTTGGGCAAGGGTCGCCAGCCGCGCCCCCGCTCGAGCCAGCCACGATGCCGCGCGGTCGCGAACGGCGGTGTCGACGACGCGCGCGACGACACCGCCCTCATCCATCGGCGAGGTTATTTCCGGTTCAGCTGAGAGACCTCGGCGTTGCAGCCGACACACTTTGCCAAAGTGAAGGTCACCTTGCCGGTATCGTCGTCAGCCACGAACTTGACAGGCACGCCGCGCCCATCGAGCCAGATCGTATAACGGGTGCTGCCATCGACCTCGTATTTGACAGCGGGAATAGTGGCGCCATCGATCTGCACCTTGGTCTCCTGGCCGGCGCCGATCTGCACCTGTTCGAGCTTGCCAGTGTCGGGCCGCATCATCGTGTTGGAGTGAACGAAATTCGACGACCAAGGATTGGCTGGATGAACCGACCACGGCGCGGTGATCGTGCCCTCTGGAGAGGTGATCACGAAACTGTTGCCGCGGGCCTCGCCCTTCACTTCGGCGGGGCCGTGTCCCTTGTCGGTTACCCCGCGGAACGAGACAAGACGATTGCCCTGCCAGTGCTCGGTGCGCTCGGCATCTTCGCGGTACATCTTGACGCCGAGCATCTTCACCTCGAAATGAGCTCGGGTCTGTATGGTGGTGCCGTCGCGCGTTGGCTCGACCGTGTTGGTGTAGGTGCCGATCTCGCCGAACACCGAATGATTGACCTGGTAAGTAAACTGCGCTGACATCTCCGCAACTGCCGGACTGGCGCCCGCTGTGACGGCGAGGACGCCGACGGCGAACCACGCCAAAGGGTTCGCCCGCGCTTTCGGTGTGCTCTCCATGACTCCCCCCGTTAGAGAACGGCCCTGCCTCGGCACGAGGCAGACGCCACCCACCCCAAAGCATTGCGAGAACTTAACGTCCCGCTAGCCCAGATTACTGCTCTGGCATGCCCTGTCAAAGGAAATATCGAAAATCATCGGATCTCAGCACGGAGCCTTGAGATCATCTTCAACCTGAAAGCATTTCGATGACACTGGGCGTTAGCGGGGCAAAACGGATAACGAAAACTTCGAGTTTTATCCGGACTGCGAGTCCGATCCGCGTGGCCGCAGGGAATTTCGATCCATTAGGGCTCTCAAGCGAGGCATACGCGCCAAATAGCACAGCAATTTCAGCGCGGTATCCGGAAATTCCCTACGTCTCCCGTACAGGGAATTTTTTCGGCTTAACAGGGAATTTGATCGGGCCATCAGGGAACTTTCGCTCTAATCAGGCAATCCGGCTCCGGCCGCTGGTTTGGAACGATTTACGCTGTCGTGATAACTTCCCCGCCTCCCCCGACCGGGCGCCATGAACAAAATTACGACCGGCGCCGTGCTTACTTTCAGAATTTAATCGACTGCTCACGAGACTTATCTCCAATGGGTGACCGCTGTCGCGCACTCTCCCTCCCTTAGTTAGGTGGAACTTTCGGGCACGCTAGTCTCTATCGGCATCGGCAGCGTCACCGCGGTTGGCCGGCGACACGACCCCTGCTCGTCCTGATTGAGCTCGTTGTGAGCGCGACGGCATTACCGAGGAGCGGTGCCCGAGCCGCTACAATCGAGCCACAATATGGCCGCAGCCCTGATTGCGTGGTCGTCGCCGTCATATGGTGGACGGCGGGGACGACGCTTTGTCGCCTGAAGTGTTAACGTTCATCCTCGGAAATGGTGGGGTAGGAACGCGTAACACCGTGGCCCGGATTGAGGCCGCAAATCAGAGACATGCAGCGCGGCGCGCGCCGATAGGTTGCCGAATGCCGAGCGTGCTCACGCCCCCGGCATCGCCCCCGCGACACTCCCGTCGGCGGTCAGCGCGCACGCGCAGGGAAGATGCAGCAAATGGACGATTACGAATCAAGGACCATCGAAATTATCAAGTTTCCGCCGCGGGCTGTACCCCAGGGTCACTCGC